>Ga0073936_10010008_pt1 | contig 11675 bp, 9 predicted proteins | sample AliMusrvi5mmetaG_FD_87041 | JGI IMG/M metagenome (GOLD analysis project Ga0073936, IMG submission 87041) | Freshwater lake bacterial and archeal communities from Alinen Mustajarvi, Finland, to study Microbial Dark Matter (Phase II) - Alinen... | ecosystem: Environmental > Aquatic > Freshwater >... | reverse complement strand
CTGACCGCCCAGGGGCTTGCCGACACGCTGCTCGAGACGGTCAGGGCCTACGCCGGCGGCGTCCTGCCGGACGACTGCGCCGTGGTGACGGTCAGGCTGCCCTAGTCCCGTCCGGCCCCTCCGGGCTGCTCGTCATGCGCCGCGCACGACCGTCGCCATGGCGTCGGCGACGGCCAGTACGCGGGCGCGCCGCCCCAGGCGGGCCTCGGCCGAGGCGACGGCCGCGTCGGCGGAGTCGAACGCGGCGACTCCGAGCGGCTCGAGGAAGGCCGGGTCGCGCGCGCCGACGACGGCGACACGGAAGCGCTCGAGGACACGCGCCAGCACGAAGGCGCGCTGTCCGCCGGGCCCGAGCGGTTCGCTCATGCCGCGCCGGATCAGCTCCGCCGGCGACGCGGCGCCGGCCAGCACCGCGGCGCAATTGCTCTCGCCGGGCCCGTCGCCGGCGCCGTCCGGCAGGCCGGCGCACAACACCACGAGGCCGCCTTCGGCAAGCGCGGGCCGCGGCGCGAGGCAGATGTAGGTGGCGGCGCGTGAGGCCTGGTAGAAGTTGTCGCTCTTGGGCTCGTGGATGCCGGCCACGATCACGTCGAACGGCGTCGTGACCGGCCGCAGCCATGCGACGGCGTGGTCGCGCGCCAGCGCCTCTTGCACGCTCGCGGGATCGCCGGCCGCGAGCGCCGACGCTGCGCCGCCGCCGCCCATCACCGCGTTCACCGCCCAGCGCAGCGGGGTGCGCACGGCGATCTCCCGCAGCTCGCTCTGGAAGGGGTTGCCGGCGAGCTCGCCCACGGAGACGCCCGGCTGCGAGATGAAGCGCGGGTGGTGGGTGGCGGCGATGGTCTCGCGCCCCGCGCAGCCGATCGCCACGCCCTTGACCCCGCCGCTGAAGCCGGCGTAGAGGTGCGGCTCGACGACGCCGACGCTGATCGCCAGGTCGGCGTCGGCGAGGCGCCGTGCGATGCGCGCGGGGACGCCGGCCGGCGTGGTGCCGAGGTCGGCGCACTCCGTCTCGATGCCCTGGGCATCGACGACGGCGACGCGCGCTGCCGTCTCGGCGCCGGCGAGGCCGGCGCGCTCCTCCGGCGACGTCGTGGAGTGCAGCCCGCAACCGATGTGGACGCTGATGCCGGCGTCGGGAACGCCGGCATGGCCCAGTTCCTCCAGGACGTGGGCCAGGATCACGGCGCTGGGGCACGGCCGCGAGGCGTCGGGGATGGCGACGGCCACGGTCGCGGCGCCGCGCGCCAGCTCTCGCAGGCGCGGCGCCGCGACGGGGACGGCGAATGCACGCTCGACGGCGAGGTCGAGGTCGCCGGCGGGCGCGAGCCGTGCCGGCGGCTCGAAGGCGTCGGCGCGCGGCACGTCGAGCCGGCTCGCGCCGCAGAAGACCCACGGCGCCACGCTCATCGCGTCCCGGCGCCGGCGACCGGCGGGTCGGCGGGCGAGGTGGCATGATCGCCGGCACCGCCCGCCCGCACGCGGTCGCGACCGGCGCGACGGAAGAGCACGATCATCACGATGACGCCGGCCACCGGCAGCAGGGCGGCGGCGAACCCGCCGATGAGCCAGTCGAGCAGGTTTCCCCGCCGTCGCCGGCAGGTGGCGTAGGCCAGCCACAGGCAGATCACGAGCTGCGGCCCGGCCGCCCAGAAGTAGACGACCGCCTTGAAGATGATCCAGGGGAGGCCGGCGACGATCACGACTCGTAGAGCTCGAGGATCCGTCGCACCGTCGCGCGCAGGTCCGCCACGGCTTCGGGCGGCGCCAGCAGGCGCGCCTGACCCGAGAATCCGAGCAGGTGATGCGTGAGCCAGCGCTCGTCGACGTAGGGCTGGCCGGCCAAGGCGCCGCCGTCCGACGCCGGGCGCAGCGGCTCCCGCTCGGCGATCCAGCGGCGCACGACGGGGCTGTACCACACGGTCGCCGACTTGGGCGCGTAGCTGCCGGACGCCGGGATGCCTTCGCGCCGATAGAGGTCGAGCTGCACGTCCGGGCGCGGATCGAAGGTGTCGTCGAGGAGCCGCGCCGTCTTCGTCGTCGCCACCCGGAACACGCGCGTACCGCCGGCCGTGCGGCACCAGCACACGTAGTACCACTCGCCGCGGCTGTGCACGAGCAGGTAGGGCTCGACGGTGCGCTCGCTCATCTTGTCGGTGCCTTCGGCCCAGTAGTCGATCTTGAGGAGGCGCCGGTCGACGATCGCGGTGTTGACCGCCGCCAGCACCGCGTCGCTGGGGAGGAGGAGGTCGCTGGTGTCGATCGTCGGGGCGGCGCCGCGGCGCGCGGCGCGCAGCTTGGCGGCGGCGCTCGCCAGGGCGCTCCCGGGCGCGGTCGGCAGCTGGCCGCCGACGAGCTCCACGGCCAGCAGCAGCGTGTCGGCCTGCAGCGGCGAGAGGCGTGACGGCCGCGTGAACTCCGGCCCGGCGAGGTCGCACGAGACGCGCAGCTTGGAGCGGCCCTCGTACTCCGCGTAGAGGAGGGCGCCGTCGGCGCCGAAGTTCACGAGGTTGAGCAGGCGCACGTCAGCGCGCAGTTCCTCGGCGGAGATGTGGAGATCGGCGCGGATGCGAGCCACATCGAGCAGGGCCTCATCCTCGCTGCAGCTCCCGATGAGGTAGGTCGTGAGCGTCGTGAGGCGGGTGAAACGGTCGACCTCGACGCGCCAGTCGTCACCGCGCCGCCGCCGGGCCGCCGGTGGCGCGACGGCGGCGCCCGCGGCCTCAGGCGGCGCGCCGTCGTAGAGCGCGTCGAGGCGGCGAAGCTGATCGGTGAGCTGCTCGCGCAGGGCGGCGGGGCCGAGGACCTCGGCCGCCTCGGCAAGGCCGAGGACCCAGGTCAGCAGTGGTCGCGCGTCGGCGTAGGCGGTCTCGTAGACGATGGCGCCGTCGGGCTGCGTCTCGATGCTCCCACAGTGCGCCCAGTGCGCTTCGACCCACCACGCCATCTCCGCGGCGACGCGCACGCGCGCCGTTCCGGCCGGCTGCGCCAGCTGCCAGGCCGGACGGTCGCGGTAGGCGCCGATGTCGAAGCCCTCCGGCGCCGGGAAGTCGTGCGGCGCGCGCGTCGCGTGCGTCACGCGCGAGCGGATGCGGGAGAGCCGGAAGGTGCGCTGCGCCTTGCGCGTGTGGCACCAGCCGATCAAGTACCACTCGCCGGCGACGAGCTGCAGGCCGTAGGGGTCCACGATGCGCTCCAGCTCCTCGTCGCGGCCGATCGCGTAGTAATGGAAGCGCACGCTCTTGCGCTCGGCCACGGCGGCCTGCAGTTTGGGCAGCACGGCCGCCGCAGGACCAGACTCGGGCACGACGGTGAGCGGCGGTGCGGCCGCCTCCGCGAGGAGCTCCGGCCGCCCCTGAGCCAGGCTGAGGAGCGCCAGCCGCAGGGGCTGGGAATACGCGAAGCGGTCCTCCAGCACGGCGAGGCAGGCGGCCAGCGCCGTGAGCTCTTCGTGCGTCAGCTCGATGGCCGGCAGGTAGTAGGCGTCGGCCGGCAGGCTGTAGAGCTCCGAGCCGTCGTCCGCGGGCTCGGCCTCCACCTCGACGCCGAGTCCGGCGAGCTCGGAGCGGTCCTCGTAGAAGCGTTTCTTGAAGGCTTCCTCGGTCATGAGGGGGTAGCCCTCGACCCTGCTTCTGATCTCGGCGGCGCTCACCGGCTGCCCCCGCCGGGACAGGAGGAGCGCGACCAGCGACAGGCGGCGCACGAGTTTGTCGGCATCCTTGGAGAAGCCCTCTTCGCGCACCTTGGCCGTGGTCATCGGTCGGCGCTCCTCACGGTGGTGTGACGGGCGGGCGGCGCGGGTGGCCGCCCGCCCGTCATGCTACCTCACGAGCCTGCGCGGAGGGAGGGGCGGAGGCGCGCGGCGCCGGGGCGCGGAACGGCCGCGCCGCCGCGCCCCGCCTCGGAGCGCCGCCCGCGACTCAGCCGGCGGCGGCCTCTTTGCCGGCCGCGGCGATGATCGCGTCGAACTCCTTGCCGAGGTCCGCCGGGAACGGCGCCGCCGGGGCGGCGAGGATCTCGCGCACCTTGTCCTGGGCCTTATCGGTCGTGCTCCTCGCGCCGGCGGCCTTCCAGCCGTCGTAGTTGCCGGTCTCGCCGAGCTTGGCCTGCCAGAGCTCGCGCACGTGCTTGCGCGTGTGGTTGTCGAACAGGTAGTTGCCGCCGAAGCCCATCTTCTTGATGAGGTCGACGGCCAGCGTCTCCTCGCTCACCTCGATGCCGGTGAGGATACGCTTGACCATCCCGATGATCTCGTCGTCCACCACCATGTTCTCGAGGCAGAGGATGCGGGACCCGTCGAGGAGGCCGGTGCCGAAGGTCACGTCGGCGCCGTTGGCGTAGGCCATGAACATCGCGAGCGCGTTCTCGTAGGCGCTCTGGATGCCGGGCTCCTTGGCGGTGGTGGCGCCGGCGCCGTACCAGGCCGGCACGCCGTAGAAGTCGGCCATGTGGCCCTGGCAGCTGCGGATGAGCATGGCCTCCGGCGAGTTGCTCGCGTAGGCGCCGGAGTTCATGTACACCGCCGTCGGTCCGCCGCCGTGGATCACCTTGGCGCCCGGGTGAGCGAGCTGGACGAGCGCGGCGCCGCTGACGAACTCGGCGTTGTTGACGACCGCCGAGCCGGCGATGGTGATGGGGCCGGTCGCGCCGAGGATCGGCATCGGGTAGAAGCTCACGGGGATGCCGGCCTCGGCCAGCGTGAGCGCCAGGTCCATGCCGTAGCGCTCCTGGTGCAGCGGGCTCACGGTGCAGATGATGGTCGTGAACATCGGCCGGCGCTTGAGCTCTTCCTTGCCGCCGGCCAGCGCCTCGGCCATCCTGATCAGGCTGCGCGCCTCCCAGTCTTCCTTGATCGAGACGACGATGCTGTGCTTCTCGCTGTTGCGGATGCAGGCGTCGAACTCGTGCAGGACGCGCGTCGAGGTGGGGCAGTCCTGGGCGCTCACGACGGCACTGGTGGCGCTCACGTTGTCCAGCGCCTGCACGACCTTGGCGCAGTTCTCGAGGTCTTCCTTGCGCGAGGAGCGCACCTCGGCGGTGATGGGGTCGCGGTAGAAGACGCCGCAGCCGTCCGAGCTGATGTAGACGTGCTCGCCGTCGAGAGGCAGGTCGTACTCGGGGTTGCGGGCGCCGAGCGTGAACTCGTGCGGCACCGTGCTCATCGCCTTCTCGACCACGGCGGCCGGGATCTTCGCCACTGTGGACTCGCGGTCCACGGTGGCGCCGTTGGCCTCGAGGATGTCGAGCGCCTTGTGCGAGTGGAACTTGACGCCCACGCTCTCGATAATGTCGAGGGTCGCCTCGTGGATCTGCTTCACGTCGCCGGGGGAGAGCAGTTCGAGCTTGACGCGCTTCCCGACGTAGCACTTGTCTGCGTAGGCCATGAGAGCTCCTTTCAGAGACGGCCGGCTTCGGCCGCCGCGATGATCTCGTCGAAAGCGCGGCCGAGTTCCGCGGGGAACTCGGCCGGCGGGGAGGCGAGGATGCCGTCGGCGACGGCCCGCGCCTTGTCTTCCAGACGCGGGCTGCCCGCGTTCTGCCAGCTCTCGTAGGTGCCGGTCTCGCCGAGCCGCGCCTGCCAGAGCTCGCGCACGTGCGCGCGGGTGTGCGCCTCGAACAGGTAGTCGCCACGGAAGCCGAGCTTCTTGATGAGGTCCACGGCGAGCGTCTCGCGGTCCACCTCGACGCCGCGCACGAGGCGCGTGACCATGCCGAAGACCTCGTCGGCGATCACGAGCTCCTCGAGGCTCATCTGCTGGACGCTGTCGAGGAGGCCGGCGCCGAAGAGGAAGTCCGCGCCGGCGAGGAACTCGAGCAGCATGCCGGTGGTGTTCTCGTAGGCGGACTGGGCCTCGGGCTGCTTCGCCTTGGTGCCGCCCCAGCCGAGGCCGGCCGGCATGCCGTAGCGCGCCGCCATCTGCGCCTGCGCGGCGCGCAGCATGAGCGCCTCGGGCACGTTGGCGAAGTAGGAGCCGGTGCGCATGAACAGCGCCGTCGGCCCGCCGGCGTGTACGATCCGGGCGCCGGGGCAGGCGAGCTGCACGGCGGTGACGGCGGCGAGGATCTCGGTGTTGTTGACGACCGCCGTGCCCGCCGGCGTGACCGGCGCCGTGGCGCCGAGGATCGGCATCGGGTACAGCATCAGGGGGATGCCGGCCTCCGCCAGCTCGAAGGCGAGCTCCATGCCGAAGCGCTCCTGGTGGAGCGGGCTGACGGTGCAGAGGATGACCGAGAAGGTCGGCCGGTCCTTCAGCTCCGCTGAGCCGCCGGCCACTGCCTCGGCCATGCGGATGAGCGGCTTGGCCTCGGCGGCGTCCTTGATCGAGACGACGATCGAGTGCTTGCGCGAGGCGCGCATGCAGGCGTCGAACTCGTGCAGGACGCGGGATTCGTTGGGCGCGTCCTGGGCCGAGACGAGCGCCGAGGTCGCCGAGAGGTTGGGCAGGTCCTCCACGACGCGTGCCGCCTCGTAGACGTCCTGCCTGGTGCTCGGCCGCACAGTGCCGTCTGCCTCGCGCACGAACGTGGCGCAGCCGTCCGAGGCGAGGTAGACGTGCTCCCCGTCGATGGGGAGGTCGAACTCGGGCGTCCGCCCGCCCAGCGTGAAGGTCCGCGGCAGCGTGCTCACGGCCTCTTCGACCGCCGTGGCGGGGATGCGTGCGACGGTGGTCTCGCGGTCCACGATGGCCCCGTGGGCTTCGAGAACGTCGAGTGCCTGCTGCGAGTGGAACATCACGCCTACGTTGGCGAGGACGTCGAGCGACGCCTCGTGGATGCGTTCGACGTCGTCCTGCTCGAGGATGCGCAACGGGCGGCGGGGACCGACGTAGCGGCCTTCGGCGTGCTGCGTCATGAGTCTCCTTTCGAGATCTCGGACTTGGTGCGGGTGATGAACTCCTTCGCCACGAAGGGGGAGGTCATCGCCCGCACCAGGGCGTCGTAATCGACGGCGAACGCGACGGTGTCGCCGGGATGGAGTGGCTGCTCCGTGATGAGGACGCTCACGTCGCTGGTCGCGCCGGCGAGGCGGGCGCCGGGGAGGAGCGGGCGCAGGCCGCCGGGCTCGCAGTCGCGCCGGCCCACGTTCAGGAGCGCGTAGTCCGCGTCGTGGTCCGGCAGGTCGACGTCGGGCACGTGCCCGAACGCGTCGAAGCCGCCGGTGCCGGGCGGAGCCGGCGGCTTGCGCCCGCTCTCGAGCACCACGGCGGTGAGCACGGGGTCGAAGCGCTCGAGGCCGGCGAGGCTCTTGCCGCTCACGAAGTCGTAGCCGTAGAGCGGCCCGCCGCCGGAGCGGATCTCGGTGGCGAAGCGCGGCGCGTAGCCCTCGAGGTGCTGCAGGACGCAGGTGCCGCCGAGTGACAGCAGAGGCTCGGCGGCACAGTCGTCCGCGAGCGCCGCGAGGACGTCTTCGGCCTCGCGGAAGAGCGCCTGCGACGGCAGTTGTCCCGAGAGGCAGGCGAAGTTGACGGCGATGCCGGCCAGGGAGATCCCGGGCAGGCCGGCGAGTCGCGCCGCGACCGCCGCCGCGGCGTCCGGCAGGACGCCCTCACGGCGGTCGCCGAGGTCCACTGTGAGGAGGACTTCGACGGGCTTGCCCGAGACGCGCGCGCCGAGCGCGCGCGCCGCCTCCGGGTCCGAGAGGAAGACGCGGTCCGCCACGGCGGCCGCGGTCTGCAGCTCGTCCCTCTGCGGTGCGCGGATGAGCGTGCGCGGGCCGAGCCGCTCGGCGGCGAGTCTCTCCAGCGACTGCAGGCGCGAGTCGGCGAGTCCGTCGGCGCCGCCCTCGAGCAGCGCTCGCGCCACCTCCGGCTCGCCGTCCACGGCCTTCGTGACGCCGAGCAGGGAGAAGCCGGCGGCGTCAAGTCGCGTCTTGAGCAGCCGCGTGGCCTCGATGACGGCGTCGAGGTCGACCGTGAGCAGGGGATAGCGGGTCATCCCGTCACCCCGTGCGAGTGCCGGGAACGTCGCCGCTGACGTGCGTCTCGATGGGCGTGCGTGTTGCCTGGATGTGTACCACTCTCCACCTCTGATCGTCCGATGCGTGAGGCGGCGCCGCGCAAGCGGGGTGGCCGCCGGGCCCCAGGGCTCAGATGGTGTCGCCGAAACCCTCGGGGGATCGCCGGGGCGCGCAAAGTCGGACCGGCTCCACGGCGGGTGGAGCGGCGACGGGCGCGCGGGAGAGGGTACTAAAAGTCGTGGAACTTGCCGCCCGAGAAGGCGGAGCGGCGATGGTCTTTGGGCCTGACGTCGACCACTCGGTTCACTTGACTCCCGTAGCCGGTGGGACGGAGCGGGGGCAGTATACTTCGGCCGCGTCCGGCCACACAAGCGGAGGGAGAACGATGGATCCAGACGGCCTGCTCACCGTCCGCGACGGCCACCTGTGCTTCGACGGCGTCGATCTGGCGGCCGCTGCAGGCCGCCTCGAGACGCCGTTCTACGTCTACAGTGAGCGCCGCCTGCGCGCCAATGCGGCGGCGCTGCTCGACGGGTTCGGCGCCCGCCACCCGGACACCGAGATCTTCTTCGCCAGCAAGGCCTGCTCGAACCTCTGGTTCCTGCACGTGGTGCGCGACGCCGGGCTCAGCGTGGAGGTCAACTCCGGAGGGGAGCTCGCGAAGGCGTTGCGCGTGGGCTTCGCGCCGCGGCAGATCGTGTTCAATGGGGTCGCCAAGACGGAGGCCGAGATCGCGGCGGCGGTGGGAGCCGGCGTGCGCGCGATCCTCGCCGACTCCCTGTTCGAACTGGAGCGCGTGGCCCTCGTGGCCGCGCGGCTCCAGAAAGCGGCGGCCGTAGCCCCGCGCGTGGACGTCCACGTGCCCACGCTCACCCATCCCGGCCTCGAGACCGCACACGGCGGCAAGGCCGGCATCGACCGCGACGACGCGGTGACCGCCTTCCGGCGAGCGGCGGACGACCCTTGGCTCACGCCGGTCGGACTGCACCTGCACATCGGCTCCCAGATCACCAGCGTCGAGCCGTACCGGCAGGCCGTGGCGACGGCGCTCGACATCGTGGAGGAAGTCGAGCAGGCCGCCGCCGTGCGGCTCGAGTTCCTCGACGCCGGCGGAGGGTTCGCGGTCCCGTACCGCGAGCCGCTCGCGGCGGACGCGAGCGGCTCCGCCGGCCCTGTCGGCTCCGCCGCATCACCCGCCGACTACTTCTCGTCGACGCTCGTCATCGACGACTACGCCGCCGCGATCTGCGACGTCCTCGAGGCGCGGCGGCCGGACCTCACGCTCTTTCTCGAGCCCGGCCGGTCGGTGGCCGCGACGACAGGCGTGCTCGTCACCCGCGTCGAGAACGTCAAGACGAAGAAGGTGCGCGGCGCCGGCGGCGAGGTCACCGGCGCCGAGGATTGGCTCACGATCGACGCCGGCTACAACACGCTGCTCGACCACGTCAACTTCGCCTGGTACTTCCGCTCCATCGTCGCCGGCAGGGCCTCGGAGCCGGCCACCACGCCTTTCAGACTGGCCGGGCCTCTCTGCGACGGCGGGGACGTGTTCATCGGGGACGACGACACCCCCTACCGGCGCTACCCGGCGGGCACGGGCGCGGGGGACGTGGTCGTGTTCCTCGAGGCCGGCGGCTACACGCTGGAGACGATGAACGAGTACAACGCCCGCCCGCGCGCCGCCGCGTATGCGGCGACGCCTGACGGCGGACTCGCGCAGATCCGGCGCCGCGAGACCGACGCCGACCTCGCGGCGTTCGACCTCACGCCCGGCTTCGAGACCTGACGGGGCCCGGGCCGGCCCGCCTGCGGCGGCCGGCCCGGGGGCCCTGCGACGGGCTTGCTCAGAAGGTCAGCCCACGACCCACTGCGGCCGCACGTGCGCGTACCGGTACTGCGTCGTGCTGTAGCCGAGCTTCCAGTACACGTGGTAGAGATCGGTGGTGTGCGCGTCGACGACCTTCTGCCCGGCGCTGTTGGTGCCCGCGACCACTGCGGCGTGGTCCCAGGTGCCGTCGCCCGTCCAGTCGTAGTAGACGAGATCGCCCCGGCTCAGCCCGCTGATGGAAGAGACCCAGTCGGTGCGCAGGCCGTTCCAGAAGCTGTTCTGCTTGGTGACGTTGATCCAGCTGAGGCTGTAGGAGTCGTCGGCGGGAGAGGACGTGCCCTTCTTGTCGTACCACCAGCCGCTGCTGTAGCTGCCCATGTTGGTAGGCATCCCCCCCGCACGTGCGCTCTGCGAGGCGAAGTCGGCGCAGTCGGCGGAGAAGCGTACGTAGGCAGGGTTGTACGAGAGCGCGTACCTGTCGGCGTAGGCCTGGGCGCCGTCACGATCGTACACGAGGATGTCGGAGTAGCGCCGGGGTGCGACCGGCGACCACGGCTGGCGAGCCTGAGTGCCGGGCTGGGCGGCGCCGGGTGCGGTGACACTCGGCATCGGGTCGGCGTGTGCCCTCGCCGCGTGCTCAAGCAGCCGGCCGGCGGCGCGGACCTTGGCGGGCTTGACGCCCGCCGCCTCCAGATACGCCGGCGTGAGCTCGTCGCTGTACGAATCGGCGAGGATCAGCCAGGCGTTGCCCGACCGCGTCAGCGTCACCACGTGGTCGACGCCGGAGGCCTCCACGCTGCTCCCGCCGTTCGGCGCGTGCCAGCTGGCGGTGGTGATGACGTGAGCATGCACGACCGCCGTGTTGCCGGTGATCCAGCCCGGTTCGACGTCCTGCACCGTCGCTTCGCAGGTCACCGAGTCGAGAAGGTGCTGCAGCGACGCGGCCTGCTTGGCCATGCCGCGCGCCATGGCGGCCTCGGCAGCGGTGACGCCGCACCCGCGCACCGTCCAGGGCGCGAGGACGGCCGCGGAATCGGCGGCCATGACCGCTGCCGCGCGGGCGCGCAGGTAGGCGTCGGCGGTCGCCGCCGGCCCGGGAGCCGCGGCCGGTCCGGGGGCCGCGGCCGCCGGAGAGGCGGCCGCGGCCCACACGGCCGCGGCGAGGGCGACCAGACACCACAATCGCAGGTTCTTCATGAGAGACCCCTTTCGCTCGGGTTATGGGCTCGTGGTCACGGCTGTGATCAGCCAGCCCCCCGTCGTGGTCCCGACCCTCCCCAGGGTGAAGAACAACGTGCCGACGCCCGCCCGCGGCAGGCTCCCGCGACACGGGCTCACGCGCACGCTCGCGGCCACCGTGAGCGTGCCGGCGCGCGGATGTGTCTTGACACTCGCTGAGACGAACGCGAGCTGCCCGCCCCAGCGCAACTCGTGCATCTGCAGGATGCCCGGAGTGCCGAGCAGGTCTTGCGCCTGGCCCCTTCGGCGCGAGCCGAACAGGTCGCAGAACAGCTTGACCGTGCGCACCGCCTCGAGCCTGTCGCCGCCCGAGAGCGGTGAAGGGCTGGCGGCGGCCGGCGTCGTTTCACGCCCGTCCGGCGTCGCGGACGCCGCAGCCAGCACGCCTCCCGGCTCGAGTGGCGCGCCGCCTGGACCCCGGCGGGCGCAGCCGGGATGCAGGGCGCCTCCGGCGGCGACCAGCAGGGCGGTGGCGAGAGCGAGGGTTGCGGTGCGGCGAGTCATGCGAGCATCGTGCGGCAGCGCTCTGGGGGGCTCAAGGGTGACGGCCCGCGCGTCGCGCTCACGATTCCGTGTGCTCGAGGTGACGACGGCGGGTCGCGCTCGAAGTGAATGGGCGGCGCCCGCTCGCGGCGGCCGCTGTCGCCGCGG
>Ga0073936_10010005_pt1 | contig 11676 bp, 10 predicted proteins | sample AliMusrvi5mmetaG_FD_87041 | JGI IMG/M metagenome (GOLD analysis project Ga0073936, IMG submission 87041) | Freshwater lake bacterial and archeal communities from Alinen Mustajarvi, Finland, to study Microbial Dark Matter (Phase II) - Alinen... | ecosystem: Environmental > Aquatic > Freshwater >... | reverse complement strand
TTTATTATCGTGGCACAGGATCGGGATCTTGATCCCATTCAGCTTGGCCGCCTCATAAATGGTGGCACTTTTAGGTGCCGTGACCTGCCTGTCGTCTATTGTAAGATTTACCATCTAAAACCTCTGTTTAATGAGTTTGACCGTTTGCGTGATGATTCTATTCAAGCGCCATGAAACGGCAGGCGTCATAGCAGGATTTACACTTGGTGCACTTTTCCTTGTCAAGATATGCCAACTGCCCCTTTTCCCACACTATGGCATCCACCGGGCAGGCTTTTTTACATGCGCCGCACTTTACGCACTTTTCATCTACGACCTGCCACAGCAGCAGCTCCTTGCAGCAGTTTGAAGGGCAGCGCTTATCGTTAATGTGTGCCTCATACTCGTCGCGGAAATAATTGATGGTGGAGAGGATCGGATTGGGAGCGGTCTGTCCGAGTCCGCAGAGAGAGGCCTTTTTGATGGCAATCCCGAGATCCTGAAGCGTAGCTATGTCGGTCGCTTCGCCTCGCCCTTCGGTGATCCGCTCGAGAATATCGAGCATGACCTTCAGGCCGATCCGGCAGGGAACGCACTTGCCGCAGGACTCCATCCTCGTGAAATTGAGGAAGAAGCGGGACACGTCGACCATGCAGGTGGTTTCATCCATGACGACCAGACCGCCTGATCCCATCATGGCGCCGGCCTTGATCAGTGAATCGTAGTCAACCGGGGTATCAAGAATTTCGGCCGGGATACAGCCGCCGGAAGGACCACCGGCCTGCACAGCCTTGAATTTGCGATTGTTGGCGAAGCCGCCGCAGACGTCGTAAATGACTTCGCGGATCTTCATGCCGGCCGGAACCTCAACGAGACCGGTATGCTTGACCTTGCCGGTAACGGCGAAAATCTTGGTGCCTTTGGTGGTCTCGGTACCGAGTGAGGCGTACCAGTCGCCCCCTTTGTTGATGATGTGGCGGACATTTGCAAAGGTTTCGACGTTATTGATGTTGGTCGGCTTGCCCCACAGGCCGCGTACAGCCGGGAAAGGGGGACGTGGACGGCTCATGCCGCGATGTCCCTCGATGGAGGCCATCAGTGCGGTTTCTTCGCCGCAGACGAAAGCACCGGCGCCCAACTTGATGCGCATGTCGAGATCAAGCCCCCAACCTTGAATATTCTTGCCGAGGTAGCCTGTTTCGTAACAGATGTCGATGGCGTGCTGGAGACGCTGAACGGCCAGCGGATACTCGGCGCGGACATAAACATAGGCGAAATCGCAGCCAATAGCGTAGGCGGCGATCATCATCCCCTCGATGATGCAGTAGGGGTCACCTTCGAGCAGGGATCTGTCCATGAATGCGCCCGGATCACCTTCGTCGGCATTGCAGATCAGATATTTGTGATCCCCGGGTGAGGCCTTGCAGAAAGACCACTTCATTCCGGTGGGGAAACCACCGCCGCCACGTCCACGAAGACCGGACTTCTTGACCTCTTCGATAACCTCTTCCGGTTTCATGCTCTTGATGCACTTCTCTATCGCCTTGAATCCGTCTTCCTCTTTGTAGGCATCGATGCTGTCCGGATCTATCTGCCCGCAACCGGTCATAACCACGCGCATCTGGGCATCTACAAACTGGTTATAGTACGGTTTTGCCTTTCTTTTCTCCATTACCGTTCCGTTGACGATATGCTCTTCAATGATATTTTCGACCTCTTCAGGCTTTACAAAATCATAGGTCACCCGCCCCTGCTCCGGGGTGATGATGTCAACCAGGACGTCGTTGGCACAGAGGCCGCGACAGCCGGTCTTGATGACATCACAACGCTTGCCTACAACCGCGTCAACACCCTTTTCCGCGAGATGCTTTACGAAAGCCGCCTCAACCTCTTTGGCGCCCATCGAAACCCCGCCGGTACCCTGGCAGATCAGAATTTTTATCCCTGCGTTTTCGCTCATGACTGAATTGTCCCCTGCTGGATAGTTTCGAGCTTCGTGCTATTTCAGTGGTCTCTGGCTGTAGTCGGCTACAATTTCATTGACCTTTTGCACCGTCATGCCACCGTAGGTGGAATCATTTACCATAGCTAGCGGCGCCATGCCGCAGGCTCCCAGACAGGCGACCTTCTCGAAGGTAAAGCGCAGATCGGGGCTTGTTTCTGCATGGCCGATGTGCAGCTTGTCAAAGAAGGTTTCCACGATGCGCGGGGCCCCCTGAACATGGCAGGCGGTTCCAACGCAAACCCTGATGATGAACTTGCCGCGCGGCTTGAGATGGAACTGGGCGTAGAAGGTTAGTACGCCGTAGATCTGACTGGGGTAGACATTGAGGCGTTCGGCGATATGATCGGCCACCACTCGCGGGATGTACCCATACTCATCCTGGACACCCTGAAGCACCGGCATCAGATTGCCCGGAATATCTATATATTTGTCGATTACTGAATCCGCAATGGAAAGGTCAATTACCGGTTCCTGCTCTTCAGCCTGCTGCGCTACCGCGTCACTCATGCGCGCCATCTCCTTTGAATCGTGCGGAGTTATCTGTCAATTTCACCAAGAACGATGTCCAGCGTACCGATTACGGCCACCAGGTCGGCAATCATTGAACCAAGGCACATTTTTTCGATAGCCTGCAGGTTCACAAATGAAGGCGGACGAATTCTCAAGCGGTACGGCTTGTTGCCGCCGTCACTGACGATATAGAATCCCAGTTCCCCTTTGGGAGCCTCAACACCTTGGTACACCTCTCCTTCCGGAGCAGGGAAACCTTCAGAAGCGATCTTGAAGTGATGGATCAGGCCCTCAATGCTGTTGTAGACGTTTTCTTTCGGTGGATAGCAGACCTGGGGACAGTCGGCCAGCACCGGTCCCGGTTTGAGCCTGTCAAGCCCCTGCCTGACAATCTTGCATGCTTCACGCATCTCGACCAGACGTACCTTGTAACGATCATATGTGTCGCAATTTTCACCGGTCGGCACTTTGAATTGATATTTTTCGTAGCCGCTGTAAGGGTTATCCCGCCGCAGATCCCAATCGACACCTGAACCCCTCAGAGCCGGTCCGGTAAGACCGAAGTCAATGGCGTCTTCGGCGGAGATGATACCGTTTCCGACTGTACGCTTGAGCCAGATCGGGTTTGTAGTCAGAAGACCCTCATACTGATCAAGATAGCCGGGCATGACGTCGATAAAGTCATTGACTTTTTTCACAAATTCATCCGGTACGTCTTGAGAGAGGCCGCCAACCCTGAAGAAGTTTGATGTCATGCGGGCGCCGGAGATCAGTTCGTAAATCTCCATGACTGTTTCGCGCTCGCGGAATGCATAGATAAAAACCGTCATGGCGCCGATATCCAGGGCGTGGCACGCTATCCAGACCAGATGCGACTCAAGCCTGGTAAGCTCAGCCATAATTATCCTGATCGTTTCAGCGCGCTCCGGCACCTCGACAGCCATCAACTTTTCTACCGCCAGGATATAACCCAGGTTGTTGCTCATGGGCGCCAGGTAATCGAGTCGATCGGTCAACGGCAGAATCTGGTGGTAGGTGCGGTGCTCGGAGAGTTTCTCTACGCCGCGGTGCAGATAGCCGATATGAGGAGTGATCTTGGTGATCACCTCTCCATCCAGTTCCAGAACGAGCCTCAAAACCCCGTGTGTACTGGGGTGCTGCGGTCCCATGTTCAGTGTCATTGTTTCTGTAGTTGCCATGTATCGCCTCTTATCTGATCGAAATACAAAAACGATTTATAAAACCTATGATAAACGCCCTTTGTAAGGTTCGCGATCCGGACCCTGCAGCGGATAGTCTTTGCGAAGCGGGTGACCGACCCAGTCATCGGTCATAAGGATGCGCCGGAGATCGGGATGCTTGTCGAAGCTGATGCCGAAGAGGTCAAAAACCTCTCGCTCCAGCCAGTTTGCCGTCCTCCATACCTGTGTGGCGGTGGGGATACGGCAATCAGCCTCGGAAACTGCCGTTTTAATCCTCAGGCGGTCCTTGTTCGGAATCGAGTAGAGCAGATATACCATCATGAAGCGCTCTTCCCTCTTTCCCAGGTAGTCAACGGCTGTAAGGTCTGTCAGCAGGTTGTACTGAAGCGACTGCTTGAGGAACGATAGGATATCTATAATGGCACCCTTCGCTACGGTCACCGTCACTTCACCCCTGAATTCGACCACGTCGACGACTGAAGCGGCGAACTTTTCCTTAAGTTGCAGTACTGCGCGATTATTTTCTGCCATGATATCCAACCCTTTTACTGGGATTTAAGTATGTATTTAAATTAGTTACAGGGAATTAGGCGGCAACCGACTCGATCCGGTTGCCCAGACCGAGTGAGGAACCGAAGGAGTTCTTATCGTTCCATATCTTGTCCTGCAGCTTGATGAGGCCATAGAGCAGCGCCTCTGGGCGCGGCGGGCAACCCGGGATGTAGACATCAACCGGCAGCGCCTCATCGATACCTTGAACAACGCTGTAGGTATCGAAGATTCCTCCCGAACAGGCGCAGGCGCCCATGGCTATAACCCATTTAGGCTCCGGCATCTGCTCATAGACGGTCCTGATGACCGGCAGCATCTTCTTGGTGACCGTGCCGGCGATGATGATACAGTCGGACTGACGTGGAGAAGCGCGGAAGATGATGCCAAAACGGTCCAGGTCATTATGGGAGGCGCCGGTAGCCATCATCTCGATGGCGCAACAGGCTAGACCGAAGGTCATCGGCCAGATCGAAGACTTTCTGGACCAGTTGACCAGTTTGTCAAGCGATGTGGTGATAATATTTTCGCCAAGCGGATTATCTACTCCCATTCCAGTGCTCCTTTTTTCCACACATAAATGTAACCGACAAAGAGAATGACTATAAACAGGCCCATTTCAACCAGACCGAACACACCCAGCTTCTTGTAGAGGATAGCCCAGGGATAGAGGAAAACCGCCTCGATATCGAACAGGATGAAGAGCATGGCAATCAGGTAAAATTTGATTGAAAACCGCTCGCGGGCGGTTCCGACCGGTTCACAACCGCTCTCGTATGGCTGGAGCTTCACTTTTGAAGATTTTTTCTGGCCGATCAGGGAAGAGAAGACAAGCGAGCAAAGCCCGAAGCCGATAGCCACAAGCACCAGAAGTAATATTGGCAGGTATGCACCAAGCATTTAAAACCCTCCTCATTGCGTACGGTATACTGTATACAAAACCCAGAGAAAATATGGCATTTGGCACTCTTTGTCAATCGTTTTTTTTACTGGGAAATATTTTGGAGATTCATCCGCAACATACTAAATTTAAAACAAAATTGGCCATTTACCCTTGACTTGTTTACGCACAGTATGCTAACAAAATCACACTTTTTGCCAATATATCTTTTCTATTATATCAAGGAGCTATCACTATGAACCATACCCGTTCCAGCATGCTGTTTGAGCAGGCAAAAGCCGCCATTCCAGGCGGAGTCAACAGCCCCGTCCGCGCCTTCAAATCGGTCGGAGCCGATCCCCTCTTCATCAAGAAGGCCTCCGGCTCCCACATCTATGACGAGGACGACAATGTTTTTGTTGATTACGTCGGTTCCTGGGGACCGATGATTGTCGGGCACTGCCACCCGGATGTGGTTGCAGCTGTCCAGAAAACCATGGAGAGCGGCGCCAGTTTCGGCGCTCCGACCGAGCGGGAAGTCACGCTTGCCAACATGGTCATCGAAGCGGTTCCCTCTATCGAAATGGTTCGCATGGTCAGCTCCGGCACCGAGGCCACCATGAGCGCCATCCGTTTGGCGCGCGGCTATACCGGCCGCGATAATATCCTCAAATTCTCCGGCTGCTATCACGGCCATGCCGATGCCCTGCTTGTCAAGGCCGGTTCCGGCGCCGCAACGTTTGGAGTACCGGACTCACCGGGAGTACCGGCTGACTGTGCCAGACACACCCTGACCGCCGAATACAATTCGCTTGAATCGGTCAGGGCGCTGGTTGCCTCGAACAGGAATACAATCGCCTGCATCATCGTCGAGCCACTGGCCGGCAACATTGGGACAGTCCCACCCCGCGAGGGGTTTCTGGAGGGGCTGCGCGAAATCTGCACCAACGAGGGAATCATTCTGATCTTCGACGAGGTCATGTCCGGCTTCCGAGTCGCCTACGGCGGCGTTCAGGAACTGTACGGCGTCACGCCCGACATGACAACCCTTGGCAAGATCATCGGCGGCGGCCTGCCGGTGGGCGCTTTCGGCGGCAGCCGTGAAATCATGGGCAAGCTTTCCCCGTCCGGCGGCGTTTATCAGGCCGGGACATTGTCCGGGAACCCGCTCGCCATGTCGGCCGGCATCGCCACCCTGAACATATTGAAACAGCCCGGATTTTACCGCAAGCTGGAAGAAATAAGCCGGCAGGTCGCAGAAGGTATTGCCAAAGCCGCGAAGGATGCCGGCTATCCGCTCTACTCCACTCGCGTAGGCAGCATGTTCTGCGCCTTCTTCAGCAGGGGTGAGGTCTATGACTGGCCTACCGCATCGCAGTGCGACACAAAGGCCTTTGCAAAGTACTTTCTCGGCATGCTGGATGAGGGGATATATCTGGCTCCTTCCCAATTTGAGACCGCCTTTGTCTCGGCCGCCCACAGCGAAGCCGACATAGAAAAGACCATCGCCGCAGCCGCAAAGTGTTTCAGAATGATTGCGTAATTCTCTGATTTGATAGGTCAAGAACCCTGCCGTCCCAATGACGACAGGGTTCTTTTCTAGTTCCTTCAGTCAGTTCACTCCGGCATTCTTTCACCTCATAACTGCTTCGACGCCGTTTTCTCCACGACACTCTTCAAAACCTCCCGCAATTGGTCAAATTTATACGGCTTGCTGATCAGCCCGGCAATATCCCCGCGGGCTATTTTTGAGGTGACAACCGTATCACCAAAGCCGCTGGAGACAATGATCGGGACTGCGGGATCGAGTTTTTTCAGCTCAGCTATCAACTCATAACCACCCATGAGCGGCATCCCAATGTCCGTCACAACCAGTCTGATTTCTGCGGCGTTCTTTCGGTACTGTTCAATCGCTTCGACACCATTCGATGCTTCAATGACCGAGAATCCCAGAGCTTCCAGCAGTTCTTTTGCTACGGCTATGAGTTGCATCTCATCCTCTACCAGTAGTATAGTGCCGCTACCCTGCCATGCTGGTAAGGATACCTGCGGGGGTGGTTCCTCTCCGGTGGATTCGCCGATCTGAACGGGGAGATATACCTTGAATGTTGTACCCTGGCCAGGTTGGCTGAATAGCTGCAATGCTCCCTTATGCGAAGTTATGATGCCGAGTACTGCCGACATCCCGAGGCCTCGCCCTACAAATTTGGTGGTGTAGAACGGCTCGAAGACCCTCTGTTTTGTCTCGTCATCCATGCCGCAGCCGGTGTCGGTGACCTCAAGACAGAGATACAAACCGGCCGGTATGATGTTGCCGAGATGATCCTTTTCCGGTTGTCCAGCACTGATCTTTATCTGTGTCAGCGCTACACGAATATCCCCCTGATCTTCGCCGATTGCTTCCGACGCATTGATGATCATGTTGATTGCGACCTGTCTGAGCTGGCCGGCATCCCCCTCAATACATTGTAGATCTCCCTTAAGATAAGGTTTGATGATCACATTCTGGGGGAGTGTAGATTTCAGCATGCTGAGCATATCATCCAGCAGAGCAGTAACATCAACATTGGACTGCACAAATTGCGTTTTTCCGGCATAGGCCAGCATCTGTCGGCAAAGTCCGGCAGCGCGTTCGGCAGCTTTTTCTATCTCGGGCATAAACTCAGCAGCCTTTTCGGGCTTTTTCAGTGCCAGAGAGCTATAGCACATGATCACCCCCAGAATATTGTTGAAGTCAAGGGCTATGCCGCCGGCAAGTACACCCAGGCTTTCCATTTTCTGTGCCTGGTAGAATTGCTGTTCAAGCACAGCTTTTTCTGATTCCGCCTGCTTGCGCTCGGTGATGTCGCGTATTGAACCTTCCAGGATCCCCTGTTCCCGGTAAAGCACCAGGGAGGTAATACAGTTCTTAATACCGCCCTGCCTGTCCAGCATTTTATATTCATACTCCGAAACATAGCCATCCGCTATAAGTCTTCGGACCATCTCCTCACGCTCTTTCGGGTCTGCCCATAGTATCGCCGAGGGTTTTCCAATCACCTCCTCCTGGGTCATTCCCAACATACCCAAAAACTTACGGTTAACCTCCAGCACTTCCGATCCGTCAAGCCTTGATCTGAATATGGCAACTTCGGAATTGTTGAAGAGGTTACGGAACTTTTGTTCGCTCTCCTCAAGATCCAGGTAGGCTTTATTTATGGCTTTGGCGGGAATTGCGCGGAATGAATATAATGCGACCCCACCCAGCACCAATGAAAAAAAGAACAACAAGGCAGTTGTTCGCAGCAACGGTTCCAGGGAACGTGAAATTTCAATTTGGGCAACAATGGAACCGGCATCATAGATACTACCGTTGTATGTGATGCGTGGTGGTTTGACGGTCACCATATTCCATGCGATGATTTTACCATCAGTACCAAGTATGCGTCTGCTTTCGACTACGTTATCGCTGGTGGGCCGCTCTAACAGCTCTGAGAGCCGGATCTCTTCATAGCGCCACATGGCAGGATTTGATTTGATTAAACCGGTCACTTCGTAGGCGCTCAACTCGGACTGCGCGTCCAGAATGCCCCGCAGATACTGAGTCGAAGACAAATAATAGCCGCCCGGAACCAATAACATTATCATCAGGGTGGCGCTCACAACCACCATCAAGGAAAAGCGCTCTATGGAACGGTTAATCATGCTCATCTGTTTGTTATTACTTTGGCAGTAACAAGAACGCCAACCTTTTCCGCAATGACGCGACCCTGAGACGAGTAGACAAAGCTAATGAATTTAAGCGCCGCCGGCGGCGTCTTGGGGGTTGTTACAAAGCTGATCTCCTTGAATAAGGGGTATGCCCCGCTCGCCAGGTTCTTCGGCGTTGGCTTGATGCCGTTAAGTGAAAGGGTGTTAAGTGGCAGTTTTTCAGTAATGATGCTGATCAGTCCGGTTGTTCCCAGACCGCCGGGGCTCTTTGCGACGGCAGTGTACGCCTCCGGATCAGTGACGCTGATGATCATGCCGGGCAGAGAATGGGATGCGGTTATGGCGTTATTCATACCGGGGGAAAGAGTCCGCAGTATGTGGGTATCAATATCTTCCCTCGGTCGCAGAACCAGTCTGATTTTTTCCCCGTTTTGCCATTTGAAGGTTTTACCGGCATAGATTTCTTCAAGCTCTTTTGTGGTGATGTCCAGCTTGCGAACACTCTTCTCGGTCACAATAACTAACGGAGTCCGGCCGTACTCCTTCAGTGTAGCCCCTTTCGCGGCTTCTTCCGGCTTGAGCGGTCTACTGCTGACTGCCACGTCCAGAGCACCGCCCAGTAGAGCCTTGACCGCACCCGAACTGCCCAGCGGCTTTTCCATTTCTATGCGTACATTCCGGTCAACCATCTTGTATGCCTCCACTAAAGGTTTCAGCATATCAAGGGCACTTCCGGAGCCATTGATGCGAACAGTGTCTGCTGCAATGCAACGGCCCGACAGAGCGGTAAATAACACAAAAATACAAGCAGCTAAAAGCGCGGGAACTTTTTTTCGTAACAGCAGGTCAATCAGATTCCTCATGGTGACCTCCCTGGGATATTTATTACGACAACCTGTTAACCTTACCGGCAAAACGCTCTCCTCCTGCATATACCTCCTGCACGCTCCCGGCCTGAACCAGGCGTTCCAGCAGTTCACCCTCCCCGCCCCCGATATTCCCGACCACCTGAAAATCGGCTCTCTTGCCTACCTCCAGCGAACCGCAACTTGCAGCGATCCCGAGCACTGAGGCGCCCCCGACCGTGACCATGCGAAAAAGGTCGGCCGGCGAAAGATCGCGCGGGAAGGCGTCCAGAGCGAAACGGATCTCGTCCCAGAGAGAGAGAGAATCATTGCTGGCCAGCGAATCAGTACCCAGCGCAAGCGGTATGCCAAGCTTCCTGAATAGGTGAACCGGGGCAAGGCCGACATCAAGGCGCTCGTTGCTGCGTGGGCAGATGGCGATGCTGACTCCGCGTTCCTTCAGTATCCGCGCGTCGGCCAGGGTAGCGTGGACGCAATGCACCGCGAGTGTGGCGGGCGTAAGTAACCCATGACGGCTAAGCAGTTCGGTTGAACTGCAGCGGCGTGGCGGCGTCAGATAGCCCCCCCAGCCGACAAAAGGGTAGAAATCTTTGGCCAGAGATCCGCCGGAATCAAATATGAAGTCTGTTTCTGCGGAAGACTCCGAAATATGAATTGCCAGTGGCAGCCTGTGCAAGGCGGCCGCTTTGCTGATCCTGGGAAGATGTTCCTCACCGATGGTGAAGGGTGTGTGTGGAGAAAGACCGGTTGTCATATTCCCTGTTTCGTCGGATATAGCGGCTGAGACGGCGCCGTCAAGCTTCTCCCCGAACCTCCTGCTCTCCTGCCCCAATACCTCAAAATAGAGTCGGCCGGTCAGCGAAGACTCCTTGTACATTGCCGTCAAACCCGGATTGCTGAGAACCTCGCCAATCGCCGTAGTCCCTGATTCCAGGCACATCCGCATCCCCTCATGCACCGAGGGGGGATAATCCTCAAGCGTCAATCCGCGTGCGATCTTGATCAGCTGAATGAGCCAGTCCGTAAAACGACGGGGATGGTAATTGATATTGGTCCTGAGGCGCCAGGAGGGAAAGTGGGTCAGCTCCAGGTGGGTATGGGCATTGACAAAACCGGGAATGATCGCACAACCCGGGTATTCGACAACGGGGGCGGAGTGGGCGCGACGCAGTTCAGACAGCGTGCCGACCGCGGCAACCTTGCCGTCCCTCACCAATACAGCCCCGCCGGCAATAGGCGGGGTATCCGGATTAATCAGCCAGGATGCGTTGTAGATGGCGGGTTTGGACATGTATTTCTCCATTGCACTGTAATCACGATTCAATGATACCGGAAAATCTGCAAATTGAAAGCAGAGTCTGATCTATTTTCACCGAGAGTGCGGAAACGATATCGTAGGAGGGATTTTAAGGTACGACAATACAATTATAACTTGATCTGCTGCATAGAATATGCTTTTGCTAAACAATAAATTGATCGATAGGAGCACCATGGGAGCCGATAACACTCTTCAACACACAGCATCAGAGGATGTGCCTTCGCTGCAATACCGCAATTATACTGAATATTATTCTGCCACCTCGGTTGAAATGGTCCATTCCATTGCAATCTATACCCTCGGACGCTTCGAGATTCACCTACAGGGTTTGCCGTTGAAATTCAGCGGCAAACTGCAGAAAAAACCGCTGGAGCTGCTCAAGTCACTTATCGCCCATGGTGCCAAAAGAGTCTCAGCTGTTATGTTGGCAAGTGAACTCTGGCCTGACGCGGACGGAGCCTCGGCCATGAACTCGTTCAATGTGGCCCTGCACCGGCTAAGGCATCTGCTCGACACCGAGCGGGCCATCCGGAAATCGGACGATGAGATCTTTCTTGACCGGGAAGTGGTCGGGGTTGATGCATGGGCCGTCGAGAAACTATTGGTGGCGGGCAGAGAGCCATGGCAGCAGGGGAACGAAGAACAGGCTCTTGAATACATCCGGGAAGCGGTGGGTC
>Ga0073936_10010000_pt1 | contig 11680 bp, 3 predicted proteins | sample AliMusrvi5mmetaG_FD_87041 | JGI IMG/M metagenome (GOLD analysis project Ga0073936, IMG submission 87041) | Freshwater lake bacterial and archeal communities from Alinen Mustajarvi, Finland, to study Microbial Dark Matter (Phase II) - Alinen... | ecosystem: Environmental > Aquatic > Freshwater >... | reverse complement strand
GGTGTCTGGCAGGGTGGTCGGATCCACCATGCTGGCCGACGTCAGCCACGCGACGAAGCGCCTTTTCTTCTCGCTGGCGTAGCCGCTGCCCGGCGGCCGCGGGCGGCCGGCAAACGTGCCGGTGGTCTCGTGGTCCGCACCCTGCCAACTTTTCCACACGCCAAGCACCGGCGGGCTGTTGGCGGCCAAAATGTCGGCACGCGCGGTCACCCGCATGTCGAGCCCGGCCTGGCGCTGCAATTCACCCAGCGCCAGCAGCAACGACAGCCGGGCGTTGGCGCGTGCGGTGGCCATCGCCTCGCCCTGCGCCACCTCCCGCAGCGAAATGCTCGAAAGCGACAGCAATCCCACCACCAGCAAGGTGAGCAACACCATCAGCGCAAGCGTGATCACCAAGGCGAAGCCGCGATATTTCAGACCCCTGTGGATCTGATGCTTGATGTTGATACGGGTAAGCACGGCGGAAGGTGTGAGGCGATGGTTAGGCAATCCTTGGGTTGAGGATCGATCAATTTCAGAGAATGAAGCGTCATCGTTGCCAGCCGCGTGAGCGATACCGCTAGCCGCGTGACAAGTCCCACGATCGGCCACAAAAGCACTTCTGTGAAGCTCCCTGTTTATGGAGTAAGCCTCGCGGCCCGTGCGGGGCATCGATTTGCACGCTGGATGGACGCGCTCCGCGCGCTGGGCATCATTCGCTTGGCGGCCGGACTCACACCGCCGCGGGCGGTCATCTTGATAGACGCACCACCGTGTAGGAGTATGCGGGAAACTCCTGGTTGAAATCTCCGCTGGCGTTGGCAAGCTCATGCATGACCGGTTGAATCTTGGTAGGATCTATCAAGCCGTTCGCGGCATCGGGTGTGCCCGCCAGCGTCGAGAGGCTCGCCACCGGATTGACGCCGGGGAAACGGTCCAGTACCAGGCGGGCCGAGGTGGGGCTCGCGGCGAGGTTGACCACATGCAGGCAGAGCGTTCTGCCATCCGCGCTCATGGTGGAGGAGACGTCCAGGTTGGCACCGTCGAGCACTTGGCTGGCCACCACCAATGGCTGGTGGTTCGCGGATGCCATCTGCTGCGCGTAATAGGGCGGCATGCCCCACACCTGTCCAGCGGTAAAGAAGATATGGCCTTGGTCCCAGCCGTTGTCATTTTGCAGCCATGGCTGGAGCCCGTTGGCCTCGCAATCAATCGCCACGAAGTCGCCGTGGCGACGAACCGCGTTCAAGGTTGTCGCATGGCCCAGCGCGCGCTGTTGGTTATGCAGGTTGCCGTTTTCTTCGAAAATGACCACCTTCATTTTCGCCCCGGGCAGCCATTGTTGGAACAGCCGCCGTGCCTCGGTGAGCATGGTATCGACTTCCTTGCCAGCAGCCGCCGGGTCCGCCCATGGGTGAAAATCCCATTAGGTCGCCTAGCCGTTGAGAGCCTTGAACACCCGCTCGCAGTTGGTGTTATTGCCGCGCCACCACGCGGCATTGATGAAGATCAAATTCGGATCTTTCTGTCTCATCGCGGCGGCCAGCAACTTGAAGCGCTGGACGTAATGATCGTAATCGGCGGCGACATCGCCCCAGATCACCTCCTCGTTGCCGATTTCGATATACTTCACTCCGTAGGGTTTCGGGTGACCGTCCGCGGCACGCGCACTTCCGCAGGGGCTGGTCGCGTCACCATTGAGATACTCGATCATATCGGCCATGTCTTGCGGCGTCTCTTCGACATTGATCGCGAATGCGGCTTGGATGCCGGCTCGCTCGCAGAAAGCGACGAACTCAATCATACCGAAACCATTGGAGGTGTATGGATGCCAGTGGCCCTGATACTGCGCGCGGCGATCGGGATCGCCCGTCATCTTCTTCCAGCGGTACTCAGGCGCGTTGACGGCGGTGCCGCCATAGCGCAGGAAACTGAGCTTGCCCGCGACCATGGCATTTGCGATGTCCTCGCGCACGGGCAGCCCCTGGAACCTGCCGGTCGGCGGCTCCATCAGGACCGCCTGGTCAATCCACAGCGTGCCAGGGGAATTGATGCTGATCACGAAGCGGGCAAGCCCGTCATCTGCGTTAGAAACGAGCGTGTAAGGAAACTTCGCCCACGCGCCGGTCACCCCGGACAACGCTTGGCTGGCATAGACCTTTGCGCCATCCAGACTCTGCAGGCTCACGGTCACCTCGCCGTGCAAACCGGTGGCACGCAAATAGACGCGACCGACGTAAGTGGTCCCCTTTTTCACTGCGACACCCCAGCGGTTGAGTCCCTGGTTAGCCACGCCGGCAGTCCCCTTCCCGCTCACGAACTCCACGCATTGCGAGCGGCCGCTGTTATACGACTGGCTGCTATCGATTGAGAACTTGACCTGGGCGCCACCGGTCTGTACGGGATCCCATTGGCCGCTCACATTGGCCGCTGGGGCCCCGTCAAACAGGTGCATCTCCGCGTGGCCTCCGATAGAGGTCTTGAGATTCTGAAACTGCGCGTTCGCCCCCCACGTCCGCAGGCCCAGGGTTCCCGCCGGGAGGCCAACCGCATCCACGCAATCAATCGCCGGGGAACTAGCGGCGTTGAGAAAGACCTGGATGCGTGCTCCCGCGAGCACCACGCTGAGATGTTGCCATTGCGAGCTATCCACCGCAACGGCTGCCGATTTCAGCAGCTTCCAATCCTGCTGATGCCTGCCGAGCAAGATGCTCGTTCCGTTCGAGGCGAGACTGATTTCATAGCCGTCGAAGGCATCCGCGCCGGTGCCGGGGTTGCGCACCCGCACGAGCGCCCCAGCATTGTTAGATGACGATGTGGTGCCGGTGAAACGGATATCAAACTCGAGCGTGCCATCGAGAAACGGCGGCTGCTCGCGGACAATCTTGGCACCGGAGTTTGCCGTCGTGGAGATGGATGAAGCGGCTGGCAGCCAATCGCCGCCGCAGGTCGTCCAACCGGCAAGGCGGATGGGGGGCGCGGGCTCCTCGAAACTCTCCCCATACAAACGCTGTCCATAGAGACCGCCGTATATTTCATGGTTCACGTCCTCAATGCACGCACCGTAAATCAATGGGCTCGAGGCATTCACAACATTGCCGGCATCCACATGAATTTCGGTGCCGTGAGAGAGGACAGTGCCCGACACCACGGCGAGAACCATCCGCGAGAAAAATCCCGGGCCGGAAGTGATAGCTAAGACGATTCGAGTGCATTTGTACATGGCGCGTCGGCTTTGGAAGCCACCTTGAGTTAGAATGAGTCGGCCCAACAGTTGGGAACCATGCGGATGGCACCGTCGGGTTGTTGTTGGAAGCTGCCGGCATTGGGCGGCAGTCGGAGTTGCAATTGAAGTTATAGATTTTGACGAACCGGGGGCGGCTCTAACGAAGCGGCGTGAGTGTTCCGTAGCGCAGCAGCACCGGCCCGATAAGCCCGGAGGGCAGCAACGGGTCGGATTTTTTCCAGTGGCGCCAAGTGGTGAAAGTGATGCGACCAGGCGACGGGCGCGGCTGATTGGCGACGAACCACTCCGGCCATTTGGCAAGCGCCTGGCCTTTCCATTCCACATCGGCGGGCAGTTGCTCGTCACCGATCAGGCGGTTGACCCACAAGTTGGTAACGGCGACCTCAAGTGTGTTAGAACCGGGTTTGAGGTAGTTGGCGACCTCGATGCGGTACGGCTCATGCCAGAGGATGCCCAGGTCATGGCCATTGAGTTTGACTTCGGCGATGACACACACCCGGCCGAGTTCCAACAGCACCGGGAGGGCCGGATCGGTGGCCGTGGCGGGCGGCAGGTCGAAGGTGGTGTGCCACACCGCGGTGCCGGAAAAGTAGCGGATCGCAGCGTCCGGATTTTCATGCAGCGAGGCGAGGGTTGGCAAGGTCGTCGCGGGCGGGGCGCCGCGCTTGGGCTGGAAACTCACCTGCCAGGGACCGCCGACCACGATGGGTGCCCGCGGAGCGGCGGTATCCACGGCGAGGTTGCTGGCGTCGGGACGGGTGAACAAGTGGCGTTCCTTGGCGTAGGACACCAGCACCGGCCCGGCAATCACCTCGGGCAGCGGCGCCGCCGAGCGCCATGGCGCCAGCGGCAAGCTCAGCGTGTGGTATTCGTCGGTCGTCACACTGGCCTCCTGGCCGTCGAGGGTGTAATCGACTCGCAGTTGTTTGAACACGCCAAACAGCAGGTCCTTGCCGACCAGCTCATTGCCGACTTTGACGGTTAGAGTGCCGTCTTTGACCGCGGCTGCGAGTTTTGCCGTTAGGTCGATGGACACCGGTTTGGGCAGGCTGGCCAGCTCGGCGGGAAGCACGCCATAGACCGCGCCAGTGATTTCGATCGGACCGGGCTCGTCGGGCGCAGGCAGGACCAAGAGCTGATTCTCAGCGACGCGGCGGCTGTGGGCTTTGCCGGCGGCGAGGTATTCGACATACAACGCTTTGACGGAATTGACGGCAGGGTCACTGGCGAGTTCATTATTGACGACAACTTGAAGCGCGCCGTCTTTGAGCGCGGCGCGCAGCGCGTCAGCCACGTCGACGCACTGCGGCACCGTGCTGTGGAACACGCCGTAGCTCGCCGCGCGGATGACCAGCGTGTGCGGCGTGGCCGGGGGGTCGGGCGCCGCAGCCAGGGTGGCGAAGGAATGAGCAATCAACGCGGGTGCCTGCGGTGGCGCGCCGCCGAACACCACAAACACCGAACCGGCGGCTGGCAGCGAGACGGTCACTCCCGTCGAGCCTTTGTTGCCGCTCCAGACCTGCGCCGGCGCGGTGGCACCGCTCACCGGGTCGTACAACGCCGGGGTCATGCCGGGGGCGCGAAAGCGAATTTCCCCGTGAAACGGCTTGCCGGATTGGTTGGAAACCAAGTAGATCGCATGGTCGGCGGTGCGGCGTTCGATCCACCGCAGCTGGGGCGGGCAGACCACCTGCGGCGCGACACCTAACTGTGTCAGAGCGGCTTCCGGGGTGACGCCGCTCAGCACGCGGCCCTTGCCAAACGTGCGCAGGCGACCGGCGGCCAGCGGCGCGCTGCCCCAGAGCGCGTTGGTCTGGATGGCGAGAGCGGCATCCGACTTGGCGGCCGGGGCGAGGCTGGGGCTGCGGGTAGGCCGCGCACCTAACAGGCAGGCGCCGTCGTCCACGAGTTGGCGCAACTTGGCCGCGAGCAGCGGGGTCATGGTCGTTTCGTCAGGCAGAACCAACAGCCGGTAGCGCGTCCCGCCGGGCAGCATCAGCGCGCCTTTGTCCACCTGCAACTGGTAGACCAAGTCCGTGCCGACGGCATCAAAGTCGTGACCGGCGCGCTTCAGTTCGGTGCGGTTGACGCCGCCGGAGGGGGAATTTTCCCCGCCGAAAAACAGCACGTCGGCGGCGAAAGTGCCTTGTTGGAGCAGGGCTTGCGAGCGGGCGATGTAGGCCATCCAAGCTCGCGATTGTTCCCACCACGTGTTGGTGCGGTCGAAATGACTGCCCCATTGGCCCATGGTCATGCCCGGCACCACATCGGGCGACCACGGCTGTTGGGCATAGCGGTGGAAGATATAGCGGTTGATGCCCAGGCACCACACGCATTCGCCGAGTTGTTTGAGCAGGCCCGGATAGTTTTGCCAGCGGCCGTTAGGCGGACCGGCGGTGAACGACTCGGCACCGACCAACGTCTTGCCGTTGACGTGCGCCACCGAGGCGGCGATTTTCACCGAGGCGTTGATCGAGCCCTCCCAGTTGTAATCGGCATCCGGTTGACCATGATCGCTCCAAAACTCGCCCATGATCACGTCAAACCCGCGTCCGTTGGCCAGGCATTCGTAGGGGCCGTCATACGGCTCGACCGATGCTAACAGCCCAGCCTTGTGGCACAACTCGGCGAAATAGCTGTAGTAGTTGTCGGCAAACAAGTCCGACACGGTGCGGCGGAAATCCCACAGGAAACGCGCCGAGGCCTCGCCATCGTCGATGACATGGCCGGCCAGCACCGGCAGGAAGGCCAGCGGATCATAGCCGCGGCGTTTGGTGAATTCCTCGCGGAAGAGCGGCGTCCAGGTGTTAGGACCGACCTCGTAGGAATCGATGAGGAGGTTGTTGAGCCCGTGACCAGCGGCCGGACCGAGATAGTCGAGAATGGGTTGAATGCCCTTTTGCCAATGCAGGTCCAGCGCCTCACGGCTGAGCTTATCGCACTCCAGGCCGACGCCCGACGCTGATGCCGGATGGTTGGTCTCGCCGCTGGTGGTGTGGCCGAAGCGCACAATGGTCCACTCCCCGGGCGCGGGCGGCGACCAGTCGAGGGTGCCGTCGGGGCGCAGCAGCTTCGTTAGATCGATAACTTTATCGTGCCCCGTGGCGGCGGCGGGCGGCGCGGCGATCGCCGCGGTGGGCGGCAGGTAATGCTGCGCAGCGCCCGTCAGGGTGGCCAGCTCGCGGATCCGGAAAGTCGCGGCGGCAGGTGTGGGAAAGGCCAGCACGGCGATGTCGCCGTAATAGCCGCGGCGGGTTTCGGGTTGCGGCAGGGCGAGCCGGCCGGCGCCGGCGGCCTGGATTTCCGCCGAAACTAACAATTGCATCGAATGCGCGGGATCGATCCACGGGCCGCCCGAAGACGACCACCCCGGGCCGTTATGGAGGCATAGTTCGAGGCCGAGGCGTTTCGCCTCGGTGGCCGCGTGTTTCACCAACTCGAGGAACAACGGCGACATGTAATCCGCCGGGCCTGGCGGGATATTGCAGGAGCCGGTGTCAGCGACATTAAAGATTTGGGCGCCGCCGATGCCGACGCGAGCCATCGCCTCGAGGTCGAGGGTGATGCCTTGCTTGGTCACATTGCCGTTCATCCAGTGCCACCAGGTATGGGGCCGCGCGGAGGGCGGCGGGTGGTGAAAAATCTCGTCGATGGTGGGGTCGGCCACTACCGGCACCATGGCGAGGAAGGAACCCGCGAGCGCCACGCGAAGGGATTTGGCGAAAAGGCAGGCTTGCATGGATGAGTGATGCGGAAAGGGGTCTTGGGATGAGGCAGCAATGACTGATTTAAGCAAGCCGCGCCGTCAAGCCGAAACTCCAACGAATCGACCCAGGCCCAGGACGGCAGTAGGTGCTGCGTGCCTGCCATTATTCCTGGCTTGCCGGCGTGGGTCGGACAAGGCACCGGGCAGGATGCCACGGTGGTCCGGATTTGCCGCCCTGAGCCTGGCGCTGCGATTTCGGATCACATGTATAACTCCCGGCACGGTGGGATACCCGACATCAAAATCGTTGATCTCACGGTCTTCGGCCGCTTTGGCTTGCGCACGCAACCAGGTGTTTTGAGCCTGGTCTAACTGGCCGGCAGGGGGCTGAAGTTTCGCAGCATTGCCGCGCATTCTCCATCCCGTCTCCGGCGCAGCAAGCCGGCGGCCAGCAGCAACCCGACCAGCGCGGTGGTGGGCTCCGGCAGGGTGGTGTACACCAAGCTGGAACCCGAAATCGAGAAGTGACCGTTGCTGTAGACCGGGTAGCTGCCGGTGTCCACGCTGGTGAAGTAGCCGCTGATGGCAGCGCCAAAGATTGATGACATCGCCCACGTATGGGTGACGTACGGTGCAGTCCAGAACGCGTCGCTCATATTGACCGCCGGACCGAAGACGATCTTGAAAACGGTGCTGCTGGTGTCGACGGTGATCGCGCCGGTGGCACCCACCATGTCGAAGGCCGTGCCCATCAGATTTTCGTTGAGCTCCCATTCAAACACCGACCCGGAGGCGATATGGAGGCTGCTGGAAAAATTCTCCTTGCCCACTGCGCCCAAATCGCCCGGCGCAAGCTTGCCGCCGGCGTTGATTGTGGTGGCACCACCCACCGTGCCGGTGCCGGCAAGGGTGCCGGAGACCGAGACCGCTCCGGTGGCCAAATGCTGGTTGCCGTCAACCACCAGCGTGCCGGCGCTGACCGTGGTGGTGCCGGTATAGGCATTGGCGCCGCCGAGGGTCAGTGTGCCCCCGCTCAATGCCAGTGCGCCGGTCCCGCTGATGACGTTGCTCAGTGTGCCGCCATAGCTGTCGCTCCGGTTGAATGTCAGCGTGCCATTGTCCGTGACCGCACCGCCGCCGAGCGTGCCGCTGGTGCCACCGGCACCGATTTGCAGGGTGCCCGCGCTGATCGTGGTGGTGCCAGTGTAAGTATTGGTGCCGCTGAGCGTCAACGTACCGGCACTCAACGTCAGCGCGCCAGAACCGCTGATCGCGGTGCTCAGCGCGCCGCCGTAGCTGTCGGTCCGGTTAAACGCCAGCGTTCCATTGTCGGTCACCGCGCCGCTACCCAGCGCGCCGCTGGTGCCACCGGCACCAATTTGCAGGGTTCCCGCGCTGATGGTCGTGGTGGTGCTGCCGTTGCTCGCACCGCTGAGAATGACCGTGTCGGTGCCCACCTTGGTTAGGCCGAAACCACCGCTGAGGGTGTTGCTCAGGGTGATATTGCCGCTGCCGCCGATGCTGCTGGCCGACTGCAACGCCACCGTTCCGCCGAAGCTCGCCGCCGCACCGCTATTGGTCAGCGCGCCGCCACTGCTTACCCCCGTGCCATTCAGATTCAACGGCACGTTCACCGCAGGGGTCACACCGGCCAAATCCAAGGCCGCGCCCGTCGCGCTGACCGTCACCGCCGAGGTGTGGCTGGTGCTGTTGCCCAAGGCGCCGGTGGCGCCCAGTTGCAAGGTGCCGGCACTGATGGTCGTGGCGCCGGTGTAGCTGTTAGCAGCGCTCAAGGTCAGCGTGCCGGCGCCGTCCTTGGTGAGCTCGCCGGTCTTGAGAGCCCCCACGGCCAGCGGGTTGCTCAGCACGACATTGTTGCCGTTGGTATTGAAGGTGGCCGTCACGCCGTCTTCAATGGTCACGCTGCGGGCAACGCCGGCACCGGTGCCGCTGGTGATGTCCTGGGTGTTGCCGGTATCCCAGCGCAAGGTGGCATTGCCGGTGATGTCCACCACGCCGCCGCCGATGGCGCCATTGGCAAAGCCCAAGGTGCCGCCGGCAAGGGTCGTGCCGCCGCCATAGCCGCCGAAGGCGTTGTAGCTGTTGGTTTGGGCATCACTGTTGTGAGTGTTGGTTAGATCCCAGGTGCCCGCGCCCGTTTTCACGAGGCTGGTGTGGCTGCCATTGCCGTCGCTATACTCCTGCAGGTTGATGGCGAACGTGTTGTTGTCGGTGTTGCTGCCAGTGAGGGTGAGCGTGCGCGAACCGGGATTTGCCCACGGGTCAACATTGGTCCCGCTGTGGGTAAAGTTCATGGTTGCTCCCGCGCCGCCGGACGCATCAAGGGTCCCGCCATTGAGGCCGATGCGAACATTGCGGTCGGTGCTCTGCGCGGTGGCACCGGTGTATTGGAGAGTGCCACCCTCAAAATAGATACCGACCAGAGTGGTCGCTTCGGTGGCCAGTGCGCGATTGCCAAGACTGCCGGCAACGCCGTAGTTGCTCAGCGTGGCGACGTTGACGATGCCGGCGTCAATGGCTGTCACACCCGTAAAGGTGTTGGCACCATTGAGGAAGACCGTTCCGCCGCCTGCTTTCGTTAGGTTGGATAGACTGGTGTTATCGGCGATGACCGAGTTGATGGTCAGGTTGTTCACCGAGAAATTCTGCACGATGAGTTCGCCACCGGCTGCGTTGGCGCTGAGGGTGCCGTTGTTGGTTCCGCTGCCGATGGTTAGGGCGCTCGCGCCAGCGGCATTGAGGATGCCGCCGACCCGCAGGTTCTGGCCGGCGGGATCAAGGGTGACGCCGCCGGCAGGTGAATTGCTGCCGGTGGCGCTATTGGTCAACGTGTTGATCGTGGTGGTGGTGGCTGCGGCGAGGGTGATATTTGCCGCAGTGCCGGTGCCATCGGTGATTTGGACATTGTTGCCACTGGTACTGGTGATGCTCTTGGTGCCGGAGCTGAGGCGCGTGAGTGACTGGTCGTAGGTGGTGAGGGCTCCGACGGATGCATACGGGGTCGTTGCGTAGGTGGCAAAACCGGTGCCCCCGGCCGTGGCCCAGGTGCCGATGATGCCGTTTGCCAGCGTAGGCGCCGTGGTGAACCGGACGTTATTGTCGTCACTAGCGGGACTGGGGCTGCCTGTGCCACCGCCGAAGTTCATGGTCGCGCCGACGCCCGCCCGACTCAATGATGCAAACGTGAGAATGGAAGACCCTCCGCTGGCCGAGGCATCCGTGCTGACCGTCGAGGCTCCGAAATTGGTGGTGAGCGCGCCCACAGTTTCCGCGTAGGCGCCGCTGTCAGCAGCATGGGTGAAAGCAAACGTGCCGCCGTTCATGGTCACGCCCACCGTGCCAACGCGGTTTGTGTTGTTAGCTGAGGTATTATCCAGTTTCAGTGTCCCGCCGCCGCCGATGGTTAGTCCCGAGGACGAGGCGATGGCACCGTTGGCGCCGGTCAAGGCGAGAGTGCCGCCGGTGACCGTGGTCGCGCCGGAGTAGGTATTCGCGCCGGAGAGTGTCAAAGTTCCCGCGCCCGCCTTGGTCAGGGCGAATCCGCCACTGATTTGGTTGCTGTCGGTTAGAGTTTGGCCGGCGGTGGCGACGCTCCACGTTTGGTTGGCACCGAGGGCGACCAAGCTGCTGATGGTGGGGTTGGCGGCACCGGCTGCCACGGTGACCCCGGTGGTGGGTAAGCTCGGCGAAACGGTCAGCGTGTTGGCGCCCCCGATGCCGACGCTCGAGGTGGAGTTGCTGCCAAACGTCAGGCTCTTGATCGTCAGGTTTTCACCCAGAGTGGTGCTGGCGAAATTTGCCGCCGTGGTGGCGGTGAAAATCACGTCGGTGGTGGCGCCCACTTTGCCGGTGGCGTTGGTGCCGGCCAGGTCGGTGGCGAAGTTGCTGATGTTGGCGTTGCCGCCGCTGAAGGAATTCCACACGCCGTTGTTGGTGCCTTTCCAGTAGGCGGTGGCGGGCGCGGTGTTGGCGGTTGCAGTGAGCTGATAGTTATTGCCGGAAAACGCGGTACTGACGTTAAGTCCGCCGAAGTTGCCGGTGGTTGCATCCAGCGTCAGGGTGCCGCTGCCAGCTTTTGCAGTGCTGGAAGTAATTAAGTTCTGAGTTCCGGCGACAAGGCCGCCCAATCCCGTCAGGCGCACGAGACCGCCGCCGGCTCCGATGCTCAGGCGTGCATTCGTCCCCAGGGCGATCTGGTCGACGGTGGCTCCCACATCGAACTTAAGAATGCTGGCGTTGCTGGCATCGCCAATGACCAGGACACTGGTTGCCGCGGATTTGTTGTTGAAGCTAAGCGCACCGATGGCACCATTGGTCAAATCCAGGCTGCCGCGGGCCGCATCATTGGCACCTGCCGCAAGAGTCACGATACCCGTCGTGCCTGAGGCCGCCCCGATGGTTCCGCCGCCACCCAGGCTTGCGCCACCGCTCACCGCAATGGCGGTGCCGGCGAGGGAGCCGTTCACGACCAGCTCACCGCCGCTCACCGTAGTCGCACCGGTGTAGGTGTTGGCTCCGGACAGGGTCCAGATGCCGCTGCCGGTCTTGGTCAGCGCGCCCGTGCCGGTGCCGACGATACTGGCGAGGCTGCTGGCGGTGGCGCTGCCGTCGAGCGTCAACCCGATCCCGGCGCCGGTGATGGTACCCGCGTTGGAGAGCACGATGTCGCCGTTGTTAGCCACGATGCTGCTGGCGCTGCCCAGCGTGAGCAAGCCGCTGTAGGTGGC
>Ga0073936_10009997_pt1 | contig 11682 bp, 9 predicted proteins | sample AliMusrvi5mmetaG_FD_87041 | JGI IMG/M metagenome (GOLD analysis project Ga0073936, IMG submission 87041) | Freshwater lake bacterial and archeal communities from Alinen Mustajarvi, Finland, to study Microbial Dark Matter (Phase II) - Alinen... | ecosystem: Environmental > Aquatic > Freshwater >... | reverse complement strand
GGTGATCATTGGGACTTCCTTGGCTCAACACATAGATAGATGTTTCCACGGGCGACGACAGACAGGCGTCAACGGGAAGAATCATGCGAGCAGAATACGCCGTCGACCACCACCTGGCAAGGCCGCCGGAACAATCACACCCATGTGGTCTTTGGCGGCTGGAAGTTTATGTCAAATTGCCAGAAGCTTCCACACACAGTTATGCCGCCGCCCCCACGTGGAACCGTGGAATTGGTGGAATCGGATTCCACGCTTTCCACTCTTCCACATAGCTCCCACTCAGGTGCCCATAGGTTGCCTAGGATATTGCGTTGGCGTCATTGAATAATTAGCCACTATGAAAATCCATAAAATCAGCAAGTCAACCCGAACCGCCAACTCACTCAAACTCGACCTCGACGCTTTCACATCTGAATTACGCAGCTTGTCCGACCGCCACGGCATCAAACTGCTTTCAATTGGAGCATTCAGCTCTGTAGATGCAACAGGGCCGGCATACATTGCAATTTGGACAGCCGACCCATCCGACAAGTAATCGTCAAGTCGACGACCCTAGAGATCACTATCGGGGGATGTGCTGATCTTGATGAGCTTTTTCTTAATCTCTTCAGTCAAACCTCCCCGGGTGGCTGGTTCTTTTCCAAAAAACAAACCAACTCGCTGCACCGCTCCAGTAAATGTACCACTACACACTTCCTTCATCAGCGGTTTCCCGTCTGGATCCTGAAGCTGGCTTATACTTGGTGTGACCCAAAAGGCGGGAGAACTAGACTCATAAGCTCGACAGGCCAAAAACTCACTGTCGCATAAATCTATATCACGCAAAGCGGGTGGACCGGTTATAAATTTTTGATGCCACGCCTGCAGCGGCATGGTCAAAATCTTATCGCCATCTGTTAAAACCAGTACGCCGAATATCGTGGCATCGGAAGGCGTAGGGAAATATAAGCCACCGATATTCATAGGAATTTCAAACCACTTATGGAATTGTTTCGCCGTAATCGTTCCTTCGCATACAACCTTGCCTTTTTGATCAAACCGGACACAGGAATATTTGAATGGCTTCTCAACTTTCACTTCCCCGGCGGTGGCCTGCGGCTTCCACACCGCCGTCGGACGACCGCCAAAGGTTTTGCCCCAGCCGGTGGTTTCCGCCAAGTAATAGACCGTCGCTTGGGAATCATCGGAGAACAGACCAGACGATCCACCAGGAAGACTTGGGGCATTTCCTTTGAAATAGACTCCTGTTAGATTGGTGCGGCGGAACGCCGCTTCCTCAATGTTGGTAACGCTGGCGGGGATTATGACGCTCGTCAAGCTGAGACAACCCAGAACTCTATGAGTTTCTCGAAGCCGAAGGCTACGAGTATGCCATCCGTCTGCCAGCCAATGAGGTGTTGCATCGAGCAATCGAGCCGTTGTTGACTCGGCCAGTGGGACGACCCTCCAACAGACCCGTGGTCTTGTATGCGGACTTTTTGTATCAGGCACAAAGTTGGAATCGGGCTCGTCGTGTGGTGGCGAAGGTGGAGTGGCACAAGGGCGAGTTGTTACCACGCATTGGCTTCATCATCACCAACCTGACTCGGCCAGCGAAACAGGTGGTGCGGTTCTATAACCAGCGTGGCACAGCGGAGCAGTGGATCAAAGAAGGCAAGAACGCCGTCAACTGGACCCGCTTGTCCTGTCATGACTTTGCCGACAACCAAGTGCGCTTGCAGCTATTTGTGTTGGCGTACAATCTGGGCAACTTTCTGCGGCAGGCCGTGCTGCCCAGAGCGGTACGGCACTGGTCGCTGACGACGTTGAAGGAGAAATTGATCAAGATCGGGGCGAAGGTGGTGCGCCATGCGCGGCAGGTGATCTTCCAGATGGCGGAAGTGACGGTGCCCCGTGAGGTATTCCGAGCGATTCTTGAGCGGATTGGGCGGCTGCGATTGCCCGCACCAGTATCGGGCTGATGTGCGCAGGCGGATAGCGAGACAGCGTGCGGGATGAGGGAAGGATTGTGCCGATGATTGGTCAAAATTCACTACAGAGTCTGTTGGCGGGCAGAAAATGTGATCCGAATCAATAAATTGGGTCGTGGGACGGAAGAATTAAACTTGTGAACAACCTCATGGAGGATAAAATGACAGCAAATGAACCTCAACAGCCAGCGATGGTCGCGAGCGTAAGTCATATGGGAAATGTCGGCCAACGTCTCTGCCGGTACTTGGAAACCGCGCTCCGGGATGCTGCCCGTGCCGGACAGATTGAGCGCCAGGATTTCCAGGTGATGGCGCGCGAATTATACCGGTGTATCATCGGCGCGCTCGTCGAAGTGAAGATAGAAAACAATTTGGAAGTTATTCACCAGTTGAAGCCGGCTATTTGGCGAGTCATTGGTGCCAATCAGAAAGGTTCGAGGTAAGACGTCATGTGGATTGTCCGTCTCGCTCTTCGCCGGCCGTATACGTTCGTGGTGGCTTCGTTGCTGTTGTTGCTGCTAACGCCGTTTATTCTGTTGCGGACGCCAACGGATATTTTCCCATCAATTAACATCCCGGTCATCAGCGTCATGTGGATGTACACCGGACTGAGCGCGCAGGAAATGGAACAGCGGCTCGTGTCCAACTGCGAGCGTCCGTTGACCACCACCGTCAACGACATTGAGCACATCGAGTCTACCGCTTACAATGGCGTCAGCGTCACCAAAGTCTTCCTGCAACCCGGCGCGTCCGTGGATGCCGGCGTGGCCCAGATCACGGCGATCAGCCAAACCTTGCTGCGCTCGATGCCTCCGGGCACGACCCCGCCACTGATCATTCGCTACAACGCCTCCACCGTGCCGATTCTCCAATACGGCATCAGCAGTAAAAACTTATCCGAACAGGCAATCTTCGACATCGCAGCGAACCAAATCCGGATCGGCTTGGTCAGCGTGCCGGGTGTTTCGACTCCCTGGCCCTACGGCGGTAAAATGCGGCTTGTCGCTGTGGACCTTGACCTGACGGCCTTGAAGGCCCAGAACCTTACACCGAATGACGTCATTACGGCCATCAACGCGCAGAATTTGGCTTATCCCAGCGGCACGGCGAAAATCGGTCCCACCGAATACGACATTGAGTTGAACACCAGTCCCCGGTTGCTCACCGAGCTGAGCGACCTGCCGATTAAGAGCGTCAATGGCGCTGTGATTCGCGTTCGCGATGTCGCCCAAGTCCGCGATGGCTATTCGCCGCAGCAGAACATCGTTCGGCAAGACGGCATCCGCAGCGCGCTTATCAGCATCTACAAAACCGGTTCCGCTTCCACACTTCAGGTCGCCAGCGGCGCCAAAGCGGCCATGGTTCGCGTTCTGAAAACTGTCACCGATCCGGTAGAAGTGAAAGAGTTCGCCGATCAATCTCTGTTCGTGCGCGCGGCAATTCGTGACGTCGTCCGCGAAGGCATCATTGCTGCGGCACTGACCGCCGTGATGATTCTGTTATTCCTCGGTTCATGGCGCAGCACACTAATCATCGCGCTTTCGATTCCGTTGTCGGTGCTGACATCGCTGGCGATTCTCAGCGCACTTGGCGAAACAATCAACTTGATGACGCTCGGCGGATTGGCGCTGGCGGTCGGTATCCTCGTGGACGACGCGACTGTCGAGTTGGAAAATGTGCACCGGCAAATGGGCTTAGGGAAGCCAACCATTCAAGCGATTCTCGACGGCGCGCAAGAAATCGCGTTGCCGGCATTTGTCTCGACGCTCTGCATTTGCATTGTGTTTGTGCCGATGTTTTTCCTCACCGGCACGGCCCGGTATTTGTTCGTGCCGCTGGCTGAGGCTGTAGTGTTTGCAATGTTGGCCAGTTACGCGTTGTCGCGGACGCTGGTACCGACGTTGGTGATGTGGTTTTACCGGGGCGTCGAATATCACGAGATGGTTAACGCCGAGAAAGTTCGGCCGCTGTTCCGGCCGTTGGCCCGGTTGCAAAACGGGTTTGAACACTGGTTCGGCTGCTTGCGACAGAGCTACCGGGAACTACTCAGCGTCGTGCTGCACCACCGGCTCCTGTTTGCCATTGTGTTCCTTGGATTCTGTGGCGCTACCTGCCTGTTGATTCCGCAACTTGGTCAGGATTTCTTTCCGGCGGTGGATGCTGGCCAGATGCGGTTGCATGTGCGGGCGCGCAGCGGCTTGCGGATTGAGGAGACGGCCAAACTGGTGGATCAGATCGAAGCGGCAATCCGTCACGAAATTCCAGCCGAAGAGATTCACGGAATGCTCGACAACATCGGCCTGCCGAACTCCAGCATCAATCTCAGCTACAGCGACAGCGGTGTGACAGGACCGAACGATGCCGATATCCTGGTCTCGCTGCACGAAGGGCACCGTCCGACGGCCGAGTACGTGCGCCGGTTGCGGCTCCGGCTCAACCGCGAGTTTCCCGGAACGATCTTTTATTTCCTGCCGGCGGACATTGTCAGTCAGACGATCAACTTCGGTTTGCCGGCACCGTTTGATATTCAGATCGTCGGTCGCAATCAGACGGCGATTCGCGCCGTCGCTGCCAAGCTGGCCGAGAAAGTCCGGCGAATTCCCGGTGCCGTGGATGTGCGAATCCATCAGCCGTCCGACCGGCCGAAGATCAGATTTGATGTGGACCGGATCAAGGCGGCGGAGATGGGGTTGACCGAGCAGAACGTAGCCGGCTCGGTTTTGTTGAGTCTGAGCGGCAGCGGCCAAGTCCAGCCGGCGTACTGGATTGATCCGCGCATTGGCATCCAATATCTGATCAACGTTCGCGCTCCTGAGTACCGGATGGATTCGTTGGAAGCACTCCAAGCCATTCCGATTACTGCCAGCCGGCCTGGCGAAGGCAATGCGCAGTTGCTGGCGAATCTTGCCACGCTGTCGCGGCAGACCGGCCCGGCAATCGTCTCGCATTACAACATCATGCCGGTCATTGATTTGTTCGGTGGCGTCAGCGGCCGCGATCTCGGCGGTGTGTTGAACGACTTGAAACCGCTCATCTCCCAAGCGGAAAAAGATTTACCGAAAGGGTGTTTCATTATGTTGCGCGGGCAAGCTGACACGATGCGCTCTAGTTTTATCGGACTGACAGTCGGGTTCGTGATGGCGGTGGCACTCATTTATTTGTTGCTCGTCGTTAATTTTCAGAGCTGGCTGGATCCGTTCATCATCATCACCGCGTTGCCGGGCGCGTTGGCCGGTGTGGTTTGGGCGTTACACCTGACAGTCACGACGGCGAGCGTGCCGGCGTTGATGGGCACAATCATGAGTCTCGGCGTCGCGACCGCCAACTCGGTACTCGTCGTCACATTTGCCCGGAACAATCTTCACAAAGGACTCGATCCGTTGAATGCCGCTTGGGAATCCGGCGTCGGTCGTCTCCGGCCGGTCGTGATGACAGCGTTGGCAATGATTATCGGCATGTTTCCGATGGCGATTGGCCTCGGCGAAGGTGGCGAACAAAATGCGCCGCTCGGCCGTGCCGTGATCGGCGGTTTGGTCATCGCGACGATTGCTACGCTGTTTTTTGTGCCGGTGGTTTTTAGTTTGTTACACCGGCACGCGGCGGTCAAGAGCACGGAGGATTTCGATGCCGCCATCGACAATGTCCATACCAAATGAGGTCGTTAAATTATGAGTACGCCTGAAAAAAAACATCCACCACTGGATCCGGCCGCGACGAGCGCACCGCATTCCACCGTCAAACTCAGTCACGTGACCGGCGTGGTCGGCGCGCTGGTTGTCGTCGGCTTGGTCGCCGGGCTGATTCCGCGCTGGCATCAACGGAATGTCTTGCGCGCTGAGACCACGGAGTTGGCCATCCCAACGGTTAATGTTACCACCCCGGCACCCAGTCAAGCTGCGCCGGGGCTGTTGTTGCCGGGCGAAATTAAACCGCTGATTGAAGCGACGATTTACGCTCGGGCCAGCGGTTACGTGAAACGCTGGCTGGTGGACATCGGTGCGCCGGTGAAGGAGGGCGAATTGTTGGCCGAGCTTGACACGCCCGAGTTGAACCAGCAGCTTGCGCAAACCAAAGCCGAACTGGCCGAAGCCGAAGCGGCGTTGACTCTGGCGAAAACCAGCGCTGAACGGTGGGCGGAACTGCTCAAAACGTCCAGCGTCAGTGCGCAGGAAGCTGCTGAAAAAGACGCCGATTACAAACTCAAAACCGCCACGGTCGAAGCCGCGCAAGCCAACCTGCACCGGCTCGAAGAACTTCAGTCATTTGCCCGCGTGACTGCGCCGTTTGCCGGGACGATTACCGCGCGCCGGATTGACGTTGGCGATCTGATTGCGGCCGGCAGCAACAAAGAACTTTTCCACCTCGTTCAAACCAGCACACTCCGGGTTTATGTCCATGTACCGCAGACAATCGCTCGGAGCATTGCGCCGGGACAAACTGCGGAAGTGACAATTCCCGAATTACCCGGTCGCGTGTTCCCGGCCAAAGTCGTCCGCACTTCCGGTGCGATGACGGCGGACTCGCGCACGTTGTTGACCGAACTCGAAGTGGACAACGCGAAGGCGGAACTACTTACCGGCAGTTACGCCCAAGTGCAATTCCTTGGCACAAAACTCGATGCTGCGCTGACGTTGCCGGCGACGACAGTGATTTTCCGCGCCGAAGGCACGCAGGTCGGCATTGTCAAAGCCGATGGTGCCGTCGAATTGCGCCTCATCAAAATCGGTCGCGATTTTGGGCCGATAGTTGAAATTCTCAGCGGCATTCAGCCCGCCGACCGAGTCATTCTTAACCCGTCTGACTCATTAGTCAACGGCGCCGTCGTGCGCGTCGCAAAGAACTAAGAGACAAAATGAAACGGCTTGTCGGCATTGCGATGACAGTTCTGGTTGGCTGCGCTGTCGGCCCTGATTACCGGCGGCCCGCGGCGACGACGAATGTCCCGCCGGCCTACGCCGGTTGGAAAATCGCCGAACCGCAAGCTGACCGGCCGAAAGGCAAGTGGTGGGAGATGTTCGGCGATCCGGATCTGAACCGGCTCGAAACCGAAGCTGCCGCTGCAAATCAAGAACTCAAAGTTGCCGTCGCTATATTCGATCAAGCTCGCGCCAGTGCCGACATTACGCGCGCCGGTTTGTTTCCGAATTTGAGCTTGGATCCCACTGCGACCCGGCAACGCAACTCGAACAACATGCCAGTGAATGGCGCGAATCAAGGAATTTCCTACAATACATTTACGATGCCGCTGACAGCTGGGTATGAAGTGGATTTGTGGGGCCGCGTCCGGCGCACTGTCGAATCCGCCCGCGCGCAAGTCCAGGCAAGCGCCGACGATCTTGAGTCAGTAAAGCTGGCAATTCAGGCGGAAGTCGCCACGGATTATTTTGCGTTGCGCGCCCTTGATGCGGAGCTTGTTCTGCTCCGGTCCAGTATCGATGTGTTCCGCAAATCGCTGGAGCTGACGCGCAATCGGCGCGCGGGCGGGGTGGCATCCGACCTCGATGTTGCCCAAGCCGAGACGGTTCTGAAAACCACCGAGGCCCAATTGCCAGCGACACAATTGCAGCGGGCGCGGTTTGAGCATGCGCTGGCGCTGCTAACCGGCCAACCGGCTTCGGTTTTCACGCTTCCGGAACAAGCATTTCAATCTGTGACGCCGGTTGTTCCGCCCGGCTTACCGGCAGAACTTCTCGAACGCCGACCCGACATCGCGGCCGCCGAACGGCGGATGGCTGCCGCTAACGCCCAAGTTGGTGTCTCCAAGGCAGCATTTTTCCCGACGCTCAAGTTTAATGGTTTGGCCGGACTTCAAAGCATGGATGCCGGTGTGTTGTTCAACTGGCCAAGCCGGATGTGGGCGGCTGGTCCGTCGCTGACATTGCCGATTTTTGAAGGTGGACAGCTCACCGCGGCGTTGCGTCAGTCCCGGAGCGCTTATGACCAGACGGTAGCGTTCTACCGGCAGACGGTACTGGCAGCGTTTGCTGATGTGGAAGACAATCTCGCCGCGCAGACGTTTCTAGCGGCCGAGCACGAGCAGCAAACCGCCGCACTTGCCGCGGCCCGCAAACAACTCGACATCGCCACGAACCGGTACCGATCCGGCTTGGTTACGTATCTGGAAGTGGCGACTGCGCAAAACATCGCACTTCAACAGGAGCGAATCGTGATCAGCCTACATGGCACGCGATTGGCAACTGCCGTGGCTCTTGTCAAATCGCTTGGCGGCGGTTGGTTGCGGTGATCCTGTACTAAGTAAAAAACTCATCTGGTATAAAATTGTTTAATCGTAGTTGTGTTTGCTAAAAAAAATCATGTCAACTAGTGCCAAATCACGCCAATCTGCGCCAAATTCTAGTCGGCCAAGTTGTGGGCCTAAACGATATTGATCAAGTCGGTATTGCAAAAAGTATAAGTTCGAGTCCTGGCGAGGCAGCCAAAACGGCTCACGTGTTAAAAAGTAAATCTGCAATTAACCTTGGCAACTCGCGAGGCGAGCCGCCAATTCTTTAAACCCTGTAATTTTACAGCCACGGCTTGGTAGAGATACTTCTGGAAGCCTGCGAACCTCGTACCAATCCTGCCATAATTCGGTGTGGTGCCGAACACAGACGAGTCTACCGGGGTATCCCTCAGCGGCTTGCCCCCGGCAAGTGCCGGCGAGTGGCGCAATATTGCACCACTCAGCGCTTCAGCAGCTCCCTCAAAAACTCCGCCGCCACAGCTTTTGGTGCTGTACCGGTGACGTGCAGCCGCTGAATTCGGCGCTTGTGCAACCACCGGCGGGTTGAAGCGGCACCGTCTGGAAATTGCAAGGCAACTCTGACAGCGACCGCTGATACCGGCTTGTTGGCTTCTAGCACCAGGCGGACGTTGGCCGAATACGAGGGACTGGCATCGCTTAAAACAAGCGTGCCGTCAGCGGCGGCCGCATTATGCTTGAGACAGTCTCGGTACGAGCGACGGTCGTGACCGCTGCACTGTGGTTGCCGAACTGCACACGGAATGCTGTAGCGGCGAGCCACAGCGATTGCGGCGCGCTCCGCTGTGGTTTTACCTGTGCTCAGTATCAACATGACTCGTGAAGCGTCCACCACATGGCAATCAAGGTCAAGGCCGTTACGGGTCAACGACAAGTGGCATTCGTGATTTAGATTATGCCATCGATGTTCCGGTTCCATTTCGCTGGCATGTGTGATTTCCTAGGAATACTGTACCTCAATGAGCGCAACATTGATCTCTAAGTCCAAATTCATCAATGGGCTCCAATGCTCAAAACTCCTCTGGACAGCCTACAACGACAAAGCGCTGATTCCAGAATTCGATGCGTCCACCCAAGCCATCTTTGATCAGGGTCATACCGTCGGTTCTCTTGCCAAGCAAATGTTCCCAGATGGAGTTGAGGTTGGCGATGGGGTGCGGGATCTCGACGAAACGATCCAACTGACCCAAGAGGCAATTAAACAGCGCAAGCCATTGTTCGAGTCGGCATTCTCAGCCAATGGTGGATACTGCCGTACCGATATTCTCCGTCCGGCCCCAAAAGACGCTTGGGATCTGATCGAGGTCAAAAGTACGACCAGCGCGAAGGACGTTCATTTGGATGACTTGGCGTTCCAATATTGGGTGTTGTTGAAGGCTGGCCTGAAAATCCGCAAGTGCTATTTGATGCATATCAATTCTGATTTCGTTCGGGATGGCAAGATTGACCCGCAGAAGTTTTTCACCTTGGAGGATTTGACCACTCAGGTGATGGATCCAGCGGAACTCGTCCAAGATAAACTCGACGACATGTTGAAGGTGATCCGGCAGCACAAGTCACCCGACATCAAGATCGGCCCGCACTGTAGTGATCCATACGCCTGCCCCTTACATGACCACTGTTGGAAATTCCTGCCATCCCACAGCGTTTTTGATTTGTACCGTGGCGGACAGAAAGGCTTCGAGTTGTTGGAACAGGGCGTGACATCGTTAGGAGACATTCCAGTCGAGTTTAAGCTCACGAACAAGCAAGGGCTTCAGAAGCAGGTGGCACGATCTGGCAAGCCGTACATCAACAAAAAGGCCATTGCCCAGTTTCTCGCCCAACTCGAATACCCGATCAATTACTTGGATTTTGAAACTTTCAATCCGGCGGTGCCATTATTCGACGGGGTGCATCCGTACCAGCAGGTACCATTTCAGTTTAGCCTGCACATTGTTCGCAAGCCAGGTGCCAAGGCGGAGCACATTGAGTTCCTGGCAGAGGGCCGACAGGATCCTCGATTGGCGTTTATGCTCAAACTGCGGGAGTCCGTTACGAGTACCGGCTCCATCGTGGCTTTCAACGTATCCTTCGAGTTTGGCCGTATCAAAGAGTGTTGTGAGGCGATGCCGAAGTTCGATAAGTGGTTCAAATCCGTCGAGAGTCGGATTGTCGATTTACTGGAACCGTTCCGATCATTCGATTACTACAATTCTGAACAGCACGGAAGCGCCTCAATGAAGGCGGTGTTACCGGCGTTGACCGGCAAGGGCTACGACGAGCTGGCGATTCAGGAAGGCGGGGCAGCATCTAATGAGTTCCTGCGAGTGACGTTTGGCGATGTTGATGAAAAGGAACGGCAGCAGGTTAGGCAACAACTTCTGGAATACTGCGGGCGGGATACCGAGGGCATGATCTGGATTATGGATGCGTTGGGGCGGATTGCATGACATCGCAGGCCACGGTCATGAACTTACACCGCCCAGTTCGTCAGCGAAAAGAACCCACCGCTCGTCAGGGTCAATTGGCGTATCCATCAGTTGATGATGAGCTTCGAGTGTGGATTGCCCGGCAAGAGCAAATATCTCTCGATAAAAGGGATCTTTAACTGAATACCAATCACGGGCTCCGTATTCTCCGTCCAGCAGTCGTATTGGGTATAGCGATCTGATGCGCTCGGATGGGATGGGATATAATTTAACTCCCAGTAGTAACATCGTTGCATAGCCCTCCACAGCTTCCTTGCTCCTCATTGGCGCTGCTTCGCTAATCAGTCGCGGGTTGGAAGCAACCAACAAACTCGACCATCACTTTGTCTGTATCCGTGCGTGGTGGGATGCGTTACTTGAGTTGAATCATAGCAGCGATTGGGAGTGGCCGACGATCAATTGGGATGACGCCAGTAAACGCAGTCTTGTATTGCGCACCCAATTGGTGAGAAATCTCGCCCGCTGTATCGGTCCACTGATGTCTTTGCCGAAAAAGGAACAAGTGCCGGATCTCTTTGGCGAAGCTTACTCTGTTCTTGCCGACAGTTGTTTCGATGCCATCCTTCGTGGCGACGAAGCTATGTTTGCCGATATTTTCCCATCGTTTTTCACAACAGCTATTGCGGCACACCAAAAAGTCCGTGGGACGTTAGGCCAAGTTACAAACTTTAATATCAAAGCAACACTTGGGCCGTTATCGGACCTCCTCGCGATCTCCGGTTACGCCGAGTTTTATTCAGCGCTCGCCAACAGACGATTCAACGCCGTCTGTCAGAGAATTTGGGATGAGTATTTTTCTAACCTGAAAGATGACGCTGCCCGGCAAGCTGTGATTAGCTTCTTGAGCCTAACAAATGAACCGCTTCTTGGATTGTCGTCGCGAGACATTCTGAGATTCCGTTGGGAACGGGCAACACGAGACCATCTCGCCGCTGAAGGTGTCGTCATAGATGAGTTCGGCTTTGGACCTAACCGCGAT
>Ga0073936_10009990_pt1 | contig 11685 bp, 10 predicted proteins | sample AliMusrvi5mmetaG_FD_87041 | JGI IMG/M metagenome (GOLD analysis project Ga0073936, IMG submission 87041) | Freshwater lake bacterial and archeal communities from Alinen Mustajarvi, Finland, to study Microbial Dark Matter (Phase II) - Alinen... | ecosystem: Environmental > Aquatic > Freshwater >... | reverse complement strand
GGGAGGAGTGAAAATGGATCTGGTCCGGTGAAACAGGCGGTGTGGGATGGAGGATGAACGATGCCGATTTTTCCAGGGAACTGTCACGGGTGAACAATACAGGATCATCCTGGATTTTCAGGATGTGCCGGAGCAATGGCATCGCTTCCGGATCCAGCTCCTTAAAAATGCTCTCCTCCGCGAAGAGCAGGATCGAATCGGAATGGTTGACGATGTAATGGATGTCGGCGGGCTTGAAATCGGGAAGAATGGGAACGGTTACCGCGCCATAGGTTACCGTGGCCAGGTAAACCATGCACCAGTGAGCCGAATTCTTACCTAAAAGCGCCACATGATCTCCTTTCCGGATACCGGCCGCTTCGAAAAGGGCGTGGATCTTTACGATCCTAGCGCCGACCTGTTCATATGTAAACGATTCGCCCCCGTAATCGGAAAGTGAGGTGAAGTTCCAGTTATCGCGAATGGCAGCTTCAAAAACAGCAAGCAGATTCGTTGATTTAGAATTCATTGTCGGACATATGAAGTGCGAAGTTCCGAAAAATTCCTCATGGATAATAATTTTTCGGGAAAAATGTCAGCCTTCCCCGGCGAATTTTTTCTTGCTCCCTCCGAAGATGGCATCCAGCGAGCTGGTGTAAACCAGGTGCCGCACCCGTTGTTCACGGCAGGCGTTGACGACATTTTCCGTACCGCCGAAATTCACGGAAAGCACCTCCTCTTCAGGTTTTGTCCCCCAGTCGACTACTGCTGCCGAATGGATCACCAGGTCGATGCCCCGGCAGGCATTATGAACGGCTGAAGCATCACGGATGTCGCCCGAAACTATCTCGATCCGGGGATCCGCGGGGCCGGCATAGGCCGTAAGGTCGAAAATTCGCAGCAATGACGGCTGTACCGGCGAACCCGGGGCAAGCAACTCTTGTACAATAGCATTGCCAGGGAACCCCGATCCGCCGGTGAGCAGGATACGGGGATTTGTTTGTCCGGTAGCCGGTGTTTTCATCATAAATGCCTCGGTTCTGTTTGGAATTGTGCAAAATTAGAAAAACTCCTTTGTGCAAAATTTGATTTTTGCAAAAGTTAGTTTATGTTTGTAGAATCATTCTAAATTTATTCTCATGAAAAAATTTTTGTACTGGAGCCTTGCAATCCTGATTATTGTTTCGGGGCTTTTTATTTATTGGAAATACTCCTTTACCTTTAGCGAAGGCAACCGTTCCGGGCTGCTGCAGAAATTCTCCTACAAAGGAAACCTCTTCAAAACCTATGAAGGCGAACTGATCCTGAGCAGTGTGAAAAGCAGCCAGGATGTGTCGCTTGCTTCGGAGAAATTTCATTTTTCAGTACCTGGAAAGGAACTTGCCGAAAAACTCCTGAAACTTGAGGGTACCACCGTCGTGCTCCATTACCAGGAAAAAAACGGCGTCCTGCCATGGCGGGGTGAAACTGTTTACCTGGTCGACAGCGTGACGGTACCGCCTCAATAATTTATTCACCTCTGGTCCGGATGGTCAAATAGCAAAATGACAGATCACAATTATCCCTTTGTGCGACATTTGTGGTTAAGTTCTAAAACACATCAGTAATAATCAGTAGAAAAAAATAAAATGAAAAAAATCTTCGTTTTTCTCTTCGCCCTGATATCGGCATCCCCGGTCATTGCCCAGACCGACTGCTCCGATATTTTTATTTCTGAGTATGTGGAGGGTTTTAACAACAACAAAGCCCTTGAACTGTACAATCCTACCGCCCTGCCGGTAACGCTTGACAACCTGTACCGCCTGGTGCGCTGGTCGAATGGCAGCACAACCGCCGACCTGGACCCGCTCTATGTGCTTCCGCTGACCACTATCCTTCAGCCTCATGCGGTGATGGTGATCATCCAGGACACTACCAAACCCGGACAGGATACGATGGTCTGGCCTGCATTGCGTAAAAAAGCCACCTGGCTTGCCCCTTACGATTATGGCGGAACCACTCCGGGCGGAAACGTTGTATTCTGGAACGGGGATGACGCCATTTCACTTCAGAAAAAGCAAACGAACAACACCTGGAAAGACATCGATATTTTCGGTGAAATAGGGGTACGTCCGATGAACTGGCAGGGAACCTACAGCCCTTCCGGTGCCTGGACAGATTTCAAACCGTACATACTGGGTACGGGGGTATACCTGACAAAGAGTAAAACCCTCAAGCGCAGGCATGGCATAAGGCATGGAGTGGATCGCAACACGATGATCCATTATGGCGACAGTACCACAATGGGAGTGCCAAACAGCTTCTATGCATTGCTGGAGTATGACTCCATGCCTGTCAATTTTTTTGACAGCCTTGGCCAGCACTGGTGTGATTGCAATGTAAACGTTGGGATTCAAACACCACGACCATTTGAATATGCCACTTCGATAAGCCTCTATCCCAATCCTGCACATGGGGAAATCACCATTGAATTTCCCCGGGATGCAGATCTGCAGGAAGCAACGCTTGAATTGATCAGTGCCGACGGAAGAATCATGAAAAGCCAGCCCGCCGGTGATGCGGTCAGCCAGGTTGATATATCCTCCTTTCCGCGCGGAGTCTGTTTTGCAAAAATCATCATGCACAAAAGTGTCGTGCTGAAAAAGTTTATCATTCAATAATGGCTCAAAGCTGCCGTGACTTTTGTTTCGAAGTGAAACATCCGGCAAAATAAGTTTTTACATTTTCCGTTTTTCAGGCTTAACCTATATCCATGACAGAACAATCCGACTATCTTATCATCGGCGCCGGCATCATCGGGCTGGCCATTGCCCGCGAATTAAAATCCCGCAATGCCCGGGCTTCCATCACGATCATTGAAAAGGAGCCCGACGTGGCTTATCATTCCAGCGGGCGCAACAGCGGGGTACTGCACGCGGGCTTTTATTATTCTGCCGATTCGCTGAAGGCAAAATTCACCCGCGACGGCAACTTTGCCATGAAGGATTTCTGCCGTCAAAAGGGGCTGAAGCTGAATGAATGTCAGAAAGTGGTGGTGGCCAAAGACGAATCGGAACTTGAACCCCTGTATGAACTCGACCGCCGTGGAAAACGCAACGGGGTGGATGTGAAAATCATCACCGAGGCCGAAATGAAAGAGATAGACCCCAATGCCAAAACCTTCAAGTTTGCCCTCTATTCGCCCAACACGGCAACTGTTGACCCCACAGAGCTGAATAAAGCCGTTCGCAACGAACTGAAAGCAGCCGGGGTGAATTTTCTATTCAACGAAGGATACAAATCCAAAATTGACGGGAATACCATCGAAACCACTTCAGGGAAGCGGCTCACCGCCAACAAGGTGATCAACACCGCCGGACTTTATGCAGACAAGATTGCCCGTGATTTCGGATTCTCACAGCAATATACCATCATACCGTTCAAAGGGATCTACCTTAAATACACCAAAAAGGACAAACCCATCAGGACCAATATTTACCCTGTTCCCAACCTGAAAAACCCGTTTCTCGGGGTCCATTACACCATCACGGTAGATGGCACCATCAAGATCGGCCCAACCTCCATCCCGGCTTTCTGGCGGGAGAATTACAAGGGAATGGACAATTTCAAGGCGGCCGAAATGGCCAGTGTGCTCTCATGGGAAGCAAGACTTTTCCTCTCAAATGCCTTCGGATTCAGGGGACTCGCCTTCGATGAAATGAAAAAGTACAACAAGTCCTACTTCGTAAGCCTTGCCACCAGCATGGTCCACCACATCGATCCCACCGGTTTTACCGAATGGAGCAAACCCGGTATCCGCGCACAGCTGCTCAATACCAAAACCCTCGAACTGGTAATGGATTTCGTGGTTGAAGGCGACAACACCACCATCCATGTGCTCAACGCCGTTTCTCCCGCCTTTACCTGCAGCTTCCCGTTTGCGAAATGGGTCGTTGATAATTATATAGAAAAAAAATAGTGCAAAAGTGAAAATGCAAAGTCAAAATGCAAAGTAAAAAGTCAAAGGTACTGTTACTTCAATATTCATCATTCGTTGTTCAATATTTGATATTCATTTCAAGATGGAAACTATACTTAGGTTCAAACACGAGGACCTGATGGACTTCGTGGTAAGATACATGACAAAACTTGGCGTGCCGGCCGAAGATGCGAAAATTGTCGGCGATGTTCTGATCTGCGCTGATATCCGCGGGGTGGAATCGCACGGGTTGCACAGGCTGGGTTCCTATTACGGGAACCGCATCAGCAAAGGCTGGATCGACCCGCTCACCCCATATAAGTTCATCAGCGAAACACCCTCCACGGCCCTTATCGACGGGGGCAATGGTTGCGGACAGGTTGTGGCGCACAAAGCCATGCGGCTCACCATCGAAAAGGCGAAAACCGCGGGTCTTGCCGCCATCACCGTGCGCAACAGCAACCATTACGGCATTGCAGGGTATTATGCGATGATGGCCCTTGAGGAGGGAATGATCGGCATCTCCCTGACCAATTCGCAGCCGCTGGTTGCACCGACATTTGGCCGTACCGCCGTGCTGGGCACCAACCCGATCGCCATGGCTGCCCCTTCTGATAAGGCATTCCCCTTTTTGCTCGACATGGCTACAAGTGCTGTGGCATATGGTAAAATCCAGGTGTACGAAAAGAAACATGAACACATCCCCATCGGATGGGGGATCGATGAAGCGGGGCTTGCAACCAACGACCCATCGCTGATCAAGCCCGGCGGGCATGGCGCCCTCCTGCCGCTGGGGGGAATGGATATTACCGCCGGTTACAAAGGGTATGGACTTGCAGTGCTGGTTGAAATACTTTGTTCGGCCCTGTCGGGAGGTAATTTCCTGACGAATGTTGGCGGGCCGGGTAGTCCCGATCCCACCGGAGTTTCCCATTTCTTCATGGCCATCAACATCGAAGCCTTCCGCCCGGTTCTCGATTTCAAACACCACATGGACGACATGATCGCCCTGCTTAAGAAATCACCGCTTGCCGTGGGCCGCGACGAAATCCATGTTGCGGGTGAAAAGGAGTTCGAATATGCCGACTTCAATGAAATACATGGCGTGCCCCTGATCAAACCCATCGTGGATGACCTTATAAGGGAGGGCGAAAAGATCGGGGTTCCTTTTAATTGCCCGCATGTGAACGAGTAATAGCACAGGATTGCTTCCTGCATTCAATTTGGTACGAAAATGAATAGAAACGTCATGGTTCTTATTTGTTTTTGCTCTCTTACCTCTTTGTGCCACGGGCAGAACAAGGGGTTCGATTCGCTGATGCATGTATTGACAGGCGCAAAATCCGACACGGCCAAAGTAAATACGCTGAATGAACTGGCCGGTTTAACCAGGAATAACAACCCCGACACCTCAATTTATTTCGCCTTGCAGGCAAATGGACTTGCAACGAGTTTGAACTATAAATTGGGGATCGCAGTTGCCCGGGCAACCATGAGTTCGGCAAATATAAATCTCGGGAAGTTTGATGAGGCATTGAATAACAGTAACAATGCCCTGGAATTGTGCGACCAGCTTCTGCAGATGCCTGCCGGAATGGAAAAATCCCGGAACAGGTTCAGGATACTTCAACTGAAATCCCTGGCATTGAAAAATAAAGGGGTGGTTTTCGGGAACCGCGGCAGGTATACAGAGGCGCTGGAGCATACGCGCCTGGCATTAAAAATAAATGAAGAGATCGGGGATAAACAGGGCATCGCACGCTGTAACGGCAACCTTGGGCTTATTTATGATTACCAGGGCAACCATCCCGAGGCGTTGAAGAACTATTTTGAAGCCCTGAAAATAAATAAGGAAATCGGAGATAAACAAGGTATCGCGCTTAATTACGGAAACCTCGGAAATATTTTGGGTTCACAGGGCAACTTTCCTGAAGCGCTGAATAATTTTCTGTCAGCATTGAAAATCAGTGAAGAGACCGGGGATAAGCATGGCATCGCGAGAAATGATGGCAACATCGGGCTTATCTATTTTTCTCTGGGCAATTTGCCCGAAGCATTGAAGTATTATCTCGCTGCGTTAAAAATGTACCAGGAAGTCGGCGATAAAATGGGTATCGCCCTGATATACGGCAATATCGGTAATGTTTATGGTTCCCGGGGCAACTATTCCGAAGCGGTTAAATATCAAACCGCTGCTATAAAAATGAATGAAGAAATCGGGAATAAAAAAGACATTGCGCTGAATTACGGCAATATTGGAAATATTTATACATCCCGGGGCAATTATCCCGAGGCGTTGAAGAATCAGTTCGCCGCGTTAAAAATTTGCGATGAAATCGGGGATAAAACCGGCATTGCGCTTTCCTGCTACAACATCGGAGTGGTCTTTGCCAAACAGAAAAACTATAAACAGTCCATTCAATACCTGGACAAAAGCCTCGCCCTTGCAAATGAAAACGGAAGTTTGAATGCAATAACAGAAGTCTATGGTGAATTGGCTATGGTAGACAGCGCACGGGGAGACTTTAAAAAAGCATTGGAACACTACAAACTTCACATCGCTGCCCGCGATAGCATGTTCAACCGGGAGAATACTCAGAAAATCGTACAATCGAAGATGCAGTATGAATTCGATCAAAAAGAGGCGCAGGCAAAAGCAGAACAGGAAAAGAAAGATGCCCTGGCGCTGAAAGAATTGCAACGGCAAAAACTACTGGCGAATTTCTTTATCGGGATGATCGGGCTGGTGCTCGTTTTATCCTTTTTTATTTACCGTTCTTACCGTGCCAGGCAATTGCTGCGATTGAACGACATCCGCAATAAAATTGCAGGCGACCTGCACGATGACATTGGTTCCACGCTCAACAGCATCTCCGTTTACAGTGAAGTGGCAAGAAAAAATGACGCGAACCATGATGAAGCGCTCGAGATGATCGGCGATGCCTCGCGGAAGGTGATAGACGCCATGAGCGACATTGTTTGGACGATCAATGCGGAGAATGACAGTTTCGCAAAGATCATCTTCAGGATGAAATCGCTCGCCTTTAATTTGTTCCGGGCAAAACAGATTGAATTCACCTTTCATGCAGATGAAATCCTGAGCGAGAAGAAACTCTCACTTGAAGAGCGCAGGAATTTTTACCTGATCTTCAAGGAAGCGATTAACAACCTTGTCAAGTATTCAAATGCCACGCATGCCGAAATCAGGCTGACAAATGAGAATAACCTCATCCGGCTGCACATCCTGGATGATGGCGCCGGTTTTGACACTTCACAGGAAAACCAGGGCAACGGATTAAAAAACATGCGTCGCAGGGCGGATGAAATGAAGGCTGAATTGAAAATTGAATCCCAACCCGGCAAAGGAACGCAAATAGAACTAACCTTAAAAGCATGAGCAACATCAGGGTAGTCATTTTCGAAGACAACTCAAACCTCCGGCGTGGTCTAACCACCCTGATCAACGGCAGTGCAGGCTTTGAATGTTCAGGCGCATTTGGAAATTGCGACAACCTGATTCAACATATTGCCGAAACAAAACCGGATGTCGTCCTGATGGATATTGAAATGCCCGGCATGAATGGCATCGAAGCCGTGAAGATGCTGAAGCCCCAATTTCCTGAAATAAAGATCCTGATGGAAACAATTTTCGAAGATGATGAAAAGGTGTTTCATTCGATCTGCAGCGGTGCCGAAGGATATATTTTAAAAAGCACCCCGCCGGCGCAAATCCTGGCAGCCGTCAGGGAGATCCATGAAGGAGGAGCCCCGATGACGCCAAGCATTGCCAGCAAAGTGTTGTCCATGTTCAAATCAGGAACTTCATTTGCCAGGGATGAATCATACAATCTCACCGACCGCGAAATGGAGGTGTTGAAATACCTGGTCGATGGCATGAGTTACAAGGCTGTGGCGGAAAAGTGCTGTGTGAGCATGGATACGATCAGTACGCATTTGAAAAATGTTTATAAAAAGCTGCAGGTTCATTCCAAGTCAGAGGCGGTTTCAAAAGCCATCAAGGGCAAGATTGTTTAATTTTTTTTCATATAAAAAATAAATTAATAGCCTCGAAGGCAGCGGGCGGAGTAGCCGGCCGCCTTGGGATAACTCTCGAAAACGTTGCAGTACCCACTGCCGAAGGACAGGTACCAGGCGTCTGATGCATCGTACTGCGAACTGCTCCAATAGAAGCCGTTCGAACCGCGATAGTACACGTTACCATCGCTGTAGGCAACGTACCCGGCAGCATGCAGTTTCAGACCAGAGCCCCATGGTCCGGTCCAATCGATCCAGTTTCCACCTGCATCCACATTATACCACTCGGCAGAGGTTGGAATACGCCAGCCGTAACCAAGTTCAATCCTGCAAGGGTCGTTGGTGGCAACCCAATCAGAATTTTCACTGATGCTGGTGATCCAGGGGGTGTTAGGTAAGCGGGTAGTGGTATATTGATACCCCTGTTTGCGGTTAAACTGCCAGTACCAGCCGGCTGATGCCTCGGTAGCATCGTTCACGGCTGTTGCCTGCTGACTGGCACCCAGGTTTCGGGTAATCCAGCATACATCTGTCAATCCGGTAATATTTGTAACGATGCCATAAGTAACTGTTTTGGTAACCGGTGCCACAGCTCCTGCCACATGGTTGATTGTGATGGAGGTACCACAAATCAGACAAGCCACCGTGGCCTGATTTAAGGATACCGGGGTGGAAAATCCACAGCCATTATATGCCCATACAAACCGGGTATAGTTGGTGCCACAAGCCAACCCTGTCTCGGTTGTTGTTGTGGCGTTTGCCATGTCAGTCGCGGAATTTATGTCATTGGTAGGGCTCCATTTATAGCCGGTGGCCCCTGCAACAGAATTCCAGTTCCAAATAATTGAGAAAGGACCAGGTATATTTACTCCCGCTGTAGGTGCCGGAGAAAATGGAATTGGAGAAGTTGTCTGCGTCAAAGTAAGAGGACTCGAATTTCCACATAAATTGTAAGCCCAAACGTATCTGTTATAAGTTGTCCAGCAGGTAAGTCCGGTTTCTGTTTTGGATGTATCGCTACCCATATTGATGGCAGTGGAGGAATCATTGGTCGTATTCCACTTATATCCGGTTGCAATTGGCACTCTTTTCCACTTCCAGATCATTTCTGTAACGGATGGAATGCTAAAACCTGCAGAAGGGGAAGTTGGTACAGTACAAGATCCTGCAATATTAATCCATTTACCGCCCTGAAATATTGACAAAGTTCCGGTTCCATCCTGATTGCAATTGGTGCAATATGCCATAAGCCCTTCAACAGGATTAGCAATGGCATTCCGTTGTTCAAAGGTCATCCGTGGCAACAAAGCTCCCTTTGTGGTAGATTTCACATCGAGCATCGCCGAATTGTCCGGTGGGCTGTTATCAGCATTGATGGCTACCTGTGCGAAAAGGTAAAATGTGGGAAAAGCTAAAAAAAATCCCAGTACGATAAGAAATCTGCAATTTGTTTTCATAAAACAGTGTTTAAATTGGTTAGAATAAGTTTTTCTCTCCCATGAATTCCTGCAACATCGATTTCACATTCAACATGGCCGCGGGTTCGGCTGGCTTCACAGACTGGAAATTGAAATTACCTGGCTGATTATTGCTGGGTGATATGATAGGTTATATCGTAAAGAAAAGGAAACAAAGCTGAAGCCCCGCCAACGCGGTGGATGGTATGTGTTCCCTTTGAAAGGGGCCTGAGCATGAAAAAGTATCCTCCGCCAACAAATGATTGCAGGCTTCCGTTCAGGCAATCGTCATAGCAGCCGGCAAGATCGGCATTGGCCGTCATGGTGAACAAGGGGGAGAGCACCTTGAAATTGTTTACATGCGCAATGGAATCTCCATCTATGGTCAACGATAACTGGTCCATGGCAGCAACGTTGGCCTGGGTCATGGTTGTCAGGAAATGTTCGACAGATTCGCCCGGAGCCGGGTGCGATGAAGTATCAGAAGCACAAGGGTAATCAGATTCGAAGGTGATCAGGGGGAGAAACAGGGATACTCCTGCCGGTACAGTTACAGACAGGGTATGTCCCCTGCGCCCCGAAAGAAAAAACACCGAGCCGCTCTGGTTTTGGTTTGCATATGCGCCTGTGGTATCGCGCAGCGGAAAATGAACGCAGTCGAACTGAAGGTTCCATTTCCACCATTCAGCCGCCCATTGCGCATTTGTTTTGCCGTAATTGGTGGCATCGTAGGCATAAACCGGTGAGGTTGCCGCCGGGGTAACAGCGGTAGAGTCTTTTTTGCAGCTTTCAACCACAAATATCAGGGCGGATACCATAATTACCCCGCCGAGGATGTTGATAATAATTTTTCTTGTTTTCATCTGAATACTGTTTTGAATTTCGCCTACTCTGGCTAAAGATTTTCGGCTTCCTCTTCCCGATCACTCGGAATACAAAATGTCATAGCAAAGAAAATGGTAAAATCAGGGCGCGTCAATCACCTAAACAGGTGAGATTCGGGGCGGGAAGTTGCAAAATATCACCTGAACAGGTGAGAAGCCGGAAAGTAGTTTTTAACTTACTTTGTATTTCAGTAAAATGACCTGCCCCCGAAAACAGACCGAATTAATTCAGAAGGAATGAGCAACATCAATGTGGTCATCTTCGAAGACAACTCCAGCCTCCGGCGCGGACTCACCATACTGATCAACAGCAGTGACGGTTTTGAATGTTCCGGCGCATTTGGAAATTGCGACAACCTGGTTCAGCATATTGCCGCAACAAAACCGGATGTCGTACTGATGGATATTGAAATGCCCGGCATGAATGGCATCGAAGCCGTGAAAATACTGAAATCCCAATTCCCGGAACTGAAAATTCTGATGGAAACAATTTTCGAAGATGATGAAAAGGTGTTTCATTCCATCTGCAGTGGTGCCGAAGGATATATTTTAAAAAACACACCTCCTCTTCAAATCCTGGAAGCCATCCGGGAAATCCATGAAGGTGGAGCACCCATGTCGCCGGGGATTGCCGGCAAGGTGCTGGCCATGTTCAACCAGGGAACCTCCTTAACAAAAGGTGCATCACACGATCTCACCCTGAACGAAACGGAAATGTTAAAATACCTGGTCTATGGAATGAGTTACAGTGTCATTGCTGAAAAGTGCTTTGTCAGCCTGGAAACAGTGAGGACCCGGGTAAAAAACATCTATAAAAAACTGAAGGTCGGTTAGCCGCTCCTGCCGCGCTATTTTTTCATGATTTCATTCATGATAAATCCATAAACATCTGCCATTTCCCTGATGACAGACATAAAGGTTGACGCACCATAATGGCCCGATTTCAGTTCGATCTTCAACAGGACCGGATTTTTCTGGGCTTCCCTGTTCTGGAGCCGCGCGACAAATTTGTACGAATGAAAGGGTGGAACCCGGTCATCATTTTCTGAAGTTACCAACAGCATCGCCGGATAATTGATCTCTTCCCGGATATTGTGGTAAGGGGAATAATGCAGGAGCCTGGCAAAACTGGCACTGTCATTAACCGTGCCGTATTCCCCCGTGTGCCAGTGTCCCACCGTGAATTTTTCGAACCGGATCATATCCGTGGGCGCCACAACGGGAACCACTGCTTTGAACAAATCGGGCCGCTGGATGGCTGCTACAGCCACAACCAGACCCCCGTTGGAAGCCCCGGTTGCAGCCAGCTTATCCCTGGAAGTGTATTTTTGCGCGATCAGGAATTCATCGGCAGCAATGAAATCATCAAAGG
>Ga0073936_10009984_pt1 | contig 11691 bp, 11 predicted proteins | sample AliMusrvi5mmetaG_FD_87041 | JGI IMG/M metagenome (GOLD analysis project Ga0073936, IMG submission 87041) | Freshwater lake bacterial and archeal communities from Alinen Mustajarvi, Finland, to study Microbial Dark Matter (Phase II) - Alinen... | ecosystem: Environmental > Aquatic > Freshwater >... | reverse complement strand
TGGCTCGTTTTCACCGGATCTTTCCCGACACCGAGCGGGTGGATCACCGAATTCTAGCGACCGTTTTATTGGTGCAAGAAACCAATCCGTTGCCAGCGATCCTCATCACGAAGGATTTAAACATGCAACTCAAAGCCCTCGCGGTTGGGTTGCAGTGCGAGGATTATCTGAATGACAAAGTCGAGGCCAAGGACGTCGACAGCTACGATCCGCAGATCGTGGAAGTCGATGCCTACGAACTGCAACGGTTTGCGAGCTCGGGCGAGTTGCAACTGGACGCCTCAAGAATCGCAAGTTTAGTACTCAACGAATACGTTCTTCTGCGGGCAGGAGAACGCAAGACCATGCCAGCGCGGCTTGGAGCGAACGGAGTTTTTAAGCGTCTTCAAATTCCCGAGTCGCTGCATATCCCGCGTGGAATCGACCTTCGTCCAGCTAATCTGGGCCAGCAATGCTTTATTGATGCCTTACTGGATCCCTCCATCTCGCTGGTAACCTGTTACGGTCAAGCCGGCACCGGCAAGACCCTGCTGGCGGTGGCGGCGGGATTGCATGCTGTTTTTTCAAAACAATTCAACGGACTAACGATCAGTCGTCCGGTCGTTGCAATGGGTGAAACGCTTGGGTTTTTACCAGGAAACCTGGAAGAAAAAATGCGTCCCTGGCTGCAACCGATTTACGATGCGCTCGAGGTTCTCATGCCTTCACCCGGTCTGAATGGAAGCCATTCGCTGCCCGCCCAGCCAAAGAAAAAGAGTCACGGGGCCGAGCCAGTGCAACAGGCACAACATAGCGCCATCCCGCGGAAACCTTACGAGTATTTGATCGAACAGGGAGTCGTGGAAATTGAGGCGCTCTGCTATATTCGCGGTCGCAGCATTCCGCGTCGGTTTTTCGTGCTGGACGAAGCGCAGCAACTCACGCCGCTGGAGGCAAAAACCATTGTGACCCGCATGTCGAGAGGATCAAAGCTGATCCTGGTCGGTGATCCCGCGCAGATTGACAATCCGTATGTGGACAGCCGTAGCAATGGTCTGGTCTATACAAGAAACCGGTTGAAAGGACACACCATCGCGGCGCATGTCAGCCTCAACAAAGGCGAGCGAAGCCCCCTGGCAGAAATCGGGGCAAAACTGATGTAAGTCACCGAGACGTTCATGAACAAGCTCACGACTGACCAAGCCCGTGATCCTCTCAGGCCTCTGCTGCTTTCGGAGGAAAAAGATCGGGAGCGATTTCTGAGGCGGTTTTAAAATGGGTCTTTGCGATCTTCTCAAGCACTCCGGCGGTATGAGCGGCGGTGAGCTGCCGGGCCACCTGTTTGACCTGTGCCGATGCCCCACGCGGCAACGCGACTCCGTAAAAACGTCCGGTCTGATCCATCCAATCGATAAACTTTTCACGCGCCAAAATCGAGGCCGCCGCCACGGCTAGATCCGATTCCGCTTTGGTGCGCTGTTCAAGTTGGATCGTTTTCCCACGTTCCATTAGTGAACGCTCAATGAGACGCGGATTCGCAAACTGATCCGAAAGAGCCCGTGGACAATCCGGCCGCTGAGTCGCCAGATTCTCAATCACCCGCGCATGCCCCCAGGCAAGCAGTCGGTTCAAATTCCCGATCTTCCGATAAAGGTCATTGTATTTAAGCGGCCCGATTTCCACCACACTGGCCACTGCTCCCTGCGTGGTCTTGATGATTTTAGCGAGATCTCGAATCCGTTTGTCCGAACCGATCCTCTTACTATCCTGGATTCCTGCGTCCATGAATTTTTTGGCGATCCCGCGATCTACATAAACTCCGGCAATCACCAGTGGCCCGAAGAAATCGCCCTTACCGCTTTCATCAATTCCAAAATGGGGGGCGAACATTTCAGGGTGATGAACCTCTTCATAACCGATTTTGGCTTCGCCAAGAATCTCCGGTTCCAAGCGGAACTGAACAAAATCGGCGGTATCCTTTCCTTGTAAAACGACCTTCGGACCCTTCTCATAAACGGCGACGTTAAGCTTTCCCTTGGTCGCGTAGAACAGGGTATAAGGTTTGGGCTCGAACTCGAAGTGATCGTTTTCAAGCAGCAACCGTAATTTCGCCGCTTGCTCAGGTCGCAGAGGGGAAGTGTAAAGAGTCATGAGAAAATTAGAAAGTTGAAGAGTTTACAACCGAATGACGAAAAGAAAGAGAGAATTTTTTGATCCATGACGTATGTTCTCGCTTCCTACTTTCCAATATGCACCGTCCATTGCTCTCTTGGTTTAAAAAAAACGGACGCGATCTGCCGTGGCGACGGCGGCGTGATCCTTATGCCGTATTGGTTTCGGAGATGATGTTACAACAGACCCAAGTCGTGACGGTCATCGATTATTTCGAACGCTGGGTCGCCCGATTCCCAAACTTCCAAGAACTCGCCGCCGCCCACGAGACCGATGTGCTGCACGCCTGGCAGGGACTCGGCTACTATTCAAGAGCTCGAAATCTGCATCGCACGGCAAAGCTCGTCGTGGAACGGCATGCCGGGGAATTTCCGCGCGATCTTGAGACGATCCGCGCCCTCCCGGGAATCGGTCGCTACACCGCAGGAGCGGTCTCCTCGTTTGCCTTTGACCATGCCACACCGGTCGTCGATGGCAATATTGCCCGAGTGCTCGCTCGATTATTTAACTACCGTCAACGCGTCGATTCAGGCGAGGGCCAAAAATGGGTCTGGCAGATTTCCACTGAATTGCAGCCAAAAACCGGAGCCGGTCTTTTTAACGAGGCTCTCATGGAACTCGGAGCCACCATTTGTCTGCCGGGCCGCCCCAAATGTGCCGACTGTCCGGTGCATTCCTTTTGCAAAGCCGAAGGCCCCGAAACCTTGCCCCTCAAAAAACCACGACAAAAGACCGTGGCGATGGGAGAAACCTGCGCCTGGATTTTTAAAAACGGACAAGTCTTACTCGAACAGCAAACCGGGGTTCGTTGGCATGGATTATGGAAATTACCGATCCTCACTGAATCTTCAAGTAGCCGGATTCGTGAAGAGACAAAGAGCCCGCTGCTCTCATTGGATTATCCGTTTACCCATCATCGCGTGACGCTCACTGTATTCGCAGAATCAGCTCCCCATTCACTGACTGAGAACCAGGAATGGTTCCAGATCGATCAAATTGAATCGGTGGCCATGACCGCACCGCACCGCCGAGCCCTCAACCGGATCATGGAAGAAAGGCTGAAGGTTTTCCCTATCCAGGTGGAGGACGCCATTCCTGGCGTCCTGGAGCGTGATTGAAACGGGTGCAGCCCCTCAGTTGTAGCGTCGATCTCCTGATCGTTGAGGCGCTGGAAATCGCTGCAAAAATGTGGCTTCTCCGGTTGATTTTTCGATCGACAGTTGGAAACTGTCGCTACAATACGCACCATCCTTTAGTCTGTTTAGATTTTTGAGAGTCCCCTTAAAAACAAGACAAGCCGATGCCAATCGTTTTATGAAACCACCCGGCGTTTCGTTTCTTGGATACGAGATCCTTTAGTAACGGTTAATCTTTTCGAACTCAGCAGCTTTTCCTGCTTCGGAGACGATGATCCAGCTTCCATCCACGGGCACTTTAAACGTGGCGAAGCGCTTGCCATCTTTATTCGTCTCAGTGGCTTCCACCCGCTTTCCGCTAGTCGCAGCCCCCTTCAGTTCAGAGGGCGAGATTTTACCGTTCTGATACTCTAGTCGCATCGCCGCATCGACCGCCATCCCCTTCTGCTCCGTCGCCGTAAGTTCGGTCGTATTCAGGTAATTATAATGCATCACCGTTTCAACGGTAAAAGCCTTCCATTCCGCAGGAATATAGGCACGAAAGGTGAGCGGAGAAGGAATCGCTTTTGGATTTGTCGGTGTGATTTGAAAAATATAGCCGCTGCGACGGACATGACAGAGGTTGAGTAGAACCTCTTTATTGATGATAGAGCCGTTGCTCATGACGTAGTCTTTCCCATCTTTATCATTTTGCATGCTCAATAATTGGATGGGCGACTCCGCATCCGTGGTCTTGGGTGGATTTTCCGTAAATGGCGAGGCAGGCAGACCTGCACTGTTAAATAATGTTTCGTGAGGATTGGGATTTCCGCCGTAAGCGACCGTCTCCAGATCAGCAATGTCCGAATTGGAGAACTCGACGGTATCCTTGTTGAGGATCTTCACCTGTGCCCACCGGGCCCGGTCCTGTCTTGCCGCGAAGATAGACGCCGCTAATCCCATCGATGGACGGTTGATAGACGAGTCCATCCCCAACCTGCTCGAAACGAACGATTGCCTTACGAGGCTCGATCTTGATCTCCACCATTCGTGGGCCGGTATAGATCTGCTTCTGCCCATACGCCACACTCAAAGCCGCCAGCCCCAGACGCCGGCCCTGTTCATTTTTTTGCAGGAAATGAGCACCTCCATCACCGACATCGTTAAGTTCGACAAATCCCACATTCTTATCCGCTCCAAACAGTTTAATCGCCTGACGTGATGGAAGATTATAATTGGTAACAAAAAATCCCGAGAGCAATGGTGTCAGCGGCGGCTGCATAAACGTGCGACGCGGATTAGGCCCATAGATAAAGGATAAATCCTGTCCGAAGAGTTTGCGCCATTGTTTAACCATGGCAACTACCCGTTCAGCGGCACCCGATCCCGAATCTCCTAAACAACAGATAAAGAGCGCGCCGCGCAGAGCAAAGGGAGCCAGTGGATGAATCCTTGTATTGTAGAGCGAGGAGGGGAAATCCGACACGACATGACCCAGAACAAAATCATTCTGCCCCGATGGCCAAGGCCCTTTCTTGGTCTCCCGCCAAGTCGTTTCAACTTTCTTAAATGACTCCCATGAGGTGACGGGCCTAGTGAATTTTGAAAGAGCCTTTTCAGAAAGGGCTAAAGTTTCTTGGTAAAAATTGTCTTGCTTGCCTGCTTGAGCGGGGAATGCCTCTAAGGTTTCCTTCGAGAGCCATGTGCAAAAGCTAGTCCCAGGCAGCGCCACCAAAATCACCCCCACTGGAACATTGAGCCCATCGCGAACCACCCTCGCGAAGTAAGCCGGCGGCCCTAACTGAGTCGGCTTCGGATTTTCCGCCAGCACTTCCTAGGGCGTAACACCACGTCCTGCAGGATCAACGTCATCCAACGGTTCCAACGAGGCCCCAAACCCAAACTCACAAATTCTAATTTCCGGCTTGCCTGCCTTGGTGCCCGGAGAAACGTAATAAGGATAAATGCCTGAATCTAGGTCTGGCCCGCCGGTACAATTATTCGAATGCCCGGCCTCGATCCAAACTTCGCCCACCAGCACGTTCTTGCGACTAATCACCGTATTACCGATTTTCGCGTTGAGGACTTGGCCTGTGCAGTTGGCTGGCATCGGATCGAGTATTACTTTCCAGCACCCGTGCTCATCGACCTTGGCCTGTTTCTTTTGAGCGCCAAAGGTCAGCTCAATCTGTGCTCCGGGATTGCCCCATCCCCAGACAGGCACCGGTTTTTCCCGCTGCAACACCATATTATCCTGAAATATCTGAGCGATCCGTTCCTCGGCCTGGACAGTTGCAGAAAACCCAGCAAGAAACAGCACCGTGAAAATGAATCCTGCGCCATAAGGACGCAATAATCGCGAAAAAAGTTTAACAATCCATCTATCTATGTTCATTATTTTATGACAATGCCTTTAATTTGGAAGAGGGGGAAAGGACTTCTATTTCCATTAAAATCCTGACTGAGAATAAGGCGATTTATAGCATTTTTTAGTGCGTTTGCAATACGGTTTAATTTGAAAATACGGCTCAATGTTAAATGTTAAACTATTCAAAAACTTATCCGCAGATTCCGCTGATTAACGCTGATTTTAAGAGGGGAAATTTAGTGGGGATGAACCCTTTCCTTAAAAGATTGGACTCACTTTTTAGTGAATTAGAAGTGGTTCAAGAATCCTTGCGGTTTCCTTCTTTAATTTGCGAAAATCTGTGAAATCTGCGAACGCTATTGAGTTTTTACGGGCTAAGGTTTGCGACCTTCATCCACCTCATAGTAATCAAAAAATGTGAGTAAATCGGTGCGATGAGAGAGACCACTGGCGGCCTTGTAAATTTCAAGTTCCTGAGTGGATCCATCGTCTTCATCTCGCCAACCCCGCTTGAGCATGAATTTGTTCCAAACCAGAATTTGTTCGTTATTAGGAAGCCTGCCCGTGGTTGAACACCATGCTAAAATTTCTTCATCTGAACCTCCAAGGAAGATTCGCTGGCAGAGGGCTGGATACTCAATGCCAAGAAAGCGACAACAGCGGCCATCAAAACCCAATCCAAGGTTAGGATGAAAATCGTCGCGGAGACGCCCGGCGGCGTGAAGCCGAATTTTGTCAAGCATCCGGGCGAAATAAACGATGCCACCGGTGAGGTCAAATGCGGAACGCGGAACTGAATTCATAAGATGCACAAGTGTTGCCAAAGATCCAAATCAACCACAACTCTGCAGGAGCGGCGAGTGATTTACGAGTCTCATTTGATTCCGCCAAAGGCGGCAAAACAACTATTTTTATGTAAAAGTTCGATCTCCCTGAATCCAACCTTACGTAACAGATCCAACTGAAACATCAGAGAGCGAGGGGAATCTTCCTGTGCGACATAAGCCAAAACATGGTCGCGATAGGCCTCGTTTTTGAACTGGGTAAGATAATCTCCGTAACGCTTCCACATCAGCGCTTGCACCCGGGCATCCGAATGTTCTATCAAATCTGAAATCCAAAGTGAACCACCGGGTCTCAGCGAATGATGAAACTTGGAGAAGACACTGTGCCATTCCTCGGCAACCCTCAGGTGATGTAAAACAGCAGCAGCACAAATGATATCAAAACTGGACTCGCCCATTTCCAACTCCCGAATATCACCCTGCAGCGCAGTGACTTTACCCGATGTGACTCGACTGACTCGCTCAACGGCTCGATCCAACATGGGACGACTGAGATCAACGAGTGTGACATCGAGGTCGGGCAAATGCTCCAACAGCTTTAGCGAATAGTTGCCTGCACCACAGCCGACATCGAGAAGCGAAGTGGCCCCGGGGGTCACGCAACGGGCTGCCTCAGCAATCAATGCAAGGGATAATGGAGCGTCAATGGTTGCCGATTGTCCGGTCTCAAGATTGGAAAACCGCTCAACATCACTGTCAAAACGTTCTCGGATTTGATCTACGGTTGATTTCATAGGCGAATAAGGCGAGGAAAAGGCTGTTTCATCTCCAACAAGCCTCCGTTGTTTCCTCTCGTTTTTTGGCTTTTCCTGTTTTTAAATGATGATGATCTCAATGTTCCTTTGCCACGGCACAGGCTTCGCAATTGGCCGGGAGCTGTTTGAAGAAGTCATTTCCTTTGTCATCCACCAAAATGAATGCCGGAAAATCTTCGACTTCGATTTTCCAAATCGCTTCCATACCGAGCTCGGGGTATTCCAGCACCTCAACTTTTTTGATGTTATCCTGCGCCAAAATTGCCGCTGGCCCCCCAATCGAGCCGAGGTAAAAGCCGCCATGTTTTTTACATGCATCCGTCACGATCTGGCTCCGGTTCCCTTTCGCGATCATAATCTTGGAGCCGCCTTCGCTCTGGAGCAAATCGACGTAGCTGTCCATCCGGCCTGCAGTCGTCGGCCCGAACGAGCCGCTCGGCATTCCTTCAGGGGTTTTGGCGGGACCGGCATAATAAATCGGGTGATTCTTCACGTAATCGGGAAGACCCAGACCCGCATCGATCCTCTCTTTTAATTTTGAATGAGCGATGTCGCGTCCGACAATAATGGTTCCATGCAGAGAAAGCCGTGTCGCCACCGGATACTGAGTCAGTTCAGCCAGAATCTCCGACATTGGGCGGTTGAGATCAATTTTAACCACTGCCCCTTCACTCACCTGCGATCGATCCCGTTCCGGGATGAAACGGCCGGGATGGTTCTCCAGTTTTTCAAGCCAGATCCCGTCCTTGTTGATCTTGGCTTTAATATTGCGATCGGCAGAACAACTGAGGCCGATGCCCACCGGACACGAAGCTCCATGACGCGGAAGCCGGACAACCCGAACATCCAGCGCGAAATATTTTCCCCCGAACTGCGCCCCGATTCCAAGCTGTTGCGCGGCTTTAAGCAGTTTCGCTTCGAGGTCAAGGTCGCGAAAAGCCTGTCCCCCGTCGTTGCCGGCAGTAGGGAGAGCGTCGAGATATTTAGTGGAGACAAGTTTAACTGTTTTTAAACAAGTCTCAGCGCTGGTTCCGCCGATAACGAAGACCAGATGATAAGGCGGACAGGCCGCCGTCCCGAGCAATTTCATTTTATCAACGAGAAATGCTTCGAGACTTTTTGGATTGAGAAGCGCCTTGGTTTCTTGGAAAAAATAGGTCTTGTTCGCCGAACCGCCTCCCTTTGCCACAAAGAGAAATTTGTATTCCGCGCCGCCCGTGGCATAGAGATCGATCTGTGCCGGCAGATTGGTGCCACTGTTTTTCTCGATATACATGTCGAGTGCCACCATTTGCGAATACCGCAGATTCTCCTCGGTATAGGTTTTATAAACCCCGAGCGAAAGGGCTTCCTCGTCGCCCCCGCCGGTCCAGACCTGCTGCCCTTTTTTTCCGACAATGATCGCGGTGCCAGTGTCCTGACAGAACGGCAGGATTCCCCGGGCAGCCACCTCGGCATTGCGAAGCATCGTGAGCGCCACATAACGATCATTGGCGCTGGCTTCTGGATCCTCAAGAATGGCAGCGACCTGTGCCAGATGTTTAGAACGTAGCATGAACGCGCAATCGTGCATCGCCGCATTGGCAAGAAGCGTGAGCGCCTCGGGAGCGACCTTCAAAATTTCTTTGCCGTTGAACGAATCAACCGAAAGATGATCTTTGGTAAGTAGAAAATATTCGGTCTCATCTTTCCCCAATGGAAACGGATCCTGATAGTTGAAAGGCGGTGTAGGCATACTTTTATTTTGTCAGAAACCGGCGATTCGACAAGAGGCAGTTTGTAAAAAACAAACCCTATTTTGTTGCCCGATATCTCCAAAAATCGGCCGATCGAACCGCAAAGCAGCTACCATAAGAGCCCGTGCAAGAGTGAAACAATCCCAAGCCCGCCAAATCCGAGGCTCACTCCCCAGAACATCCGTTTCTTGGTTAAAATGGAAATCGCAGCAATGGAAATTGCGATCTGAAAAAAAGTGACTCCACGTGCAAAAATCAGGTGCGTTTGCATATGCGCTTCCGCCGTTTTTTCGTGGTTATCAGCCGATTCCTTAATCTCAGCCTGCTCCTTTGAATACCCAGCCAGCTTATTAGTATCGGTGGGGGCAACGGGATGGCCGAGAGCTTCTAAAATTTCTACTTTTGTGCGAAGCTGGGCACTTTTGATTCCTTTGGCCTGATAATAATTCCACTGGTTAGCCGCTTTGATTTCGGAGATCATCCCCTCATTAGCGTGTTCGCCGCTCAACAACGAGGCGAAAGCCGCCAGTGCAGCCAGCAAAGCCGTGGTGAGGGCGACGGCAGAAATCCACTTCTCTGCCGACATGTGTGCGTGCTCTGCAATATGCTCCTGGACTTTTTCGATCGGGACTTCCTGTTCTTCCATAAGAGTCGGAGCATACGACAGAATCGGGTAATTACAAACAAGGAACACCCATCGATTCTGAGGCGATTGAAATCGGGTGTGATTAAAAGGTGTGAAAAAAACTCAGGCTGGAAGCCATAAAGTCTCGGCATGTTTTTGCTGGAGGGCCATAGGCCCATTCTATCATAGCCTGGGGCAACGCCCCAGGACTGGTCGGCAGATAGATTAGGGCTGTAAGCCCGAAACATTACAATGATCGAAAATTAGATCGGACTTTCAGCTCTGTGATCACTCATGAAACCACCTGGGGCGCTGCCCCAGGCTGAAATATTGTCGCGCCTTTGGCGCTGAAAAAACGTGAGCAAAAAACATGCCGAACACGATTGGCTGGAAGCCTATCCTCCGGTTCACACTACTTTTAATCACACCCATTGAAATCACTCTTTAAAATTTTTAACTTATAATTCTTAATTTTTAATTTCAGAATCATCCGCAATGCACGGAACGACCTTTCTCCACGATCTCGCCATTGTCATGATGACCGCAGGAATAGTGACGGTCTTATTTCATCGTCTCAAACTCCCGGTGGTTCTCGGCTACATCCTTGCCGGAGTATTAGTCGGTCCGCATCTTCCAACCCGGCCCTTCGTGCAGGAGAGCGAGACCATCCAAACCCTCTCAGAACTCGGGGTCATCCTGCTGATGTTCTCACTCGGCTTGGAATTTAGTCTGCGAAAATTAAAGGAAGTCGGTGCCGCTGCGCTCATCGCAGCAACCTTAAAAATCCTGATCGTCGTCTGGGCTGGCTATGTGCTTGGGGTCTGTTTTGGATGGAAGAAAATGGATAGTATTTTTCTGGGTGCCATCCTCTCCATTTCTTCGACGACCATCATCGTCAAGGCGCTGGAGGAATCCGGCCGGGCTGGTGAGAAATTTGCGGAACTCATTTATGGCATCCTCATTGTTGAAGATATTCTAGCCATCGTGATGATTGCCTTGCTCTCGGGGTTTGCCACGACTGGCTCACTTCATGCCCACGACCTCGCGATCACAATGATCCGGCTCATTGCCTTTCTAGGAGCAGTCCTCGTGACCGGTCTTCTGGCGGTCCCGCGTCTCTTGAATTACGTCGCCAAATTCAAGAGCAACGAAATGCTTTTAATTTTATCCCTGGCACTTTGTTTCGGAGTATCGTTGCTGGCAGAAAAACTGGGCTACAGCGTGGCGCTTGGGGCTTTTCTCATCGGAGCCATCGTCGCCGAAGCCAGACAGATCGCACGGATCGAGCTTTTGATGCAGCCCGTGCGGGACATGTTTATTGCGATTTTTTTCGTCTCGATCGGACTCATGATCAATCCCCTGTTACTCAGCAGTTATATCGTGCCGGTTCTCATTATCAGCGCCGTGGTGGTGATTGGTAAAGTATTGGCCTGCGCGTTTGGAGCGTTTATTGCAGGGAATAGCCGTCGCGAATCGTGGCAGGTGGGCATGGGACTGGTCCCGATCGGCGAATTTTCATTCATCATTGCGACCCTCGGATTAAAGACCAACGTCACGGGTGAATTTCTTTATCCAATCGCTGTGGCGGTTTCGGTCATCACGACTTTTCTAACTCCATTTCTAATCCAACACACCGATGGAGTGATTTCACAGATCGATGCCTGGATGCCCGTTCCCTTGGCTAATTATCTGGATTTATACACCCGCTGGATCGGGCTATTAAAAGAATCCAAATCCAATAATTTCGCCTTTAAACTGGCCCGGTTATGGGCGATCCAGATGGGGATCTGTCTGATTCTAATCACTGCGATTTTCATCACGGCCACTTTTTTAAATACCGAGTCCTTGCTTGGTGGCCGACGATTCCACAAGGAACCAATGGCGTAAAATCGTTGCTCTGGCTCTGTGCGATGACAGCCAGCTTGCCGTTATTGATCGCGGTCTTCCGAAAACTTCAGGCGCTCGGAATGCTGCTTGCCGAGGTGAGCATCACACGCGAGGCCGCCGGCACCCGAACTGAAACCCTTCGATCCCTTGTCTCCGGCATCATTTTTATTGCGGGCTGCATTGCGCTGTTGCAACTGGTGCTGCTGCTC
>Ga0073936_10009976_pt1 | contig 11703 bp, 9 predicted proteins | sample AliMusrvi5mmetaG_FD_87041 | JGI IMG/M metagenome (GOLD analysis project Ga0073936, IMG submission 87041) | Freshwater lake bacterial and archeal communities from Alinen Mustajarvi, Finland, to study Microbial Dark Matter (Phase II) - Alinen... | ecosystem: Environmental > Aquatic > Freshwater >... | reverse complement strand
CCCCTCTCCATATTGGTTGCTCTGGCAAATGTGTGTGAGGGATTTGAAGAAGGAAAAAGAAAAGGGAAAAGAAAAAGGTTGTAAACTGGATGACACCACGTTTGCTTCCATCGAATCATTTGAGTCTCTCATTATCAATACATCCATACGAACGGTTGTTGCGTCAGGCGATCTGGATTCATATTGTACGCCGGCCTACCTAACCTATCTTTCTTCAATAACTAAAGGGAATAGCCATGTCATTATCAATCCTCCGGTTTTTGGTGCGGTACATGAGGTAACAGATGAAAGTGGGGAACAGGTGGTGCGTGGATATGTGGATGCTCTGTTCAAAGAGTGGTGTTATTCATGAATGTACGGTGGCCTGAATGGGTTCAGGCAGTTGGCCAACTAACTCCAGCTAACTGTATTTTTTTATTAAGTAGAGGCGGTTGGTTTATTCTTCAGGGATATGAACAGCGAAAAAGACGATTATCGGGGTAGAAGGGTTAATATGGGGTTTTTGGTGTAAATAAATACTATGATTTTACAGTTGCTCTTCAATGGTTTGGTGTCAGGGCTACTTCTTGCCCTGCTTGCGGTAGGGTTCAGCCTGATTTTTAATACAACACGGGTGTTTCATATTTCTCATGGTGCTTTTTATGTCGGTGGAGCGTATGCTTTTTATGCAATACTTCAGTCGTTTCAAAGTCAGAGCCTCTTATTTATTGTTCTTTCCGCTTTTGTCGCTCTTCTCATTGTCATGCTTGTTGCTTCGATAATCGAAATTCTGATTTATCAGCCTCTTGCCAGAAAAAAATCCGGGCAGGGTATTACCCTTATCTCTTCAATGGGCGTTTATTTGTTTATTATCAATGGGATAGCCACGTTCTTCGGTAATGAGACCAAAAGTCTTCAATTATCGTCAGGTGGTAGTATTTTCCTTTCTAATCTCGTCATTGCACCAGTACAGTTGCTTCAACTGCTGGTTTCTCTGTTTTTTCTTGTTTTGGTACTGTTTGTGTCGAGAGCCCGATGGTTTCTGGGTGTTCGAGCCATGATGAGCAACGAATCTGTTGCTTCGGTTCTTGGTGTCAATACCTCTTTGATCAGGTTATTGGCTATATCTTTTGGGAGTGCGCTTGCTGCAGTGGCAGCAATTATGACTCTCTATGACACAGGAATAGACCCTCAAGGGGGCATGGCTATCACCCTTAGCGCTGTTGTCGCGGTCATTATTGGTGGCAGTTTATCGTTGAGAGGTACCATTTTTGCTTCGTTGGGGATTGCATTGCTTCAGACTGCGACGGCCTGGTTTCTCTCTTCACAGTGGAAAGAGGGTATGACTTTTGTTCTCTTGATTCTGGTTTTTTTCTGGCGGACTGAGGGTATTGTTTCCTATAAAATGCGGGTTGAAGAACAATGAACTATCTCTTGCACATACTGGTGATGGCAGAAATATACATCATCCTTGGTTTAGCAATGAACCTGCTTGCTGGCTACTCAGGTCTTCTCTCACTTTCTCAAGCGGCTTTTTATGGAATAGGCGCCTATGCAACAGCTTTGCTTCTGGTTCATACAGGGTATTCTTTCCCGATAGTTCTTGGTGTTGCAGTGCTTATAAATTTGATCGCATGTATACCGGTGATTGTATTTTCCATAAGGTTCCGGGATCTGTTTTTTGTTTTGGCTACACTAGCCTGGCAGGTAATTATTTTTACAGTGCTGTATAATTGGGTTTCGGTAACGAATGGTCCTTACGGTATCAGCGGCATTCCGAAACCGGTTATTTTCGGTTACCCGTTTGAGTCGCTTCCTCAATTTACTTTGCTTGCTGGCGCTCTTTGTGCACTGGTGCTGCTGTTTTTTTATGGGCTTCACAACTCCCCGTTATCCCGATACTTTCAGGGTGTCAGGGACGACCAGCTTGTTATGTTATCATTCGGCAAAAACCCAGGTTATTACAAAGCCATCGCTATCAGTATATCTGCTGGAGTATCAGCGATAGCAGGAGCACTCTTTGCCAGCTATTACAGTTATATAGACCCGACCTCTTTTACCCTTGATGAGTCGATCCTTATTCTTTCCATTGTACTGATAGGTGGTTTGGGTACCATTCGCGGCTCTGTGGCGGGTGCACTTTTTTATGTTCTTCTTCCAGAGGTTTTACGGTTCGCCAATATTCCTGATGCATTTGCCGCTAATCTTCGGATGATGATCTATGCTCTGATTTTGATTCTTATGGTTCTTTATCGGCCTTATGGATTTTTCGGAAATTACAGATTCGAGTGATTTATGGAGACGATTCTTGATGTCAGGCATATTTCCAAGTCTTTCAATGGCCTTAAAGTGCTTGATGGTGCTGATTTTTCAGTAAAGACCGGTACAGTTGCAGCTTTTTTTGGTGAGAACGGCTCTGGGAAGACGACATTATTTCATATTATTTCCGGTTTTTTGAAAGCTGACGGGGGAGAGCTTTGTTATAAAAACGTTCCAATACCACACTCAACACCAATGACTGCTACTCGGCTTGGTATTGGACGAGTATGGCAGAATCCAAGGATTTGCAAAAACCTCTCAGTTCTCGACAATCTTTTGCTTGCTTCACGGCACCATCCCGGCGAATCTTTATTCAGCTATATCGTGCGACCGGGGAAAATCGTTGCATACGAAAAAAGTCAAAAATTGAAAGCCGAAGAGATTGCCGGGCATACCGCATTGGAAGGAAAGCTTGCGCAAACGGCTGGGGAGTTATCCTTTGGTCAGCAGAAGTTGTTGTCGATAGGGATGCTGCTTATGAATGAGGCATCACTTCTTTTGCTTGATGAACCATTTGCCGGGGTCAACAGCAAAATGATTGATCATATTTCAGAGGTTATGTCAACCTTGAAGCAGCAGGGTAAAACCATCATGATGATTGAGCACAATCGGTCAAAAGCCTCATCTATCAGTGATACACAGTTTTTTTTGTCTAAAGGACAGGTCATGCAGAATGACAAAGGTCACTCATGAATAGTAAAGAACTCATCCTTCAGGTAGAGAGCCTCTCCGCAGGTTACGGGCAGAAGAGTGTTTTACAGAATGTCTCTTTTAGCCTGCATAAAGGGGAGGTACTCTCAATTATCGGGCAGAATGGAAGCGGCAAGTCAACACTTCTCAAGGCAATTGGGGGCCTCGTGCAAGTTAACGGGGGGAAGGTTATTTATAAAGGCGAACTCTTGCCAGCGTTGCATCCTCATCTCTTAATCAAAAAAGGGATTTCCGTTTTTCTGCAGGGAGGGCTGGTTCTTCCGATATTAACCATTGAAGAACATTTTGAACTTGCAGCCAGGCAGTGCGGCAATATTCTTGATAAAAAGCTGTTAGATGATGTTTACGCTCATTTCCCCTCTTTGCACGCACTGAAAAATGAGCGGGCAGGTAACCTCAGTGGCGGTGAGCGGCAGATGCTCTCTTTTGGCATTTTTCTGGTTCAGGGTACGAAAACATGGTTACTCGACGAACCGACAGCCGGACTCGCGCCGGAAATTGTCGCTTTCACCGTCAAATTTCTGGAACGCAAAAGGCTTGAAGATGGCATCAGTATGGTGCTGGTTGAGCATAACATGGATGTTGCTCTCGGTCTTGGAACGCATGTCATTATTGTAAAAGATGGAACACTCACTCGAAAATTTAACCCTGAAGAATTTCATAAAGAGTCTTTTCTCGAAACGTATGTCTATAACTAAAAACTAACACAATGAAAAACCTGAATAGTATCAAAACGACGGTTGTCATGCTTGCAATGATTCTTGTTGCTGGTATTTTTGCGACCGGCTGTGCGCCTCAACAGAAGAAAACCGGAGAAATGACGGTGGGAGTTATTCTCCCCTTGACTGGAGAACTTGCCAGTTATGGCGAACCCATGAAAAAAGGGATTGATCTTGCTCTCGAAAAAATCAATGCAGAAGAGGGCAAAAACGGCAATAAGTTCAACCTTGTCTATGTCGATTCGCAAGCTGACACTAAAATTGCAGTTTCCGGCTTGCAAAAGCTGATTTCCGTAAATGGAGCCCAATACGTTATTGGAGATGTGAGTAGTTCAACAACACTTGCCATGGTGCCAATAGCCGAACAAAACAAGGTTTTTCTGCTCTCTCCAGGAGCAGCGGCGCCGAAGTTAAAAGGTATAAGCCCTTTCTTTGCAAGAAATTATCCATCAAGCACCGACGAATCTATTGCATCAGCAGAGTTCATTAAGCACCGGCTGAAAAAAGAGAAGGTTGCGGTCGTGTATGTGACCAACGAATATGGTCTTGGGCTGGCTGAGATGTTTGAGAAAAAATTCAATGAGCTTGGCGGGCAAATTACCATGAAGGAGCCTTATAAATTTGAGGAATCTGATTTCCGCACCATTATTGCCAAGTTGCGTGAAGCAAAACCTGAAGTGATTTATCTGGCAGGAAACCAGAAAGAGATGGGGAAATTTATGAAGCAGTTTGGGGAGGCAGGCATAAGTTCCACGATTGTTTCCAACATAAGCTTTTTGGAGCCTGATTGCATCAACGTTGCCGGAAAAGCAGCAGACGGTACCATTGTCCCTATCATCAACTATAAACCCGAAGATCCGAGTACAAAAAGTGCCCACGAATTTGGTGTTTCATATAAGGCCAAGTTTGGTGAGTATCCCTCATTTGCTGTAGCGCTTGGATACGATGCCATGATGCTGATGGCAAAAGCGGTAAAAGAGGGTGGCAGTGATGCGAAAAAAGGAGCTTCGGCAATAAGAAACCTGAAAAGCTTTGATGGCGCCTTGGGTGCACTCAGTTTTACAGATGGTGACGTCAGCGTTCCAGTGGGCTTTAAAATTGTCAAAAATGGCAAGGCTGTCGAATACAACTAACCTCAGTTAACCGGTAATCTCTTATGTATAGAGGGCGCCCCTCAACAAAGGGGGCGTCTTCTTCATCAAGAAAACAAAAAGAGCCGATTTTTTACAAAGAAAGTTTAAGGAGTGTTAAGCTTATATGTTGAGCCATACAATTGTGTCAAAATATAAAAGGAAATGGAACGCATTAAAACACTAGCCCCGATGATTACAACGATTTACACCAATAATAAAGCACTGATGAAAGATAGAGTAAGATATAAGTCGATAGATTCTGTGTTAGATGGTAGGCAGGATATTAAGGAGTTTATGGATAGCGAAGCTGACATGCATCTTCTTTTTGACCTTCCGACAACAATTCCAGTCGAAAGAGTCGCGCGTTATAAGAAACTGTATGCGGGAATAGGGAAAACTGCTTGCTATACCATACCACTGGCAAACGACAACCTGCTTCGTATAAAGATGGAGTATACCAATGGAATGGGGAATAATCATTACTCACGGTGCTGGATCCCTTACTTGTTTATTGCAGAAACATTAGGGGTGATCGTACCTGAGGAAACACACCTTCTCGAAGTTACTTCCGGTAGTGCTGGTATATCATTATCGATGGCTGCCAATTTTCTTGATTACAAATTGACACTCGTAATCCCGGAGAAACTGCCTGCTGGCAGGACAGCTCCGATGGAGTATTATGGTGCGACTCTAGTCAGGGTTCCGGGTTATATTGGGAACTGCATCAAAGAATTGCGTAGACTGCTTGTTAGAAATGGTTACTTTCCATGTAACCATAGTGAAGAAAATGCTGATCTTTTAGTAAAGATTGACAAAAGAATCGCTATCGAATATAAAGCCATATACGGTACACCCGACTATTGTATTATCGGGTTGGGCAATGGTACCTCAACCTATGCGATTTTTGACTATTGGACAAGCTTCAAAAAACAACCGGATCTTGTGACCTACCATCCAGATTTGACAAAACCGGAAGTTGTTTTTGGTTTGTATACATCAAACGTCAATCTAAGGCATATTGAACCTGCCCTGTCGATGGCTACAGAGCGGCTCTATACATCAGATATGGATATTGATATGGTAAGGAAGTTGTTCTGCTTTGATACTGAAATTAGTAATCTTGGAGAAAGCTCTTTATATGCAATTTATATAGCCTTAGGAAAGTCAAAATATGTTAGCGGTAAAACATTTTTTACAATAGGGTATGATAAAAGGGATAGGTATGAATAATAATCTTAATATATTAATAAATAAATTGAAAAAAGTTGATGAACTTTTTCAGCCAATAACAAAACAAGATAAAGATTATTATTCCCCAGAAGATCATATTCGTGAGTTCTTAGAAATTTGTCAAACCCAATTAGGTAATGATTGCAATGGGTTAATTCTAATAAATCCAGTCTATAATTTGTTTAAAGATTGGAGTAAATGGGAGCTAGTTGGGTTTAAGGATATATCATTTCTTGCATATACTTCAATAGATGGTTATCAAAAAAAATACACTAATCAACGCATAATATCAAAAAAAGGTACAAGTACTAAAATACTTAATTATATAAATGGACTTAGAAATAGAAAAGGGAATAAAATAGTAATTATATCTTTAAATGAAAATGAAAATGAAAGTAATCCCGTAATTACAGCTTGCAATGAATATGAGAGTAATAAATGGCATTTCAAGATATCTAAAAATGAATTCGATAAACGTAAATCACTTTTTAAATGCGAAGATATCCCGCCTTGTAGTCAAACAGGAATAATATCCCCCTTTATACATATTCAACAAGAAGAAGACTTTTTTATATCAAAGTTAGCTGAGTGGAATAGGATTAGAGACCCATTAAATACAGTCTATGATATAGGCCATGAATATGGAATAGCCGATTCGATATTTAATAATTCTATTTATATAGACGAAAAACATGATATATATTTTATTTTATCAGCTCCAGTTTACTCAAAAGATTTAAATTCAGATTTAGGACTTGGAGGAGTATTTATTATTCTGAATAAAGCAATAATAAGCAATATAGGGAATGATGCTCTGCTGGATATTATTGGAACTCTTACCGATAAACTTTCAATAAGAATAATACATCATTATGAGAATCAAGAAAAGCTAAAAAATGCTATAAGGTCATCCGTTGGTTCTATTATGGCAAGGAATATGTCGCATAACATAGGATCTCATGTAATGCCTAGAACAACTATTGAGCTTGTTTATAATAGAATTAAAAAACTTTACAATAATTCGTCATTTAAGTATGAAAATCTCCCTATTAAGGAGCAATTATCGCCTATAAATAGACTGAAGCAACGGCTTGATAATTATTCACAAGAAAAGTCAGAGTTTCTTGCAGAGCTAACGACTGAGCCATTAACATCATCAAAGACATTATTCTTTTATAAGGAAGTTATATTGCCATTTATTGAGAATCCATTGCTGATGGATAATATAGCTGCCAACGAGGATGTGAAGTATAATAGCTTTTCTATAAATCAATTAATTATAAGGGTGTATATTGATGGGAAAGAGATAAGAGCGAAATATCAAGAAGGAAATACTATATATTGGTATCCTGATATTCCGAATGATGTCGAAACATCAATGGATAATATTTCAGGAATACCTTATGTATTATCCCATATAAGAAGTAGTAGCGAAATAGTGCCGATCGCCGCTTCTACAACTGGTTCAGATGATATAGAAATAGATCTACCTGGGCCTCATGGTGAGCATGCATTATATGGCTTTCTAGAAAACCTTATTAGAAATTCAGCTAAACATAATAAGGCGCAGATTAATAGCGCAAAAGAAAAAAAACTTGAAATAACATTATGTTTATCGAGATCGCTATCTAATGATAATCACTACGAATTATGCATATGGGATAACTTTACGAAATCCGATGTAATGGCTCAGTTACTTGAACTGAGGGATGATAGTATTATTGATAATAATGGAAATATATCACGACGTGCATGGGGTGTAATAGAAATGAAAATTTGTTCACTGCTTTTGCAAGGAGTTAATGATTTTACATTGCTCGGAAACAAATCAAATACAAATACAAATGAAGGCATATTAGGAATAGGATCTGTTTCAGATTGTGATATTAATAAAAACTGCATCAAATATAAAATTTGTAAAGATAAAGATTCTTTGTTTTATAGACTTTATCTCATGAAGTCAAGAAAAGTATGTGGTGTCATATTGAAAAATCAAGATTCTATAGAGTCGAAAAAAATAAATAGCAATGCTGGTATTTATTACTATGAAACGATAAAAGATTTACTTGATGTTTTATCAAATACAAATCACACTAAAACATTAGCAGCGTTTAAATTTGCAATATTAGATTACAATATGATAGTAGAGGCAATCAATAAGAATGTTCTTGAAGTCAGTGAATCTAATAGTCTTTATGGAAGTATATCAATTGAGCGTTTTCTAAAAATGCTTCCATTTAGAGTTATCATTATTAAAACGACTTTAGATTGTAACAATAAGTGTGATGAAATCGACGCATTAAACAAAAAACAGTTAATAATAGTTGAAGAAAGTAATCTTCCTGAAACACCTGAGGAGCTTCTTGCATGGGCATGGAAAAAATGGGTAACAGATTACTTTATCTATAAAACAATTGAAATGGATATATATTTTGAACAAGAAGAAGATATTGAGCCCACAAAGCAATGGATAGAAAACACCACAGAGTTAAATAAAGATAATTTAGACGGAAAAAGTTTAATAGTATCAGTATTTTCGAAAAATTCAGTTAAAAATTCAAGCGCTAATACAAATGATTATCTTAATATATATTACGATCGTCATGGACGCCTATTCAAATTGTTAAATAAAAAATCAAGTGCTTATCCTCAAGAGAAATATATATATAATCTTTTTGACAAAAAATCCTCAGATTTCAGCTTAATATTTTCACCAGATTTTAAATGCAAGTCGAAAAAATACTGGACTTTCCCATGGGAACTTGCAGAGGCATCACTTTTAAAAATACTTATAATTGATGAGCGTATTGCTGAGCGATCTGGAGATATTATGGATATTGATTATCAAAATGTTCACTTACAAAGTCGGCATCAAGTAGCAGCAGCAGCTAATATATATATTTGTACGCATTATATAAATAAAAGTGAAGATAAGCCATTGCATAATAGTATTGAAAAAATAAGTATTTTATTTGACCGAAAAAGTGGCAAAATAAAAATGAAGAATTATTCTGATAATAGTGATATTAATGTGATACCACACATGATTATCATTCATCAAGGAATCCTTGAACAATGGGAAGAAGAAGATAGTGAATTTAAATCACACGAATTTATAAATAATATTCGTAAAATTATTCCATTTATAATTGTTGAATCAGGCCGAGGAATACCTCCAAAGTTATTAAAAGATGTAAAATTCCTTCCTTATTCATTATTGCAAGAATACATAATGGGGGCTAGGGTTTCAAAATTACCACTTGCTAAAATATGTTTAGCATTAACACGTCAAAATTAGGAGGAGAGACATGCGTTTGATTATCATAATTACTAGGATGTATGCTATAATTAATGAAGATGGTGATGAATGGGGTGAAAAATGGGGTAGGGATTCTGGTGATTCAACAGAAAATGTATTCTTAAATAGAAGTGATGATTCTTCTTTACTTATAATACATGGATATCAAGGCAGAACAAATGATAATTACAGCGCAATCTTACAAGGTGATAAAGTCAAAGGGTTTGATAAGATATGCATTCTTTTCCATCAAAGGGGTGATGAGATTGACGATACTAAAAATAATATAATTAAAACAGGTATTCAATATGCATTTATTAGGGACTATAGTGAGAACTCAGAGGATGAGATAAGAAATAAAATATATAGCTTGGCGCATAAATGCTGTCAAAATCGGAACGATGGGTGGCATGAAGAGTTTGATGATCTATGGAATTCCTGCGATCAACAATCCCCTTTAAACAAGGCATTAATAGAATTGCATGGAAATCTCTCAAAATATTCTATAAAAGAGTATAATCAAATAAGAGATAAAATTCTTGAAAAACTTCAATTGGGAATCTAATATGAATATTCTTGTTGTTGATAATTCATCAAATTATATATTAGTTCTTGAAGATAGGATAAGGTTTTTGCTGGGCGATTCAGTGACTATAGAGTTATTTGAAGTGAATAAAGCTATGACTTCATATGAAATTGCATTTAGTGTTATTGAATATAAAAAAGAATTAGATTGGATATTATTTATTAATTTACATTTGGAGTGTAAAGATGATAGAAATAATCCGCAATATTTGTCATGTCTTGGAGGCTTACAGGTGCTTCAATATCTCAGACTTCTAAATATTGTGACTATTAATGCTGAGCAATTCTGTTTAGGATATTGCATTATCTATTCTCCTCTTTCGCTTGAAAATATTCTAAGGCTAAATAAAAACGCATTGCTTTTGTGTTCAGATGGCACGTCATTTTTACAATTTTATCCAACTGATAACCAATTATTGGCTTTAATTACAAAGAATAAACCTTCTCTTATAAATAAATCATTAATAAAACCTTATTTCCGGCTATCTTCTAACCTTCCTGATAGTCGACATCAGTGGGCAAATTGGTGGGGACTTAAGCATTTGTACGATATTAATCAGAAGCTTTCAAAAAATGAAGCAATAAAGTATCCTTCTTATATTGTTAATGAACTTAAGTCATTAAAAAATCTTATTATAGAGTTTCTTTACGACTCTCCATTATTTAATATTAGTGATATAAGCAAACGAATTAATGATCGAAGAAGTATTATTAAAAATAAGAATATAAAAATATTATTTATTGATGATCAATGTGAGAATGGTTGGGCAGAAATATTCGTCCATATGATTTATGGTGATGATAAAATATATTTAGATGGCGTTTATAAAAAAAACCGTGAAGATACTATACCGCTTTTCCGTGCGCTTGGAAATACTGATACTTATAGTTTAGATATTATTAATATGGCGATTAAGACGTCTTTTTTGGCTCCTGCGCTTACTGAGTCTAACGAGAAATCTTTTCCGGAACTTATTATATTAGATTTGCGCTTAACTATTGATGATAATATTAGTAAAAAACAAGATATCTCCGAATATTCTGGAGCAACTATCTTAAAATTTATAAAAGACAAATATCTTGGAATTCCGGTATTGATAACAACCGCATCTAACAAAGCTCATACTTTAAAAACACTTAAGAAAATAGGTGCAGATGCTTATTGGATAAAAAAAGGAATCGATGATATTGGTTTAGCCGAAGATAATAATTACGAAAACTTATTATTATTTATTGACAAACTAACTGATAAGGAATATAAAGACTTTTCATCAATGGTTTATAAGTATAAAATAATTAAAGAAAAAACAGAACTATATTGGTGGGAAGAACACACATGGGTTTCAACAAATGAAACCACGAAAGCTTTTAAAACAGTTGTATGCGATTTTATATATGAATCAATTCTAATGATAAGAAACTATTTGCATTTCCATATTTTCGAATATGATGCATTTAATAATGCAACGGCTCTTCAAGCAGGATTTTGGGCTAGTACTATTATTCAAAGACTTGGGCTGATAGTGGAGTATATTCATCAAACGAAGAAAGTTGATATAAATGTTCACGATGGGAAGAAGGATAGTGGTTCAATTATGAGAAATAGAAGAGATGATAGAGCTATAATATTATGGGATCAACGAAATGAAGTCTCTCATTATAAGCACCTTGCAGAAAAACAATTTAAGGGAGATTTAAAATCTTGGGATAGTATTGTTTTATATTATGG
>Ga0073936_10009969_pt1 | contig 11712 bp, 14 predicted proteins | sample AliMusrvi5mmetaG_FD_87041 | JGI IMG/M metagenome (GOLD analysis project Ga0073936, IMG submission 87041) | Freshwater lake bacterial and archeal communities from Alinen Mustajarvi, Finland, to study Microbial Dark Matter (Phase II) - Alinen... | ecosystem: Environmental > Aquatic > Freshwater >... | reverse complement strand
GGCCGGTTTGATGGTCTGGCCCGGTTGCTCACCGGGGGAAATCCGAGGTGGAAGGCCCACTGATTCAAGCGAGCGCTTACGAGCTGAAGGAGCTGGGGGTGGAAGGCTGCTTGGGGCTGCCTGGGGCGTCTTGTCGGAGAAACACCCGAGAACCTCCCCGAGCGCCTTTTCGAGGTCATCAACGCGCGGGACGGTCTGGCCCCGCTCTCCCGCGTGGTTGCGTGCCAAGAGGGCAATATTTTCGATGGATGAGAGCTGATCTCCCTGGTAGACGCGGACCCCCTCAACAAGGCATTTCAGGTAGCTGGTAGCGAGTTCCGGGAGGTGGATGCGAGCGACTTCGATCATTTCTTCCTCGGTGAGGGAATCTGATAGATGGATCGGTTTGAGGAGCAAGCGCCCCTCGAATTGCTCGTTCGAGTAAGTGGAGATTCTGAGGAAATTTTTCTCCACGCTCTTCCAGTTCTGGTGGGTGCAAATGAAGGCGGTCGAGATCCCGTTGTCCATGAACTGCCGCCGGACGTAATTCAACCTCTTGGGTTCAGCGCGGCGGCTGGTGCCCTGGGGATAGAGCATTTGCGCCTCGTCAAAGATGAGCAGGAATTTTGCGGCCCGAATCACCGCGTCAATCGCCCCACGCTGTTCGTATAGCGCCGGGAAGCTGGCCTTGAATTTGATTCCGAGTGCCCGGCAGATTTCGCGCAGGAAGTCGCTCTCGCACCCGCTGGCCGGACATTCCACGAGGCGGACCTTTCCCGGAAACATTTTGGCGTATGAGCGGATCGCGCGGGATTTTCCAAAGCGCGAGTGCCCGAGAAAAAGAACTCCCTTCCCCGTATCCTGAGCGAGCCGGAGCCATTTGAAGATCTGCCGGGTGATGCTGGTTTCGGCGAAGCTCCCGCCAACGGCCACCGCGTGCTCGTCCATGAAATCGAAAATGCATTCCCAAATTTTTGGGGCATACCACAAGCGGGAGATCGCAGGAGATCTATAATCGTCGCGAACCACTTTTTCATTGAAGAAAGTCACCTTGGGGTCTGTGCAAACAGCGAGCAGGAAGGATGCAAGATCGGACTTTGCAGCCGCGATGCACTCGTCTTGCAAGACGGGTAAATAGACTCGGGAAATCTCCTGCCGCATCATTTTTTCAAAATGATTTTGATCCTCGGGACTCAGTTCATCGTCGCTCAGCACATCCGGGAACCTGTCGCTTCTGCCAAACCTCAGCATTGATTCCCGCGCCAACGCAGCACGCGGAAAAAATGATTTCGGATAAGGCATGCTCATCACCGCATCAAACAACTCGTCTGCGGAGGGTTTTTTTTCCTTGCTGATGCCAACCGGGAAAAATTGGTCGGAATACTTGTCAATCAGATCGGAAGCGAACTTTTCCAGCCCGCCCGCATAGTTTTCGGGCATCGAAGCCGCCTGGATGAACCAAAGTGCCTCGACCAAACGTGGCTGTTTTTCGATTTCTTCCGCAACCTTTGGAAGAAGGAAATTTCTGACATGATCAAGTTTTGCCGCGATCTTGAGCGGGTCGATTGTTTGAATATTCATAGGGATTCTTCTGCCTCCTGTTGGCGCAACTGGGCGAGCCCAGCATTGAAGGATTCGAGTTCGCGGATGCGCTCAGGGTGTTTGATTCGGCTGGGCTCCATGCCTTGCCGGATCGCGATTTTTCGCGCGGTATTCGCAGTCTTATCGCGCGTCTGCTTCGATTCGACTTCCCCCCGCACGGCCTCTTCATGTGCCTCACCGGCCAAGCGGAGAGAAAAGTTGCCAAGCAGATCGTCGCGGACGGTTCGCCCGTATCCGTGTTTGAGCATCCGGAACAAGGATCGGCCCGGCTGTGTGAATTCTTTCCGCGCCCGGCGTGCGGTGGATTGTTCCTCTTCGCTGGCGTTGAATCTGGGGATCTCACGATATTCCCCTACAACAAACGGGCTTTGCCCGAGCGGATCGCTGCCGGGATGGACCACTACAACATGATCTGGGAATTCCTGATTCCACCGGACGATTACCTTTTCTCCAACCAGTTCACCAAGGCGCTCGCTGAGGAAGTAGCGGGGCGCTGGTCGCCCTGGGAGGCAGACCCCCTCGCGGGAGACTTTTTTCTCGGTCTGCTCTGTCGCAAGCAAATACCGCAGCGAATCGGGAACGACATGATGCGGCCTCCCGCTTGAAAGTTTCTCCCATGCCTCGGATGGACTCATGCCATTGAGCCGTTTCCCATTCTGCGGCTCCGCATTGAATCGCTCATAGACACGTTGCAGCTCATCAAGATATCGCTCGGCGGAAAGGAAGTGCTTCCGGGGATCGGTCTCCTCCTTGCGCGGCTGCCCCGCACGCTTCATCAAGGCAAGTGCCGCCCTGACTCGTTCAAAACCATCCGTCATTTCATTCCTGCCTGCATAACCGGGAAGGAACTGCATCATGCTTTGCTCCTGGCTGAAAATCCGTTCGATGATTTTTGCGCGCGGTGTCGTCGCGTGCCGCAATTTAAGATTGATTCCACTTCGGCTGAATGCCTCGTCAATTTCCGTCCAGTTCACCAGTGCATGAAGATTTTTTGCCTGCCAGATATTGCCCTCGAAGTAGAATCCTTGGAACGGCAACCCGACGCGCTCATCAAGACACGTTTGCAGAATGAGGGAACGGATATCCCGCGAGTTGTATTGACGCCGGAGAATTAGAAGGATGCTCAGAACGTAGTCGCTCCGAACATCAACCATCGGGAGGATCTGAGGACGGATCACATTGAATCGCATGCCCTCGAATTCGAATTCCCCATCTTCGCAAGGAAACCAAATGTAGTGGTTTGCCGTCTCATCGTCGGATTGCAGCCAATCCCCGGCCCCGTATCCGCTGTGATCGCAATGAATGCTTGGCGCAGCAAGCCGGGCCGCTTTTGGCCCGTGGTTGTGTGGCTCGATGGCAATCAAAAGCGGGCGCAGTTTGTCCCGTAGGCGATTCGGCACGCTGCTTTTTCCCGCGCGGGGATTGAAGGAATACTTTGCACGGAATTCCTCGCTGAATTGCAGCCGATGCCCGCGCGCGATTTCAGTTCCGACATGCAATTCCCTGAAAGCTTGGCTGATTCCGCCGCCGACACTGTTGGCGCGTTCAAGAAGCAACAACTCATCCGGCGAGAGGCTTTCCGGTCCGCTGTATCGCTGGAATCTCTTCCGCCCGGATTTCTCCCGCCGCTTGTCTGCCAGGGCGGAAATACCGTCTTCCAGGTAAGCTTTCCATTTGCGGTCAAGCTGTCTCCTGAAAGCATCGGGAGTTTCGGCGAGGCGAGGAACCCGCATGACGAGAAAATTCAAAACCTGCCGTTTCGCTTTTTTCTCCCCGAGTCCCCCATCCATGGCGAATTCCAAATCATCCAGTGCGGCTTTCCAGATCGTTGTTTTTTCGGTCGAGGATAGAACTGAAACATCGGGCAGGATGCCGACCGCTTCCGCCAATGCGGGAAACTCGCCTGCCGTCATTTCAGCCCGGCGCTCGGATTCTTTCGCCTCCGGCAGATAGATTTCCAGCCTCACCCATTCCTCGCGGCCGCCATCGCGTTCAATCACGCGCTCAATCGCCCGGCGGACATGCCGCCGCGTTGCTGGCTTCCTGAAAGCGTCATGCCAGTCCCGCGCGGCTCGGTCCAAAAGTTCACCGGCACGGAATGACAAGTCGTTCCGGTGCGCGAGATAAAAGGCCAGCGCCTGTTGCAGGCCGTGCGCGTATTCCATCGCGGCGGGCGTTTGCTCGCTCAACTCGATTTTCGGTTGCCATTGCTTCTTGGGGGCAGCAAGAAGCGCCTCGGGGCTCCGGTAATTCAAGGCGAGCTGTTGTTGCTCGATCTTCGCGCGCATCGGCTCCGGCAGCGTTTCGACGGCGTAGCCGGGAGCCACGTTGCCGGAGCGCACAACCGGCGCTGTGGGCTGAACGCTTCTCAACGCTGTCCAAACATCCTTACGAGACATTCCGACCGTTGCGGCAACTTGCCCGACGCTGAACACCGACTTTTCTTCCACGCGGGAATTATTCACCCTCGGGGTGAATTGCCTGCTTGGTTCAAGTGGGTAGCGGCGGATCATGGCTCGATCCCCCTGAAGGTTTGCAGCTCCTTTGCTCTGGCTTTGGCGAGCTGCTTCCTGGCGCGCTCGAATTTGGCGAGCTTTCCAACAACCCGCGCGCCTTTGTTCCTGCGGAGAATTGTTGAGTAAGAAACCGGCAAGTCCAACTTTTCACAAATCGCATGAACGGTCAGTTTTTTATCAACGGCGAACGCACACACGGCCCAAGCGGTTCCGTCATTCTGTGCTGGCTGGCCGTTCGTCCACCGGCGCAGAAGCGTGTCCGGGCACGGGGATTTTTTCCACCGTGGATAAAGACGCGTGAACGTCTTGAGGCTTCTCAGATCCCGCCATGCCCCAAGTTTTCTGGCCCGAAGGAATTTGCCTTCGTTGGTCAAAGGCAAACCGTGGACGCGGGAGAAAATCCCGTGAAGGAGTTCCGCGCGGTGTTGCTCGCGCTTTGTTGAAGAGTCCCCTGGTCGCATAAAATTACCCTCCCGGAAAAATAGGTGCCAGCGCGGGACCAGCCGCCGCTGCGGGGGACGACGCATATTCGTTGACCGGCCGCCGCGCTGACATTTGAAAAAATGAGTAAATCCGCGAAATCGCACCCGACACCGCAAAGAGGATGGGTGTGCATACCCTGTGCAAATCGCGCGTGTGCCCTCGGAAACAAAATCCAAGGGATTGATGCCACCCGGCCGCGCCAAGCCCGAAATTTTGGCGTTTAACGAAAAAGGCCGTTTTGAAGAAAATGCCCGCCCGCGCCGAAAGGTGCGTTTTGACAGGCGGGAGGGAAATTCTCACCTGTGGTTTTTCGGAGACGGGCAGGCAATTCTTCATGGCCGAATTCCGTTTATCAGCTCGGAATGCTGAAAAAATCCCCTCCGGCTTCCAGTTTGTCGAGAGAGTCGGCAATGGTCTGGCATTGCGGTATTGCCGCTTCAACCGTGGTTACGGGATAAGAATGCCGCTGACACAGGTTGAGGCAGGAGACGTAAAAAGGAGTCCTCGGCGCTTCATGGAATGCGGAATCCATGTTTCCAAGGTGAAGTGGCAGAATCACCGTGGCAATTTGGGCACGGATCGCATTCAGTTGCTGGGCAATCAACTCCCCGACGTAATGCCCGGCCGCCGTTACCAAGCCGACCGCATCTTCGCTGTTGCGCTCAAGCACCATTTGATTGGTTTGGATCAGCCGTCTGAGGCTGTCGATTCGGCTCAGGCTCGCCTGATATGCGCTCTGGTTTTCCCGGAAGGTTTCCTGATTCATCGGGTCGACCGCTGCAAGCAAGGTCTCGGCTGTAGCCTGCTCCTCAAGAAGCGCAGCTTCCGTGTCGGAGATTGTTTGCTTTAGTTGTCCGTCTTTGGTGACGGCCGCTCTGAGTTTGGTGGTGTATGGGTTCATGGTGATTATTTAAATTGTTTCCAGGATCAGGATCAGGCGTTGTTCGCGTCGTTTGCGCGCTGGTTTTTGAGAGCCTCGATGGCCTGCGCCCGAGTGAGCCCGGCGTTTACTTTTTCGCGGATCGCATCCTCAGACAATTCACCGGCCTCCTTTTTGCGAAGCGCTGCGACAGCGTTGTTGCGAGATAACCCGTCGCTCTTCATTAATTGTTTGATTTCAGTTTCTGTGGGTCCGTGTTCGCTCATATTTTTTGGGTTTTGATGGTGAATAAAATGGGGAGACTTTCGGCGTTCAGCTTTCTTCCGATGGCACTGGAAAAGCTAATCCGTCCTCATGGCTGCTCAGGTGTCGGGTTGCCTGGCGCGAGCGCGAAAAAAATGGGTTCGTGATAAAAATCATTTTTCGTGTTTCACAAAGTGGTTTCCCTGGTTTGCCTGGTTCATGTCGTGTCGGAGGAGTTCAATTCTCGCTCCGACTTCCTGCCATCCGGCAACAGATCCGGTAGCCCAGCGAGCCGATGCGGCGATCTCCGCGCCACCGCTGCGCGCATCCACAAGCCCCGCCCCTGCTGTCGCCTGCCGGTCACGTAATTGATTTTGAACCGTTAAATCCGCAGCCTCTGTCGAGAATCCTTTATCTTTCGATTTGCTGTAAATATCGCGGTAGGTCTTTAGCCATTCCTGGGCCATGTCGTCCGCGAACGCCTCACGGCTGCCATCCATCGTGCGCTTCGACCGCTGGCGCAGTGCATCGAGTTGGAAGCCGCCCTCTTCCCGCATGAATTTCTTCGGTGCTTCCTCGTTTTCCTTTTTTAGTTTTTCCTCGTCCTGCGCCTGATCCTGGTCGTTTTGCTTGAGCCTGTTGTTTCCCTGCAAATAGGCTGGAACTCCTTTGACCGCCCCACCGATGACTGCGCCAACACCGGCACCTATTGCGGTCCCGAGTCCAGGGACAATCGAGCCGACCGCCGCACCGATCCCAGCTCCCCACGCGGCACCTTCGCCGGCGGATTTGATCGTGTTGAATTTATTCTCGCTCTCGATCTGTGGCCGGTCGCGTTTGCGCTCGGCTATGCGATCTTCCGCCGCATAGCTGTCGGACACCATTTCAGCAGAGGTTCCGCGAATGCTGTTGAAGATCCCGAATTGACGCTGGTTTTTCGATTCTGTTGCCGCCCGGCGGTTTCCGAGCATTTCGCTGGCAGCGAATTGATCGACCACGCTGGAAAAAATCTCTCCGGCTATCGCCCCGAGCCCCGCGCTCGTGAGCGAACGCATGGTGATGAGATTCCGCCCAACACCAGACTTTTGCAGCGCATTCTGTTCCTTGAGTTCCTGAGTGACGCGCTTTTCCTCGGCGGCGCGGGCCTTCGTCATGCGGGCGACTTCGCGTTCCAGGCCGGCTGCCTCGCTGCGGGCGCTCTGGGCGGCCCCACCCATATCGGCCTTGGTGCTTTTGTCGTATGCATCGGCGACGCGGCGCAGGTCCGCGATCTTCTTCTGCATCTCCTCGATATTCTTCGAGTCTCCGTCCGCCCGGATGTGGATTTTTACTTCTCCGTCAGGCATGGTCATCGCCCTCCATGGTTTCCGGGATATCGCGGTGCGCGTAGGTCTCGTCCGAGACGCTCCATCCCTCATTGACGCGGTGGGAAGCCACGAGCGCGAACGCCTGCCCGACCGTCAGCGAAAGCGTCTCGGCCAGCGAAAACCCGAGCTGAGATTTCAGGCAGGCAACGATGGGCAGCCATCCGCCAAGGCCGTTGCCAGATCCTTCGGTCAGCTTGCAGCCCTCCGGTGGCGCGAGCTGCAAGCGCATTGCAAACCCCCTCTCGATCTCGACCAGCATCTTGCGCCCAAGCAGGATCAGTTCCTCCGGATCGCATGCCTCCGGCGTTGTTGCCCGGTGCCCGAATGCCGCGAAGGCCACTTCAAACTGCACCATCGCCTCCTCAGCCTCCGGCAGCTTGCCAAGCAGGAATGGCGATTTGGCCGCATCCAGGTCAATCCATGTTTGCACTGTGAAGACGAACGGATCTTCCGACGAACGGAACGCCCGCGCCACGCAGCGGGGCTGCCACGGGCTCCGCTCGGCGGAGACCAGCTCCGCCTGCATTGCGCGCAAATCCTGTTCGTCGGTTTCGGTCATAAATAGTCAGGATTCAGGCGGCCAGGCGCTTGTCGGTGAAACATCCTGAAAGATCCGACAAGCCGCCTGGCCGCAGCATGAACCAACCCAAAATCACAGAAAGAAAACGGGCTCCGAAAAGGGGCGGCATTCAACGAAAATGAATTGGAAATTGCGGCGTTCATTTTGATGCCTCTGCTTTTCCCGAAGCTTTCAGATCCTGTTCCCACCGAAGGGCGGTTTCTTTCGGAATGATGACCGCAGAACCGTCCTGGCGTTTTCCTGGCGGAGTGAATTCGACAAATCCAAATCCGGGCTCCTTAGGAAGATGCAAAACTTTGGCGACTCGATTCAAAAGGGACCGGGACCGAACAGAACCGCATAGAACATTCCGAAGATACAGAATCGAAACACCCAGACGTTCGGCAATCTCTCTTGTGGAGATTGCCATCTGTTTAATCTGGTGCCGCACAGCATGCCGCTCTACGGTGGAGATTGTTCCTGCTTTGCGTCTATTCATTGACGTTAAACACAACAACACAGAAACGTGTTGACCGTCAATGAGGAAATGACATTTTTTTTAAATAATGCATTCTTCCCTCGTGAAAAAAGGGTTTGCAAGTCTCTCGGAAACCGAAGCCGCTGTCTGTGGCAGGTTCAAGATTTCCAGAGAGGAAGCCGGGGTCACACAGGAGCGGATAGGCCTCCATATGGGGCTTACGCGGAATCAAATTGCGAACATCGAATCGAAGCGCGTCCCTCTTCGGTTCTGGCCGGGATGGAAATTTTGTGCGGAACTGGATATCAACGCCAGCTGGCTGGCGCGCGGAGTTGGCCCGTTGCGTCCATGCATTGACTATTTCAAACAGTTTTCTGCGGACGAATCACTTGGTCATCCAGAAGATGATATTGGGCCGACTTTTGCACGCGGCTTCGAGATCATTGAATATGAATACGACAGACTATTCTTGGAGTTTGGCTTCGTAAAACGCCCCGGAAAAGGTATTGAAAAATCAATACAAAGGCCCATCCATTCCGGGGGCGTTTACCATAGGAAAGCGCTGACACTTCTGGTTGATAGCTGGTTGTCAGATTTACCCCCTGAGCAACGCGATCCGTTCCTGGCTTTTCTGATCGAATCCGCATATTCGTTCAAGGAACAGCGCCCGAAAAAACGAGGCCGCTGAAATTGACGCGGCGGGCTACATGATCGGCCTGAGGATGACAGTTCCGCTTGCGCCGAATGCGAAATCTGGCGATAGTTTTTATGAGGAGGAAACGTTACGGACGTTCTGCCCAAGGAACTTGTTCACGAGGCTCCCCCTCCACTTTCATTTTCGTCCAGCACGTCTGGAGATAGATTGGCGCTTCGCTGGTGGAATCCCTGTCCAAGAGTTCACGCGGCGGACTACAGCGGACAGAAATTCATTGGAGTTCGCCAGTTGAAGAATCTGTTACCGCTGAACCCGCATAAACGCTTGCTATGCGGGCTTTCTGCATCCGCCGATCGCTCGGCGCTCCCGCGCGAAAATGATTCGTGAAAATAACGAAAATATTTCTTTCCATCTATACTCATTAACGTATAGTTGGCCCCGATAAGTGCCGGGAAGGTGCATCAACACCCGCCCGGCTATCACAAACAACCAACCGTTAAATCAGCATGTTTATGACAAAAAAACGCATATCACAAAAACCATGTCAGAGCAACCTTCAACCAGCATTGCGGGGCGCATCCAAGAGGCGCGAAACCGTCTCAACCTCTCCCAAATCCAAGCGGCAAAAGAGTGGGGAATCAGCAAAAGAACCCTCCAGCAATGGGAGCAACGTAGGTGCGATCCGCGCGGCCTCTACCGCGAAAAGATCGAAGCCATCCTCGCGGAAATCGAGTCCACGCCCAAGCGAAGGAAGCTTCTCCCTGGCGTTCGATAAATACGAACTGCGGGACATCGCTAGGTGCGCCCGGTTCGACAAACAGAGCCCGGAAGCCTGGGCAAAATCCGCCGTCCTGGGCTGGATTCCCGAAACGCTTGAAGCGATCCGGGAGCCCCGCATGCCCGCGCGCGAGCGGGCAGCCAAAGCCAACAAAGCGCAATTCCTCATGGAACTTTTCCACAAGGAAATCCTCCGCGATGAATTGCAGCTCTCGCCCACGCTCTACGATGCCCTGAACATCGTCGCTGCCTGGGAAAGTTGGACCTTCGGCGAAATGTGCCGCCTCACCCTGATCTCCCTGCTCGAAAGCGAGTATGGCGAAATGCTCGGCATCATTGGAAGCGAACGATCCGCCAAGCGTGAAAAAGCCTGGGCACGTTCGCATCAGTTGGCTCTTGCTCCACTTATGAAAAAACTTGGCTGGGACGGTGGCGTAATCACCCGCGAAGAGGAGGCCGCATGAAAAAACCGGCATCGAAAATCCCAGCGGGAAAAGTGCAAGCCTACGCCGACACGAACGGTCTTCCGCCTGTGAGGCCCGCCAAAGAAGTCAAATACACGCTCTGCGAACTGGACGATGCAGTCAATCAGACGGAAGCGTTCATCAGCCTGCTCATGGATTACATTATCCGTTTCGATTCTGGAGAGTCCCATATCTTCAAGGATGGGGCGGCAGCCGGGCTGATGCAGATCGAGTGGAACACAGTCGAACGCCTGAGAAAAGCGCGCGAGGCCGCCCATGAGGAAGCTGTCACATTGCGCAGAATCAGCAGGGAGGCCGCGTGAAAGCGGCACGACCCAAGCGCAAGCCCGCTGGCAAGTGGCGCGGATTCACTCTGGAGTTGAAACCGTCCGAGCACGTTTTCAATATCCTGTCCGACTTCCGCGAAAAATACATGTCCAAGACGGCGAGCCAAGCGGACGCGGCAGACATCTTGCTCATGACCTCGCTCATGAACTACGAACACACAATGGCACGGCTCCTCCAAGGCGAAACATACTGCAAAGCCGAGGGCTTTGAAGATCAGGGCGAATACAGAGAGAGCATCCTACGCGCGAAATTCCCGCGCGGGCGGTTGCCCCGGCGGAAAGTGGCCGCATAGTCACCCGTCAAACCAGCCAGCCGAAAGGGCGCGGAGAAATCCGCGCCCTTTTTGTATTCCGGCCTTGCGGTCCGGTTTCCGCCCCGCGTATATCTATAGGCGCGTTTTGGCAGGCGGGAGGATTTCATTTCTTCCATGAACAAACCTGCCCCGATCCCGCCGCAACCCCGCGAGTGCAAACTGCCACCCGGCGTCGAGATGTTCACCATCCCGCAACTCTCAAAAATCTTCGCTGCCAGCCAGGTCTATTGGACGGGGCAGGTCGAGTGCGGCCAACTCTTCGCCGTGGATCTCCGATCCCCCGGCACAACCAAGTCCATGCTCCGCATCCCCCGCGCCGCCCTGGTCGCATTCCTGGAGAAGAGAGCGGCATGAGCGCCACCAAGCCAGCCGCCGAGAAATCGGAATCCCGGTTCACTCACATCCTGCCAGCCGGGCGCGAGTTTTTCCGCCTCCGCGAGGTCGCCGAAATGTGGAGCTGCCACGGGACCCACGTGATGCGCCTCATTGAGTGCGGCGCACTGGCGGCCGCCGTGGATCTCCGTCTCCCTGGCACAACCAAGGCGATGGTCCGAATCCCCCGCGCCGCCCTGGTCGATTTTCTGGAGAAGAGAGCGGCGTGAAACTTGGGTCTTCAGCCGACCAAGGCAAAACGGCTCCGCTCGCTCAAACGCTTTTCCCCGGCCGAGCCATGCTGACAGTAGGGGAAGTAGCGGCGGCCTGCGGAGTGGACAACCAGCATATCACGAACCTCGTGGAATCCGGGGATCTGGTCGCCATTGATCTTCGCACCTCCCGGCCCGCTCGGCAGGATAAAAAGGCAAAACACAAGAGCACCTGCCAACTTCTCCGCATCCCGACCTCAGCCTTCGATGCCCTCATCAGCGCCCGCGCCACGGTCTGACACGAGATGAATTCCGAGGCGGGAAGCCAGCTCCTTATTGAGCCCGAACTCCGAAGTTGGAGATAAAATTCCGGGTTAAAATCCTCCTTCCGCGACCGCTACACAGAAAGCGGGATCCAACTTCGGCGAAGTTGGAATGACCCATCGTAATATTGCTTCTATGAG
>Ga0073936_10009967_pt1 | contig 11713 bp, 11 predicted proteins | sample AliMusrvi5mmetaG_FD_87041 | JGI IMG/M metagenome (GOLD analysis project Ga0073936, IMG submission 87041) | Freshwater lake bacterial and archeal communities from Alinen Mustajarvi, Finland, to study Microbial Dark Matter (Phase II) - Alinen... | ecosystem: Environmental > Aquatic > Freshwater >... | reverse complement strand
GGCGGGATTCGAACCCGCGGCCTCCTGCACCCGAGGCAGGCGCTCTACCAAGCTGAGCCACAGCCCGAACTGGACTGGCAGTTTTTCGTGCGTTGAGGTTAAACGCAAGAAAATTTAGAGAAAGGTCACGGTTTAACGATTTCCACTTTTGGCTTTGGTCGAACCATGGCGATGACCGCAGGTTTGGTCTCGAAATATTTGTTCGCGACCTGCTTGACCTCGTCCAGGGTAATGGATTCCACTTTTTTCTTTAGAGCTTTGTAATGATCAAAACCGAGCCCGTAAAGTTCGTCGAGTGCGCAAGCGTAAGCGAATGCGTCATTGCTCTGACTATGAATATCCTGCTGTCCCAGAAGTTTTTCCTTGGCTCGTGTGAGTTCCTCCTGAGTGAGTCCGTCGTGGGCGAGCTTGCTGATTTCATCCAGCAACTCCGACTTCACCGCTTCCACTTTCTGGGGTGCCGTCCCCAAATAAAATACAAACGGTCCGGGAACAAGACCGACAGTCTGACTGGATCCCACAAAATAGGCGAGTCCCATTTTTTCTCGAATCCGCACAAAGAAGCGGGAACCGAGATCACTACTGGCCTCGTCGATCAGCTCAAGGGCCTCTCGATCAGGACTGAAGAGATCCGCGCCTTGGTATCCGACCATTAAAATCGCCTGGGCTTTTTCCTTATGGGTTTCGACTTCAATTCCTTTTTGCAAGGGCTCGGGCGGAGCGGCATGAATTAAAGCGGGATTCCCTGCTGGAAGTTTGGCCAGATTGTTTTCAAGCATGGTTTTTACCTCGTTGGCCTTGACGTTTCCAAAGACAGCCAGCACCCCATTTTTTCCACAAACAAATTCTTTTTGAAAATTAATCAACGCCTTTTGATCGAGCGATCCCACCGATTCCGGGGTGCCTGAACTGCGGAGGCCGTAAGGATGATTGGGGAACAAACTGGTTCGCATCAGGTTGCGAGCGACCACGGTCATTTCCTCCTCCTCAGCCTTGATGCCAGCGAGTTGCGATTCTTTTTCGCGGGCCACTTCATTGACTGGAAAGATTGGATTGAGCAGGACATCGGAAAGCAATTCTAATCCGAGTTTCAAATCGGACTGCATGACCTTTACCGAGACGCTGAAACTATTATTTCCAGCATCGCTGCCGATGCTGCCACCTACCTCTTCAATCCGATTAGCGATCTGCTCTGCGCTCTGGCTTTTGGTTCCTTTGAGGACCGCCTTGGCGAACAGTTTCGTAATCCCGTTATTGGAAGGGGTCTCAGCCAACAACCCGGCCTTAAAACTCGCCACCATCGCCACCAATGGCAATCGGGAATCCTCGCGCACTAACAAACGCAATCCGTTTGACAAGACGAACTTCTGGATTTCACCTGCCACAATCGGTGGCTCTGCCTTGGCCGTCTCTTTCAATGACCCCACCGGATTGAGCGAAGTCACGGTCAGATTTTGATCGGTAAAATAACAACTCAATACCCGCTTAATGTCGTCAATCGTTACCCGCTGGATGGACTCTAGATATTTTTTTGAAAAATCCAGATTCCCTGTGAGGAGCCAGTTCGATCCGAGATCTGAGGCTTTGCCGCGCATGGTGGTTTGGGATTGAAAATGCGTCGAGAGGGATTGTTTTTTTGCCTTTTCAAGTTCGGCCTCGGTCACCCCGTGCTCTTTCAATTCATTGATATTTTCTAAAATAACCCTTTCGGTAACCGCCCGTTTATCAGGATCCAGTGTGGCCTCGACTCCGAACAATCCCGCATAGGACGGTGTATAACTGAAGGCGGAAATGGCATGAACCAGGCCTTGTTCTTCGCGAAGTTTCCGATAAAGAATTGAGCTGCGTCCATCGCCCAAGATTGTTGAAAGCAAATCCAATGCAGGTACATCAGGATGCGTCAGTTCAGGCGTATGCCATGCCAGATCCAACCGGGTCAGTTCCGTCGGAAACTCAGTATGCGATTCACGTCGCCCGAGTTGAATCGGTTCCTCTGGAATATAATGGGGAGCCAGACTTTTCTGTGGATAATCAGCAAAAAATTTCTCCACTTGCGAATGAATCTTTTCCCCATCCACATCCCCGACCACCACAAAAAACAGATTATTCGGCACATACCGGGCCTTATAATATTCCATCACATCCTCCCGCGTGAGTTGGTTGTAAATTTCCAGATACCCGATCACCGGGAGACGGGAAGGATGCTCACGATAACTGGTTGCAAACAACTGCAATCCGGCCATGCGATCCGGATCGTCATACCCCATGGCAAATTCGCGCCTGATGACTTCCTGCTCCTTTTTGTATTCCTCGGGAGGCAAGGTCGAATTCATCATGGCATCGGAGAGGATATCGACCGCCATTTCCGCTCCTTTGGCAGGGGTATCAATCCAGAAAACCGTGCGATCATAGGAGGTGTAAGCGTTAATATATCCGCCCAAATCCTGAATTCGCTTTGCAATCTCGCTGTTGGCCCGTGTCTTGGTTCCTTTGAAAAGCATGTGCTCGAGAATATGTGAAAGTCCAGCGCCGAGATGCTTGTCCTCATCAATACTACCGGTCCGGCACCAGGCTTGGACGCTGGCAACCGGAGCACTATGATCTTCCTGGACAATCAAGGTAAGTCCATTCTGCAAAGTCCATTTTTTTGCAGTTGTTTCAGTCGCATGAATTAATGGCAGCGGGGTTGGGGTTTTTGCAAAGGAAGAAGCGAGCATTGAGAAAATAGGTAACAGCGTAAAAATCAGGCGTGTATTCATTCAAGTTTGTGAGCGGGTTGTTCAGTCAAAATCTTCTCGGCGGAGGAGGGGCTTTGTGGTTTGAACGGCACGACAAAGGCCTCTTTAAAATCATAGTAATCCCGGAACTGCTCGATGGTATCCGTCTCAGTTTTTCCAAAGACACCGATTCGAATTAAATTAAAAACCATCTCCCCAATGTCCGTGCAATTTTTCACCCCCCAATAGAAAAAAACGGTTGGCACCATGGGGCCAAATTCCTTGATAGCAAATTGCCTGATTCCATCGAGTAATTGAGTTGGGGTCACATGTCGAGACACGTCCTCTTTGCTCTTTTTAAGTTGTTTAATCGTGAAATCCAAGGCATCACGCAAAAAGATATACGCCTCGTAATCGTAACGGGGGTCTTCTGCGATAATGATTTCAAGTGCTTCAGCGAATCCAATTTTCTGCATGATGGGTTTTGCAAAGGTATCTGCGAACTCTTCCAGCGTCAACTCGTGATAAAGATTTCACTGAATCGATTCGCAGATTTTTATTTCAGCTCTTATCTCAGCATTAAAGCTGAATGAGCTTTGAAAATCGATCCGCAACTCCAGTTTTTTTATCGATCCAGTCCGTAGTTGACCATTGTTCCTCTACCAGTCACTAATTACCGGGATTATGTGGAAAGGCCGCTTTAAAACCGATACTGCTGATTTGCTGAAAAAATACAGTGAATCGATTTCCTTTGACTGGCGTCTCTATGGACACGATATCGTCGGATCCATCGCGCAATCGCGTGCCCTCCTTGAAGCCAAGTTGATCACTGCCGAGGAACAGAAACAGATTGAAGAGGGGTTGCTTCAAATCCGCAATGAAATCGAACGAGGCGAGTTTCCTTTTGAGGTAGCACTTGAGGATATTCATATGAACATCGAGGCCGCTCTGACTCAGCGGATCGGCGATGCCGGAGCAAAACTGCACACCGCCCGGAGCCGCAATGACCAGGTTGCACTCGATCTCCGGCTCTATTTGCGGGCAGAGACGGATTTGATCATTGGCCTGATCCGCGGGTTGCAACGGGCTCTTGTGGCATTGGGAGAACGGAATCAGGCGGTCATTATCCCGGGATATACTCATCTTCAGCGGGCTCAGCCCGTCTTGTTTGCGCATCATTTATTGGCTTATGTTGAAATGTTCCAACGTGATGTCGATCGTTTGAGCGATGCCCGCAAGCGGATCAATGTGATGCCGCTCGGTTCCGGAGCGATGGCAGGATCCACGATTAATTTGAATCGCGAGTTGATCGCCCAACTTCTTGATTTCCCTGCCATTACTCAGAACAGCATGGATGCAGTCGGGGATCGCGATTTTGCCTGTGAAATACTGGCTGATATCGCGATTGCCGGAATGCATCTCTCCCGGTTGAGTGAAGATGTGATTCTATGGGCCTCCAGTGAATTTAAATTTATCACGATCAGTGATGCCTTTACCACGGGATCTTCCTTGATGCCGCAGAAGAAAAATCCGGATGTTGCTGAGCTGACTCGTGGAAAAACCGGGCGACTTTATGGCAATCTTTTTTCATTGCTCACGACTTTAAAAGGTCTTCCAATGACTTATAACCGGGATATGCAGGAGGACAAAGAACCGGTCTTTGATTCGATTGACACGATCAAGGCGGCTCTTGAAGTGGTTGCAGCGATGTTTGGAGGAATTGAACTGGAACGTGCTAATTGCGCTGAAGCCGTTGAGGATGCCAATCTTATGGCGACGGATTTGGCTGATTATCTGGTCAATAAAGGGGTTCCTTTTCGCAAAGCCCATGAAGTCATTGGAAAATTAGTTGCGCTCTGTGCTGAACGGAACATTGGGCTCCGAGGCTTGTTGCTGACCGATTACCAAGCTCTTTCGCCTCGGTTTGAAGCCGATCTATTTGAACGACTCGATGCCGTAAAATCATTGGATGCCCGGACGAATATCGGGACACCTTCTCCTAAAAACGTCGGCTTGCAATTGAAAAAATGGCAGGAATTGCTGGGCTGATCATGGATTTCCATCAATTCATTCAAGACAGTCAGGATTGGAGGCTTCTTTCCGAGGAAATCAAGTTTGCAAATCCTTATGTCCAGGTCCGTGCCTCACGGGTGCAAACTCCTTCGCGTCCGGAGGGATGCAACTGGACGGTGGTTCATCGAAAAGCCGCCGCTGTGGTGATACCTTTCACTGAATCGGGTCATCTCATTCTGGTGCGTCAGGAGCGGGTGCCGATCCGGGCTACTCTTTGGGAATTCCCGGCGGGACAGATCGATCAGAATACTTTGCAGGATGACTCGGTGATCAGGGAAACCGCTCTGCGCGAGCTTCGCGAGGAATCGGGCTACGAACTTGGACCGGGTGGAGAGCTCCTATCGCTCGGTTATTTTTTTCCATCCTGTGGATTTACTGATGAACATAGCCATCTCTTTCTGGCGCGTCCGGTGGTGCCAAGTCCGCACGGACGATCACCCGATGAACAAGAGGCGATTGCAGAATGCCGAGCCTTTTCACTTGAAGAATTCCGTTCCATGATTGCCTCGGGCGAGATTCGCGATGCCAACACATTGAGTGCTTACGCCCGGATGTGTGCAATGGGTTTCATCCATGTTACAGAATAAAATCTTTAAATTCCGCGAGCAGGGGGATCAGAATAAACCATTTCTTGATCACCTTGAGGATCTGCGTTGGATGCTGGCTAAAATGGGTGTCACCCTCTTGATCGGAATGATGATCTGTTTTGCCTTCCGTCAACCGTTGGTAAAGATTCTTCAACAACCGCTGCGGGATATCGATCCGAACCTTGTTTCAAATCTACAGGTTTTTGGGATCATGGATTCGCTCATGATCTCGATCAAGCTTGCTTTCTATGCAGGAATTGTGATCACGTTCCCCTTGTTGCTATTCTTTCTCGCTCAATTTGTTCTTCCAGCCCTTACACTCAAGGAAAAGAAATTTCTGGTTCCCGGGATTTTTATCGGGTTCATCCTCTTTGCATCTGGCGTTGCTCTCTCTTATTTTATGATCCTGCCCCGGACTCTTGCCTTCTGTTATCAGGATGCCAAATCGCTCGATTGGACCTTGCGTCCGCCGGCAACTTATTATTTTGCCTTTGTCACAAATATGTCGCTGGCACTTGGCCTCGCATTTGAACTGCCCATTGTGGTGATGGCCCTTAATTATCTCGGATTTCTTAGTGTCGATTTAATGCAACGAACTCGGATTTACGCGATTCCGCTTTTATTTGTTCTGGCGGCGATCATTGCCCCGACGCCCGATCCGTTTACGCTGATGGCGTTTGCGGTGCCGCTCTGTCTCCTTTACGAGGTCTGTATTTGGCTGGCTTGGTTCATTGAACGCCGCCGCGAGCGGGAGTAAAGTTGGTCTACCTGTGTGTGCGTGCAAAAGGCTTAAAGGAGACTCTTGTGCATTTCGGCTCATTCCAGTAAGATGTTCCAACCGCCACGAGGTCGACGGTTGACGGGAATGACTTCCATGAATGACACCAATCTAAACCGAGCCAAGATTCTGATTGTGGACGACGATGTCTCGCATGTTTGTCTGCTCACAAACTTTCTGGATCGTCTTGGCTATCGAAACATTAAGACCCTTACCGATTCACGTCGTTTCTTCGATGAATTAGCGCTCTTTCAGCCCGATATTATCCTGCTCGATCTGACCATGCCGCACATGAGCGGTTTTGAGATCCTTTCCTGCTTTAAGGATTCGGTTCCAGAGGATGATTTTATCCCGGTCTTGGTTTTAACCGGGGATCTTTCGCCTCAAAATAAACGAAAAGCCCTGGCTGCTGGTGCCACTGATCTTTTGCAGAAACCGTTCGATCTTTCTGAAATTATGATGCGGATTCGAAATCTGGTTCGATCCCGTTTTCTTCGAATTGAGGTTCAAAACCACAAGCTCAAGTTTGAGCAGACCGTTGCTGCTCGAACTTCGGAGCTTGAGCATGCCTTGAATGAATTGAAGAAGGATCATTCCCGGAAGATTCAACAAGAACGATTTGGAGCGCTCGGTCAAATGTCAAACGGAATCGTTCATGATTTTAATCAACTGTTTACTTCCTTGGTGGGGTATAGCGATCTCCTTCTCAAAGATCCCGATCTGTCTGGCGATAAAAAAACAGTCCGGCAATTTTTGGAATTGATTCACGAGGCAGGGGGGAGTGCCACTGCCGCCATTGATCGGATCCGCGCTTTTTATCGGGTCCGAAGAGAAGATGAATTTTGTGAGAAGGTGGATCTGAACCATCTTTTGGAAGGGGTTGTGAGTTTAACCCGATCCAAGTGGAAAGATCAGGCACTCTCGCACGGACGTTTAATCCGGGTGGATTTCGAACTGGGTTCCATCCCTTCCATTGCTGCCAATGGTCCGGAATTGAGTGAAGCGGTTGCGAATTTGATTTATAATGCAGTCGATGCAATGCCTTATGGTGGGGTCATTACGGTGCGCACCCGGCAGGTTGAGGGCTGGATTATTTTTGAACTCAGTGACACCGGTGCGGGGATGACCGATGAGGTAAAAAAGCGGTGTCTTGAGCCCTTTTTTTCCACAAAAGGTGATGATGGAGCTGGCCTCGGGTTATCAATGGTATTGGGTTGTGTTCTTCGCCACGAAGGTCTCCTGGAGATTGAAAGTAGCCCGGAAACAGGAACGACCTTGAGGGTTCAGCTTCCTGATTCATTTCCATTTGAAAAAACCGAGCCGTCCTTGGGGGGAGTGATTGTGACTGGAGTAAGCGGGAAATAAATGCTGATGTTTGAATTTTACCATGAAAAGAAATGATTCCCCGGGATGGTCCCCTGATTCCACTTGTGATGCCGTTATTTTTGAAAATGATGGATCCAATGACAGAAACGATCTTTCTGAATTGGTAAAGGCACAGAGGCGCATCGCTCTGATCACGGGTGGATACCTGTTCGCTTCTGTTTTATGGATGCTCGGTTCTGATCATCTTCTGGCCCGGCTGATCGCCGATCCTACTCTGCGGCTTCATTGGTCGATCGACCGGAATTGGTTGTTTATTGGAGTCACGGGCTTCTTTCTTTATTGGCTTCTCTCACGACTCGTTGTGAGCTTTTCTGGAAATCGGCGTCTCGCCTTGTCTCTGGAGATGGTTGAACGCAATTCCGAACGTAAAACATCGAATGATGCGCTTCGTTTGTCTGAGGAACAATACCGCACCACCATTGATTCAATGAAAGAGGCGATTTATGTGGTGGATCAAAATTTAAAGCTTCTTTTATTTAACAAAACCTTCGCTCAGTGGTGTGAGCGGTTTGGGGTTTCTGGAGTGGCTCAGGGACAGGAACTCAAGGAGATATTACGGTTTTTGCCCCCCAAATTTTATCAAGATTATCCTGAGATCTTCAAGTTGGGAACCGTGGCTAGCACCTCTGAAAACAATGTTTTTAATGGAAAGGGAATCGATACCGAGACCCTTAAAATTCCAATCATTGAAAATGAGCAGACGATTCGAGTGCTTACGGTGATCCGGGATGTGACCGAGGAGAAGAAGCTTGAAGCCCAGTTTCTCCGGGCCCAGCGCATGGAATGCATCGGCCGCCTCGCCAGTGGCGTTGCTCACGATTTGAATAATGTGCTTTCGCCGATCATGATGGGCGCATCCATGCTGCATGACGATCTCCCTCCGGTGATGCGCGAACAGATGATTGTCCTGATTGAAGAAGCGGCTCGACGTGGAGCAGAGATTGTAAAACAGGTGCTGACTTTTGCCCAGGGCGTCGAGGGCGAACGTCTTATTTTAAAACCGGGTCGTTTAATCCATGAGATTATCAATATCGCAGGGAAAACATTTCCAAAGTCGATCCATCTCGTCGATCAAACCCCTGAACAGCTCTGGGATATCAAGGGCGATTCAACCCAGTTGCACCAGGTGCTCTTGAACCTTTGTGTCAATGCGATGGATGCCATGAAGGAAGGCGGGCGTTTAACGCTCTCTGCTGAAAATCTGACCGTCGATGATTCGTATGCCTCCATGGTTCCCGGGGCGCAACCGGGTCGATACGTCGGATTCCATGTTGAAGATACGGGGATGGGGATTTCACGCGAAAATTTGGAGAAGATTTTTGACCCGTTTTTCACTACAAAACCTCAGGGATTGGGAACCGGTCTTGGACTTTCTATTGTAATTGGCATTGCCAAAAGTCATGGCGGTTTTGTGACGGTCGATTCTAAACCCGCCGTGGGATCACGCTTCAAAGTTTATATTCCGGCGGTTTTTAACGAAACAGTCGGCGAAAGTATTTCCGATGGGAAATCTGAATTACCCGGAGGTCATGGGGAGCTGGTTTTGCTGGTCGATGACGAGGAGGGCGTGTTGATCATGGCCGAAACGCTCCTGACCAAAAGCGGATACCATGTTCTCACGGCCAGAGACGGGATTGATGCGATCAGTTTGTATGCAGTCAACAAGGATGATATTAAATTAGTGATTACCGATATCATGATGCCTTTTGTCGATGGAGTGGCTCTGGTGAAGGCTCTTAAAAATATGAATCCGGAGGTCAGGGTCATCGCCTCGACCGGTCAGGCTGAAAAATCGCGACTCAATGAATTTGAATCGCAGGGAATCAGAGTTTTTCTGCATAAACCGTATAATGGAAAGCAGCTCTTGACCCTTGTTCATCAAATGCTCTCAGTCGAGGGGTAGTCGCGGGCGTTCTACCTATGTATTTTAATGATGATACTTCCAGGAAATTAGCGTTTGCCCTCGTCCCATCAGAGTACGACTTGGGGCGGCCGACGTATCCAACAGAAATATATCGTGACGCCATTCATGCGATAGGGGGAGGCATTGCTGATGGTCAGCAAATCGATAGAGTATTGGAAATCGGCAGCGGAACCGGACAAGCCACGGTGGATTTAGTGAGATTATCTTCTCGTTTGGATTGTATTGAGCCGGGGAAGAGTTTTGCAGATCTTTTGAGAAACCGGTTCAACTCCCATAAAGGGGTGACGGTGCACGAAGCTGAATTTGAACAATTTCAAACCGAATACCGCTATGATCTTGTGGCTTCTGCCTGTGCAATCCATTGGATACCCAAAGAAATATTCTATAGTCGTGTCCGCTCCTTGTTAAAACCAGATGGTTGGCTTCTTGGTATTTGGCATCAACCCAGATTCTCAAACGCGGTTTACGACATGATTCAAGAAATAATTATCCCAAGGTTTCCTGACTTTAGAATTCCAAGATTTGATGCGGAGGCCCGCAAAAAACTTAATGAGGGGTTCGAGGAGTTTTCCAGTCAGCGTGGGTTCAGGAACTGCTGGAAGAAAACGTATTCGCCCACAAGGATACTGTTGCCCTCTGTGGTTGCAGCATTGATTTGGAGTTATATCGACGTAGCGACCTTGACTGAAGATGAAAGAGTGGTTCTTCAAGAAAATCTTAATCGTAAAATCAGTCATCTGGCGATTACGGAGGTGATTGATAATTTTCAGGTTGTCATGGGTCAAAATACCGATGTAAATGCCGAATAAAACGTGTTTGCACAATCACTTGTTGGTTCTTTGATGGAAGGGGGGATGAGTTGTAGCGTCGATCTCCTGATCGTCGAGGCGATGGAGATCGCTGCAAAAATGCGGCTCCGCCGGTTGGTTGTTTTATTCGACAGTTGGAAACTGCCGCTACAACAGGCACACTGTTTTTAATGCAGGCCTTCCGTCCGTTTCATCCTTGATTTCGTCTTGATGCCGGCCTACTGATGGTGGCCGACACTTATGAAGATTTGCGTTGACGATCTGATTGGACCAGAAATTGAAGCCTTCTTGGAGGAGCACTTGAATGATATGAAAGCAATTTCACCTCCTGAGAGCAAACACGCCCTTGATCTTGATGGACTTAGGAAACAGGAAATCACGTTTTGGACGATCTGGGATGAAGAGGTGCTTGCCGGTTGTGGTGCCCTAAGGCAACTCGACTCCTATCACGGCGAGATCAAATCGATGAGGACAGCCGTTTCATACCGCGGTCGAGGCGTTGCATCAAACATGCTTTGGCATATCATCAATGAAGCGCGGAGACGTCATTATCAAAGACTGAGCCTGGAGACCGGTTCGATGGAGTTTTTCTCCCCCGCGATAAGGTTGTACGAAAAGCATGGATTCCAACGGGGTGCGCCATTTGCAAATTATAAAGAAGATCCCAATAGTTGTTTTTTAACGTTAAACTTATGACATGAGTAGAAGCCGTAACCCCGCAAAGTTTAACCGCAGATTCGGAAACCCAACACTAAAATATGATTGTCACTACCACTTTCAGTGTTGATGGCTTTTCTATCTCTGAATACAAAGGACTGGTTCGAGGAATTATTGTTCGTGCTCCCACCATTTCACAAGGGATTATTGGCGGACTCAAAAATATCATTGGTGGAAGAATCGGAGCTTATACCCAGATGTGCGAACAGGCGCGTCTGACTGCTTACAACGAGATGGTTGATCACGCGAAACAGCTTGGTGCCAATGCAATTGTAGGTGTTCGTTATGATGCTTCTGAGGTGGTTAGCAAGGGATCCGCGACCGAGGTTCTTTGCTATGGAACAGCCGTCATTATCACGGAAAATTAAAAAGTGCGGCCATTAAAGTTTTAATTAGACTGTTTAGATCTTAGAAATCAGAAGAGACTTTCCGGGATATAGATCACGTCTCTTTGTTTCAGATATAACACGTCGGTTGTTTTACCTTTCATCGTCATGCTTAAATCGAGGATTTGAGTGGTGTAATGTTCATTCTCAATCCGAATGAGATGGACTTTTTTAGGGTCGCTTCCCCCTTGGACAAATCCCCCAGCTTCCATGATGGCTTCCAAAGCCGTGATTTGACCATTCATCATGATTTTACCCGGATGATTAACGGCTCCTGAGACATAAATCGGTGAGGCTTCCGTCTCAATCGCTACAATCACTTCGCTGTTTTGTAAT
>Ga0073936_10009966_pt1 | contig 11713 bp, 6 predicted proteins | sample AliMusrvi5mmetaG_FD_87041 | JGI IMG/M metagenome (GOLD analysis project Ga0073936, IMG submission 87041) | Freshwater lake bacterial and archeal communities from Alinen Mustajarvi, Finland, to study Microbial Dark Matter (Phase II) - Alinen... | ecosystem: Environmental > Aquatic > Freshwater >... | reverse complement strand
TCCAGCCCCACCCGCTCCGCCTCGTTATCATCCCAAGCTTGCCGCATCTTTTTCACCTAAAGGCACGAAATGCAACCTGCGGTTCGCCTCATCGCGAGGACGCGATGATTTTCGGGCCACGTGGATAACAGCGGGGATTGGTTTGCGAGGGGTGCGGATGCTTATCCAGCGGCACCCGCGACGCCGCGCCGGCCCTCGGAACTTACCACATTCTTTCCCCGGTCCCTCGCCCTTCGACAAAGCTCAGGGCAGGCAGACTCGGGACACCGAAATACGTCATGCGGTTCGCCTCATCGCGAGGACGCGATGGATTTCGGGCCACGTGGATGCAACGGGGTTGGTTTGCGAGGTTTGACTCCGAACACCCTGAAGGGGTAAGGAATTTTCGGGACAATGGGTAGCAAGCGGAATTGGTTTGCAAGGTACAGTTGGAACTGCGGCTTGACGGAAGGCTACCGGTTCAGCCCCTCGATTTCCCCAACCCAAGGTTTATTTTGAATCCTTGGCTTGTGCAGGTGGTTCAATTTTGCGTAAACGAAGCACAACATTTTTCCGATATTGGCCGTAATAAATAAAGTCTTCGGTCATGAAGGGTGTTTGACTAGAACACCCCAAATCGTAACCAATAGGGGGACCAGCCTCTAGCCTCATGCGGTCGGCATCCATTCGGGAGAACTTCCACTTTCCCAAGCGGTCTGCTCTGAATAAGTATTTGTAGTGCCCATACTCAAACCATCCAAACAATAAAAAAGCCGAGGAACGCGAATACCCACGTGCTTGCATTTCAGCATATGGAACCGGTTGATTATATTGATCCAAAACCACGCCTTCCGCTCCGGTGCAAAGCGGAAAAACAGGCCGCACCAGCAGTGTCCCACAACCGGTTGTCACAAGCAACCCCAGCAGGCAGGCAAACACCGCGCAATTACAGAGGAATTTTCGTTTACGGTCATGCGCATGGGATGCGGATGCCGTCCTGCGAGCAGCAAACAGCAACATGGCTGCACCTCTTTCGTGCCGGTGTTTGCAAACACCAGGCCCGTTCCTGAACCCCGAACCCTGAACCCTAACGTGTCTTCACCACTTCAGAAGCTGAAGACCTTCAGGCCGTCCACCAGGCATTCCAACTGATAGGCGCGGACGGATATTTCCGTGATGGCCACCGGCTTGCCGTCGGGGGTGGCAAGCTCGCGCACCTGCTGTCCGTCAATGTAAACTTCCGCACCGTCCGGGGAGAACCACAGCGCAAGGATGTGGAACTCGGGATCCTGCACCGCCCACCGCACCGTCATCTCGCCGTCATACCCGCCGAGCTCTTCCATGGTGGTGAAATAGGGACCTTTCCGCATATCCGCAGCCACCTCCCGGCCATTCACCTGTTTGGCCAGCGCGGTCTCGTAATACCCGCCGGCCATGGTGAATGAAAACGCGGAATCCCTGCCGCGCGCCTCCAGAGACAGCTGGCCATTGGCCGGATAGGTCGCCAGCGGCTTGAACCGCACGACGACGACCCCGGAGGTGACGGCCGCCACGCTGTGGGTGAGCGTAAGCGTATTGCCATCCGAGGCTTCGATATACACGCCATGCGAGCCGGGCTGGAACATTGCCCGCGCGGTGTCGCCAAGAGCCTGGTTGCCATATTCATCCGGCTTGTTCGCGCACTTCACCTGCATGCGGTAAGCGGAAAGCGAATTGACCTGGAAGGAATCCTCGAACACCAGCCGGCCATCCTCCGGCCGGCAGCCGGCCAGCAACAGCGTGACGATGCAGGCACCACCCGTCAATATGCGATGTGAAACCGTGAAGCTCATGGCACCCTCCCGGCTGCCGCCGACGACGACTGGCCCGAAAGCAGGATGTCCACCACCGCCGCGCGGACCTGCTGCGGGTCAACATCCGCCCACGACGCATGGTCGCGCTCCGGATGGAGCGAGGCATCGAGCGCGCGGAAAAGGATCCTGGCCTTCTGCCGTATCCCCGGATCGATGCGCGCGCGGTCTTCAAGCAGGCGGAGGTAGCGCAGGTCATCCACACCGGCCTGCATGCACTCCCAATCGGTGTACGGCTCAATGGCCGCCGGGGTTATTTTGGCGCACATCTTGTACGGATAGGTCCACAGGCCCTGGCCCCAGTCGCCGCTCCGCCATGAATAGGCCCCGAACTTGTTGCGGTAGGCCATGCCGCTGCCGGCGCGGTTGTCCATCCCGCCGTAGTTGGTGACGCGCACGCCGAGATTCATGGCGCGCTCGGCCTGGGCCATGCGCGCGGCGCCGCCGAACACCCAGAGGTCGATATCCTGGCCGGCCGCATCGAAATCATCGCCGGATCCGGTCATGGCCGTGAACACGCCGGGAATCTCATGGGCCCGGGCATAGAGCTGCGCGGCCATGTGGTTGCGCGCCGGCCCGTCCTGCCCCGTGTCATGCAGGCCGGGCTCGTCGATGAGATACACGGCCGGACGGCGGCCCTTGTGGGCGAGCATCTGGTACACCAGCCGCTCGAGCCGCTTGAGATGCAGGTACGGCCGGAACCCGGTGCAGGGATTGCCCCATTTGCGCTTGTTGATGGAAAAGGAATTGCCGATGAAGAAAAATCCCAGCGGATGCGTAAGCCCATACTGTGCCGAGAGGGCCAGCCCGGCGTCAAACAGGCGGGTGTCCGGCAGGCCGTCCGAACCCTCGGCATAGGTGTATCCGGGGGTCGGACAGGCGGTGTTCATGCCATGCGCGGCGAAGTCAGCACCGTACTGTTTCGCCCGGGCCACGGATTCGGGGTTGTTGGTGAGAAGCCCATCATCCAATTCGCCGGTGTAAAGGATATGCATGGGCTCGGAGAGCGCCGGCAGGCTGAAGGGCAACACATTCAACACCACTTTGATCCTGCGCACCTGGGCATCGCTGTCGATGCTGACCACCGCTTCCCTTTGATCAGGAAACCGCGGCGCAGTCAGCTGGAACCAGAAGGCCGCTGTCTGCCCGGCGGCAAGCGGACCCGTGGTGTTGCCCGGCCTGAGCGAGGTCTGGCCGCCCTCCTCCACGAGAAGCCAGGGCGCGCCAAGGAACTCACGATCCGCAGGGGTCAGGTTCACACTGACGCCCGGCAGGCTGGTGTTGGCATGGATGCCGACCTGCACCCACGTGCGTTCGCCCTCGGCCGCGGTCACCACGATCTTGCCAACCGCATCGCCCTGACGCGGCACATCCCCACCATGGAGCGGACGGTCAAACCGCCGGCCAAAGAGGACAAACGGCTCGCTGGCCGCCATGCCGGGCAACGGCGAATCCGACGGGGCAAGCCTGAACCGGGTGGCCGCCACGCCGGAAGTATTGGTGTACTGGAGATCGTTCAGCACAAAGTCAATGGAGGCATCACGGCGCGCGGCCAGTCCGGCCATTTTGCCGGCATCGAGGAGCTGATTGGAAGCCAATCCGCGCACGGCGGCCATGCGGACCAGCGGGCAGGCGTCATCGAGCGCCTCCGTCATGGCCGTGCCAGAGGCACCCAGCCTGCCCAGCGCCTGGACGCTGAAGTAGCGCACCTGTTCATCCGGGGATTTCACAGCCAGGATATTCAACGCCCGCTGCGCGTCCGTGCAGCGAAGCTCACCGGCCGCCATGCAGGCGGCAGCCACGGATGCGCCGGACATACCATACGTCCGGATGGCTTCATTCAACACTGCGGCAATGTCCGGCCCTGCACTTTCGCAGCGCAACACCTTCAACGCACGCGCGGCATCCCACGCCAACCCGGAATCCCTGAGCGCCCGGCAGAGGGCCGGCGCGCTTTCCCCGGCGCCGATATCCGCCAGCGCACGGATCGCATTCACACCGGCCGCACGGTCATCAATATGCCGCTCCAGCGCCGGCCGCACCCTGTCGAGGTTCAGGCGCGCCTGCCGCAGCGCGCGGGCCGCATCCAGCCGCACCATGGGATAGCTGTCATCCAATGCCTTCACGAGCACATCTTCACAGTTGGTCCAGGCACAATCCGCCAGCGCCGAGGCGGCAAAGTGCCGGACGTATTGATCCGGATCGGCAAGCAATGCCGAAATCAGCGCCGCGTGCTGCGGCTGCCCGTGCCGGGCCAAGACCGTGCAGGCCAGCATGCGGCGGTTGCGGCTGGCGGATTTCAAGGACTCGGCGGCCGGAACACGGACAGCAGATTCGGACATAGTCAACAGCGCATCCGTGCAGGGATAGGCAAGGCGCGGGTCTTCCATCGCCTGAAACAGAAGGCGGGCGGCATCTTCGGTACCGGCATAGACCAGCCGGGCCATGGTCTCCCGGGCCAAGTCCATCGGACTATTGGTGAGCGCATCGAGATAGAACGCCGGGTTGCGGCCGATATGCGCGGCCAGCGCCTTGCGGTCATACGTTGTGCGCTGCAGCTGCAGCGCATCGATATACAACGCATTGGCGGCCTCAAAGGCCACCGCATCCTCGGCATCCTGACCAGCGCTGTGCCGGGGCGAAAAAAGGATGTGCAGCTTGGAAATTTTGGACACATCCAACCGGTCCCATTGCAACGTGGCGACCGGCACTTCGACCCAGCGCCCGGAGTTTGGACCGATAAACGTCTGAGGAAAACGGCTGACCGCGCCATTATCCGAGAAGATGCCGAAATCAATCCGCACCCGCCTGTCATTGGGGTTGAAGATCCGCAACCGGATGACATCCCACCCGGACAAATCGAGGGCTTTCCTGCCGCTGAAGGCGGCCCTGAATCCCCCGCCATTGGGACCCGCCACCACACGGGCGCAGGCCTTGCCTTCAACCGCATGATTCGTGGTGAACTGCACCCCGGCCCACTCGCTGACGCCAAAGAACCGCGCAACATCAGCGGCATCCTCAAACCCGCACAGCGTCCGGGTCTCCACGCAAGGCGGCGGCGCGGATTTCAGATCACTCCGCGCTTCACACGGAAGCCCCGCGCAACCCATGATGGTTGCCGACACCGCGGAAAGAATCACCACTTTAATTTCCATAAGAAAAATCCTTCTGCCTGAACCCTCACCTATTTTCCGCCGGGGATCCGGAACGCCCGGCGGAGCACACCCACCCAGACAAGCGTGTAGAGCAGCACCACAAGCAAAACCGGGTAGAAGATGGCCATATTCAACCGGCCGCCCCGGGTGAGATTGGCCTGGATGGTCAAAAGTCCTATAATGAACAGGAACATGAAAAACACGCTGCCGATCCGAAACCTGAAAAACTCCATCCGGGCCCGGGCAAGCGGAAGATTTTCAGGCTTCACCCAATACGCCTTGTTGGGGACATTCATCAAGCGGGGCGAAACCTTCGCCGTAAACCAGATCGACAAAAACAAAAGCAGCTCAACCCCGGCCATGACCAGCACGTTGACATAATTGGGACCCCAGCCGTTCGGCTCGCCATGCAAGCCGAAATGCATGGCGACCGTGCCGGGCAGGATAAACAGCGACACCACGTCCAGCGCCAGATTGGCCATGAATGTGAAAACAAACACCTTGCGCATAATTGAATCCCCGCCATGACAAAGGCATGAAAACACTTTCATGACTATCCGTCAAATTGCCGCATTTTCAACAAAAAAGTCTTTCTTATTTTATTAATTTTGAAATAAGATAAAGCAATCATCATTGGTTGCCGGGCCCCATGTTTTAAAAGGAATGCAGATGCGAAAAACACTTTGTCTTGGAATGACCGCCCTCGGCTTGTTCGGCATCACCACAGCCCTTGTCCATGCGGAGCCGCCGAAAAACATTGTCTTCTGCATTGGCGACGGCATGGGCTTCAATCATGTCAAGGCCGCCCATGACTATATCGGAACCAACCTGATCTTTGAGACCTTCCCCAACCAGGCCACGGTGATGACCTATGCCGCCAACAGTGCAATTCCTGATTCCGCATCCGCAGGCACAGCCATGGCGACCGGCCACAAGGTGGATACCGGGGTGATCAGCATCGCGCAACCGGGTGACGGGCACAGCTATCAGACCATCCTGGAATATCTGAAGGCGCACGGCAAACGGACGGCGCTCCTCACCACCGACCAGATCACCGAAGCCACGCCCGCCACTTATGGCGCGCATGTCTCCAGCCGGACGATGTATGCGCAAATTGCGGCGCATTACCTGACCAACTCACATCCAAACGTGGTGTTCGGCGGCGGGGATGCCAGCCTGAACAGGACCGCGTCCACCAATGCCGGCTACGCCTATGTGACCAACGCCGCGACTCTGGCGGACGTGGATGCCGCCACGAATGCCTTTGTCATGGGATCGTTCGGAACGGGCGCGCTGCCGTATGTATATGTCGGCCGCGGCGCCCTGCCGGGGCTGACCAACATGGTGGAAAAAGCGCTGGGCATCCTGAGCAATGGCACCAACGGCTTCTTCATGATGATGGAAGGCAACGGCGACGATGACATGGCGCATGCCAACAACATCTCCGGCATGGTGCGGGAAGATGCGGAGTTCAACCAGTCGGTGCAGATGGTGCTGGACTGGGCATCCAACCGCAATGACACGCTGGTGATCGTGACGGCGGACCACGAAACCGGCGGATTGACCAATGTCATCGACAACGGAGCCGGCGTCGTGCCGTCCGGAACATGGACAACCACCGGACACACCGCCAACCGTGTGCCCGCATACGGCTGGGGGCCGGGCGCGGAATTCATCAATGGCGTGACCAATAATACAGATTACTTCCCGGCGCTGGTCGCGATGTTCACCTTCTCGAACACCGTCACCAGCGTGCCGACCGGACTGACGGTGACGGTGGACGACGTGACCAACACAACGCCCTATACATTCCTATGCCAGGGCGCATCCGCCATCATGCAGGCGGCATCACCGCAGACCAACGCGGCGCCCGATACGCGCTATGTGTTCGACGCCTGGACCAACGCGGACTCAGGCGTGGCCAGCGCCGACAACCCCTTCACATTTGCCGTGACCGGCCACACCCAATGGACCGCGCTATTCCGCACCCAATACCGGCAGACCTACGCCTGCGCACCCACCAATGGCGGGGCGGTCAATCCGGCAACCTTCTGGGCGGATGACGGGGCCGCAGTCACCGTGACAGTGACCACCGCATCAGGCTTCGCGTTCACCGGCTGGCGGGAGCTGTCCAGCAGCAACATCGTATCCACCGGCACGTCCTACATTTATTCCGCAACCGCCCCCGCCGCCTTCACGGCCGAATTCGAACCTGCGCCGCTCCCGGTGACGCATCTCACCGCCACCAGCGGAACCACATCCATCGAGCTAAGCTGGACCAATTCCGGCTCCGACAGCTTCACCGGCGTCCTGATCCTGAGACGGGCCGATTATGCGCCAACCAGCGGACCGGAACAGGCCCGGGAGTACCAGCCCGGCGATCTGGCCGGTGATGCGGACGTGGTCTACACCGGGCCCGGTGCGGACAGCACCGCCGGCGCACTGTCCGGCTGGAGCGACACAAATGTGACGGAAGGGGTGGGATACTATTACCGGGTGTTCGCGTTCAACCGCTATTTCAACTATTCACAGGCCGCATCCGCCGCCGCCGCATTCAAGACCATGGCCAACATCCGCCGCGTCGTGCCGAATCCCGATGACCATTATTTCCAGTTCACCTGGCAGAACCCCGACGAGCCGGATTTCCAGGGGGTGCTGGTCCTGCGGGGCGAGAGCGGCGGCGCCACCAACATGCCGGTCAACGGGCAGGATTACACCACCAACGACATGGTCGGCGGCAGCGAAGTGGTTTACAGCGGCCCGGCTTCCAATGCCACTGCAAACGAAGCCTCGGGCTGGAGCGATCCGGCCGAATTCCCGTCGCTGACCTCGCGCTACTACACGTTCCACGCCTACGACAGCCTCAAAAAATACGCGCGTCCCGCGGTGATTGTGAAATCAACCACGCTGCCGGGGACCAACACACCGGCGGACGTCACCGGGCTCGCGGCGGCAAACGTCGCGGAGAATGTCCTGCTGAGCTGGACCAACCCGGTGGATGAAAAATTCCGGGAAGTGCTGGTGGCCCGGATGCCGGACCCCATCCACTGGCGCCCGGTCAACGGCAGCACGTATGCTTCAGGGTCATGGAAAGAGCGCATGTACATTGCCTACGCGGGCCCCGGCAGCAGCAACGCGCCGGGCGCGGCCAGCCAGATCACCGACGGCCATGTGGAAGCCGACACGCCCTATCATTACCGCGTGTTCACCGTCAGCGGCATCAAGATCTACTCGCCCGGCGTGGATGTCACGCTGCATTCATGGATGCCCGACACCAACGCGCCCGCGGATGTGACCGGCCTGAGCGCGACCCCCCTGCCCAACTGCGTCATGCTGAGCTGGACCAACCCCGCGGATGCGGACCTGAGCGGCCTGCTGGTGGTGCGCAGCACGGAGGGCATCAGCTGGCATCCGGCCAGCGGCATGACATACACACCCGGCACAGAAGCCTCATCCGTGTATGTGGTCCATGCCGGACAGGCAACGCCCGGCCAGCCCGGCACGATCACCGACAGCCAGGGCATCGCCGACGGCACCAGCTATTATTACCGGGTGTTCTGCTTTGACAAAATGAAGAACTACTCCGGCGGCGCGGATGCCACCGCCTTGATGCCGGCGATCGGCAAACTCTACGTCAAAGCCTCCGCCACAGGCCTCAACAGCGGCACCACATGGGACGATGCCTGCACCAACCTGCAGACCGCCCTTGCCAGCTGGACCAACAGCCAACAGCTCTGGGTGGCGGAGGGCGTCTATTATCCCGGGACCAACAGCACCAATCAATTTTCCCTAAGAGCCAACATGGCGCTCTACGGCGGGTTTGCAGGCAATGAAACCACGCTGGCACAGCGCAAGTGGCAGGAACATCCCACCAGCCTGAACGGCAACATCGGCAATGCAAGCAATACAACCGATAACAGCCAGCATGTTGTGATTGTGCCTGCCACGGCCACCAACTCGTTGTTGGACGGATTCATCATCGAGAATGGATACAACACAAGCGGATATGGTAGCGGCATTTACATTGCCGCACCCATGCTGGTGCAGAACTGCATCATACAGACCAACTACAATTCCGGCGGCGGCGGCGGCGGCATGCATGTGGATCAGATCAAAGTCACAGTGCGCAACACCATCTTCCGCGGCAACCACGGCACCTACCGCGGCGGAGGATTACAGGTATATGCCGGATGGGGCCAAAACCCGATATTTGAAAACTGCCTTTTCTATGACAACGTGCAGGACACGGCAGGCGGCGCCATGGCACTTTTCCATGGTCCCACCACCTTCCGAAACTGTGCATTTATCAACAACAGTGCACTGAACGGCAGCGGTGTCTATATTACAAACTATGGCGAGCCGTGGTTTTACAATTGCATCCTATGGGATACGGGCGATCAGGGCTGTGGTGTTTGGGCAAAAAAATGGAATGGTTCAAATGAATCCGGACCTCTTTATTTTTATAATTGCATCATGCGCGAAAATTTTATTCCGCCGGATCCGGCACATAATATAAACTCCTATTTGGGTGCCAAAGTAAATTGCATGATCGGACAGAACCCGCAGTTTGTTGATGCAACAAACAAGGATTTCCATCTGCAGGCCACCAGCCCGGCACTCAATGCGGCCGTGGCCACCAATGCACCAGTGGATGACCTGGACGGGAATCTGCGGCCGGCAAGCACCAATACGGACATCGGCCCTTATGAGCTGAACATCAAAACCGTTGTTCCCCTCCTGCCGGCCGTGATGTATATGCTGAAGTAAGCGGAAGAGGCTGCAGGCAGGACACGAAAAGCGGATTTCAGAAAACTCTTCACCCCAACGGGGGTGGCGCATCATAGCCCAGCCCAACGGGCTGGGTTTTATAGAAAAGGAAATATTTTTTAATCCCTTATACCCGGGGTTCCACCCTGGGCTATGATGTTGCACCCCTTCAGGGTGCTCAGAAAAGAACACAGACACCCCTCTGAAATCGTTTTGTGCGGCATAAAACGAGACGAACCGCAGGTTGCACGGGAAAGCAGTCAGCGATCAGCTTAAATCCGGAACTGATCGCTGAATACCTTTCCCCGATCATCGGCAGCTGCAGTTGCAGCCACAGCGCGGGGCGCCCAGCACCTCCTCGCACGCCTCGGCGAAGACCGCCAGCGATTCGCGCAGCGCCTCCTCGCTGATGGTCAGCGGCGGCGCGATCTTGACGCACTCCCCGCCCGGACCGACCGGCGAGAACATCAGCAGCCCCTTGTGGAAGCACTTGAGCGTGATCGCCTGCGCGGTGTCCGGATCCGGCTCGCGGGTGCCGGGCTTCACAATCTGAATGCCAGCCACCATGCCCTTGCCGTGCAGGCAACCCATGACTTGGGGATATTTCTGGCACACCTGCGCCAGCCCCGGCAGCAGAATCTTTTCCAGCATCGCCGCACGTTCGGGCAGGCGCTCCTTCTGGATCACCTTGAGGTTTTCAATGGCCGCGGCCACGGCCAGCGGCGAAGCGGAATGGGTGGAGGTCATGGAGCCGGGCGCATACAGCCCCAAAATGTCCGTGCGGCCGATCACCGCGGAAAGCGGCAGCGAGGAGCTGATGCCCTTGCCGCAGGCGACCAGGTCCGGCCTGATGCCATAATGCTCGAAGCAGAACATCCTGCCGGTGCGTCCGAAGCCCGCCTGCACCTCGTCCATGATCAGCACAATGTCATGCTGGCGGCAGAAGGCTTCCAGCTTCCGCGCGTAGTCCACCGGCAGGAAGTCCGGACCGCCGCCCTGGTAGCTTTCACAGATCACGCCCGCGATTTCGGCGGGCGTGACGTTCTTGCCGGCCAGGGTCTCCAAAAAAAGCTCAAAGCGCGTATCGGGATTTTTGTAGCCATCGGGAAACGGCACCTGGACAAAGGAGGGATCGCGGTCCACCATCCAGCGCTTCAGCTTTTCATTGCCGCCCGCAAGCTGGGCGCCCATGGTCCGGCCATGGAAGGCGTTCTGGAACGACACGATATACTTCTTCTTCGCACCATGTTTCTCCAGCCCGTAGGTCTTGGCAAGCTTGATGCAGTTCTCCGTGGCCTCGCTGCCCGTGCTGAGCAGGAAGACCTGATAGGCCGCCGGGTCCGGCGCAAGCGCGCGCAGCATCCTGACCAGCTCCGCGCGGCCCTCATGCACAAACACATAGGTGGCCATGAGCCCCTGATCAATGATGCGCCTGACCCCGGCGGCGACCTCCGGGCGGTTGTGCCCGCAATTGGTGATCAGCACGCCAGAGGACCAGTCGATCCAGCGGTTGCCCCACTTGTCGCTGACCAGGAAGTTTTCCGCCCTGTGCCAGACGATGGGCGGCTGGCCCATCATGGACCGCGGCTCGGACTGCTTGAGCTCCTCGAAAACCGGCAGCGACTCCGGCACCGGCAATCTGGTGCAAATGGAACGGAACCGCGTCTGGACTTTGGGAACTTCGACCGGCGTCAAATCATAACCTGCCATACTGTTTGTCTCCTTGAATAAGAGCCTATCCGAAAACCCATTGGAACCATGATGGCATGAGTTTTCGTGCTGGGCAAGGCGGATGTGTAAACAAGGAGACAGAATACAGGAGACAGTATTCAGAAAAGACGGTCGCGTCCTGAAATAGGTTGTCACATAGCAAAGGGAGAAGATAGGCTATGAGACAGAAAGTGGTGCGGTACAGCGAGACGTTTAAGCGGCAGGTGGTCGACGAGTTGGAGCGTGGCAAGT
>Ga0073936_10009965_pt1 | contig 11713 bp, 15 predicted proteins | sample AliMusrvi5mmetaG_FD_87041 | JGI IMG/M metagenome (GOLD analysis project Ga0073936, IMG submission 87041) | Freshwater lake bacterial and archeal communities from Alinen Mustajarvi, Finland, to study Microbial Dark Matter (Phase II) - Alinen... | ecosystem: Environmental > Aquatic > Freshwater >... | reverse complement strand
ATACTAGAGAAAAAGACCCTATAGCGGCTGCTTTTCGCATGGGGTTACCAGTAAGTCCAGTTGATTGGAGTAATCCAGTCAAGGCAGCGGTTGAAATAGCCAAGCGCACATCAGTCAGCGCACAAATGGAGTCGAGTTATGGCACTCCCCCTTCGGTATTAACCAAAGACGAAGCCGAAAACCTATCTAATACTTTTCAGTCTATGCCAGTCAAAGACTCATTAAAGTTCATGACTACGCTACACCAAAGCGCACCGGAAGGTTATCGCCTAGCCATGCAACAGATCATGCCTAAAGACCCAGTCACGGCTTTAGCAGGGCTTTATGCCAGCACGAATATTGTTTATCACGATGGTGACAAGGGCGTGCTAGTTGATGGGCATGATAATGCACAGACGATACTGGAAGGAAATCGCTTATTAAATCCTACTGATGCTGATAAGAAATCAATGCCTGAAAATCAAGCGGCATTATTCAAACCTAAAAAAACAGACTTTGAAACTGAGTTTAATGCAGCAATAGGTAATGCCTTTTCGCAAAGACCACAAGAGCAAGCTATGGCTTATCAAGCAGCTATGGGCTTTTATGCCGGATCAGTCGCTAAAAATGGCAAGCCAGACTCGGAGATTGATCTTATTAATCAGTCCATAAAAGCTGCAACAGGTGGCATTATTAATTTCAATGGTGGTCAGGTTATCCCCCCTTACCAGATGCCAGAGGACTTATTTGTTAATGCTATTACAAAGAAATTTACATCGGCGGTGGCGGACTCAGGCAGAGACCCCAAGCTTTATCCGCTCAGTGATTATAAGATCACTATGTCAGGTGAGAATAAATATAGATTCGCTAATGGCAACAGTTTTTTGCCTATTGAAGTTAATCTTAACTAATGAGTGTTTTAGCGGGTTTAAGTACACAACGTAATTATGAGCTAAGTAATCAGGAGGGTGACTGGGGGGAGGCTCATGATCCTACTATTGGTGATTCGCTTAGCTTAGAGGGAGCAGCATTAGCTGTGCCTAGAATAGCTGCACGCTCTGTGGCTAATCTTGGTCTAGCTGCCGATGCTATTCCTGCAGCCATTGGCACTTATTACGGCGTTGATAATCCTTGGTGGCACACTCACGTTACTGAAAGTCTACGCCAAACAGCCAAAGACTTAACACCAGACCCACAAACCACACATGTTGCCGTACAGATTGCCGACCAAGTCGCCGGTATGTTTAGTGATGTCTTAGTTACTGGAGGTAATCCAGTCGCCTACTCAGCATTACAGGCAGGCAAGAAAGTAACCGAATCACTTGATGATGGCAAGGGCTTAAGTACGTCATTTAAGCTAGGGGCTGTCGAAGGCTTAACAGCAAAAGCTTTTATGACTGTGCCACTAGGCTTTGCCAGCAAAGCTCTGCCTATTGCCGAAAGAGTGCAAGGCGCTATAACGGGTGCTGGCATAGGTTCAGGTATAGGATCAGCTAATGAAATAGCGGTTCAGCATGTACTAGAGACCGATGGCTATCATGAAGAAGCTAAGCAGCATGATTGGACTAATCCAGAAACACTTGCCTTAAACGCAGCCTTTGGTGCGGTGTTTGGGGCTATCCACCCGCACGTATTACCCTCACATCAAGACGCGGTACTTACGCTTAATGATGCGCATGGCATTCAACATCCAGACGGACTAAGTGCTACGACTCCGGCAGCTAATAACTTGCTTGTCGATGGCATGAATAAAGCCGTGCATGATTTGGCGAATGGCAATGAGATCACTAGCTCACTGCCACTATCACGCCATCCTGAAATAGACCCAGAATTAATCTCCTTAGCTGGCGAACGCATGAGTCGTGGCGAGCGACAACCATTAGAACAACAAAAAGCCGATCTTGAATATAAGTTAAAGCAGATTGAAGAAGGTGATTATTCCCAGCAAGGGCTAGATATCGCTAATGAGCAACAAATTAAGATTGATGCTGAAAACTCAGGCAAGCGTATCCCAGCCAGAAAATTAGCTGCACAACGAAAATCAAACCTAGAGACAGCAAATGATCTAGGTGAAGGCGTAAGATCAGAAGATGCACAGCCACACTTAGACAGCCTTGACCGCTTGAATAAACAGCTTGCCAAAGATGATGAGGCAAGAGCTGCGCATAGTGAAATATCACGACTTGACCAGCGGCATTTATTAGATAACGGGTTTATTCGTGATCCAGCTGCTGAGTTATTACAAAAACAAATTTATCATGAAGTATCACAATTAAGAGATGCTTATGACCAGATAAATAGTAAACATGCCGGGCAAGGTGACGATCCATTAGTATTAATAAAGCCTGAAGACATGGAGGCGGTAGCTGTTGCGCGTGGAGGCTGGAAAGGTATTGGAGATATTGAAGTAAAGGGAAGTGGCTGGGGGCTTGCTAAGTTTATTTGGAGACACGGCGAAAAATCAGATAAGCCTAAAGACAATCAAATTACTAAAGAAGATATTTTGGAATTTCCAAACATCATAAGAAATTTTGAGCCATCAAGGAAATCATCTGATGATGGATCAAGAGGTAGAGAATGGAGGGTTTCTTTAAGAGGAAGAACTGTTGTCTTTGCTGAGAACAAATTGAAAGATAAGCAGCACAGACACATGGTATCGGTCTATGTGCAAAATAAAGAACATATAGATGCAGATTTACCGCTTTCAAAATCAATTGCTCAAGACTCAAAAGCCGAGGTTTGGAGCCCCGCTAGTGATACAGCACACGACGTTTCGATTCCGTCGAGTGGGCTTGAGCAACCGATAAAAACTATAGACCAAATCCATACCAATGTAAATAAAAATGAATCCCCAGAAATCACCGAAGCCCGCGACTCACTCCATAACATAGATGACTCACGTCAGTTTGAAATTGAACATGAAGATGGCACGATAAGCTCAGGGTCAGCCGGGGAACTTATGGTAAGGGCTGATGAAGACATGGCTTTTGCTGAACAATCCGAAGCGGCTACAACGTCAGCGATTAGTTGCTTCTTAAAGTTTGGTGGCTTATGAGAAAAAGGTCTTGATGACAATCGACATGACACCGGCAATCAAGATGCCCATCATCCATTTAAGCGTTATTGAGTCAGCTTTTAAGACGGCCAGATCAGTTAATATGGGCGCAAGCTCTTTTTGAAACTTAGTGTCTAGGTATTCTTTAGTGACTAAATCTTTTAGATTAACCTCAAGCGCCTCCGATAGCGCCTCTGCTTCGGCCTCTGCTTGCTTCTCAGGAACGCCAGCAGATTTAAGTTTATTAGCAAATTTTAAAGTATCAAAAGTTAGGGTAGACATGTGATTAAGCGCCCGATAAATAAGTTTATGCCTGTCAATGTAGTCGTAATGGCTATCTGCTGTCAACACGGATTAACGAGTAAGTTATGAGACCAGAATGTATCCAAGCCGTATCGCAGGCATTAGGCCGCCAAATTACCCAAGCTGAAGCTCAGAAGATTGAGCAAAAGATTACAGAGGCTCAGCAGTACCTATGGAAAACTGACCGATCATCTATGCTGGGCTTAACTAAAGACCAGCAGTTTAGATTGGCAGCAGATCAAGCGGCAAAAGATATTAAGATTGATGCTATTAAGAAACAGCAGCAAGTAGCTCTTACTATTATTGCGCATGATAGACAAAAGGCTTTAGTTGATAATGCTCCTCTTGGTCAGAAGCAAGCTGCTGTCGATGACATGTTGGCAGGAACATCAAACTCCAACACGGTATCAGTGGCCTCCTTGACTGATACTGTCCGCATTGATGCCATCAGAATTATTGCTGAGCCTAGCGAGAAATTCTTGCCCACTAAGCTAGGTTTTGATGAAGGTAATACCCGCATGGAGGCGGTTTATAAAGAATTGCATGGTCAAGATTCTGGCGATGCTGATGCTAAGGTATTTTCTAAAGCACTGTCCGATGTCTTTGAAAGCCTAAGAACCCGCTTTAATAATGCCGGTGGCAAGATAGGCAAGCTCACTGATTGGGCGCATCCTCAAGCTCACAGCGCTTATTTAGTTTTTAATGCCGGCACTCATTTTGCAGGAAGGCTTAAGGACTCCATTATTGGCTATAAGTTGATTGACACCGATGCCAGAATAGCGGCATGGACGGCTGACATATTACCTAAGCTAGATCGAAATAAGTATGTCAATGAAGATGGTAGTTACTTTAGCGACCAGCAATTTAACGACTTCTTAAGAAGTTCGTGGGAATCTATTGCCTATGACGGGCAATTAAAAGGAAACATCGGCGCTCATAAAGGTAATGGTTCTGCGGCTAATGCCTTTTCCCAAAGCAGACAGTTACACTTTAAAGATGCGCAGTCTTACTTAGATTATCACAAAATCTATGGCGAAAAATCCTTACATGCCACGTTGATCTCACATATAGATCAGCTCAGCAAAGATATTGCCCTAATAGAAACCATGAGTCCTAATGCGCGTCATCAGTTTGATTGGCTTAATGACTATGCAGCTAGAGAAGATACTAAAGCTGGCGTAGCGCCTGAAAAGATCAAGACCCGCACTATCTTTAATGATCGACTTTATAGAGAAGTTGCAGGCCAGCAAGAATCTGGCGGCGCTTTTGCCTTTGGGCGCTTCATGGCGACTATGCGTTCATTAAATCTAATCGCCTTGGGATCGTCGGGAATATCAACCATCACCGACTTAAACACCATGAACTTAACGGCGCAATATAACCATATTAGTCGATCTAAGCTAATGGTCGAGCATCTTAGGGCATTAGGTGACGCAGATTCTAGGCGTGCAGCTAGGCGCTTAGGCATTGGCTTAGATGCTTATTCTGGCGTTATCTTGCGCCATGCTCAAGAGCAGCTTGTTAATGGATACGCTGGGAAAATGGGTGGAGCTACTGTTAGATTAAGTGGTATGCCCTTTATTACCGAAGCCAATCGCCAGGCTTTCAGCATATCTATGATGGATGCTGTCGCTCATGTGGTCAATACTCATGCCGACCTTGCATCTATTGATAAAACCGATGCGCGCATGTTATTTACTCATGGCATTGATGAGGCTGATTTTGCTATCTGGAAACAAGCACAGCCCGAAATATGGGTAGATGGAGAAAGTAAGCTGCTAACTGTTGACTCGATCATGAAAGTACCCGGCATTAATCCTAGAGAGCTTAGGCGTTCGGCTGATAAGTTTATGGCGATGGTATTAGATGAGCAGAATATGGCCGTATCGACACCGGGGGCAAGGCATCGAGCCACTATGAATATGGGAACTATAAAGAATACTTATCTAGGCGAAATATCCAGAGCATTTTGGCAGTTCAAAAGCTTCGGACTCAGTTATTTTAATGACAACTTACAGCGTGGCATGAAGTTGCGCGATGAGTCTGGGCAATCAGCCGCATCATACGCCGCCATGTTTTTTGCTCAAGGATTAGTCCTTGGTGCTGTTGCTGTGCAATTAAAAGAGATCGTGAATGGTCGGGACCCTTTAGCAATGGGGAATGCTAAGTTTGCAGGAAGGGCGTTATTACAATCAGGGGGCTTTGGCTTGTTTGGTGATTTCTTAAACTCAAATAATAGCCAGTATGGATCAAGTATTATTGCTTCTATGGCTGGGCCTACTGTCAATAAGCTTGAGCAAGCCTATCAAGTTACATGGGGTAACTCTATCAAAGCCGCACAAGGTGAAAAAACCCATACTTCGGCAGAAGCATTAAGACTAGGTAATAGCTTGAACCCACTAGGGACGCTGTGGTTTACCAAGTCAGCTTTCAATCATCTAGTCTTACAGAATTTACAAGAATCACTCTCGCCGGGCTACTTAAGACGAATGTCGCAACGCGCTCAACGTGAGTTTGGTCAGTCTTATTATTGGAAGCCCGGCAAATCTGTTCCTGATCGTGGCCCTGATCTATCCAAAGCATTTACCGAGGGAAACAAATGAGCGCACTAGATATATTACTGCCATTGATTAGAAAATCTGAGGGCTGCAAGCTAAAGGCCTATCAATGCCCTGCTGGAATCTGGACTATCGGCTATGGCTCAACTGGTAAAAATATCACTGAGGGTTTGGAATGGAATCAGAGTCAAGCTGACATATCGCTTATTAATCGAGCAACTCAAGCGATCAATGAGGCTTTGCGCGTGAGTCCAATACTAATTCCGCATCCAAACAAAACCGCTGCTATAGCCGACCTAATTTATAATCTTGGTCTGGGGGGTTATGTTGGTCATTCACTTAAACCATTAGTTGATAAGGGCGAATGGGTAGAAGCTGCTAGTGAGATACAATTATTTTGTAGAGCTGGTGGAAAGATTTTAGCTGGATTGCAAACTAGGCGAATGGCAGAGGCTAAATTGTTGGTGAGTTGATGCAATCCAGATGCAATGAGTGCATCAAACAGGTGATGCGCTATGCCGATACATAATATATAATTTCAAATAAAACAATTAGTTAGCGACTTAAGGCCACGTAAAATAGGGGTCTGAAAGGGATTCATAACCCCGGGGTCGGTGGTTCAAATCCACCTATCGCCACCATATATTAAGCAATACGAAACAAGGACTTAGATAACTTTATCAAGTCCTTTTTTTGTGCCAAAAAATCTATTCCCACTGCCTTTGATGCAATCCAGATGCACTGATAAAAATGGACTACTTTTAAAATCGACTTTATTATTGTCTTAACGATAAAAATTTAATCATAATTATGGCAACGTACATACAGCGAAAGAACGGCTGGTTAGTTCAGATTAGGCGAAAAGGTCATGCTTCAATTTCTCGCACCTTCAACACGAAGGGCGAAGGTGAGCGGTGGGCGCTTGTCATTGAGTCCGGCATGGGCGTGGGTACTTATATTGATAATCGAGAAACCTTAACGACAACCCTGTTTGAGTGCCTATGTCGCTATGCTGTTGAGATTATACCCTTTAAGAAAGGTGCGGAGCGTGATTTAGGTCGGTGCAAGTTTTGGCAGAGAGAAGCCCTAGCCAAGAAAGCTATCGGCACGATTAAGCAAACTGACGTGGCTTTATGGCGTGATGCACGAATTGCATCAGGATTAAGCGGCTCAACAGTAAAAAAAGACCTAGCCTTGTTATCACATGTTTTTACCATTGCTATCAAGGAATGGGGTTTTCCACTGACTAACCCAGTATCTCTAATTAGAAAACCTAAAGCCGATGCTGGACGTGATAGGCGCTTATATGATGGCGAGGAGGATGCACTGTTAAAGGCGGCTAACTTAGAACTAAAAGCATTGATAATTCTAGCGATAGAGACAGCAATGCGACGCGGTGAAATCTATATCCTTAAGCGCTCATGGATAAATGGCCGTGTTGCCCACTTACCAGATACTAAGAACGGTTCGTCTCGCTCTGTGCCTTTATCGAAACGAGCATTAGAGGCGATAAGTACCCTGCCCTTGCGTTTAGATGGCTCTCTTTGGGAATTTAAACCAAATTGTTATACTAAGCAATTCGGTAGGCTATGCGATAGCTTGCAAATTAACGACCTGGTGTTTCATGACTTACGCCACGAAGCCACTAGCCGGCTATTTGAGAAAGGTCTTGATGTGATGCAAGTAAAAAGTATAACGGGCCATAAGTCTATGCAGATGTTGGCTAGATATACGCACTTTAAAGCAGATGAACTGGCTAAACTTTTAGGTTAAATCGCCAATCTTGGTCTACCCATCTTCTTCTTTTCTATGGGATGGGTCTTTATATTCTCCTGCCATTCCATTATGTCACTCACTCTTAACCTTACAGCGTTTCCTATTCTGTAAGGTTGAGGGAATTGCCCCAAGCCAATCATCTTTCTTATCGTTGTTTCACCTAACGATAAAGCATCAGATGCCTCTCTTATTGTCATTGCTAGTTTCATAATTTATCCAATACCGTGTGCTTTTTCTGCAAACCTAACGCCTTGTCTAAACGCCAACCTAGTTGCCTCTAATGAAGATTGATTGGCCACACTTATAAACTGCTCACTCAAAGGTTTTTCTCGTAAATCTTCTCGTAAATCTTCTCGTAAATCTTGCTCGTCCAACTGTAAGCTATCAGTTGACAGTTCAGGTTGGGCGAGTCGATTTGTTAGATGGTCTATTTCATTCAGCAGTGCCTTCTTTTCATTTTCCCAATACACAGGCTCAGGTTGCTCAGGTTGGGCGAGTAGCTCCGCTATTCTGTTCCGTAGATTTATCCCAGTTGACCCGTTAAATGGAGTGTTAAGGATTAATTTACATTCTTTTAGTAACTCTCTTTCTTTATTCATCATCTACTCCAGTGTATCGGATATATTGTCACCCACGGCTTCCAGCATAGCTTCTGTGCGACTAAACGCGTCTCCACCATCTGCGTCAAAAGGTAATGTTACGATGTCAACAGCTATTGCAACGGGCGTGAGCGCTACTGCAACAACTGCTTTTGTTAAACTTGTTAATATTCCAAACATTTTTATTCTCCAATGCCGTGTGCTTTTTCAATAGCTCTTGCAAAGCCAAAAGGCTTAAATAAATTAGCTTCGTTACATAAATTTTGCTTCCCTAATATCATTATTTCATCATCCCTCAAAGGATATCGAGTATTAGTGAAAACCTCCTGACCAGGATTTGGTGATGTATCCAAAGTTAAACCCCAGCGCCAGTCTAAACAATATGCACTATCTCCATTTTTATCCCACTCAGTTTCATTTATTCTTGGCTCACCATCGTTATTTAAGTCTATAAAATATCCAACAACTGGATAAGCCTCTCTATCAATAATTTCAGTAATTACCACCTTATGCCCAAGCAAAGTAATATATTGATCATCAAGATTTATTATCATCTCGCCAAGTTTTTCTTTGTTTTGTAGGTTGTGCAGTAAAATCTCGTGCATATGGTTAGTAGGCGTTTGCTCAGGTTGGGCGAGAAGTTCTTCAATATCCCTAGTGAGTATATTTAAAACATGTTGATCTGCTGGGTCTAACCATCTTCTAGGATCTAAAAAATCTAATGCTACCCCTAACAACTCTCTTTCTCTATTCATAGATCACCTTTTGTAAAACACTCATCACGTCTGCCTCTAGAGGCAATGACTTTATATCCTTGGCATTTGTCTCCGCATACCACTCTAGTACCTTCACGGCAGTGATACCATGTAACCTTAGAACCGCAATCAGGGCAAATCTCCACAGGCTCTGTCTGCTCAGGTTGGGTGAGGAGTTGTTCTATTTCATCATAGTTTATGCAATGCGTTTTTCTACCTTCAGCCCCTCTTACTTCAAGCATTGCGTCTGCTAATTGATAAGCATCACAAGCAAGCTCTTTGATTACCGCTAGAGATCCCTCATCTCGTTCTTTGCCAGTTGTCTCCCACTCTACTCCAGATAGATTAAGCGATTGCATAGCCAAGCTTGCAAAGTAGTCGCGTAGCGTTATTGTAGTATTAAAGGCTTGCTGTGCTTGTTTACCAGCGTGAAAGCCATCGTCATATATTTCTGACACAAACAGACTCAGCTCGTCAGTACGTGCGTCGATGTTATATTTAAATGCTAATTCGTTTATTCTTTTACTCATAGTCCTGCCATCTTATAAAATGTATGCCTACCCACTCTAGCTGTAATCTTTCCATTCGGTCGCTTGCTACGTTCCCAGCTATCCGCATCGCCAACGATTGATTTATTCGACATTGACGACTTAGCCATTGCCTCAAAGTGTGGGCGGATCACGTTTGGTACGCGCTTATAAGTGACACCTGATAACCTGCATAGGTTTTGTTTAAAGCGTTTAGCGCGGTTAATAGCTGCTGATCCTATGCTAGCTACACCACTAAGACTCTCACCTTGCGCCTCACTCCACATGATTTGCGCAAGGCATGAAGTAGGTGACGCTTTTGCTAGGACAGGCATCAATAGCGTTAAAATAAGTAAGGCTTTCATAAGTACACCCCCTTATAGCTAATACGAGTGGTAACAGGCTCAGGCTTGTACTTATTAGCCAATAATCTCATTGGACTTGATGTTTCTGGCGAATACTTACCCGCAAATATATCTTTAAATCTGATGCTTGATGGTTTAATGATATGTGATTTTTTTATAAACTCAGACGGCATATCTGCGCGTTTTTTAAGCCATTCTTTATTGCTATTGATAAAATTAAGACAGTCATTTAATTGAAAGTATGACGACTTGCATTTAACACCAACCTTTATTTCTTTTGGAAAACCTACTGGCTTTAGTCTAGCAACAAGCATCATTTGATAAGCAGTTAAACCTGCCATTTTCGAAAAATCTACTCTTGATGTTAAGCCATCAGTACGCTCTAAGCGCTCTACAACATCTGCTCTCTGTGAGTATCTCGCTCTATTCTGCTCGGCTTTTATTTTTTGTTCTTGAGTTTGCATAGTTATCCTGAGTTAAAGGGTGCAGCGGGGACTGCACCTTGTGTATTTTAAAAAGGGATGTCGTTATCAAAATCATCGTTGTTTTGCACGGGAGCTGCTGGGCGTTGTGGTGCTGCGCCTTCTCGCTTACCGCCTACCAAGTCGATGATATTAGCGTTCAGTTCTAGGCTGAATTTTTTCCCCGATCCGTCTTTGGCATCGTATTCGTTTGTCGATAGTTCGCCGGAGACAAAGACTTGCTGGCCCTTGAGTAAAAAGTCTTTCAATGTTCCTTCGGCCCGTTTACCGAAAAGCACCACACGCACCCAGTTAGTTTTTTGTTTGTCACCGAAACCGATATTGTTGGCTACGGTCACATTTAATATGGCGAGTCCTGCGGGTGAAAATCTTACTTCTGCGTCGCGACCGATAGTGCCGGTGAAGCTAAAAACATTACTCATGCTGCTAATTCCTTTAATGGTTGGTAGGCGTGAAAATCATCAGCCCTGTTAAATATGGTTGGGATAATGTCATACTCTTTCGAGTCGGCAATTTGTTGTGCCAAGATGCTATCTTGTATTAGTTGCGCCATTTCTTCGGTTATCTCCATCATGCCGCCACCTCGCTATTCTTTTTTATTTCAACCTTTAGCAAATGTGTTAAATCTTGCACTAATTCCCATAAGCCTAAAATATTATCCCTAGCCTCCATTAGGTTGTACTGATCTGCAACCTCAAGATCGGCTGAGTCATCATGCGATAGATCATAAAGACACTCTGCCAAATATTTAGAGTCACTAAAGCTATCAACTCGCGCAAAACTCTTATTAATGTCAATCATTAGAAATACTCCGGCACTTCTTCGTTAAACCGATTTATTAAGTCAGTCGCTTGATCGTTGGTGCAGTCGAACTCAAAGGCTACAGCGCTAATGATGCGTCGTCGCTCAGCTGGATTAAGCCAATTAATCACCGTAGGCTCGATGATTTTTGAATCATCCTTAAATGATGGCTCTTGACGTAATAGCTCCACCTCTAAGCGTTTTGCTTTTTCAAGCGCTGCGTTAGCTGCAAACTTGGCTTGTTCTTCCAGCCTAATTTTTACCCGTTCAGCGTCCAGTTTTGATGCTTGTTCCGACTCTGCTTTTCTAGTAGCTTCGGCTTCGATCTCTAAGCGTTTAGCTTCGATTTGTTTAGCCACAGCGTCATCAAACAAGCGTTTATCTTCAATCGCTTTAGCAGCAAGACGCGCTTGCTCTACGGCTGCTTCTCTAGCCTTTCTTAGCGTTATTAGCTCGTCCATGTCTAAAGCATCCTGATGGTCAAGCTCTAGCTTTTCAGCCGCTAAACGCGCT
>Ga0073936_10009956_pt1 | contig 11719 bp, 8 predicted proteins | sample AliMusrvi5mmetaG_FD_87041 | JGI IMG/M metagenome (GOLD analysis project Ga0073936, IMG submission 87041) | Freshwater lake bacterial and archeal communities from Alinen Mustajarvi, Finland, to study Microbial Dark Matter (Phase II) - Alinen... | ecosystem: Environmental > Aquatic > Freshwater >... | reverse complement strand
CGGATCAATCAGGAACGAGTTCAGTTTCGCATCGTTTTGGGAGTGGTCGGTATCCGGCAGGAAATAGTCTTTCTTGGTCAGCACGTCGAACCATTGAAAATCTCCCGCTCGAAGTTTCCAGTCTGGATGATACGATTCTGAGAAATTCACATATACCGGAGCGGAGATATTCTTGAGCGAAACACTATATTGGGTAGGATTCACGGATTGATACTCAACCTTGCTAAAGGGAATATCACCATATATGGTCTCCTTTTCCTTGGTGGAATAGATATGCGGACGAGCGTTCTCGTTTTCGTACACTATCACGTCCTTCGTCCCGATATCAATCCGTTGCAAATAAGACAGTTGATCAAGCTCGTCGATAAAAAATTGCCGGTCACCATAGTCTTTGAAAAAATCGTCGTCATTTTCGGTATCCTGAAGCGGAATTATCACATATCTCATCGAAGAAATATCCAACAGACTATTTGCAAACGGTGACTTCAGTATGCTAGTAATCCTGTTTTCAGTCGGAAGAGAAGCGTTATTCGTTCGGGATAAAGATTGCCATACCGATTGCACGAGATCTATCAAATTCGCCTTCGACTTCGAATTAAGATATATACTCCACCGTGAAGACGTCGGCACCCACAATGTCCGAAATTCTTCGGGTTGTTCGAGAATAAAATCCTTTACAATCAGATAATCCTGAGGGACATGCCGCGGAACGAACAGCGTCCCAAACTCACCAGTCAAAATAGGTTTCGTGTTCCACAGAAAAAGCACTGCGATAATCGCTGTAAGAGCATATTTCGCGTATGTCGTCGCTCCCTTTTCCGTCCAATGATTCCAGATCCAGGAAACGAAGGAACCGATAAGGACCGAATACCCCAAGGCGATAAGAAAATAGAATTTGCTCGATTCACGAAATGCATTGAATCCAGGAAAATGGGTATACAACCACAGATAGAGCTCCTCGAACGGGGCGCCAACCTGTTTGGACAAAAGGATGCCAAACAACGAAATACATCCGAAAAATAAAACGTTCTTACTCTTCCGATTCAGCCACAATCCGAAAAAGGCAAAGATCGGAATAAGGAAAAAGTGAAGCGGGATCGACTGGACCCTGAAAATGGCGGATGCTCCTCCGGTCCAAAAAGGATGAAAGAGAGTTAGAGCTTCCTCGATATTCATGAAGCTATTACCGAACAGCCCCCTGTCGAATATCACATTGTCCGTAATAGCACCCAACTTCATCAGACCGATGATCCAATACAGATTCAAAAGAACTACCAATGCTATTGGAAAGAAAGCAGACAAGCCGTTCCTAAAAACGGGTTTCCAGGAAATCTGGTCAATAATGAACGTGTACCAAAGAAAATAGAAGAAACATACCCACGCGAGTATATAAAATGCACGTATCTCGTAAAAGCTCACGATGAAAAAAACCAACCCGGTCAGAACTGCCTTTTCCAACTTTTTCTCTTCAAGGGTTTTCATAAAAAGGAGCAATGCCCACGGCGCGAGAGCGAACGCCGCCATTAGGGTCAGATGGCCAGTATCGCCAATTAAAAAATATGTATTATAGGAAAAAACAAAAAAACCTATAAACGAACCAATATTCGATTTAAGTATCTTTCGTATTAAAAAAAAGCTTCCGAAAGAACCAAAAAAAATTGCTGGAAAAAAATATAACAGCCTTTCGCTCAATGAAAAATTGGTTACAAAGGCCAAAATGCCCCATAACACGTTAGCGGGATACATAGGAAGAACTGCAACGCCTACGTCGCCTAGGCCAGAATTAATCCATCCAAAAGGAAAATTAAGAAATTCTTTCTGTGCATCTAGAAAGAAAAAACTCCAGTCTCCATATGAAATAATATACCAATTAAAGACCCATCGCCAATAAGTGATAAGTACTATTAATAAGATTATTGAAATTAATTTCCTCATCATTATTTCTTAAATACAATAAACAAGCTTCCTAAAAATATCCTGAAAAAAGAACGATCTATGAAAGTAAGAGCTCCCTTTCGAGAAATAGATTGACTCGACCAATATTCAATTTTCAGGCCCTTAGTCTTGGCCCACTTAAGAATTGATAATGGATTCGTTACATTCACAGCATCATCATCAGGATGAAATTCCTCCCGATTTACTGGTTCCATTTTCCTAAAAATGTATTCAGATGAAAAAACTAGTTTAAACAATTCAAAAAAATTTGAAATTTTTTGGAAGAAACCACTCGTATGATAATGATAATTATTTGTTATCGACAAAAAGTTTGGACAGGCAACGATCAAATATCCACCCTTTTTTAATACTCGAAACTCTTCTTCAAGAAAAGCCAAGGGATCGTCGGTATGTTCCAAGACATTATAAGATCCGACTACCTGAAATACAGAGTTTTCAAAAGGGAGTATTTTCCCATCATATACACTACAATTTAATCTTTTTCCCTGACATATTCCAAGAGAAGTTTTTGAAATATCAACTCCATGCGTATCACAATACGATCTTTTTTCCAACAACGAAAGCACGATTCCCGTTCCGCAACCGGTATCCAAAATCATATCAGTATGATGAGAATATTTATCAATAAAATAAACATATTTCTGAAATTCCTGCGGATTTTGCGTTTCAAGAAACGAAGAATAAGCCTCGTTATTCTGATAATATTTCTGGTGGTTCATCATATTTCTAATTAGTAAGATTTACATTTTTGAGATATAAACATTCAGATAACAATTTTCAATTGAATCTAAGGAATGGTTATCATCTTCGGCTGCCATTCACCATCTTTCGTGACTGAGTCGAATTTTTCCTGTTCTAGAATATATGGATTTTTAGAACAAGATATCCATCACCTTCAATCCGCACGCTAACGACCGATTCCTTACTCAGATCAAGCGGGATTACTTCATACGTGAGTTCATTTTTTCCCCCTGCGGATTTAGTGTAGTCACTCTCTTGTTATTGACAAACACCCGAAGCACTGATTCCTTGAAGAAAGACTGATCCTTCGTCACCTTCAAAATAGGAACGACGAGCTGATACTGCCCAGCGCCTATTTCTTTCTGAAAAAGATACGCTTCGGTAGCACCTAGTAGTTTATCCGAATAATGAGTTTCCATCGTCATAACATCGGCATAGGCTACTTTTTTTTCCGTCAAAAAAACCTCCAAAAGCGGGCTTGGGATGCCATGATACACATTAATAACATCACTTCGAAGTAATGAAAGTAAATCATCCTTTTGTGGTTGATAAGAGGTGATAAGATATTCTTCCTTACTCATATTAAGAAGATAGTTAGGCCTCTCTCCGGGTTCAACATGACAATATCCATACGCATATTCTCCGTACGCCTTCTTACATTTTTTCGTCGCCTCTTTCAATTGGTATATATCGATATTGCCGAAACTGCGTACCAACATCAGCTGACTCGTTATCTTGCTATAATCAAATGTCGGAAAGTTTTTCTGCCACAAAAAATTCCGATCCAGTATCAGATATCGAGTACCGAAATCTCTCATGGCCCCAAGAATCTTGTCGGGATTATTTGAATAATCAAACAGAGCCCGCATATCCATGGTGTTTTGATTCACAAAGGGATATCGTTCAAAAGTAATAGTTTTAGGTATAGAGAAAAGACTTGAGAATGGATTTTGATACAAAGTCGGTTGCAATGAGTCATTTTTAGACCAGGTATAATTATCATTTATACCCTGACCTATCGGGAGGTATGCAGGAAAGTAAATTTTCTCATCCTGATTCTGAGCAAGATATGCGTCCACCTGGAAGTATTCATCTGGTACTGACATTTCATTGAGATATTTCCAATTGTTTATTATAAAAATTGACGGAACCGCAATAAGAATAAAAGATAACAGGATTACTAAACAACGCCGTCCAAAATAAGCCGAACGAAGCAATGCAGCTATCCCCGTATAGATTATAAATAATAGAACTATTTCTTCAAACACAATCAGTCGATGAACCGCACGAAGACTTTTCATGAGAGGAAAATATCGGAAAGCAAAGTCGAAAACGATATCACCAGACAGTAATATAGCCACAAAAAATACAATGATGCAAAGATAATTGACTGTTTTTTATTCAAATCTGATTCTATAGACAATACGATAATCGCAAGAAAAAAACTAAGCACAAATATAGGAAGAAGAGATAATAAATGAGGGGGGACCATAGTGACGCCGGCAGTAAGGCTATCCAATAAGTTCACTTTACCATAGTCAAAAGACTCACGGGAATTCCCATGCAACAGGGCCGAAAGTACTATCGGCGCGTTCAGAACGGCCATAACACTAAAGATCGTCGTCGAAAAGCATACGATCTTTTTCCAACTGTGCATCCACTTACGATAGAAGAATATCAGGACTCCGAGAAAAGAATACAGGAATATCGGGACGAATCCGATACTCACGTTTAGAAAGACGGAGCTTGCCAAGCCGGTAACCAAACCCCAACGAAATATCGTCTTGTACGACGATTCATCGATGCTTCGCAGTACGCGAACAACAAGAGAAAGAGACAAAAGGAGAAAAGCATGATGGAAAGAATACAATCCACTCCCCAGGTATGTGAAGTTGACCGGAAGAATGATAAAAACGACGGATGCCACGAGAAATGCAAACCACTGCACTTCCTCGAAGAGTAGTCGGAATGAGATATAGACAGCAATCAACTGAACAGCTATCGTCAAAAAGACATAGAATAGAAACGGGTGTATACGAAACGCCTCTCCTATACTGAAAACAGAGAGGTTGATAAGGGAATACCACTTGGAATAATGATAGAAATCAGGACAATCGAGACAATCGTTCGTCTGGAGTAATGTTGACGGGTCAGCAGTAAAATCATGGACGATATTTCTCAGATGGCCGAAGTAGTCGAAGGAAAATACCTGCTCCCCGGTAAGATAGGCGGTATGTTTGTCAACAAAGAAATTCGCGATTATCATTCCTAGCGCCAACAAAAGCAATGGCAACAACACCATCCTATGATCCGTTACAAATCGGGCTCTTTTTTCTCGAAACATAGTTTTATCCATTAATTCTTTCCTCCGGCGTTTACCACGTTTGGGAAAGGCATCGTCCGCTCAGGAACATCAAGGACCATCTTATCCACCCATTCCACGCCCTGCATAAACGAATGGTCCTGGTTGCCAACTTCGTACTTCCAGGCACCGAACCGCCCACGAGTAAAGATATTCATTTTTTCCAGTTTCGGCAAGACATCCTCAAGGATCGCGTCGCGATCGAGAGATGGGGTTGGATAACCGTACTCTGCCCTATAAACAAAAGTAGAGACGATATCATCCTCGGAGTCAACCAGTCCATCTTCGATAAGGGCTCGGATTGTCCATCCGACCAAATCAGCCTGATCAACCGGCTTCCGTTCCGAATCAGTAGTTTCCGTCATGAGTGACCAATATCCTTCACCGGGGACATTAAACGGACTGTAGTGTGAAAAAACAGTCACCCGGTAATAGGGACTATTCGCTTGGGGGAAATACATCCAACATTTCCCTTTCAATCGATCGTTTGGAGCACCTTTCAATCCGATACCTACGACGTTTGTTGATGAGTGTGTCAATCGTGTCGCACTCCTTACGGATACTTCCGGGAAAGACTCTACTTTGCCGACGAACGTATCGAGAGGTGTCGTATTCAATAAGACGCCATATTCGATTCTCCGACCATCCCCAAGAACAACCTCCTTGCGTTCGGGATCAACCCCCCGCACTTCTGAGTCTAAAGAGAACCGCTCCGCCCCGATCATTCCGGCGACGGCGGACCAGACTGATCCGGTCCCGCCACGTTTCGGGAAACGGAACATATTGTTCGGTCCCCAGGAGAAATCATCCTCGTCGAAAAGTATGTTTTTCGTCACCCGCGACAGATCTGCCGTCGCAACACGTTCACCGGTCCATAAATATGACATCTCTTCCGCAGGATACCCCCAGACCTTGAAGTTGTACGGGATCATGAATTCTTCGGCTATGCCAGAACCGAACACAATACCAATCCAATCCTGGAAATTCTCTGGTTTCGATACGACTGGATTGGTATGATTACGGATGATGCACTCTAGACACTTCCACATGATCTCGCGCGGAAGATATCTGATATTATTCTGAAACGGATATGGAACGAAACAATCTCGTATCCATATCCATGATTCACGCTGATGACTCAGCCAACCGTCTTCTCCAAGGGCCTTTTGCATGAGATCATCGAAATATCGGTAATGCGAAAACTGGACATGCCCGCCGATGTCCCATAAGAAACCATTTTCATCGGTAAAAGTTGCGGAGAGGCCTCCGACATACGCCTCCTTTTCCAAAACAATAAAATCTTCGATGCCCGATTCTTTCAGACGATATGCCGCGCCGAGGCCCGTAGGTCCCGAACCGATGATGACATATGTATAGCGTTTCGACATGGCACTTACGATGAATGTTTGAGTAGGGACGCCCTGAAAACAATCAGCTCCTTCAGGCTTCGGAAACACACCCTCAGCAGATTCCAACGTAAGATGGAGATCGTTCCAGTCTGACGGTCCTTATGCTTAACGGGAATATCAATCGTCTGCTGTCCATTTTTTCTCGCCAAGACGGCTAGAAAGATATTCGGGGCGAACGGATATTCGTCCGGCAATTTTTTCAGTAACATCGACAAAAAATCGCCTTCCATGAGTCTGAAAGGGATATTGCTATCCAGTATGTTCTCACCGAAGAATACGAACAACGCGAAACGGAGGATCCGAGTAATCAGGAGTCGTGAAACGGCATCATAACGGATCCGACGGTATCCTAAAATGAACTTTGATTTGTTACGGTTTTCCCATAACTTTGCGAAGTCAGATATCTCAAACTGGTCATCACTATCTACCTGAAATATCCACTCGGAGCCGAGAGAGATGGCTTTCGCGTATCCCTCTATAACTGCTTTCCCATGTCCGCCATTTTCCTGGTGCACAACCATCAATTGCGAATGCTCATGTTCCAGGCCATCCAATATCTTTCCAGTCTCATCTTTCGATCCGTCATTGACAACAATGAAATGAAAAGTTCCTGAACCGATAAACCGTTCAAGAAATATAATCCAGTTCGTTACGACTTTGGTGATGCATTCCTCCTCATTATAGGCGGGCATCACTACGGAAAGTAGTGGCTTCATTTCAATATCTCATCATACAAATCCAGATACCGAGGGATAATGACCTTATCCCAGTCATATTTTTCTTCCACCTCCTGACGTGCCCTCTTTCCAAAGGAAGCAATCAATTCCGGGTGGTCTATCAAGTATACCATTTTCTCTGCCAATCCTTTTGTATCTTCTTGCTCGACCAAGTAGCCGTTTTTACCATCCGTAATAGCATCCTGAAACCCACCGACTTTTGAACTGATTATTGCCAAACCAGATGCCATCGCCTCTAAACACACGGTGGCAAATCCCTCAGATCGACTCATATTAACAAAAACATGAGCTTTTTTATAATACTCCTGAATCATATAATTTTCCACAAACCCTTCAAAAAAAAACGTTACTCTGCAAACCCAATCTCTCAACCAAGGTTTCGAGGTATTGTTTTTGCGGGCCGTCACCCACTATTCTTAATATGATATTTTTCTCCTTTATGGAATAATTTACTGCTTCAATAATTAGATCTACAGCTTTCCTCTTAACCAAATAACAAACAACTAAAATCTCTAAAACACCAGTCTTTTTATCGTATGGAACATATTCAAATTTTCTTATATCTATTCCCGGAGGAATGATGGAGATATTATTTGGTTTTATCCCTTTCTTTATAAGAAAATTACGAGTATACTCATTGATGACAACGATTTTCTTTGCTCTTTTTAAAGTAATGTTAGACAGAATGTTCAAAATGAAGCCTGAAGATTTATAAATGGTTTGCAGTATGCTGTTTTGTTTACTGAAAGATTGTGCGTTTCTAATGTTAGAAGGATTAACATCAGTATCTTGATATGTTAAAGCATTCTGAATTGGCCCAACTACAAATGGACGGCCCACAAAACCAAACACTGCGGATAAATTGAAGGTGTTTCCGATGGAAAACGGCAAGACATGATGAACGACATCAAAGTTTGTATAATTCAATTGTCTTGTTGTTTCAATAAAATACTGTATATTAAACCGAATTGCATTTTTTAAACTTGTGTCTATATTAGTTGTCTTTTTTTGTAATTCTATAATTTTATATGGTTTTCGGCTCTCCAGTTTTGTGAATCCCGTCACCACGACTGACTCAGTATTCTTACAAGCTATCCTGTTGGCAATATTAAAGGCCCAGGAAAATTCACTGCCTCCAGAAACTTCGTCGTAAATATAATGACAAGGGCTGAAAAGTATCTTCATAGAATCACATTCGATTGGCTCTTAATAAAAATGCGAGTTGTTTTCATTCACCGACCAATCTGTTTTCCCACTCCCAAGCACTCTTTATGATAAAATCGATATCGTATTGCGCCCTCCATTGAAGTCTCTCGTGAGCCTTTTCAGGACTCGCCACGAGTTCGGCTGGGTCACCCGCCCGACGCCCCATCTCGAGAACAGTAAAATCCATGCCCGTTATTTTTTTCGATGTCGCTATAATTTCACGAACAGACACGCCGATTCCTGTTCCGAGATTGAAATAGTCTGTTCGAAAATCCTCCGTATCAAGCAAGTCCATCGCCTTGTAATGTGCATCCGCCAAATCCAACACATGGATATAATCCCTGATACAGGTGCCGTCTTTCGTCTCATAATCAGAACCAAAAACGGACACATTCTCCCTGATTCCCTTTGCCGTCTGCAATACGAGAGGAATAAGATGTGTTTCCGGATCATGCAGTTCTCCGATTCCGAATCCAGCACCGCATGCGTTAAAATACCTGAGCCGTACTGATTTGATATCGTGTATCTTCGAATACCATTCGAGTATCTTCTCGAACATCAACTTACTTTCGCCATATGGATTTATCGGTTTCTGCGGTGTAGCCTCAGATATCGGAGAAACATCGGGGATACCATAGGTCGCGCAGGTGGAAGAGAACACTATCTGATTGCAGTTCCCTTTCAGCATGGCCTCGAGCAGATTCAACCCCGCCAAGATGTTGTTTTCAAAATACTTCCCCGGATTTTCCATAGATTCCCCAACATACGCATACGCAGCGAAATGTATCACGCAACCTATGTTGTTTTCCGAAAAAACCGCATTGATCTCATCCTTCCGCAACAAATCGCCTCGTATGAAATGAACACCGGTCGGGAGATAATCCTTATGACCATATACCAAATTGTCAAACACGAAAATATCGGAGGGTTGCACTCCTTTGGACACCAGATAATGAACGGTGTGGGCACCTATGTACCCGGCACCGCTGGTCACCAATATCTTTTTCATAGATTCAAACTATCTTCTCGAAGTATCCTATCGTCTTCCTGAGTCCCTCTTCCAATTCTACTTTTGGTTCCCAATCGAGCTTTTCCTTGGCAAGGGAGATATTAGGCTGGCGCTGCCTCGGGTCATCTTGTGGGAGCGGTTTGTAGATGATCTTGCTCGTGCTATCTGGGATGAGTTCGAGGATTTTTCGGCGAGTTGCTTTACGGTGAATTCGTGCGGGTTGCCAATATTGACCGGACCAACAAAACCTTCCTTGTTTTCCATCATCCGTATCATCCCTTCCACAAGGTCATCCACATATTGGAAACTTCGTGTCTGCGATCCATCACCATACATCGTGATGTCTTCATTCTTCAGGGCTTGCACGATAAAATTAGATACGACGCGACCGTCATGCGGATTCATATTCGGACCATAGGTGTTGAAAATCCTGATAACCCGTATCGCGACTTCGTGCTGTCGATAATAATCGAAAAACAGAGTCTCTGCACATCGCTTCCCCTCAGCATAGCACGAACGGATACCGATAGGGTTCACCTTACCCCAGTAACTTTCACGCTGAGGATGCTCTTCCGGATCACCATACACCTCGCTCGTGGATGCCTGCAGGATCTTCGCCCTTGTCCGTTTGGCAAGCCCGAGCATATTGATCGCACCATGGACGGATGTCTTCGTCGTCTGTACCGGATCGAACTGATAATGCACGGGAGAAGCCGGGCAGGCGAGATTATATATCTCGTCGACTTCCACGTACAATGGGAAAGTGACATCGTGTCGCATCAGTTCGAATCGAGGGTTTTCCAAAAGTCCCACTATATTATCCTTGTTCCCGGTGAAAAAATTATCCACGCACAACACTTCATTTCCCTCCTCGAGAAGTCTCTTGCAAAGATGCGACCCGATAAAGCCTGCGCCACCCGATACTAAGATCTTTTTTCTCATACCCTTTTCTCTATTCGATTATCCTTTCATTTGAAAACACTGGAACGTAGCACCCTGGCAATCTGCGTCATTCTTTCTCTGCCGTTATGAATCTCAATAAGTGTACTGCTTTCCCAAAACCATGATACATATCCCTCATTACCTGAAAATCAGAAACCAATCTCTTTTTTTGAATCAAAGACCTTTTCTTCATTGTTCGCGGAAAATATCGAATATTAAACCACCAACCTCCGATATATGACCAAGCTATTTTCGGTTTTAATACGAGCAAAAAAGTGAGAAATTCAAATATATTCTGAATCAGGTAGATGGGCAATACCACAGGAGATTATACCAGGAATAGTTCTTAAGAAGCATCTGGAGTGTATTCTGATTTCTCCACAAAAATTTTTTATATCGCATACCATCGCTGATGTTTCCTATTCCAGCGTGAAAAACAAATATATCATTGCACTGGTATATCGTCTTCCCTAAAAGATGCAGTCTCCAAAACCAATCAACCTCCTCACAATACATAAAGAAGTCCTTATCCAAACCATCAGTTTCATTGTATAGCTTTTTAGAGAATAATAGACAGGCCCCTGGAAGATAAAATGACTGACGATTCGTATTATGGATACCGAAACCATGGCCAAATATATCAATAGTCATGATATATCGAACCTGTCGCTCACCAGCATAACTTGATTCGAGAGGTGCTATAACATCAGATTTAACTGTATCGTATTGAGACATCAACTCTGCTAGAAAATTATTCTTAACCCAAGTATCATTATTTAATAAGAGAATATATTCTCCATGCGAGTGCGTAACGCCAAGGTTATTTCCTCCTGCAAACCCTCTATTGATTTCACTTTGTACAATAATAACTTCGGGATAGTTCTTATGAACAAATTCTACACTATCATCAGTGGACGCATTATCCACAAAAACAATCTCCGTGTTCTTATACGTCTGCGCGCACAAAGAACCGAGGCATTTTTTAAGCCACTTTTCGCCATTCCAATTCACGATGATAACAGATACTAACGGTTGAGACGCAGACATTCTCGTGTCATTAGTTGCAATGCCAACGCGTGCTTTTCCCAACTGTACTTATTCTGAACGGTCTCCAATGCATGTCGCCCCATATTTATACTCTCACTGTGATTTTCTAGGAGAAAACGCAAATTCTGTACAATCGCTTCCGTTTCTTTCTCTTTGGTATAGTACCCATCAAGGCCATGATGGAAAAGTGCACATACACCTTGACCCTCAGGAATGATAAATGTCGTTCCATTTCCAGCTGCTTCGAGCGCCGGCATACCAAAACCTTTATCATCATTCGTTTGAAGAAGAACTGTCGCTTCGGCGTAGT
>Ga0073936_10009955_pt1 | contig 11720 bp, 18 predicted proteins | sample AliMusrvi5mmetaG_FD_87041 | JGI IMG/M metagenome (GOLD analysis project Ga0073936, IMG submission 87041) | Freshwater lake bacterial and archeal communities from Alinen Mustajarvi, Finland, to study Microbial Dark Matter (Phase II) - Alinen... | ecosystem: Environmental > Aquatic > Freshwater >... | reverse complement strand
GGGCTGATGTTCTTTCCCTACCAGTGTAAGAAATGCTCACACAGGTTTGACGGGAGTTTCACGATAGGTAAAGCACCTCGTGAGACTCCTTGTCCAAAATGTAAGGGCGTTGGGAAGCGGATCTATGAAGGGATGAGTATTGCCGTCAAGATAGATGGCAGGACAACTTCAGGGATTGCGAGAAAGAGCACCTTTGGCGAAGAGATGCGGGCTCGAAATGAATCGGCTGGTAAGCGAATGAAGGGGTTGAAAGCCCCGGTTCGCCTGGTTGCCATGGATTATGGTGGTGGCAAAGTGGAAGAGGTCAAAGCAAAATGATAGAGAAGGGTCCAAAACCTCAAGATTTGACAGGAAAAATCTTTGAAAGATGGAAAGTCTTGAGGTTGGACTCTGTATTGAAAAGTGGGCACAGAAAGTGGATTTGCAAGTGTTTATGTGGTACTGAAAAAAGTGTTTATGGTCATTTTTTAAGATCTGGAGAGTCAAAAAGTTGTGGCTGTCTTCAAGTTGAAATTGCAAGAAAACAATCTTCTGAAGGTTTCACAGATTTAAGAAGAAAGCGATTTGGGAAATTAGTAGTGAGAGATAAAGCAGATCATAAAAATGGTAGAGTTCTGTGGAATGTCGTGTGTGATTGTGGAAATGAATTATCTGTAAGGTCTGACTCTCTTGTCGATGGAAATACAATATCTTGTGGTTGTGATAAGGTCTTGAGAATTCGGAATCTTGGTAAAGATAGGATCATTGATCTTGTGGGAAAAAGATTCGGACGATTATTGGTCACGGGGAAAGCAGAATCACGGATCGTTAAGAATGGTTCAAGAGTCTTATGGTATTGTAAATGTGATTGTGGGAATGTTCACAAAGCGGCGTCTGGGAATTTACTCTCTGGAGCAACAAAGTCTTGTGGATGTTTCTTGTCAGATATGATGAGGATTAGAATGACAAATCCCAATTTGACTGATGAGGAAAGAAGACTTAATCAAGAAAGAAGGCTGGTTCCAGGAATAAGACAGTGGCGGGCAGGAGTTTATAAAAGGGATCATTATACTTGTTTGGCCTGCGGTGATGATCGGGGTGGTAATCTTGTGGCTCATCATAAAAATTCCTGGGCAGATAATAAGTCTCAAAGATTGAGTGTGGACAACGGAGCGACATCTTGTGTCGATTGTCACAATGAGTTTCATTCCAAGTTTGGTTGGGGTGGTAATACAGAACAGCAATGGAACGATTTTGTAGAATCAAAACAACTGAAGGCGGTGGCGATATGAGTGACATAAATGGTTCAAACGCAATGAGTAACGCCTCGAAATTGTACCGCACATCGGACATTTATTTTTCAGCCTTTCTCTGTTCTGTTGACTTTCCCTTGAAAACGACAGAGCAAGGGAGCACAACGGATGGGGGCAGGAAGATTGTCTTCGTTTTCTCCATTCCTGAAGGGGACTTGTCGAAAGTCAAGGCGATGTATTTCGGGGGATCTGGGACGGTCAAGGCTCGGGTCTTCGTGGATCATTTACGCAGTTTGAAGAGTATGTGCTTCACTCTCATTATGATTAGTTTGATCCCCTCGTGCTATATGATGTGCTTTATGTAACAATTCTTTTATATCTGCCTCTGTAATAGGAGGCGGGTATGAAAAGATGCACAAAGTGTGGGACAGAGAAGGAAGAAGATTGTTTTGGGAAAGACAGTAAGGCCAAAGACGGAAAGTTTTACTGGTGCAGGGAATGTGTTAAAAAGCATTCAAAGGCATATTATCATGACAATGCAGAGAAGTGCCGAGAATCAAGTCTATCTATTTATCATCGTAATCACCAAGATGAAGACTTTCGTGAACGACGGAATGCTCGGCAACGGGTATTTTCAAAAGATTATGTGAAGAGACCGGAATCGCGTATTCTGGCTCGCGAGGCTCATCGACGGTATGTTTCCAAGACCGAGGCCAGGATATCTCGAAGATTGTCATTTCAAGTTTGGTATACGCTGAGACTTGTTTTAGATAAGTCAAAAAAGAAAAATGGACGGCATTGGCAGGATTTGGTCGGGTGGTCTGTAGGCCAGTTGATTAAACATCTTGAGTCAAAATTTGAGCCAGGAATGACATGGGATACTTACGGCGGTGACACTGGATGGCAGATTGATCACATTGTGCCTAAAAGTTGGTTTAAGATCCAGGCAGCAGGCGATGAAGAGTTTTACAAATGTTGGGCCTTGGATAATCTTCAGCCGAAATGGTTAAAGGATAATGCTTCAAAGGGGGCAAGATACGCTGGTTGATGAGATGTGCTTCACTTGATTAGCGTAAGGATTCTTTGATACTCGGGACATAAGTGAGGGGACCGGGTATTATGGAACGAAAACACAGAATAGAAAAGTTGGCTGCTCGTGTGGCCTTCTTTATGGTGGCAGAGGGGCAGGCCGGAGACACAATCTTTGGTTCTGCCTTTTCTGTTGTCCGTCAAAAAGCACGAGACTACAAAGATAAACTGGAATTAGCCGCTCGGGATTCTTTACAGGATTCTTTGATAAAAGACCTTAAGGATAGAGGGTATGATGTAACCTCCGTAGAAATCAGTCTGGGGAAATATCGGGGATCTCGGTTTGTTACTTCGGCTAAGGTAAAGGTTGTGACCAAAGATATTGGACAGGCGAAGGCATTGGTCAAGATTTTACAGGGGTATCATTCCAACTATACTTTGAAGACATTTGACCCGGAGACGAAACAAGCGGAATATAATATCAGGTGAGGTTGAAAATGAGAAAAGAATCAAAGATTGCAGAGGGTGTTGTTGCTTCGATGTATGTAGCCTGGGGGAATGCCCCACTTGATCGTGGATTTTATGTTCCGAAAGATGTCGATGTGGAACAAGTTACCCCGGAAGGAACGGATTTGGACATTCGGATCTGGGAGAAGGATGGGAAGTTGTTCGGGGTAGCATTCGCCGGGAAAGCCAACAGACCTCTATGGAACTATCGGTTCAGGGACAGGAATCAGTTGGATCAGTCGATTAAGAAGTCGGTGGATGAACGGAAAGGTCACACGGATAAAATTCAACAGCGTCAACAAGAACGTAAGGACTTCAAGCACGCTTTCGAGGTGGGAGATATTTTATATTCAAGTTGGGGATATGATCAGACGAATATTTCCTGGTTCCAAGTTGTTGAATCAAAAGATCGTTCAGTTATTGTGAGGGAAATAGGTAGTAAGAATGCTGGCGGATCGTCTGTTTTACCAGATGTTGACAAGTTCATAGGTAGTCCGATGGTTAAATTGGTTAAACCAGGTGACAGGATCAGGATTAATTCTTATTCAACGGCATCAAAATGGGATGGAAAATCGAAGTATGAGACTCCAATTGGAGAAGGTCACTGATGAAAATTTGTGGTATATATGAAATCGTAAACAAAGTGACTGGCAGACGTTATGTCGGAAGTTCAAAGGATATTCTTGGAACTAGATGGCCTCAGCATCAAAGAGAATTGAAAAATAGGAGTCATCACAATTCTCACTTGATTAATGCCTGGCATCTTTATGGAAGAGATGCTTTTGAGATAAAGATTGTTGAGGAAGTCGAAGAGGGTAGACTTCATGAGGTAGAACAAAAATATCTGGATCAGTGTGCCTTAAATCCTGGGGGATATTACAATCTCAATTACGCATCGGATGGGGGAAGACCAAGTGCTGAGTCTATTGAGAAGATTCGTATGAAATTAAAAGGAAGGGTCTTTTCAGAAGAACATCGTCGTAAAATAGGTCAAGCGATGGTGGGAAGGGAATATAGTCAAGCAACGCGAGAGAAGATTGGGAATTTTTCAAAAAGTAGAAGACATAGTGAGGAAGTCAGGGGAAGAATATCTAACACTTTAACGGGACAAACAAGGAGTGAGGAAACGAAGAAAAGGCAGAGTTTGTCTGGAAAGGGAAAACATAATAATTCTGCTCAGAATAATCCGAAGTTTGATTCGACATTACGATCTTTCTGTCGGAAAGATACGGGAGAGCAGTTTTCGGGGACAAGGTTTGATTTTATTTTAAGATTCGAGCTGTCTGCTGGAATGGTAAGTCAGATGGTTCGGGGTAAGAGGGAATTTGTAAAAGGATGGAAGGTGGCAGCATAACATGAACAGATTTGCAACAATTGTCGAGAGGATCGCTGGGGGATTCAGGGAAATGGATGCCTTGAATGGAATGAATCGGGTGAAGGCGGCCAGGACGGTCAACAACATCTTATCGCCTCATACCAAGGGATTCTTCAAGGACAACTCTTGGGAAGCCGTGGGAGTCATCTGGAAGGCTTTGACTGATGCCAGTATTGACTGGACGATGGAAGGTTCCCAGTATGATCATAACCGGGATAATGTTCCAACAAGCAAGACTTGGAAATTCAAGGTTGATTTTATAAATGACAAGGGGCGGCCGACCATTTTGTATGGGATTGTCACGGCGGCTGGGGCAGGTTCAATTGAAGATCCATTAGATCGTTATGATCTTGTGGCGTATGTTTCTTAGGAGTTAATAATGAGCGTTTATCCAGGCACTTATATTGCGACAGGCATCGGTTCGACACCGAAGTTCAGTCATCTTGTGGATGACCTGATGACACCCCGGTTGATGAGTTTCAGGCAGATTCATATCAATGATGAACCTTGTGAATTGAAGTCGGATAGAATGACCTGGTTTACAGTTTTCGGGAGATGGTTACAGGGAGAGAGGATCATTATCCGGAAGAATGGAATGATGTTGGACCTGGGGACTGAGGTTCAGAATATTGATTACACCTATGGAACTTTTCAGGCCGGAGTGCCGGATATTGACGGGCAGAGGGTATCGAGAGATATGGTTGAAGCGACTTATGTGTTTGATTACTTCTCTCAGCCGTTATTGGAAGGGCTTCTGACGGCAGCGATTTCGGTCGTCAATATGACAGCAGTTGGGCCTCCAACGAGTTATACGATTGATTCAGCACCGACGAATTGGGAAGGTGTGATTGTTGATTTGGCCTTTGCGATGTGTATGGAGAAGCTCCTTCTGGATTATGATCTTTGGAGATACAGACTGGTATTTGCAATTGGGCCGAATGAGATGGATGGTGGTGGGAATGACATTGCCGGACAGCTTACGACTTTGAAGCAGAATGCCGAGGAGAGGGCGAACAAGGCGATGGAGAATCCGAAGTTCAAGACGGGGAATTATTTGGCACCGCCAACGGGTATTTATTTCAGTTCTATTCGAGGATTTGGATCAGGTGGTGGGAATGGGACTCAGTTCATCTCCGGGAAATTAAGAGGGTGGAAGCCGAACAAAATGATGTGAGGTGATTTATGGCTAATGAGATCAAATATAATTTCGCATTATCTCTGGCAAATGGACCTTTGGTGGATTCTTATAGTCCTTCCGGATTGACTACTAATCAGGCAAATGCCCGATTGGTTCGTAATGTTCAGACATTATTGGCGGCATCCTCACAGGGGGACATTGTGTCACTGGGAGGGGTTGTGGTGCCAGGTTTAGCGGCTTTCTCAAATCTTGATTCGGCTAATTATATTGAAATCGGGATACAGGTGGCTGGAACATTCTATCCTTTCTTGAAGTTGCAAGCGGGGCAACAGAGTGGACCGATGTTTATGGGAACCACAGAGATATATGGCCGGGCGAATACTGGGAATGTGAAGATGTTTTATGTCATCTACGATACATGAGGTGTTATGGACTATTCGAGAGAGATAGCAGAAATAGGGCAGTTGATTGTTTCAGCGGCATTGATCCAGGAGATTCGTCGGGAAGTCGCAACTGTCATGCGTGATGGGTTTGTTGTCTCGGATGGGGTTCATCATCCTCTCGGTCAAGGTTACGATGTGGTGGTGCGATGTGGTGCAGAAGATCGTCCGGATGTTTTTAGAAGGATTCGGGGAAGTATCCCGGATGTGCATGTTGAAAAGATTGCTGATGGTGTTTTGGGGATTAGAGCGGCACGGCGTATGAGAGGATCAAAAGGGGTTTAATATGGCAGATATTTCTCCAGTTACCGGTGAGCAATATTATTCAGGGGATTGGCAGGACATCCAAGAGGTTCTCCGGGTATTGAATATTGGTGAAGGTAAGATGGCTCGGGTAACGCAGACAATGGTGAATCATTATCAGGAGATGATTGACCGGGACATGGATGCGTTACTTCAGGATACCTATCAGGTTCCTATTCGGGCGTACAATATGATCCAGGCGACTTCAGGCGTGGTCCCAGCGACCGCAGGCGGGTCAGTAAGCGGGAACATAACTCTTGGGATAGGTTCTCTGGTTGGGACGCTTTCTGGGGCAAATTGGGCTTTTATACCTACTTCGGTCATTGTGTCGGTTTCAATGCCTTCTGGTGGAAACAATATTTTTGCAACGGTGGATGCAAGTACGATCTCGGCAGATGGGTTTACGGTTCATTTGTCATCAGCTCCATCGGTTTCCGGGTATTTACTTTCGTATTTGGCAACGGCGGTGGCTGTTGTTGGATCTCCGTATGTCGGGGCCGGGGCACAGATTCGGGTATTTCCTGGGGATGTGAGGAGGGCGGCAAGGTATTGGACGGCCGGACAGCTTCTGGTAAATGAATTTCAACAGCTTGAGGCAAACCTGACGGAACAGGCGACACAGATGGTGTCAGATGCCAGAATGCAGGTTTACGAGATGAGCCGGCCTACACATCGGATTCCAGGTCAAAGACGGAAGAGTAATATTTCGAGGACGATGCCTCCTGGGTGGCAGCCTTCGGCATTCTCAGAAAGACCATCATAAGGATAAAATATGAATAGGATAGCAAGAGATCTTATGCAAATAGCCTCAGAACTTATGCCACGGATTCGGGTCACTTTCACAAGAACCCCGGATATGGAGGAAAGGGATCTCAATGCCGTTCATTTCGACATTCAAAGATTTGTATCCACTTTGAGGAAGAATGAGGAGATTGAGTCATTTGTATCCAGGAGGGATGATGACAAGGTGATGGAGATAACTATCGGTTTCACGGATCACGAGGCCATGGATGGGATTGTGGCCGGGATGAAAGAGATGCTGGGAAAGATAGGTCGGAAAACCGACATCAAGGTCAAAATAGAGATTCTTGACAAAAACTGAAGAAAAATCTGTAGAAAATGTATACCAATCCATCAAACATAATTTCCACACTCGTAAACTTGCTTGATCGGAATGCACAACAGATCAATCAGGTTGTGAGAGCTTATGAGGGTAATCGTAAGTTGATGGTATTGCCTGGGATGCGAAAGGTGATCCCGGCAGATGCTTATCCGGTATTTGAGATTGAGCCAGGGGATGTGCCGAATTCATGGGCGACGACTCGGGCACAGAGGCCACGGTATCAATTTCGATGCACTTTGACGATAAAGGTGGATAATGAGAAGTTTGGAGTGGAGTATGTTTGCACCCTGGGGACAGCGATAGCGGAGATTATGACGAGTCCAGAGAATCTTCAATTACCGGTGATTAATGAGACAAAGTGGGATTTGACTGGGGGATTGGTTCAAACCTTCATTTTGGACAGTTTGGTGGATAGTGCGAATTATTCAGCGTCAAAAGAGGGTTCAATCAGGAAGGCTGAGTTTAATTGGTTTGCGACGATAAATGAGACTTATCCGGAAGCGAAGTGGAAGGTGAACAGTTATAGCACTCCAACGGTCATTCGTCCGAATGTGGTCCAGGCGTAATTATTATTTGATATTCATCCTAAAGATAGGAGACTGTGTGAAGACAAACGGCGAGATTTTAAGGGCAGCTTTGGACAGGCTGGTCAGGAATGGAGAGATACCATATCAGGCCAATCGTCGAGCCGTCAGAGACTTAGATATTTACAATGATGCGGAAGAGGGTCGGCAGGAACTCATCGTGATGTTGGAAGGATTGGACATCTTTATCGCAGATATGGAGGCTTTTGAAAATGTCGCAGGATTGGTTGCAAGACAAACAAGTGCCGCCTTACGTTAGGTTGGGGACGATTCGTGATATGGCCTCGGTAGCGAGGAAATTGGCGATGATTCGAGCAGGAGTGCAGGAGATCAATAAGATCGAGATTGAACTGCAAAAAGGTGGAATTGATCCGAGAGAAGCAATTCAGAATGTGACGGATGTTGTTTTAAAGGTGAAGGGGTGGTCTGGAGAGACAACTGATGTTTTGAAGGAAATCAAGAGGAACGTTGAAGGTTATTTGAGAGATTTGAAAAATGCCACTAATTAACACATCGGTTTTATTGCAAGTGGCTGACCGGGCAGCGTATCAGTTCGGTAAGTTTATAGATGTTTGTGCGGTTGTTCAGCAAGAAGGTAATGGATTTTATTTCGATATCGTGTCTGAGACAGAGGATGCGGATGTTGAAATTCCGTGTGACTCGCCTTATCACGATGTGGACATGGATATGTTGGTTGGGTTTATGGTGAAGAACGGGACTCGTTTGCCGAATATTGTTGGTGGAATGAATGCTCACTTCAATAGGTTGGACAGTTCAGGGGTTCCGTTGCAGGTGGGTGGATGGGATGGATATTTGGCTTCGAACAATGTGAGGGTAAGTGATTTTTTTGCCCAGTTGTTTGCGGTGACAAATAACTACTATATGCTGGCGAACAATGTGTTTTCGGAGAGTGCGGATCAGTTTGCGAGGTTGCAGGTGGGATCGGGGCCGGTGTTGACATTCACGGACGGAGTGAATTATGGCAATGGAAGTGGGATGAATCCGGCGAATGGAGTTTTTTATGCGGCGACGCAATTAAAGATTGTGGTGACTTCGATGGGATCAACGAATTTGGAAGTTCGTTTATCAGTTAAGAATGTAAGCAACAATCCGACGACTATCGATGTGACGATACCTGGAGGGTCGGCCCCAGGAACCGAGATCCCGGTAGGGACTTCGGCTGACAGGTTCCTGGATGTGACTGCGGCGATTTTCAAGCCATCGGGATCTACGGGAACGGTCGGAGATGATATGAAGGTAATGAACAAAAAAGAACGACAGATTGTGATGTAAGAAGGAGGATACTAATATGGGTATGGGTTATCAGGGTTATGCGAAGTTTTACACGACTGGTCCGAGTACCGGTCCGCTTGTCATGCTTGCTACAGGAGCAAGTGTCAACCTCGTTCTGGAGCCGATTTATTCGACTGCTGTGTGGGGTGCGGGTTGGTATAATGCGGCTGATGCGGCTCACTATGCTGACAATGCTCTGCGTTACGAAGGGAACATCGACATTGAACTTCAGATGGGTTCAGGCGGTGGATTCTGGGACTATATGGCCAGTTTCATTGTGGCGTCCAGGGCGTATCCCCGGTCACTTGAAATCAGTCCAGATGGATCTCACGTTTACAAGTATCTGACGACAGGTGCTTACAATGCCAACTACGATACGCATGGATCGTGGTGCCGGTCTGCGAACTTCTCCACATCGGAAGGTTCGTTTGTGACCTGTTCATTAGGAGTTGTGGCGATTTTCAGAACGGAGTCTGACCCGGCGGGTGGTTCGAACTTCTCGAACTATTCTTACATCAAGCAGGATCTTGGTGTAATCGCCTCGGATTGTGCGACTCTTGCCGTCACAAACCCGTTAAACCCGTCAGGTGGAAATGTGGACCCGATCCCGTTCTGGAAGACGAACGCCCAGTTGGGTGTCGGTTCTTATCCGGGACCGTTTGGATCGGTTACGTTGCCCCAGGCTGGCACGGAGACGGTTGAGTGGAGTATTGACATCACCAACAACGAGAAGATCCTCTACACTTGTTCTGGCAGCCGTTTGCCTCGTGCTGTGTTGATGGGACCGATGGCCGTTGGTGGAAGCGTCACACTCTATCATCCGAATGGAGTGTTCGATCCGATTCTTGGACCTGCGGGAACGGGAACGATTACTTCGCCTTACGCATATGCGGAGAACACCTGGTTCCAGATTCAGATTGCGAAGCCGTCTTCGTCACCGGGGTCGGTATATATTGAAGTGCCGGCAGCGGTTATTGAGAGTGATGATTACAGCATCACGGGTGCTGATAATGTCACGAATCGTGCCTTCACGATCAAGGGGCTTGGTGGTCGTTGTTCAAGTTCGACGACACTTCCTCCTTGTATCATCTCGGATTACACGGGTGCTCTGCCAGCCGCAGGGACCTAATCCGACGATGAGGATAGATGCCCTCGGGACTGGAAACAGTTCCGGGGGTGAACCCTTTATGGAGGGTAACATTAGAAGGGTGGCATTATGAGTATTGGTTACATGGGGTATGTGAAGCTCGGAGGAGTGATGACCCTTGCTACCAACGCGAGTGTGAATGAGGTCGTTGCCCCGATCTATTCGAATGCGGTTCACGGAGCAGGTTGGATGGATGCTGGACCGGCTTTCTACGCTGACGATGTCATTCGTTACGAAGGATCAATTGATTTTGAATTGGTTACCGACATAATGACATTTCTCAAGGGTTGGATAACCACAGGTAGGGCAAATTCCAAGACGATCATCATTTCACCGGACGGAAGTACAATTTATACCTTTACTGCTGGAGCATTAACCGGGGCTTGGAATTCTTCGGCCAATTTTTCAACATCTGAAGGTTCAATGGCGACTTGTTCTTGTGGAGTTTTGGGATTAGGAAGAACAGAAGGGGCAGGAACGGGTTATATTGCGAATAGTGCTGGTGCAAATCTATACCCGGCTTACAAGCCTATTCCCTATTGGCAAACGGAAGTGTCGGTTGTGGGAGGCACAGGAGGCGGAGATCCATTTTCGGGATCAGTTGCTGTTGATTGGAGTGTTGATGTCTCGCAGAATCCCGTGGTTGTGTATGGATGCACAGGGACAATGGGACCGATAGCTGTTTTGGTTGGAGAGATGGAAGCGACAGCCAATGTTTCGATGTTTAATGTGAATGGAGTTGGTGGGATTCCGTCTGGGGCAACTGCCGCAAACACATCTTTGACGATTACAGTTGGAACGGTATCTCCAGTCACTTTAAAACTTTCGGCGGCGATTATAGAAAGTGATGGGAATGATTTGTCTGGTGGTGACGCAATTGTTAGCCGGGCATTTGGTTTTAAGGGACTTTCGTCACAACAAGGGGGAGCAGCGACGGCCCCTTTTACAATGGTTTGAAATATGTCTATAGGTTATGAGGGATATGTAAAGGTGGGAGGAGTATGGACTCTTGGAACAGGGGCGTCTGCTTCAAAGGGGATACAGAGAATTGATTCTTCAGGTGGGTATGGTGGAAAGATTACCGGGGCAGGAGTGATGGGTGTTGGGTCTCCGCACATTGATGATTGGACAGCCTGGGATGGAAGTTGTGAATTCGAGTTGACAGATGGTGTTTTCTCAGTATTAAAAGCAAAGATTGTGACGAGTCGGGATGACCCGATGTCCATAACTTTTTCATCCAGGACAAATAATGAGCAGACATTCTCTGGTGCGTATTGGAATTCCATAAATTTAACAACATCGGAAGCATCTTTGGTAACTGGGACAGTTGGGTTTGTGGCTATGGATAGGACGACTTATACCTATGGAACAGACACAGTAAGGTCAGCAGGATTGACAGGGGGCTTGGGACTTGTTCCAATTCCATATTGGAATACAAGTATTGGATCTTATAAATTTATAGAATGGTCTATTGATTTCGCTCAGGATGTGGTAAAGTTTTTTGCGTGCAACAAGGCTATTGGTCCGCAGGCACCGGCATATTATGGGG
>Ga0073936_10009954_pt1 | contig 11720 bp, 3 predicted proteins | sample AliMusrvi5mmetaG_FD_87041 | JGI IMG/M metagenome (GOLD analysis project Ga0073936, IMG submission 87041) | Freshwater lake bacterial and archeal communities from Alinen Mustajarvi, Finland, to study Microbial Dark Matter (Phase II) - Alinen... | ecosystem: Environmental > Aquatic > Freshwater >... | reverse complement strand
GGTGGAGGATGCCACGGGCCGGGAACTGACGGCGCGCCTGGAAGTGCTCTCGCCCGACCGGTTGGCCGTGAGCGTGGCCGATGCCAACGCCACTTATCCCGTGCGCATTGATCCCACCTTCAGCGATGCCGACTGGGTCAGCTTGGGCTCGGGGATGGACGGCAATGTCTCTGCGCTTGCGGTGATCGGGACCGATCTCTACGCCGGTGGATACTTCACTACGGCAGGCGGGGTGACGGCCAACGGGATCGCCAAATGGAATAGCCTCTCCTGGTCGGCCTTGGGCTCGGGGATGAGTCACTACCTCTCCGGCCAATCTGGATGTGTCAATGCGCTGGCGGTGAGTGGGACCAACCTCTACGCCGGAGGAGACTTCACCACGGCGGGCGGGGTACCGGCCAACTACGTCGCCAAATGGGACGGCAGTGCCTGGTCAGCTTTGGGCTCGGGGGTGTCAGGAGGGTTCGGCGCCGTGTTGGCGCTGGCGGTGAGCCAGACCAATCTCTACGCTACAGGATACTTCACCAATGCGGGCGGAGTGCCGGCCAACCACATCGCCAAATGGGACGGCAGCGCTTGGTCGGCCCTGGGGTCGGGGGTGAACTGGACTGTCTGTGCGCTGGCGGCTGACGGAGCGGAGCATCTGTTCGTCGGGGGACAATTCTCCCTTGCCGGGACCAACGTGTCCCACTGCATCGCCCAGGCGAACCTGGGCAACGCCCCGACCAACGTGCCGCCAGTCATCGTCGCTTCCCCTGCGAGCGTGACTGTTCCTCTTGGGGCCCAGGCGGACTTCCAGGTTGGGGCCTTGGGTTCGCCGCCCCTGGTTTACCAATGGGTCTTCAATGGCACGACTGCGATTGCTGGCGCTACCAGCGCAGGTCTGAGCCTGGCGAACGTCCAGTTCACGCAAGCGGGTCCTTACAGCGTGACCGTCAGCAATCTTTACGGCGCGGCGACTAGCGCACCGGCTGTGCTCTCGGTAACGGGCGTGCCGCCAGTCATCGTCGCTTCCCCGACGAGCCTGGCGGTTGCGGGTGGCGCCACGGCTGAGTTCCAGGTTGAGGCCACCGGTTCGCCGCCGTTGTTTTATCAATGGGTCTTCAATGGCACGACTGCGATTGCTGGCGCTACGGGTTCGGTTCTGAGCCAGGCGAACGTCCAGCTCACGCAAGCGGGAGCTTACAGCGCGACCGTCAGCAATCTTTACGGCGCAGTGAACAGCACCCCGGCGTTGCTCCAAGTTTTTCCTCCGGGCATCGTGGTGACCAACTCGGAGGCGGATTTGCGCGCCGTTATGGCCCTTGGCGGGACCGTCACCTTCGCCTTCGACGGCACGATCCTCCTGGCCAACACCATCACCAACGTAAGTGACACCAGGCTCGATGGCAGTGGCCACCAAGTAACCATCAGCGGCAATAACGCGGTGCGAGTGTTCGCCGTCAATACCAATGTCAATTTCTCAGTGCTCAACTTGACGATTGCCGGCGCCCGCAGCCAGGGCGGCTCCGCCATCCTGAACCTCGGCGGCACCGTGAACCTGACGGGAGTTACCTTTCGCTCGAATGCCGCCGCTTTCGATGGTGGCCCGGAGCCGCAGGGCCGTGCGGCCATCTTCAATCGCGGCGGGACCGTGAATGCCACCAACTGCTCATTCGCGGGCAACGCCGCCTGGGATTCGTCCATGGGGGCCTTGCCGGTGTACGGCGGCGCCATCCGTAATGAGTCCGGACAGGTGGATCTGCAATCGTGCGCTTTCGTGACCAACCAGGTCTTCGGAAGGGCAGGCTCGTTAGGTCAATATCTCGCGGTCCCTTCGCTGGGTTTCGGGGGTGCCATTCATAATAGCGGCACTCTGACGCTCGACCTCTGCACTTTTACGGGAAACTCCGCGAGCGGCGGCGACGGCGGGTACTCGTACGGTCGAGCGGGCGCCTCGGGCAGCGAAGGTTCCGGCGGGGCGATTTACAACCAGGGCACCTTGATGGTGGATCGGACCACACTTAGCGGCAATACTGCAACCGGTGGCAGCGGCGGCGCGGGCACAACAGGCGACGCCACCGTTACCCTCAACGGCTTTCCTGGAGGCGCGGGCGGCGCAGCAAATGGGGCCGCGGTCTGCAACCTGGGCTCGTTGTGGATCACCCGTAGCACGTTGGTGAGCAATGTCGTTGCCGGCGGGGCCGGCGGGTCTGGCGGAAGCGGCGCGCAATTTGCGGACATTGGCGGGAACGGGGCCAACGGCGGGGACGGGAGATCCGGCCTCGGTGGGGCGCTGTTCAATAGCGGGCCGGTGGCAAGCCTGGTCAATTGCACTATTGCGTTTAACTCCGGTAGCGGCGGGGCCGGCGGCTGGGGTGGTTACGGTGGGGGCTATCGCGGCGTGGTTGGTAATGGTGGAGCGGGCGGCGACGGCGGCTCGGGTTTTGGCGGTGTGGACGGGACGTGCGACCTCATCAACTGCACCGTAGCCTGGAACCTGGGCCAAGCCGGTTCGGGCGGCCGCGCCGGCGGCGCGCTCAAAGGCAATCCTGGTGCTCCCGGAACCAGTGGGACCGCCTATGGGGGTACGGCGTGCGGCCCGTTGGTGAACACACTGATCGCCTGGAACACCCCAGCGGGCGGTGACACCTTCCCGGACCCCAAACTCGGCCCGCTGGCGGACAACGGCGGTCCCACGCTGACCATGGCGTTGCTATCCGGCAGCCCGGCCATTGATGCTGGCAATACCTCACTTGCGCCCGCGACCGATCAACGCGGGTTCCCGCGGCCATTCTCGCTGGCGGCGGACATCGGTGCGTTCGAGTTTTGGCCCACCTTGCGGGCCAGTCTAAGGGAGTCTGGCGGAATAGATATTCTGGCCTACGGTATCAGCGGTCAGACCTGCCGCCTGCTTGCTAGCAGCAATTTCTTGAACTGGATGGCGTTTGCCACCAACCAAATCGGCACCAACGGAACGACTCTATTCTACGACAGTCTCGCTCCAGGCAGTGCCTGCCGGCTTTATCGCCTGGTGATGCCCTGACCATCGACGTGAAGGATACCCATCAACCGCAAGCAGAGAGTATTAAACCACCCGCCCACGACGACACCAAATGAGAGGGAGCTGTCTGCCATGAACACGAAACCCAAAACCGCCTTTCGGACGCGGTCACGGATGCAGGCCGGGCACCTGCAAGCGATCCAAGTGCTGCTGCTACTGGCCGGATCCGTGCATCGAACGCTCGGAGCGGCTAGCGACGTGGACCTGTCGTTCGACCCGGGCGCGGGCGTCAACAACAAGGTGAACGCGATTGCGACTCTGAGCGGTGACAAGACGCTGATCGCGGGGAACTTCACGCTGGTGCATGACGCGCCCATTAGTTATGTGGCCTGGCTCGACGTGGACGGGAACACGGATATGACGCTGCGGGCTGCGATCTATGATGACGGCCACGCGCACTGGGAGCCTGGGGTCTATTCGGTCGCGGTGCAACCAGACGGCAAGATCCTGCTGGGCGGGAGTTTTGCCACCCCGAACACGAGGCGCAATATCGTGCGGCTGAATACCGACGGCTCGCAGGACAGTTCGTTTTCGGCAGGGGCATTGACGGCGACGACGGACATCGTTGATAGCCTCGCACTCCAAAGCGACGGCAAGATCGTTCTGGGCGGGCGTCACTCCTCCGGGGATGGCCTGATCATGAGACTGAACGCCGACGGTTCGGTGGACGCCTCCTTTGGCGGCGCCACCCTGGGGGGCGACCCGCTGCAAAACGCCGCGCGGCGGATCATCCAGCAAGCCGACGACCGAATCCTCGTCGGAGGGGAATTCATGACCGTCAATGGCGTAGCCTCCGCGAACCTGGTGCGGCTCAACACGAACGGTTCGGTGGACGGCTCGTTCTCGGCCCCGGCTGCGAATTCCACGGTCTATGCTTTGATACTCGTCGCAGACGGCAAGATGGTCATCGGGCGAGCCTACGATGTAGTCCGCTTGAATGCTGACGGATCTCTTGATCCCGCTTTTGCAGCTTATCGGAGCGGATACCAGATTGCCGCGCTGGCTCGGCAAAGCGATGGCAGGATCCTCTGTGGTGGTTATAACGGTACGAAGATCGCCCGGCTCACCGCGGATGGCTCGCCGGACGCCACGTTCAGCGCTACTCTGGGTGTGACGAGCGGGGATTACCCTTCCCTTCACGCGTTGGCCATTCAAGCCGACGGCAAGGTCCAGGCCGGGGGGTGGTTCTTCACCGTCAACGGAGTTGCGCGCCAGGCCGTCGCGCGACTCAATGCGGACGGCTCACTGGACGGCTCTTTCCTAAACGGCCCGGCGGGGGTGTCCGGCGAGGTGAAGAGCCTTGCCCTGCAAGACGATGGGAAGGTCGTGATCGGAGGCTGGTTCCAGCGGGTCGGATCCGCCGCGCGGAACAGGATCGCGCGGCTCAATGCCGACGGTTCACTGGACAACGCCTTTCTTGAAGGGCTGAGCGGAGTAAGTTCGGCAGTCCTTTGTATAACGCTCCAGAGCGATAACAGGATACTCATTGGTGGGGATTTCACCTCCGTCCATAGCGTGGCCCGGGGCAGAATTGCCCGCCTAAGGACTGACGGGTCGCTGGACAGCGGTTTTCTCGGCACGCAGGCCGGCCCGAATCTCGCGGTCACCTCGATCGCTGCGCAGCCCGACGACAAGGTTCTTATCGCGGGCTCGTTCAATCGGTTCAATCTAGCCCACGTCGGCAACATCGCCCGCCTTAATGCCGATGGTTCGCTGGACTCCTCGTTTCTGGCGAGGATCACACCGGGCGGATCGGGAGCGCCTCATCTCATTCTCCAGCCGGACGGGGAGATTCTGGTCGCGGGCGATTTCATCGCGGTCAATGGGGTGGCACGAACGAACCTGGCCCGGCTCAATGCCGATGGTTCGCTGGACAGCACCTTCCCCAACGGAAGCTGGCCAGCCGGGCTTGGTGCTGTCACGGCCATGGCTCTGCGGAGCGATGGCCGGATCGTCGTCGGAGGACAACGCGTCGTAAACGGGGCAGCGCATCCTTATGTTGCCCGGTTCAATTCGGACGGTTCGCTCGACGGTTCATTCGCGATCAATCTGGATGGTCCTGTCTGGGCGATCGATGCGTTGGCCCTGCAAAGCGATGGCAAGGTCCTCGTGGCCGGTTGGCCGGGTGGAATCGTCGGAGTGGCGCGAACGAACCTGGCCCGGTTGAATGCGAACGGGTCCTGGGACAGCTCCTTCGTGTGCAGCCAGTCTCTGCCGGCTGACGGGATCGGCGGCATTGTTCGGCAGCCCGACGGCAAGATTCTCATCGGTGGGAGCTTCGGCGTGGTCAACGAGGTCGTCCGCCCCAACGTGGCCCGGCTCATGGGAGAGAATAGCCCGGTCGAGATGCTGGCATCGCCCCAAAGCCAGACGGCTGAGGTTGGGACTGGAGTTGACTTCACGGTGGCTGCGACAGGCTTTCCCGTACCAGGTTACCAGTGGCGCTTCAACGGCACCAATATCCTCAGTTGCACGAATTCCGGCCTTGAGCTGACCAATCTCCAATTCCCCCAGTCAGGTGCCTACTCCGTGGTGGTCAGCAATGCGCTCGGCGCAGTCACCAGTTCACCGGCCATGCTCAATGTGATTGCGGCAGTCGAGCGCAGGCCGGCTGAGGGCGTCCAAGTGAGGGGCGAAGCCGGGAGTTTGTTGAACGTGGATTACGCCAACTCCCTCAGCGCCACACCGAATTGGCTTCCATTGGACACAGTAAGCCTGGTGAGCACGTCAGAATATTGCTTCGACGCGTCTAAACCACTCCCGCCGCAACGGTTCTACCGGGCGTGGCAGACGGGAACGCCAAGCGTGATTCCGTCTCTGAGCCTGCTCGGCATCGCTCCGGCCATTACGTTGACCGGCACCATTGGCCACTCTGTGCGTCTGGATTACATCAACCAGTTTGGCCCGACAGATGCCTGGGTCACGCTGGCCACGGTGAAGTTGACCAACACGTCGCAGCTATACTTCGATACCTCCGCGCCGGGGCAACCGCCAAGGCTCTACCGCTTGCTTCAAGTTCCTTAACCACTGACAGGAAAAGTCAATATGAAGAACTCAGTTCCTTTTACAGTCATCACCTTGCTGCTGACAGGTTCCAGCCTCCCCGCGGCCACGCACTTCGTATCGTTAGGGAGCACGAACCCGACGCCGCCCTACACTAGCTGGGTCACGGCCGCCACGAACATTCAGCCGGCGGTGGATGTGGCGGTGGCGGGCGACGAAGTCGTGGTGAGCGACGGCATCTACGCCACGGACAGGGCTCTAAGCTACTCGCTGGCCGATCGGGTAGCGGTGACGAAGCCGTTGACCGTGAGAAGCGTCAACGGCCCCCAGGCCACGATCATCGTCGGTTACCAAGACCAGGCTGGGTTCTATCCGATGACCCGGTGCGTCTATTTGACCAACGGTGCCAGCTTGTCCGGTTTCACGCTGACCAATGGAGGTGCTTATCTCAAGAGCAGCGACATTCCGGACCGCTCCAAGGCCGGTGGCGGGGTATTCTGTGAATCATCCGGCTGCATAGTGTCCAACTGTGTCATCAAGGGGAACGTTGCATTCTCGGGTGGCGGGGCCCGCAACGGGACGCTGAACCATTGCACGCTCAGCGGCAACTGGGGTGGTGATGGAGGTGGAGCCCAGAATAGCACGCTGAACAACTGCTACCTCATCGGCAACTCGGCGGCTGGCATGGGCGGCGGAGCCTCGGATTGCACGCTGAACAACTGCGTATTGACGAGCAACTCGGCCAGCGGTACCAGCGTGAGTGGCGGGGGGGCCGCTAAGTGCAGCCTCTACAATTGCACGGTGATCGGGAACTCGACGCCAGGCTACGGCGGCGGAGTCGTTGACTGCACGTGCCTTAACTGTGTCGTGTACTCCAACACCGCCGCCCAATGGGCCAACTACTATTCGGAGTATTCCAGCGAGAATTTGTACTGTTGTTGCACAGCGCCATTGCCTGCGAACGGCTCAGGCAACCTCACGAACGCGCCGCTATTCGTGGATTACGCCCAGGGCAATCTACGACTGCAGTCCGGCTCCCCCTGCATCAACGCCGGGAACAACGCCTACGCGTCTGGGGCCAACGACCTTGACGGTCGCCCGCGCATTGTGGGCGGCACGGTGGATATGGGAGCCTACGAGTTCCAGCCGGGGGTCAGCGGCGCCTTCCTCGGCTGGCTCCAGCAATACGGCCTGCCCACGGACGGCTCGGCGGATTACACCGATCCCGACCACGACGGTCTGAACAACTGGCAGGAGTGGGTGTGCGGCACCAATCCCACCAATGCGCTCTCGGTGTTGCGCATGGTTGCAGCGCTTCCCACAGGTACCAACGTAATCGTGACCTGGCAGAGTGTGGCGGGGATGAACTACTTCCTGGAGCGGAGCGGGAATCTGGCCTCCCCGTTCACCCTGTTGGCCACGAACATTCTCGCGCAGGCGGGCGGCACGAGCTACGCCGATACCAGTGCCAAGGGCGCCGGGCCGGTCTTCTACCGCGTGGGCGTTCGAGCGTGGTGAGGGATATGCAATTATCCCTAAAGAATAGGCTTATGAAAAAGGCATTCACACTTCTCGTTCTAATTGTCATCCCGACGCTGGCATTTGCGCAGGGGCAAATAGCTATAGCTAACAGCGCGACGTCCTTGGTGCAGCAGCAGACGACCTACCAAGGCTCCACGAATGTCCCCGTTCCCGTGGGCGGGGGTCACGTTCAATTTCTAGCGGCTCCGGATGGCACGCCCTTCACGCCGCTCGTCGCGTCTTGCGGTTGGCCAAACTTCAGGAGCATGGCGGAGTTCCTGGCTGCAAATCCGGGCTGGAACGCCTATGACATCGTCCCCATCGGGCCAGTCCCGGGGCGGTTCGTTGGGCCCATTGTGACGGTTTATTCCCCCCTCACTCCAGGGGGGAATATTGAGTACGTGACCATTGGCTGGACAGGGCCCTTCGCCACCTTCGATACCGCTTTGGCTGCGAGCAGGTCGGGCAACGCCTTCCTCGGCGAGTCAGCCCTGGTCACGGGTGTTGCGACTGGCGATCCAACGACCATACCGCCGGGAATTCCTACCTTGATGAGTGCTTCGTACCCCGGGATGACCCTGTGGTGGCCACCTTTGGACGTTTATTTCCGGGGGTTCACGGCTCAGCCGACGAACCAGACGTTGGCTGTGGGTGCCACAGTCACTTTTTACGTGGAGGCCGACGACGCTTGTCCGCTGCCGTCGTACTACCAATGGTACTTCAATGGGGTGAGTATTCCGCGGGCCAATAGCGCGAACTACCAAATCTCAAACGTGCAGCTTAGGAATACCGGAGCATACTGCGTGGTGGTAAGCAATGCCGCCTGGCTTGGTCCCTGGTTCGGAAGTGTGATCGTAAGCTCGAATGCCATCCTCACAGTCCTGGCGCCCCCGAGCATCACTCAACCGCCGCAAAGCCAGACTGCCTATGAGGGTTCGACGGTTGACTTCCAGGTGAGCGCGACCGGTTCCGCTCCCTTAGGATATCAGTGGTTCTTCAACACCAGCCAGGCGCTCGCAGGCGACACCGACTTCGTCCTGCAATTGACCAACGTGCAGGCGGCTCAAGCCGGTGCTTACACGCTAGTAGTGACGAACGCCGTGGGCGCGCTAACGAGCCCGCCGGCAGTGCTCAGCGTGATTCCGCCTGTTGGACAACGGATCGTCCCGGGTCTCGTGCTCCTGGGCCAACCGGGGAGCCTGTTGACCCTGGAGGATGCTGACGCCGTGGGGCCTGCGTCAGGTTGGGTGACCCTCGACCGCGTAACACTTGCCCATACGCCCCAGTGGTATTTCGACGTGTCTGAGCCGCTGCCCCCGCAGCGATTCTATCGGACCTGGCAGACCAACGGCCCCAGCGCAATTCCGGCTCTTAGCCTATACATGGTCCCCGCCGTCTCGTTGACGGGTAGCATTGGCCATTCGGTGCAGGTGGATGCCATCAACCAGTTTGGCCCCACAGATGCGTGGGTCACGCTGGCCGCGGTGACGCTGACCAACACCTCGCAGCTCTATTTCGATACCTCCGCACGGGGGCAACCGGCCCGGCTCTACCGGGTGGTTCCGTTACCATGAGCGGGGTTACTACCATCTCGAGGCAGCGTCCCTATTGGCTCACCCAACAATGACAACACCAAATGAGAGAAGCAGTCCTTTATGAATACAAACGCAGAAAGCCGGCAGTGTTGGAGGACGAAAACGGTATCGGTGAGGTGGCGGACAGCAGCTCCAGCCCTCTGGGTTGCGATCTCGCTAGGGCCGGTTCTGGCCGCGATTCAAGCCTCGGCTGACCCCTACACTGTTCTCCACCGTTTTAGCGGCGGCGATGGCCAAGCTCCCGATTCGGAGCTGGTCCTGTCAGGCTCAACGTTATACGGGACTACGCTGCTTGGCGGCGGTCCGGGTGGCGGCACCGTATTCAAGATCAACACGGATGGCACCGGGTTTGGCCTTCTCCATGCGTTCATCAATTCAGGCGCGCCATCGTGTCTCGTGCTGTCGGGCTCGACGATCTATGGCGGGGGCGGGAGGTGCGGCGTCTTTTCGCTTAGCACGGACGGCACTGGCTACGGACAATTGGCTTACCCCAGTAGTGTCGTGGGCTTGGTACTCTCCGGCCAAACTTTATATGGGACGACCGGCGGCTCGGACGACTATGGCGCTGTCTTCAGCGTCAATACCGATGGCAGCGGATACACGTCGCTCAAGGTATTCAACGGCAGCGACGGGAGACAGCCATTTGATCGCGTGCTACTGTCCGAGGGGATGCTCTATGGGACCACGGTCGTTGGGGGCGACTTTAATGACGGTACGGTATTCCGGTTGGGCACCGACGGAGGCAAGTTCCAACTCTTGCACAGCTTCAACGACACCGACGGCGCCAGACCTTATGCCGGCCTCCTGCTATTCGACAACCTGCTTTACGGTTTGACTGCGTATGGGGCCTATGGGTTTTACAGGATTAACCCGGATGGCACCGGCTTCACCGTGTTAAAGGGCTTTGGTGCTTCGGACGGCCGAGCGCCTTACGCTCGGCTGGTGGCCTCAGGTGGCAGGTTCTTTGGCGCAATGGAGCAGGGAGGCAATCTCGGCCTGCTGTTCATGATGAACCCCGACGGCAGCGACTATACTGTGCTCCACTACTTTAATGGCGACGACGGAGCCAATCCCTCGGCGCCCTTGGTAGTGTCCGGCGGCAAACTCTACGGGGTGACGCAGTATGGAGGGACGGCGGGCAATGGTGAGTATGAAGGTTATGGGACCGTGTTCAGCTTCTCGCTGGCTCCGCCTGTGATCACGGCGGGGCCGGTCGGTCAGACCGCCGCCAGTGGAAGCATGGTGGACTTCACAGTCCAGGCAGGCGGGTGCCCGGTATTGGCGTACCAGTGGTTCTTTTACTCCACCAACGCCCTGCCAGGTGCGACCAACTCAGTTCTGCATTTGGGCCCGTTGGTGCCGTCCGATTCCGGTCCCTATACCCTCGTGATCACGAATGCTTTTGGCGCGGTGACCAGCGCCCCGGCTCTACTGGACGTGACGGGTGAAGCGCCGACCATTTTGGTGCAGCCTTCGAACCAGGTCGTTGGCGTCGAAGCTGCCACCCAGTTTTCGGTGGTGGCAGGGGGCTCCCCACCCTTTGGCTACCAGTGGTTCTTCGATCTTACCAATATTCTAGCCGGCGCCACCGGCCCCAGTTTATCCCTCACCCACGTGCAAACCAACCAAGCCGGGCTTTATACAGTCCTGGTCACCAACTTGTTCGGGGCCGTGACAAGTTCGCCGGCCTCTTTGAGCGTAGGATCTGCAACCGCCATCAATCCGACTGAAACGGCATTGCGCGTGGCGATGGCAGGCGGAGGAAGGATTACCTTTGCCGGTGACGGCACGATCACGCTGGCCAGCACTATTACCAATGTAGTTGACACTACGCTTGATGCCAGTGGCCGCCAGGTAACCATCAGCGGCAGCAATGCGGTGCGCGTGTTCTACATCAATACCAACACCAGTTTCACAGTGCTCAACTTGACCATCGCCGACGGCAAGAGCCAAGGCGGCTCAGCTATCTTCAACCTCGGCGGCAGTGTGAACCTGACCGGAGTCTCCTTTCGCTCGAATACCGCCGTTAATATCAATGTTCCGAACGATGGCCTGACCACGCAGGCCAGTGGCGGGGCCATCTTTAATCGCGGCGGGACCGTGGCCGCCACCAACTGTTCCTTCGTGGGCAACGCCGCGCAGACCTTAGGGTCGCTAATGCCCGCCGAGGCATGGGGCGGAGCCATCCGCAATGAGGCCGGACTAGTGGATCTGCGATCGTGCACTTTCGTGAGCAACCAGGCCTCCGGCAGGGCAGGCGATTTCGGTGTGTTTCCCTGGCTCTCATCGCCGGGTTTTGGGGGCGCCATTCATAACAGCGGTGCTCTGACGTTCGACCTCTGCACCTTTGCGAGCAACTCCGCGAGCGGCGGCAGCGGGTACGAGGGCATCGGGTCCCATCTTGGTGGCTACCCGGGCAGCGAAGGTTCCGGTGGTGCGATCCTCAACGAGGGCTCGTTGACGATTGATCGAACCACTCTTAGCGGCAATAGTGCCACGGGTGGAAACGGCGGTGCGGGCGCCGCTGGCAACGTCAATAACAATCAGTTGTACGGTTG
>Ga0073936_10009950_pt1 | contig 11721 bp, 10 predicted proteins | sample AliMusrvi5mmetaG_FD_87041 | JGI IMG/M metagenome (GOLD analysis project Ga0073936, IMG submission 87041) | Freshwater lake bacterial and archeal communities from Alinen Mustajarvi, Finland, to study Microbial Dark Matter (Phase II) - Alinen... | ecosystem: Environmental > Aquatic > Freshwater >... | reverse complement strand
GTCCACGAGCACGAGTCGATCGGCAACCTGGTCGAGATTGTCGACGCAGGCAACCGCCACGGAATTCCCACTATGGCCGTCACCGGCGTCGGCAAGGATATGGTCCGCGACTCCAAGTACCTCGGCCTGGCCACGCGCATGTGCGCGGAACTCGGCGCGCACTTCGTCAAGACCTACTACTGCGAGACGGGATTTACGCGGGTTGCCGCCGGATGCCCGGTTCCCCTGGTCATCGCCGGCGGCAAAAAGCTGCCGGAAAAAGAGGCCCTCGAAATGGCCTATCACGCGGTCAATGAAGGCGCGGCCGGCGTGGATATGGGCCGCAACATCTTCCAGTGCGAAGCGCCCCAGGCCATGATCCAGGCTGTCCGTGCCGTGGTTCACGGCGAAGAAACGCCGGAGAAGGCGATGGACTTGTATCTGTCACTGAAAACCGTTGAGGAAGGAACCCAGTATGCAAAATAAAAACACCACCCAGGTTGTTTGCGTGGCGGAGTTTTTCGCCAAGGCAGGCAAGACGGACGAACTCATCGAAGCGCTGCATGTGCTCTTGAAGCCCACCCACGCCGAGCCCGGCTGCGTGCGCTATGAGCTCAACCAGCGCGCCGACGACCCAAGCGGCATCACTTTCATCGAGAAGTGGAAAGACAAGAAGGTCTTTGACGAGCACTGCGCCACGCCGTACATCACGCATTTTTTCGACGACGTGCGCCCCGGACTTGTCGAGCGCTTCGAGGTGAAGCTGTACGAAGAGATTCTGCCGTAAGGAATCGCTGCGTGAGTCGTTGCTTTGAAAGGGCGCGGCTTTAGCCGCGCTGCAGACACACCAAGATGAACGCGGGCTTTAGCCCCTGAGGGGATGTCGGCACCATGCGATGAACCTGCGCAGGGATTCCCCCTTAGACCTTCTCCAAGTCAGAGCGAACCCGATGAATGTAGACCAAATCAAAACGCCGGCGCTCATCGTAGACCTTGACGCGATGGAGGCAAATCTACGCGACATGGCGGCGTTTTTTGCCTCCCGGCGTTGCAAACTCCGGCCCCACTTCAAAAACCACAAGGTGCCGCTGCTGGCTCATAAGCAGTTGCGCGCCGGGGCCATCGGCATCACCTGCGCCACCATCCGGGAGGCTGAAATCCTGGTAGCGCACGGTGTCTCAAGCATTCTCATCGCCAACGAGATTGCCGGACTGGAAAAGCCCGAACGGCTGGTCGAGCTCTCGCGCCACGCGCAGGCGATGGTGGGTGTAGACAACCGCATTGCGATCTCCGACTTTGCGCGCGCGCAACGCAATCGCAATGCGCAAATCGAGATTCTGGTTGACATGAACATCGGGTTGAACCGCTGTGGGGTTGACTCCGCAGAGGCGGCGCTCGACTTGGCCCGCTACGCCCTCGAATCGGGGCTCGCGGTGCGCGGCATTATGGGATATGATGGCCACCTGCAGGGCGCCCCGCGAGGCCATGAAAAGGACGAAGCGGTCCGCCGCGGCAGCAGGACACTGGTTGAAACAGCGGCCCGCTTCGAAGCCGCGGGGATTCCGTGTCCCATTCTTTCTACCGGCGGAACAGGTACCTATGCAATCTCCGGGGACTTTCCCGGCATCACGGAGATACAGGCGGGATCCTATCTCCTGATGGACAACATTTACCTTGAGCGGGGCGCGCCCTTCCAGCGTTCCCTCACCGTGTTGGCCACGGTCATCAGCACACGGGGCCGCGAACATGCGGTTCTCGACAGTGGTGTGAAAGCAATCAGCGGCGAGCGGGGCCTGCCCTGTCTCAAGGATGTGCCCGGTGCGCGACTCACTGCGCTGCACGCCGAGCATGCGCTCATAGAACTCGATCCAGAATCTTGCCCCGGGCTGGCGCCTGGGCAAAAAGTCCACGTGTGGGTACATTACAGCGACGCGACCGTGAATTTGAATTCGTGCATGTATGGAGTCCGCAATGGCCAAGTCGAAGAAATCTTCCCTATCGAGCATTGATTCCAGACGGCGGGATTTCCCCGCGACACAACCACCACAGCACCGAAGCGGCAGCTTTCCCCGCCGTATCCAACTGCCGAGGGATTCGTGCCGGAACCACTTCGACCTGGTTGAGCCGCAGATCAATGCCGAAGGCGTCCACGTCTGGCCGTTCGACGCGCCCTGCCCGGTAGACGTGCTGTTTCTTACCGTTGATGATCGCCACAAGGTGCGCATGAATCGGCACCGGTACTTCGAGGTGCTCTACCTCTGCTCCGGCTCGGCAAACTGCCGCATCCAGGACCGCCTGTTGCCCTTCAACCAGGGCGACCTCGCCATCATTGGCAGCACCCTCTACCATCGCATCGAGTGCCGGTCGTCCGCGCCTCTCACCATCGCCGCGCTCTTCTTTGAGCCCGACCTGATCCGCTGCGACGGTGCCAGCGACAGCGCCGAGTATCTCGCTCCATTCCTGCTTCAGGATGAGGACTTCCCCCACATCGTGCCTGCGGAAACAGGCGTGCCCCGCCAGGTGCTTGACCTCATGCTGCGGATCCGCTCCGAGTTGCCGGCCTCTTCCACGCGTGGTCGCCTGGCGCTTAAAACCTACATGAAGATGCTCCTCATGCAACTCGTCAACCAGTACGCTTCGTACGCCGGAACGGCCGAGACCTATCAGCGCCAGCAATACAACCTTGAGCGGCTGCGCCCGCTATTCCGCTACCTCGGCGAGAATTGCGGAAACCAGGTGCAGGTGCGCGAGGCCTCCCGCATTTGCGGCATGAGCGAGTCGCACTTCATGAGCCTGTTCAAGCGGGTTACCGGCCTGTCGTTCGTCACCTACCTCAACCACTTCCGTATCGAGCGGGCGCAGGCGCTGCTGGCCAAAACAGAAGAGTCCATGGCCGACATCAGCCAGCAAGTGGGCTTCTGCGACCAGAGCTACTTTGGCACCGTCTTTCGTCGCATCGTCGGCATGACTCCGGCTATTTACCGGCGTCAGTTGCGCACCAATGCTTCGGCCGATCAGCAGCAGCCCTACCACATGCCTCCTTTGAATACGGTGGCGCTGGCTCCGCAGAGAGGCAATTCTCGCGTCGCCTCGGCGCAGGAAGAGTCTCTTCTCCGCAAAGCAAGAGCGTGAGCGGTCGTAAACGAGTGCATGCCGTACCGGAACGGCACGGCAAGCGCACATCGCTTATTCCGACCCTGCTCAAGACTCACATCCCCGTAGCTTTGCACAAAAAAAACGTGGGAATCCTCTATACCCTGATGCTTGATTTCGGGGACGATGTGTACACTCCGAAGCCCTATCCATGCTCGGAGTACGGACAAACGGCAGTTCGATACCCGCTGTCGCCGTAATCCCCGTTTCTGTCTATGGATGGGTCGTAAAAGAGATTATTGGACGCGCCGGCGCTTGCTGCGATTCGGCAAGCGAAGGTGTGCGATTTTGGAGGCGACAATGACACAGAGAACTGGTAGAGCCCATTTCCTCGTTCGCGCCTGGCACAATGCCGCCGTTCCAGTCCTGGTATGCCTGGGGCTGTTGCTCCCCGTAGCGCCTGCGTATGCTCAAACCCAAAACGGCATCAACGGAACCGTGACCGATGCGACCAACGCGGTCATCTCTGGGGCCAGCATAACCATCACCAACCGTGACACGGGCGTTGCATCGGTGGCGGTAACCTCGTCAGCGGGCACCTTCACGATCATCGGACTGATTCCCGGGGAATACTCGGTGGCCGCTGATGCTAAAGGCTTCAAGAGGGTCGAGACCACAGCGGTGATTGAAGTGGCCAAGATCTCCAACGTGAAACTTACCCTCACTCCCGGAGCCGCGTCGGAGACGGTAAAGGTGGAAGGCAGTCTTATTACCCTCGACACGACTTCGCCTGAAGTTGGAGCCACACTGGAACCGGAGATGGTCAGCGCTGCTCCGATCTTGATCAACGGGCTATCGCGTCAGATCGATTCCTTCAGCTACCTCGCCCCTGGGGTACAGGGCTCCGCCGGCTCCCATAACATCAACGGCGGCGTAACCTACGAAAACGAGTCGCAGTTCAACGGTGTGCCGGTTGCGTTCGTGCAGTTTCAGGGCAACCAGACCGACATCAATCCGCCCTATGAAGCGGTGAATGAGTTCCGCGTCAGCAGTTCCACGTTTAATGCGGAATACGGCCTGGGGCAGGGTGCGGTTACCTTTAATATGGCTTCGGGAACGAACCAGTTGCACGGCGACGCTTTTGAAATTGTGCGCAATCAGTTGTTCGATTCCCCCGGTTTTTTCCCCACCCATTTCTCCTCGTCGGGAACGCCTACTGCCCCCATCGATCAGCAGAACGATTACGGATTCACTGTAGGCGGACCGGTAACCATTCCCCACCTTTATCACGGCAGGAACCGCACCTTCTTCCACGTCAGCGTCGACTGGTATCGGAGGAACCTGGCGCAGGTTGACATCGGCACGGTTCCAACCGCCGACATGAAGAAGGGTGACTTCAGCAACTTTGTTGATTCCAACGGTATCCAGATTCCCATTTACGATCCGACAACCGGCCAGCCCTTTCCTCAGAATATGATTGACCCCAGCCGCTTCAGTGCGCTGGCCAAGACATTGCTGCCACTGATTCCCGATCCTGATCGGACAGGTACCAACGCTGGCCTGCAAAACAACAAGAACCCGTCCATTCCCGCGATCCCTATCCGGCAGTTCCTCTGGGATTACACGCTCGATGAGACTCTTACCAGTTCACAGAGCATTCACTTCAGCCACTGGCGCGACAATCTGAACTCTCCACAATTGACCTCTGCCGCGATTGTGCCGACCTCGAGCCCTCTGCAGAGCGAGTTATCAAACAACGTTCTTGGAACTGGGTTCGTACTCAACTATGTGAAGACCATCTCGCCGAACCTGGTGGTGACCGCCGGCGTGGACTGGATCGGGGATCTTGTCTCCCAGGACAATGCCAACCTGAATGTGAATTTCGCCGGGGTGGAAAATAGCAGCACACTGCCCCTGATCACCTTTGACGGCCAGAGCGCTCCAACCGCATGGGGAGTGAACGGTGGCGCATACCTTGAATGCTGTTCGGGTGGCCTGACGGTCAACAACAACCGCATGTTGGGCATTGTGGGGGTGAACAACTGGTTGTGGACCAAGGGCCGGCACACCATGAACTTCGGTGTCCAGGTGCGACGCACCTACCAGGACACCCTCGACTGCAATTTCTGCAGCGGAACCTTCGACTTCAGCCAGAGAACGACGTCGACTTCAAGTTCAAGCGACCCGAGTATTTTAGGAGCCTATGGCAGTTCCTTTGCCAGTTTTCTTCTTGGCCTGGTTGATTCGTCGGAACGCATCTTTATTACCGAAGACAAGTTGCGCAACCGCGCCTTCGCCTTCTACGCGCAAGACGATTTCAAGCTCAACAGCCGTTTGACTATCAACGCAGGAATTCGGTATGACATCCTGCAGCCTTTCACCGAAGCACACAACAACATCATCTTCGTCGATCGCAACGCGCCCAACCCAGGTGCGGGCGGGCTGCTGGGTGCGGCCACCAAATTCGGAAACTGCGATGGGTGCGCGAATGTCAACCGCGCGGCCATTCACTGGAAGTATTTTCAGCCACGGCTGGGCTTCTCCTATCAACTCACTCCCAAGACGGTTGTGCAAGGAGGTTTTTACCTCAGCATCCTGAACGGGGGCGCCTATGAATACGGCACTTCGTTTGCGGCGTCGTTCATGTCACCGTTGCTGAATGGATCGTTTCTGCGCTCGGCAACCGGCGGCACTACTCCCGGCTACGGAAGCTGGGATTCGCTTACTCTGCCGGCACCGCAGGCCGCGGCGTTTAATCCCTCCATTGGCAATGGCGGAGTCATCTTCGACTTCCCGACCAGCAAAGACAACCATGCACCCGAGCTGCCTAACGCGCCGTCGGTTGGCACCGCTCCTTACGACCAGGCATGGAGCCTGGGCGTGCAGCGTGAATTGCCCTGGGGCATGTTCATCACGGTGTCTTATGTGGGGAACCGCGCAATTCATTTGCCCACCACCCTGGAGCTGTCGAACCAGCCCAACCCTTCTGTGCTCCAGTATGGAGACCTGCTAAGCGACAATATCCTCGACCCGGCGGTAGTTGCCGCCGGATTTCATGAGCCCTATCCGGGATACGCCGCGCAATACGGAGCCTCGGCGACTTTGGAGCAGGCCCTGACCCCCTATCCGCAGTTCGGGGGCTACTTTCCCGTTAACGAAATGGACGGGACGACTTTCTACAACGCGATGCAAGCCTCGGGCGAGAAGCGCTTTTCAAATGGTTTGAGCTTCCTCACAAACCTGACCCTCGCCAGGAACATGGGCAACACTTCAATCGGTTCCGGACCATTCTCTCCCAACGGGATGAATGCATACAACCCGGCGCCGGAGTATGTGCCCTCCTTCCTCGATCAGCTTTATAGCTTCAAGGCTGTTGGAACCTATGCACTACCATTCGGGAGGGGGCAGAAGTTCGCAAACTCCAGCCGCCTGCTATCTGAGTTTGTGGGAGGATGGCAGTTCAGCTACATTCTTCAGTACGCGGGCGGAAATCCATTCGGTGCGCAGAACGGCTACAATCCGCTGCTGGTAAACAGCTTTGACCGGCCGGATATCGTTGCCGGAGCTCCGCTCAAGACTTTCAGTTACAAACGCTCCAAGGACTTCTTCACCGGCAAGACCGCCCAGCAGCCTATTCAGTTCAGCACCGATTCATTCCAGAACACGGGCCCTTGGGGATTGGGTACGTCGAAGCGTGCCTACACCGAATTGCGAACCCCGCCGCTGCGCCTCGAGAGCTTCGACGTGATCAAAAGCTTCAAGCTTGGCGAGCACGTGCAGGCCAGCCTGCGGATGGACTATTTCAACGCGTTCAACCGCACGCAACTCAGGCCGCCAGACAACAACTCCCTGGATTCCACCTTCGGGCAAATCACCAGACTAAGTTCGCAGATCAGCAATCGAATCGGCCAGGGTCAGTTTCGCATCGAGTTCTAAGTGCGGCTCCCGAAGGGAGCAGGTGATTCCTTCTCGCGAAGATGAGCCTCGCTTTCACCGGCGGGGCTTATCTTCGCAAGCGTTAAAATCTTCGTACACCTCCACAGGAGACCGGCGCAATGGATACTTCAGTAAGATTTACCTTCCGATTTGCTCTACTTTTTGCTGCGCTGGCTGCGTTCGTCACGGCTGCGGCGCATTGTTCGGCCGCACAGCCAGCTGAGAATGGATCGCACGTTCCTGCCTACCCGTTGAAGGTAAGCGCGAATCACCGCTACCTGGTCGATCAAGCCGGAAAGCCCTTCCTCATCGTTGGCGATACGCCGCAGGGTCTGATGGGCCGGCTTAGCGAAAAGGACGCAGATTTCTATTTCGCCGACCGCGAGGCACACGGCTTCAATGCCCTTGGCTGGATCGACGTGATGTGCGCCGGAAATGACTATCCAAACATACAGATGCCACCACTCCCGACGGCATCAAGCCCTTCACTGGATACGTGACGGGCGGGACAGACTACAAACATTACGACCTGCGCAAGCCCAATGAAGACTACTTTGTGCGCCTCGACCACATTGTTCAGTTGGCCGCGAATCACCACCTGCTGGTCTTCCTCGATCCCATTGAAACCATTGGCTGGCTGCCTGCTCTGCGCAACAACGGAGTGGATGCCGCCTATGCGTACGGTCAATTCCTCGGCAAGCGTTACGCCGCCTTCAAAAACGTGATGTGGCTCAACGGCAACGACTTCAACCTGTGGACCATTCCCGAGGATGACGATCTTGTGCAAGCCGTATCGAAGGGGATTCGCTCCGCTGCGCCGCATCAGCTTCAAACCGTGGAACTGCACGTTCGTACCAGCTCATCGTTCGACGACCCGCGCTGGATTCCGCTCATCGAACTGAACAGCACCTACACATACTCGCCCACTTACATCCAAATCCTGCACAGCTACAACCAAAAGCCGGTGGCCCCGGATTATCTCGTCGAAGCTCACTACGACCTTGAAGACGTAGGCACGCCGCCCGACTTCGGAACGCCGCTGGTTCTGCGCAAGGAAGATTACTGGACGGCGCTCTCAGGCGGAGTTGGACAGTTTTACGGCAATCGGTACACCTGGTCCTTCAAGGATGGATGGCAGGGCCAGATTGACACCCCCGGCGTTGAGCAGCTCAGCATCTGGAAGAAGTTCTTCTCCTCGCTGCCCTGGCAGGCCCTGGTTCCCGACCAGGACCACGTAACCGTGACCGGCGGGCTGGGAACATTTGGCGATGTCGACACCAGAGTGAGCGTGAGCGACTACTGCACAGCTGCTCGCACTGCAGACGGGGGAACCGTGGTGGCCTACGTTCCCACCACCCGCGCCATCACTGTCAACATGGCAAAGCTGCGCGGTCCCGCCAAAGGCAGATGGTTCGATCCGTCGAATGGAAGCTACCAGGACATCGCCGGCAGTCCACTAGCCAACACCGGATCGCATCAGTTCACGCCCCCCGGCAAAAATCACGCCGGCGACGAAGACTGGGTCCTGCTGCTCGAAGCTGCGCGCCGTTAACCGACGCCGGACCTCACAAAAAATGCTGGGTGCCCCAGGTCTCGAATTTGAGACCTGGGAAACCACGACTCTCAACTGGCCTGTTCATCCCTGGAAATTCATTCCAACAACTCACTCCGGCCGCACCAATATCTTCACGTGATTCTCCGTTTCGTGCAGCAGGCCATGGTAACCCTTGCTGATCAACTCATCGAGCCCGATGTGATCGGTGATCAGCACATCGGCGCGGAAGCGCGCGTCGGTCATCATGCGGATGGTTTCGTCATAGAGCCCGTAACCGCTCATGCTGCCGATGACGCTTTTCTCGCGGAACACGATGTCTGTAAGATCGAGCGCGGCGGGCTTCTCGAAGACTCCCATGATCACCAGTTTCCCGCGCGTGCGCGTGAGCCTACCGGCCATCAGCACAGTGGCCGGCTGCCCTGCGCACTCAATCACCACATCGAAGCCTTCCCCGCCGGTAGCCTCCAGTCCCGCACTCTCCGCATCCACCGTCAACGGATCGATCACCGCATCTGCGCCGCACAACCGCGCCGCCTCAATGCGCTTCTGAGCGATCTCGAACGCAACCACCCGCTTGGCCCCGCGAATGCGTGCAGCCATCAGCGCCATAAGCCCAATGGGCCCGGTTCCGATAATGGCCACGTTATCCCCGCTGTTCGCCCCACTCCGCTCAACCGCCCGAACGGTTGCCGAGAACGGTTCAACCAGCGCGCCCACCTCGTCTGAAATCGAGCCGGGCAGGTGAAAACACTGGTAAGCATTCAGGTTCAGCCGCCCGGCAAGCGCGCCGCCGGTCCACGATGTGCCCAGGAAAGCCACGCGGTCACATTGCGCCATTGACCCACTCAAGCACCACCGGCACCGCCCGCAGCCGATAATCGGGCAAGCGGCAACGCGATCGCCAACGGCAAAGCCCTTACGCCGTCTCCCACCTCGATCACGGTTCCCGCCATCTCATGGCCGATGATGACCGGCGCCTGCACCCCGGTGAGCAGGTGCGGTTTGTGAAGCGGAATATACAGAGGCCCGCCCACATACTCGTGCAGGTCGGTCCCGCAAATTCCGCACCACGCAACGCTCACCTGAACCTGTCCCGGTGGAGGCGCAGGAGGTTCACTCACATCTTCAATGCGCACATCGCGCTGTCCGTGCCAAACTGCAGCCTTCATGCCGGCTCCCTTCCACCTATTCTTTCCGGGTTGGTTTGCATCTCAAACCGTCGTCACGCCGCCGTCGCACACGTATGCCCCACCGGTGCAATAGGCTGATTCGTCTGAGGCCAGAAACACCGCGATCCCTTCGATATCGCCCGCCGACCCCAGTCTTCCCAGCGGAATCCGCGAGCGGTATCTCTCCCTCGTCGCGCTCTCGGCAAACAGGTAGCGATTCATTGGCGTGTCCATGGTTCCGGGAATAATTGTGTTAGCCCTGATGTTGCTGCGCGCGTACGCTGCGGCCATCACCCGCGTCAAACCGATCAGCCCCGCCTTGCCCGCGCTGTAGGCGGTCAGTTTGGGAGCGCAGCCGAACAGTCCAGTCCTTGAGCTAACGTTCACAATGCTTCCTCCGCCCTGCTTCAGCATTTGCTTGATGGCGTGCTTGGCGCACAGAAACGGACCGCGCAGATTCACGTTCATCACCGCGTCCCAGGTCTCAAGGCTGAGTTCGTGAGCCGGAAGATCACGCCCATCCAGCAAAATCCCTGCGTTGTTATACAACACGTCGATGCGTCCGAAGAGACCCACCGCCGTATCCATCAAGTTATTGACCGAGTCCTTGCTGGATATATCGGTTTTCACAAAATAGGCTTCGCGTCCTGCGGCTCGCACCCGGCACACCACTTCCGTGCCCAATGTCTCGTCCGTATCTGCTACAACAACGCTGGCCCCCTCGCGTGCAAATCTCTCCGCCACGGCGGCTCCCAAACCCCGTGCAGCGCCGGTAATGATCGCTATTTTTTGCGCGAGCCTCATCGCCCGAGCCCCTCTAGCCCACTCAATAGAGGCATTGCGGCGGCGAGAAGGCCGATTGCAACCCGGTAAGCCGCACTGCCGTCTATCAAGGCAAAGCTGCGGCTTAGGGATCGATTTCTGCTCATCGATTCATCCTCCCGTCAAAACCGGGCGGTTGCGCGGATGCATCTTTCCAGATCCAAACCCAAGATATCCGCGGCCGCGGATATCATCTAGAAGATTCCGCTGTTTTTCTCTTGAGAATCTTGAAATGGCCGCCGAATGAGCGAAAATGAGGTCACGATGACTGACAAAATCCGTTGCGTTGTGCCGGCCGGCGACATCTGTGGTGAAGGCGCCGTCTGGCATCCTGAACAAAATGCCCTCTACTGGACTGACATCAATCGCTTTCTCGTCCACCGCTTCGACACCGCCAGTGAATCAACGCGCACGTGGGTCTTCGACGAGCCGGCAACTTCAGTGAATCTCACCACCGACCCTGACCGCCTTCTGCTCGTCCTAGGATCGAAGGTCGTCATCTGGTCGCCTCGCACACACTCGGCAATCGAGACAGTGTTTCAATTGCCCACCTCGCCACAAATGCGCTTGAACGATGCCCGCGTCGATCCGCGCGGATCGCTCTGGGTGGGAACCATGCGCAATAACGTCGGCACCCGCGGCGAAAACCTAGGCGTGGAATTTAGCGGCGGGGTTCTCTACCGCGTCGACCCGGATCACGCCGTAACGGAGTGGAAGAGCGGCATCGGAATCGCAAACACCGTTGCCTGGAGCCCTGATCGTAAAACGTTCTACTTTGGCGACACTACGGCAAACGTCATCTATTCCTTCAGTTATGACAAAGCGAGCGGAGCCATCTCCAGGGAGAAAGAATTTTTTGCCGGCCATGCGCAAGGCGTGCCCGATGGATCGGTGATCGATGCCGAAGGTTTTCTTTGGAATACCCGGCCCGGCGCCGCGTGCCTTATCCGCGTGGCTCCCGATGGACGAGTTGACAAAACCGTGCCTCTGCCCATCTCCACACCCACAACCTGCGCCTTTGGAGGTCCCGGGTTCAAGACGCTCTACATTACCAGCGCGCGTTCTGCCGACCAGCTTTCAGGCAGCGTCTTCTCCATGCAACCGGAGGTCGGCGGATTCCCCGATGGGCGATTCCGCCTGTTGTGAGTCTGCCATCCGCCTGTGTGC
>Ga0073936_10009947_pt1 | contig 11722 bp, 6 predicted proteins | sample AliMusrvi5mmetaG_FD_87041 | JGI IMG/M metagenome (GOLD analysis project Ga0073936, IMG submission 87041) | Freshwater lake bacterial and archeal communities from Alinen Mustajarvi, Finland, to study Microbial Dark Matter (Phase II) - Alinen... | ecosystem: Environmental > Aquatic > Freshwater >... | reverse complement strand
GTACGGAATCAACCTTTACTTCACCGAAAACTGGTTTGGTCCGGGCATGCCGGGGGGAGGCGGCGTGGGCGGGCGCATCTTCGACATTCTCATCAACGGCGTGGCCTTCCGCCGCAACTTCGACATCTTCAAGGAATCGGGCGGAAACGGGCACGCCGCCATTGTCAGTCTGCACGGGGTGCAGGCCAATCACCAGGGGAAGATCGTGATCTCGCTGAACCCCGCCCGAAACTACGCCTGCATCAACGCCCTCGAGATTCTCGACGAAACCAACTGATCGCTAACGTTTCGCCGGCAATGTGGCACGAATCGAATTCTCCAGCGCGCTCCGGTCGAAATCTTCCTCGTTGAGGGCGCTGGAAAATCGTATCGTGCGATCCGGGCCGATCACATAAACCCGGCTCGGCCATGCCTGATAAGCCTTCTCCGCGGCGTCGTTTAGCCCGTCCACCACGGCCGGAAATGCCAGATGAAGCTTCCGCTCGCACATCATGGCGTATTCCCGTTTCTGACCCGCGCTCGACACCGGGGCCAACTGCACGTTCTCCCGCTCGTTCATCGTGCTTTGCCACTGCTCCGTGGAATGCGCTTCCCGAATGTAGACCTGCAGAAAGGTCACGCGCCCCGCGAACGATTTCGCCAGTTCGTTCAGCGCCGGCGCCGCCGTGCGAAAGTTCGGGCAGCTATAGCTCCCGAATACGATCACCGAAGTATGCCCCTTTTCCGGAGCGGCGATATCCACCTTCCCGGATCCGTCCGATCTCTCCAGCACAAACGACGGCGCGATGGTTCCCGCCTTCAGCCCCTCCTGTTGCGCCGGGACTTTCACCGCGAACTGCCGCGCCAGGGCGGTCTCGCGCGCCGACTCACTCTTCATCCCTGCCCTGAGGTAAACGGCGGCGAGCTTCTCATGGGCGGCGCCGAACTCCGGCCAGCTTTTCACCGTCGCTTCCAGTTCCGCCCGGGCTTCCGGCCATTTGGAGTTCGCCATCAGTTCCCCGGCCAGCGCGAAATGCGCTCCGGCGGCTTGCGGGCGCAGCAGGACAGCCCGCTTCAACAACTCCTCCGCTTCCGCATTTCGGGCCCGCTTCGCGAGAATGAGGCCGGATTCGTAATTCGCCTCGTAATCGTTCCGGTCGGCCGCGAGTTGTTTTGAGAATGCGGCCAGCGCGGCATCCGGATCCCCCGTGAAAAGCAGCGCCTGCCCGTAATAAGACTGGATATGGGGGAGCGCGGGGTCGAGCTCGGCCGCCCGGCGAAACGCCTGCACCGCGGCCGGATAATCGCCTGAAGTGAACATCGCCATCCCGAGTGCATAACGCCCTTCCGCGGAGGTTTCATCCTTCAGCAACGGATCCAGCAGGCGTTGCGCCTCCGTGGTCTTTCCCGCCTTGAGATACGCCATACCCAGCACGTAGGCGAGCACCCGGTTCGAAGCCGCGCCGCCGGCCAGAGGTTCCAGCAACGCCAGCGCCCGGGCCGGCTCTCCCAGCTGCAGCAGACAATCGGCCGCCAGCATCGCCGTCTCCGCATTCCCCGGCTGCGCCACGGACAGAGATTCGAGCAGCGGCGCCGCTCGTTCCATCCGGCCCGATTTGTACCACGCCAGAGCCAGGTTTCTCTGCAGGAACGGCCGGGCTCCCTCCGGCGCCGACCGGAGAGCCTCTTCGTACTCCGGAACAGCCTCGTCGTATCGACCCAGTCCCGCCAGCGCGGCGCCCAGATTCGACCTCGCGGCAACGTTGGCCCGGTCCAGCGCGAGACTCTTTCGGTAGACTTCGACGGCCCCGTTCAGATCTCCCCGCCGCTGCCGGTCCACACCCTCGCGATACAGAGAGCCCGCGTCCTGGGCGATAACACAGGACACGGTCACGGTCAGGAAAATGACCGGAAAGATTCGGATTCGGCTCACCAGGTCCACAATCCGCATGATACGCGTTCCCTTTGGCCGAATGCACCGGAGGCCGCATGCACCAGACAAGGAATTTGCAGGGCGAAAGCGCCCGCGGCTGACACGCCCGGCTGATTCGGGGTGCAAGCCCTTACACAGCCGTCGGGCATGAGATACGATGATTGAGCAATTTCATGGGGGATGATGTGATACTCCCGTTTCCCCTCTGATTCGCACGTACAGGGCTGCCCTGCACCTGGCCACCGTGGAGTGAACACATGAAGCATCTTTCCAAAGTCACGTTCGTCGCGTTGATCGGATTCGCGATCCTGCAAGTCGCCTCGCCACAGCCCGGCGCATCGCCGAAAACTTTTCGCGAATCGCAGTACACCGCCGAACAGGCCGACCGGGGAGCACGGATCTACAGCTCGAAATGTTCCGCTTGTCACGGCGAAAACCTGGCGGGCCTTGAGATGGCGCCGGCCTTAGCGGGCGCAAACTTCCGGAAGAACTGGGATACGCAGCCGCTTCTCGTTCTGGCTACGCGGATCCGGACCACCATGCCGCCGTCGGCGCCCAATTCCCTGCCGGTAAATCAGCTGACCGACCTGGTCAGTTTCCTCCTCCGGTCGAACGATATTCGCGCCGGCAGCGTCTCCCTGAACCTGCCGCTGGGCACGGGAAATACGTCCGCGACGGCTTCATCCGCTGCCACCGCGAACACGAACTGGACCACCTACGGAGCCGATCTGGCGAGCACCAAATACGCTCCTCTCGACCAGATCAACAAAGAGAATTTCAGCAAGCTGCAGATCGCGTGGCGGCTGAATACAAACAATCTGGGGCCAACTCCCGACCGGCTCTATTCGGCTACGCCCCTGCTGGTGAACGGAATCCTCTACACCACGGCCGGATCGGCGCGGTCGGTTCTGGCCATGAATCCCGGCACCGGCCAGATTCTCTGGATGTATCAGCTCGACGAGGGCGTCCGCGGCCAGTTCGCTCCGCGCAGAGGCGCGGGGCGCGGTCTCTCTTACTGGTCGAGCCCCGATGGATCCGACCAGCGGATCGTCTTCGTCACGCCGGGATACCGTATGGTCGCGCTGGATGCGAAGACGGGACATCTGGTTCCGAAGTTCGGCGACAACGGGATGGTCGACCTGAAGAAGGAAGACGACCAGAATCTCGATCTCGTCCATTCCATTATTGGTCTCAACGCCACGCCGCTGATCGCCGGCGATGTGGTCGTGGTCGGCGCGGCGCACGCCGCCATGGGAAGCCAAACCGCCACGCCGAGCGCGATCGGATATATCCGCGGCTTTGACGTCAGGACCGGCAAACGGCTCTGGATTTTCCACTCCATTCCGCGAAAAGGCGAGTACGGCTACGAAACCTGGCTCGATGGCTCCGCCGAGAAAAACGGAAATATGGGTGCCTGGGCGCAGATGAGCGCCGATTTACAGCTGGGCCTGGTGTATGTGCCGATGGAAATGCCGGGCAATGACTATTACGGAGTCAACCGGCCCGGCAGCACGCTCTTCTCCGAAAGCCTGGTAGCTCTCGATCTCAAAACCGGTAAGCGCAAATGGCACTACCAGACCATTCATCACGGCCTGTGGGATACCGATCTGCCGTGCGCGCCGATCCTCTTCGACATGGTCCGGAATGGCAGGACCGTGAAGGCCCTTGCGCAGCCCACCAAAGAGGCCTTCCTGTTCGTCCTGGATCGCGAAACCGGCGAACCGATCTGGCCCATCGAGGAACGGCCTGTGCCGCAGACCGACGTTCCCGGCGAAAAGACCAGTCCGACGCAGCCGTATCCGCTCAAACCGCCGCCTTTCGACCGGCAGGGTGTGTCGGCCGATGACGTCATCGATTTCACGCCGAAGCTGAAAGCGGAAGGTCTCGAAGCGCTGAAGAAGTACTTCTATGGACCTCTCTATACACCGCCCATGATGGAAAAGCCAGGCATTTCCGGTACTTTATTGCTTCCCGGCGAAGTCGGCGGCGCCAATTGGCCCGGTGGTTCTTTCGATCCGGAGACGAACCGTCTCTACGTTCATTCGCATACCACGCCTTCGGTGCTTAGAAACGTCTCTGCCGACTTGTCGGTGCCCGGCCCCAAGGCTCCAGGGGGAATCCTCAAACCGGCCACGGAACCCGGTGAAGAGGAAGGCGCCGGTGGTCGTGGCGCCGGTGGCCCAGGCCGCGGTCCCGCGGGCTTTGCAGGCCGTGGACCGGGCGGACCCGGCGGACCGTTCCCGCCTGGGGGAGGGCGAGGCGGCGCCACTGTTGAGGGCCTGCCGCTCATTAAGCCGCCGTATGACCGGATCACGGCTTACGAGATGAACACCGGCGAGATCCTGTGGCAGAAGGCCCACTCATCCACGCCCGATGAGATCAGGAATCACCCCGCGCTGAAAGGCCTCGATCTGCCGCGTCTGGGTCAGCCCGGCCGGACTTTCGTCGGCGTGCTCACCACCAAAACGCTTGTTATCGCCGGCGAGGGCGGCGTCCATACCAACGCCAAAGGTGAGCAGGTCGCGCTCCTCAGAGCCTACGATAAAGCGACGGGCGACGATATCCCGGGCGAGATTAATATGCCCGGTAAGCAGACCGGTTCGCCGATGACTTACATGTACAACGGCAAGCAGTACATTGTTGTCGCCATTACCACTACCGGCCAGTTCGGCGGAGGCGAAATGATTGCTTTCACTCTGCCCTGACGATCTGGCCGGAGCGACGCGCTTCTTTATTTCTGAAACGCCAGCTGCGCGAACTCATGCAGGCTTCGCCGCCAGCTCTGCCATTCGTGAGCGGTCATGGGCGATTCATAAGAAACGCCATTGACGCCCTCTTTCTTCAGAGCCTCGATGGATGCCTGACCAGCGGAAGATCCGGGCTCGCGGCTCCCGTAGCTGACGAACAACAACGTGACCTTCTTCTTAAAGTCGGCCATGTCTTTGATTTCCGATGCCGCGATGGTGCCGCCGCTGAACATACCAATGTGGGAGAACTTGTCCAGGTGGGCCAGCGTGATGCCGTGTGTCAGCATGCCTCCCATGGAGAGACCGGCCAGGCCGCGATGCCGCTGATCCGCCAGCGTGCGGAAGTTGGCATCGATGAACGGGATGATGTCTTCGATCAGAGCGTGCTCAAACGGAGTATCGGTCATCGCCATGGGGCCTCGCCCGCCGCCCGCGCGACCAGGACCGCCCGGCGCACCTGCCAGAGCTGGTCCGCGCCCCGCACCGGGAGCCGCGGCCGGTCCCGGACCACGGCCACGGCCCGCAGCCGCGCCGCCCGTGACCAGGTAACTATTGCTGATCACGATGAGGAACGGCTTCGCTTTCCCTTCCGCGATCAGGTTGTCCATAATCAGCCCTGCAAAGCCCTGACCGCCCCAGCCGTGTTCGTCTTCGCCGGCGCCGTGCTGCAGATAGAGCACGGGGTAGCGCTTCGTGCCTTTTTCATAATCCGGCGGCGTGTAGACGTACGATTGCAGCGTAGCCTTCGCGACTTTTGAAAAATAGTGGACTTCACGCAGTTGGCCGTGTGGAACGTTCTTCAGCGCATAGAAATCCTGGTCGTGTGCCGGAACTTCAACCGCGCCGCCCCAGCGGCTCGAACCATAGAAGATCTGCGTGCCCGGGTCGGGGATAGAGACACCGTCCACATTGAGCTGATAGTAGTGAAAGCCTTCGTCCTGCGCGTTGGTGACGCCGGTCCAGACCCCGCTCTCATCTTTCGTCATCGGATAGGCAACGCCGCCCATATTGATGAGCACGGTCTGCGCGTTCGGCGCCCGCAGTTGCGTGCGGACGCGCCGCTGCGAGTTGACCTCTGGATATTGTTTGCCCGGCTGGTTCAGGGAGGAAGGTTTGAAATCCTCCGTCGGTGCTGTCTTATCGATTTCGACGGGCGGTTGAGCCCCCCGGCCTGCCGGAGCCCCCTGGGGTGCCCCTTGTGGCGCCTGGGCCACAGCGGGGACGCCCGCCAGAATCGGCAGCAGGGCCAAAGTCATGATCGCGAATTTCATCGGTAACTCCTGTCAGAGCGTATCTTATCTCGTATCCGTGCCTCGTATCCGAGCCACGGGCGCTTTGTCGGCCGCGGCTTGTATCAATGGTGATAGCATCTTGTGGGACGGTGATCTTATGAGGCGATTTGCGCAGGCTGTTTCTCTCTTTCTCATGCTGGCAGGAGCGGTATTCGCCGCCGATCGGGTGAAAACCAAAAACGGCGTGCTCGAAATAACTACCCCTCCGAAGGACGGCGTGCGAGCTTTCAAAGGCGTCCCGTTCGCCGCTCCGCCGGTGGGCGATCTGCGCTGGAAGGAGCCTCAGCCCGTGAAGAACTGGACGGGCACACGCAATGCCGATCAGTTCGGCGCGGCCTGCATGCAGCGCCCAGGCGGCGACTGCTGGCATCGCGGAGCAGGGACCAGCGAAGACTGCCTGTTCCTGAATGTGTGGACTCCGGGAAAATCGGGCGACAAACTTCCCGTGCTGCTTTATATCTTCGGCGGCGGATTTGTGAACGGGGAAGGTTCGGAGCCGCGCTATGACGGCGAGAGCATGGCACGCAAGGGAATCGTCGCCATTTCCATCAATTATCGTCTCGGGATTTTCGGCTTCATGGCGCATCCGGAGCTTTCGAAGGAATCGGCGCATCACGCGTCGGGCAACTACGGGCTGCTGGATCAGGTCGCGGCGCTCCGGTGGGTGCGGCAGAATATCGCGGCCTTCGGCGGCGATCCCGCGCGCGTCACCATTGCCGGTGAATCGGCAGGATCGATCTCGGTGAGCGCGCTGATGGCGTCCCCGCTTTCTAAGGGCCTGATCGCCGGCGCGATTGGAGAGAGCGGGGCTTTGATTTCGACGCTGCCGCCGCGGTCGCTGGCGGACACGGAAAAGGATGGCGTCAGATTCGGTGAGATCGCGGGCGCGAAATCGATTGCGGACCTGCGCGCGCTGCCGGCGGACAAAGTCATGGAACTGCTCCCTCAGCCCGGCGGACGCGGCGGACGGGGAAGTGACGCGGCCCCCGCCGGCCCCCCGCCCGCACCTCCGCTTTCGTTTACTCCCAACATCGACGGATACTTTCTGCCGAAGCCGCTGACGGAGATTTTCCATGCCGGTGAACAGGCGAAGGTGCCGCTGCTTGCCGGCACGAATTCGGAAGAGCAGAACGCCCGGTCGGTGCTCGGACAGAATGAACCGACCGTTGAAGGATTCAAGGCGGCAATCCAGCGGCTCTACGGCGACCATGCCGATCAGGTGCTGAAGGTCTATGCACCGAGCACGCCGGAAGAAGTCATGCAGGCCGCTACCGATCTGGCCACGGCAAGGTTCATCGCGCATGGCACCTGGAAGTGGACGGAACTGCAGGCGGCAAACAGTGGCAAGCCTGTCTATCGCTACTTCTATACCAAGGTGCGCCCGGCAACGATTCCGGGTCGCGGCCCGGCTCCGGCGGCAAGTGCTGGCGGCCGGGGGCCTGACGCCGGAGGCCGCGGCGCCGGATCCGGCCGGGGCAGGGGCGCTCCGCCCGCTCCCCGCGGCGCCGGCCACTCCGTCGAAATTCAATATGCGATGGGGAATCTGGATCTGGACGATCGCTATGCGTGGGACGCCGACGACCGCAAAGTCTCGCAAACGATGCAGAGCTACTTCGCCAACTTCGTCAAGACCGGCAACCCGAATGGACCGGGACTGCCGGAATGGCCCACTTACAACGCGCAGACGGGTTACCTGCGTGAACGCATCGGCGTCGAGACGAAGTCCGAACCCGAGCCCGATCGGGAGCGGTATCAGGTGCTCGACGCGATGTTAGCGAACCGGCCGTAACCACCGAATAGTCAGAAGAAAGCAAGGAGCACGGCAATGAGAACATCGAGAATCAGAGGCACGGGAGTGGCGATTGTTTCGCTCCTGTGCACAGCGGCAGCATTCGGCCAGCCCGCGGCGACTCCGGCGGGCAGGGGTCCCGCTGCGCCCCGCGTCGTCTCTCCGGAGATTCTGCCCGATAAACAGGTCACGTTTCGGTTATTCGCGCCCAAGGCCAGCGAAGTGATGGTCACCGGCCACTGGGAAAACGGCACGAATATTCCGCTGACCAAAGACGCTGCGGGAATCTGGTCCGTGACGGTCGGCCCGCTCGCCGAGCAGTTGTGGGGTTACTCGTTCACGGTGGATGGAGTCAAAGTGCTCGACCCCGGCAACGCGGAGACACAGCGGGATGGCAACCGGTATGAAAACCTGCTCATGATCTCCGGTCCGGCGTCGGCGATGTGGGATTTCAAAGACGTTCCGCACGGCCAGGTGGAATCGATCTGGTATTCTTCCCCGATCCTCAAAGAGAAATCCCGCCGGATGCTGGTTTACACGCCGCCCGGCTATCACACGGGCACGGCCAGCTACCCGGTGTTGTATCTGCTGCACGGCGGTGGCGGCGATGAGGACGCGTGGAACACCATGGGCCGGGCGAACATCATCATGGACAACCTGCTCGCCGCGGGTAAGATCAAGCCGATGATCGTGGTGATGCCGAACGGCAACGCGACCCAAACGGTCTCCCAGGGCTATGGGTTCGGACCCACGCCAGCCTTGACCTCAGTGACCGCCCCCCCGCCCCCGGGACAGGCCGGAGCTGCGCGGGGCCCGGCAGGCGCGCCCGGCGCGCCGGCTGGAGGAGCCGCGGGCGGCAGAGGACCGCAACCCTACGAAGGCTCCTATCCGCAAAGCCTGGTCAAGGAAATTGTGCCGTTCATCGAGCACAATTACCGCGTGGTGGCCAATAAAAACAGCCGCGCCATTGCAGGCCTGTCGATGGGCGCCGGCCATACCATCGCCGCCACCAACAATAATCCCGGCGTGTTTGGCTACATCGGTGTCTTCAGCGGCGGTGGCCGTATCGACGAAGCCTTCGACAAACAACTCGCGGCCCTGAAGGCCGGCGGCGTTAAGTACTATTGGTTGGGCGCCGGCGATAAGGACATGGCGCATGCGGGAACCGTCGCGCTGGCCGAAGAGGTGAAAAAGGAAGGTTTTGAAACTTCTTACCACGAGATGACGGGTATTCACTACTGGTTTATCTGGAGACAATTCCTCAGCGATTTCGCGCCGGTCTTGTTTCAGTAATTCGTTTGAGAAAAGGGCGGGTTGCCTTTCATTCAGGCAACCCGCGATTCCTAGCGGCCCTCCCAGGCGATTGCCTGACCTTGCCGCAACCGCACATCCCTGGTCGCATTTCCATAACGAAGCCGAACCGCGGTCCCTGCAGTCGATCGAATCGCGGACTTCGTCAGGCGTCCGTCCTTCCATGCCACGTCCACTTCGAAACCGCCGCGCGCGCGAAGTCCCGTCACGGAGCCGGCGGGCCATGCCTTCGGTAAAGCAGGGAGAAATTCGATCTCGCCGTTGTGGCTCTGTACCAGCATCTCCGCGATTGCCGCGGCGCCGCCGAAATTCCCGTCGATCTGGAACGGCGGATGGGCATCGAACATATTCTCGTACGTGCGCTGCGGACTCAGCAGGAAACTGAAAATGCCGTACGCATGGTCGCCATCCCCCAGCCGGGCCCATAGATTGATGCGCCACGCCGTGGCCCATCCCGTGGCCTGATCGCCCCGGATTTCAAGCGATCGCTTCGCGGCCGCAGCCAGTTCCGGAGTATCCCGGCGATTGATTTGCCAGCTCGGATAGAGACCGAACAGATGGGAAACGTGACGGTGATGGATCTCCTTCGCCTGCATGTCCCAGTCTTCGCGCCATTCCTGCAACTGCCCCGCGCTGCCGATCTGATCCGGCGCCAGGCGAGCGCGCGCCGCCGCCACCTGCGAACCGAAATCGGCGTCGATCCCGAGGATCTCACCGGCATGAATGCAATCCGCAAACAGATCCCGCAGAATCTGCATATCCATGGTCGGTCCAGGCGCCACGGCCGCACCCATCGGGTGCACGTTCTCCGGAGAAAGCGAGGGATTGGTAACCAGCCAGTGATGCTTCGGGTCTTCGACCAGGGTGTCGAGGAAGAACTGCGCCGCGCCCTTCATGGCCGGATACGCCTTTTTAAGGAATGCCCGATCGCCGCTGTAATCGTAGTGATCCCACAAATGCAGGGAGAGCCACGCGCCGCCCATGGGCCACATCCCGTAAGGCGCGCCGTCTATGGGAGCCGACGCTCTCCAGAGATCGGTATTGTGGTGGACCACCCAGCCCCGCGCATTGTACATCTCTTTCGCGGTCCGCCCGCCCGTGTCGGTAAGATCCATGATCATGGCGATCAGCGGGTCGACGCACTCGGCGAGATTGGCCGGCTCGGCGGGCCAGTAATTCATTTCCGTATTGATGTTGATGGTGTACTTGCTTCCCCATGGCGGACTCATGCTCTCGTTCCAGATCCCCTGCAGATTGGCAGGCTGGCCGCCGGGACGGGAACTCGAGATGAGCAGATAACGCGCGAACTGGAAGTAGAGCGCGGCGAGTTGCGGATCGCCTCCCGCGGAGAAGTCCCGGATGCGCTCGTCGGTCGGCTTCTTCGCCGCGGGGGTGGTGCCCAGATCGAGTTGCACGCGGTGGAACAAGCGCTGGTGTTCTTTGATGTGGGCCTGCCGCAGAACGTCGAACGGCTTCTTCTCCGCCGAGGCCAGCGTTTGCCGCGTCAAGGCGCGCGGATCGCCGCTCACGTCGTTGTAGCTCTTGTAGCTGGTCGCGGCCGCGATCAGCAGAGTCGCCGAATCGGCGCCCTCCACGGAAACGGTCTGGCCATCTGCCGTGGTGTGCCCCCCCTGTGCCATGACGCGGACGCGCGTCTCGAAAGTCAGGGCGCCTTTGATGCCGGACGAATCTCCATTCACGCCCGTCATGACCAGTGTGCCCGGCGCCTCCGCGGTCACGCTCGCTTTCTGCGGCGTATTCATCTTCGCCTGGAAAGAGATCTTTCCGGGCTGCTCCGCCGTGAGACGGACCACGATCACCTGATCCGCCGGACTGGAAAAGACTTCGCGCATGTAGTGAACGCCGCCCGAGGTGTACTGCACGCGCGCGATCGCGGTATCGAGATCGAGATCGCGCCGGTAGTTCCCGACCGAGGCTGGTGCCGGGAAGGTCAGCTGGAGATTGCCGATCGTCTCATAGGGCATCTGCGCCAGCGGTTTGGCCATCACCTTGTCCGTGATCAGCTTTGCCCCCTCGGCATACTTGCCGTCGAAGAGGAGACTTAGTACCTCGGGCAGCGCCGCGCGCGCGTCGGGATTGACCGGATCGTACGGGCCTCCGGCCCACAACGTGTCTTCGTTCAATTGCAGGCGCTCGTTCACCACGCCACCGAACACCATGGCGCCCAGGCGGCCGTTGCCCACCGGGAGAGCTCTGACCCATTCCGCCGCGGCGGGCCCGCCGCCCCGGCCGCCCGTGGGCGGTGTGTAGGGGTGGTCAGCCGCCGGTTGACGATACCAAAGCGTCATCGCCCCGTCCGGTGGCGGCGCCTCGCCGGTGAATGGAAGGGCTGTTGCGGGGGCGTTCTGCGCCTGCACCGAAACCGGCAGACTACCTGTGGTTACGCCGATAACCGCCGCAAGCGCGCCAAAACCGATTAAACTCCATCGCTTTGATCGATTCAATGTTAGCTCCTAGATCCCGAAAATCCCCAGCCCCAAACTAACCAGAGTCATCCAGACCGACGCCAGGAGCAAGAACGGCAGCGTAAATTTCTGGTGCTCCCGAAACTCAATCCCCGCCAGACCAACCAGCAGGAAGGGCGCGGGCGTCAAAGGACTCACCGGAAAGCCCGTCGTGTGCATCCCCAACATGGCTGCCTGCGCCATCT
>Ga0073936_10009946_pt1 | contig 11723 bp, 8 predicted proteins | sample AliMusrvi5mmetaG_FD_87041 | JGI IMG/M metagenome (GOLD analysis project Ga0073936, IMG submission 87041) | Freshwater lake bacterial and archeal communities from Alinen Mustajarvi, Finland, to study Microbial Dark Matter (Phase II) - Alinen... | ecosystem: Environmental > Aquatic > Freshwater >... | reverse complement strand
CTCTCACGCTCTCACGCTCTCACGCTCTCACGCTCTCACGCTCTCACGCTCTCACGCTCTCACGCTCTCACGCTCTCACGCTCCCACGCTCACGGCTCCATCCCCTGGTCGCGCGCCTCCCGAGCCTTCTTATCCCATTTGCCTATCTTGTCCTGGTGGATGCCGCCGAGGGCGAGCAGTTTTTCTTTGTCATAAATCATCTCGGCGCGGCTTCGGCCGATGAGCGAATAGTCCTTCATCAGGAAAATGGCCTCCTCAGGACAGACTTCCTGGCAGTAGCCACAGAAGATACAGCGGAGCATGTTGATCTCGAACTGCTTGGGCGCCTTCTCGACGTTCCCAGCTTCCGGGACGCCCCCGGGTCCGGGCGGAGTGATGCGGATGGCCTTGGGCGGGCAGACAAATTCGCACAACTGGCAGGAAACACATTTAGTGCGGCCCTCCTGGTCCTTAACCAGGTAAGGCGCGCCGCGGTAGCCCTCGGGCACCACCCACCTTTCTTCGGGATACTGCATCGTCACCTTCCGCTTGAAGAAGTGGCGCAAGGTGACCTTAAACCCGCCGACAATCGCCGGCAGGTAAAGCCGTTCCCAAAGATTTAGTTTCTTGCGCTTAAGGATCATCTAACTCTTTGCCCAGAGCACCACGGCCGTTACCACGATGTTGGCCAGCGCCAGCGGGATGAACCTCCGCCAGCCCAAATCCATCAACTGATCATAGCGGAAGCGCGGCCACATCCAACGCACCCAGATGACCACAAACAAAATGCAGCAGACCTTCGCCAGGAAGATGCCGATATGAGCCAGGCCGGCCCAGATCGTCGTCGCGGCTTGGTCGAGACCGGCCACCGGCAGGCTCCACCCCCCAAAGAACAGCGTCACCATCAGGGCGGCGGCGGCCGTCATGTTGGCGTATTCACCCATAAAGAACAGCGCGAATTTCATCGAGCTGTATTCGACGTTGTAGCCTCCCGCCAGTTCCTGCTCCGACTCGGGCAAATCGAATGGCATGCGGTTGGTCTCGGCAAACATGGCGGCCAGGAATATCACAAACGAGAATGGCGCGTAGAAGATGAACCAGCCGTGTACCGCCTGCCAGGTGACGAGGCGGTTGAGGTTTAGGCTATTCGTCCCCGCCAGCAAGGCCTGCCATCCCGCATTCAACTGCGGCACGTCCAGGCCACCGGCGATCAGGAACAGCGGGATGACCGACATTCCCATCGCGATTTCGTAGGAAATCATCTGCGCGCTCGAGCGGATGCCCCCAATGAAGGGATACTTTGACTTCGCCGCGTATCCCGCCAGCACGATGCCATACACGCCGAGCGAGACGATGGCAAAAGTGTAAAGCACGCCCACATTTAGGTCCGCAATGATCATCTTTTGCCGGCCCAGCAGCGAGCCAAACGGAATGATAGCCACCGTCAGCAGGCTCGGAATCATCACGATTGCCGGAGCCAGCCAGTAGTAAGCCTTGCGCACATGTGCCGGGGTGAAGTCTTCCTTCAGGAACGACTTGATGGCATCGGCGGCGGGTTGCAGCAGGCCGAACGGCCCGACCCGGTTGGGGCCGTGGCGGTCCTGGATGGCGGCGGAGACCTTACGTTCCACCCAGACTGAATAGGCGACTATGAACATGAGGACCGCGAAAACCACCAGAATCTTCAGCGCGCTGAACAGCGTGAATTGCCCCGCTGAGCTCCCGAGCCAGTCTGTGATCGCCTGAATCATCGTCTAGATCCCAATCGCCTTGCCCGTATCGCCCAAGCTTGCCCAGGTTAATCCATTGAACGCGGGAACCTCGGCCGCCATCTGGTTAAACAAGCCTTCGACACTCACGCAGCCGGCCTTCCCGGACAAATCGGAAAGGAGTTCGCCCAGAAACTCCCATTCCGGCCGGGCGTCGCCCGGCGGCTCGACGGCTTTCATGAACTTCTGAACTCGCCCCTTGGTGTTGGTAAAAGTGCCGCGCTTTTCGGCATGGGCGCACCCTGGCAAAACATAATGTGCGAGCCGCGTTGTCACGCTGGGCAGGATGTCGCTCACGAGGAGCAGGTCCAATTTGCCAAGCAAATCCGCGCCCAATCCCTGTCGGCTCACATCTTCGCCAACGACAATGAGGAACTTGATGCGCCCGCCGCGGATGCCCTCGGCGATCTTCAGCAGGTTCGACCCCATAGGCTCCGCGGCGATGCCGGTAAGTCGTGCCCCCGTGCTGTTCGGATTCCGGTCCGCATTCAGCAGCAACTGGTCGCCCTCGCCCGTCCGCGGCACCGAATCCGTGACCGCACCCAGCATCTTCGCCAGTTTCGCCAGCAGGTACAGCTCCTCATTGGTCTGCCGCGCCGACCCAATCACAGCAACGGTTCCTGCCGGTGCCTGTTTAAGCTTCCCCGAAATCTCCCTTAACACCGCCGCCCACCCTTCCCGATTTCGGATTTCGGATTTCGGATTTCGGATTTCCGTCAGGCGGTCCTTCCTTCCGATCCACTTATAATTCAGCCGCCCGTAATCGCACATCCAACACGCATTGACCGCATCGTTCTCGCGCGGTTCGTAGCGAAAGATCTTCCCCTCGCGCGACCCGATGACGATGTCACAGCCCGTTGCGCAGCTCGTGCACAGGCTCTTGGTCTCCTTCAAAAACCAGACGCGCATCTGGAACCGGAAATCCTTCGACGTGAGCGCGCCCACCGGGCAAAGGTCGACCGTGTTGAGGGTATAGTTATTCTCGAATACCTTACCGGGATACGCGGTGAGGGTATTGTAGCTGCCACGATTGACGATCCCGAGCGCATCATCGCCGACGATGTCCCGGGTGAAACGAATGCAGCGCGTGCAAAGTATGCACCGCTCGTCGTCCAGCACAATGCGCGGGCCAAGGTCGATCCGCTTGGGTTTGTGCACCTTCGCCTCGACGAACCGGCTCGCCGATTGGCCATACTCCACCGAGTATTCCTGGAGCTTGCATTCCCCGGCTTGATCGCAAATCGGGCAATCGAGTGGGTGGTTGATGAGCAGGAACTCCAGCACCCCCTCCCGCATCTTCTTCACCGCAGGTGTGTCGGTGTAGATTTCCATCCCGGGGGAAATCGGCGTCGCACAGGCAATGGCTGGACGCGGCGCTTTGGCGATCCTAACCGTCCCATCCGGATTCAGGATCGGCTTGCGGTCCGGGCCGACGGCCGGCGTGCCAAACTCGACGAGGCACATGCGGCAATTGCCGGCGACCGGCAACTTGGGATGATAACAGTAATGTGGGACGTCCACCTGCGCCGCCGCACAAGCCTGAATCATGGTTGTCGGCAGAGGCTTGCCGGAGGCCGGGTCCGGCATCGTCTTCGGCACTTCCACATCTTTGCCGTTGACCCGGACCTTCATCATATCCACGAGGGGTGGCGGCACGAGCTTCGTTTCGATTGGAACTGCAGTTGACATCTTGCCTTTCAGCCCTAGGGATGCTTAGCCATATCTATGCAGTCGGGGCGAGCGCCCCTTGAACCGCAGAGACGCGATGAGCGCGGAGAAGACAGCAGGAGAGAAGATCCCGCTCGAAACGCGCGATTCTTTCCTTTTGCACTGCGGTGAAGGCTGAGATTCTGCTGTTCTTGTCTTCTCTGCGCTCTTCGCGTCTCTGCGGTTTAATCTCGGCGGTAGACTCTGGTTTTGCTCCGCATGATTCTGTCCCGCCATGATTCTGTCGATGTTCCATTCGGCTGCGGCTTTGCCGCGCTGTGGTGATCGCGTCTCTGCGGTTTATTGGGCCTTCGTTCAATTGCATGGATACGGCTTAGGTAATATTGAACAATAACTGTGCGTCTTCCGGGTGTCTATTGCGGACTCGCCGCCAGTTTCATTTCCCCCGTCGGCCCCGCGCCTTGCCCGGAGCGGCGATCCTCGTCAGCCGCGCCCCGGGCGATGAATTCCTCTTTGAACTTGCCCACGAAGCTCTGCACCGGCCACGAGCAGGCTTCGCCGAAGGCGCAAATCGTGCGTCCGCCGGGAATATTGTCCGCGATCCGGACCAGGTGATCGGCGTCTCCCTTGCGACCTTCCCCGTGCGTGAGCCGATGGAGTGCCTTGGCCATCCAAAGCGAGCCCTCGCGGCAGGGTGTGCATTGGCCGCAGCTTTCGTGCGCGTAAAACTCCGCGAGGTTCGCCAGCGCCGCCACGATGTCGGCGGAATCATCCAGCACAATGATCGCGCCAGAGCCGGACATGCTGCCGGCGGCGATGAGCGAGTCGAAGTCGTATGGCAAATCGAGCATATCCACCTCCTGCTCGGTATCCTTGCCATCCAGGCTCCGGCGCCTGAGCTTGAATCTTTCTCCAGCCTTGAAAACCTTGGCCGAGGAGCCTCCGGGAATCACGGCTTTCAATTTGCGTCCCTCGCGCAAACCGCCGCCAAAGGCGGGGTCGTTGATGAGTTCGCCGATCGTGACTTTGCCAACTTCGACCTCGTAATATCCGGGCTTTCTGACGTGGCCGCTGATGCTGACAATGCGGGTGCCGGTGTTGTTGGGCGTGCCGAGTTTCGCGTATTGCGCGCCACCCAGGGCGACGATGTGCTTAACCGCGCAGAGCGTCTCGACGTTGTTGACGATCGTGGGACATAGGTAGAGGCCGAGCACAGCCGGGAAGTAGGGAGGCTTGATCCGGGGATACGCGCGCTTGCCCTCCAGCGACTCGATCAATCCGGTTTCCTCTCCGCAGATGTAAGCGCCAGCGCCGCGGTGGACGTGGATCTCGAGATCGTAGCCGGAGCCAAGAATGTTCCGCCCGAGAAAGTTCTTCGCTCGGGCTTCCTTCAGCGCGCGATTCAGAATTCGCGCGCCCTCCCCAAACTCGCCGCGGATGTAGATGTATGCCAGGTGGACGTCATTGGCGTAACTGGCGATGATCATGCCCTCGATCATCTGATGCGGATCTTTGTGGATGATCTGCTTGTCTTTAAACGTGCCTGGCTCCGATTCGTCCGCATTGCAGATGAGGTAGATCGGCTTGCCGCTCTTGCGATCCACGAACGACCACTTCAGACCACAGGAGAAGCCGGCGCCGCCACGACCCCGCAAGCCCGACGCCATGACCTCCTGCCGGAGCTGCTCCGGACCGCTGAGCGTCTGACCGTTGGGGAGCGTCTTCGGCTGGAGCCCCAGCGCCTTCTTCAAGATCTCATACCCGCCATAGCGCAAATAGCAGTCGAGGCCGGCCGTGTACCCGGGCTGATCTACGTATCTTAGAATCTGGCGGAATTCTTGCGGCATATCAGCAGCTTGACTCTCGCTGAAAATTCCTTACGTTGATGCCCGCGCCGGCTTGCCCGATGGTGTAACGGTAGCACAGCAGACTCTGGATCTGTTTGTCATGGTTCAAATCCATGTCGGGCAGCCAACCTGTATTTGCGATCTTTGGTTTTACGGTCAAAACGCATTTCAGTGCCTGAAGCGATAGAGCAATTTATCGCCTTCCGCAAGGTCAAAACCCCTGAGGCCGACGGGCGCAGACCCTGATTAAGCTTGAGTTTAACCTGGTGCAGCCAGAACCAAAGAGAGCGAAACAGAACCGCGGAATACGCCAAGGCTGACACCGCCGACCCAGATCGGCGCTTCAAACAGGCGAGCCGTTGGCCCGTCACCGGCTGCCGCCCGCTCCGCCCACCACTGCGGACAGGTCGGGAGCCTCCCCGTAGACTCGCCGTAGCGCCTCTGATCGACGGTCAGAGGTGCTATGGCGAGTCTGCGGCGGAGCACGCGCGCGATCACCACTTCAAAGCAGCTCTCCAGCCCCCGGTTCCTCGCACCCTGCACCCGCCCCGATTCGCGAGCCGGAGCCACACTCGCTCCCCACTACCTCCTGGCCGCCCTGAGGCCCGCTCCAGGCGTATTACTGGCCAAGCGGTAGGCAACCACTAGGCAACCACTCCGATGTGGATCGGATCCACATCGGAGTGGTTGCCTAGTGGTTGCCTACCGCTTGGCCATCCCCAGGCTTGGACCGGGCCTGAGCCAAGCCGGCCTCGGGCCGGTGCGGCACTCCCGTCGCCGACACCGGCGGCGGACTGCCTTTGGGCATAAATGGTAGGGGTGACCTGTGGCCGGGTCAGCCCGGCTACGTCAACACGGCGGGCTACCCGCGAATCCCATTGGCTGCCAAGCAGTTGCGGAGCCGTCGAATCCCTGGGCCCGGACTGCGCGCTTTGATGGCTAGAGCATCAAATCCACCCGCCAGGGTCAAACATCGGGGTATTGGCGCGGCAACGCCCCCGCGCACTCCGCCCTTGCCTGATTCCTTCCCTTTCATTACAATGGTGCCTGTACAAAGCTGTTTACATACACCAATCTCCCGATGCCACAGGAAAACCTTGACAACCGATCAACACGCATGAACACAATTACACGAGACGAATTCCTTCTTTCTCGCTGCGCGGGGAGCGAGCGAGGAGAGGGTCTGGGTGAGGGAAAACTCATCTGCCATTCCATTACTCCACCCCTTCCATCTTCGGGAGTAGAAAGCGGGGGAGAGGACGAACTGCACGTTCCCGCGCCTGAGCTTCCCACCCCAGTTTTCGTGTCTTTTCGTGTGTTTCGTGGTTACCTCACCACCGCCCTCCGGATTTCTGCTCTCTGCTTTCTGCTTTTGCCTTTTCTCTGTAGCGGTTGCACCAAGCAAGCAAAGAAAATCCGCCACCTCGCCAGTGCGAAACTCGATTTCGCCGCCGGCAAGTACGAGAAGGCCGAGATCGAATACCGCAACGTCCTGCAGGCGGACCCTGGCAATGCCACCGCCATTGCCCAATTGGGCCTCATCTATCATGAGCAAGGTCGGCTCCCGCAAGCCCTTGGCTATCTCAAGAAGGCCACCGAATTGACTCCCGACAACTCGGACTTGCGCCTAAAGCTCTGCCTGACAGAACTTTCTCTCGGCGACCTAAGAAACGCGCGCACGAATGCCATGCTCGTTCTTCAAAAGCAGCCCGGGCAGGAGGACGCCCTCCTGGTCCTGGCCCAGGCCACTTTCTCCACGACCAATGTCCAGGATACAATCCAGCAGATTACAAAGCTGCGGCAGCAGGACAAAGATCGGCCTGGCTACCATCTCGCTCTCGCTGAGCTTTATCTCCGTCAGGGGCAAATCACCAACGTTGAACCCGAGCTGAACCAGGCGCTGGCACTCGATGCAAATCTTCCCGCTACGCGAATGGCCCTGGGCAATCTTTATTGGATACGCAACGACACGAACAGGGCCGATGCCACCTTCAAAGCTGGTGTCGCACTTCCTCCCCCAAGTTCCCCCAGGCGCCTGAAATACGCTGATTTCAAACATAAGACCGGCTCAGCTTACGAAGCCAGGAAGATTCTCGAAGATATCACCCGCGACGCCCCGGATTACGTGCCAGCTTGGAATTACCTCGCTCAGATCGCCTTCGCTCAGAACCGGCTCGATGATTGCTCCGCTATCCTGCAGAGAGTCCTCGCCAAGGATTCCATCAATTACGAAGCCACCTTGCTCGACGCTAACGTCAATCTCAGCAAGAACCAGGTCCCCGAGGCGATCACCGAACTCCAGCGCCTGGCGGGTGTTTACACCAAGCAGCCCGCAATCCAGCTTCGACTCGCCCAGGCCTTCGCGCTGAATGGAGATGATGCCAAAGCTGAGGCCTGTCTCAGACAGGCCCTCACCCTCAACACCAACTCTGCGGAAGCCATCATCGCCCTCGCCAACCTCTCCATCAAGAAAGGCGATGCCGTTTCCGCCGCGCTTTCCCTCGAAAGCCTGGTGGAGCGTCGCCCTGATCTTGCCCAGGCCCATCTCTTGCTCGCCGCCGCCTATACCAGCCAAAACAACCTGGACCAGGCGCTAGCGGTCTATCGCCGCATGCAGTCGCTGTTCCCCAAAAGCTCCCTGATCCCCTTGGGCATCGCCACTATTCTCGCCCAGCAGAATCACCGAGAAGAGGCGCGTAAAGCCTGCTCTGAATCCCTCGCCCTCGCGCCCGATTCCCTGCCGCCGCTGGAACTATTGGTGAATCTCGACCTGGCTGACAAACAGCCCAAAGCCGCACTTGACCGCGTCCAAAAGCAGATTGAGCGCCGCCCCGAAGTCCCCGAACTGCAACTCCTCCTGGCCAGGATCTACCACATCCAAAAGGACTACACGCAGGCCGAGGCTGTGCTGCTTAAGGCAATTGAAATTGCACCTGACCTTCAAACGGCGTACGTAATGCTCGGCCAGATATACATGGCTTCCAACAAGACTCAGCAAGCCTTGGACAAGCTCAATGGCTTCGTCGCCAGGATGACCAACGCAGCCCCGGCGCTCCTCCAGATCGGTATTATCCAGCAAAGCCTCACGAACTATACCGCTGCCCGCGACGCCTACGAGAGAGTCCTGAACGTCAACACAGATTCCACGATCGCCCTCAACAATCTCGCTGATCTCTATTGCGAGCATTTCAACCAAATCGACAAAGCCGCACAGCTTGCCGAGCAGGCCCATCGTTTGGATCCGACTAGTTATACCATGGCGGATACGCTGGGCTGGATTCTCTACCGTAAGGCCGATTATCCCAAGGCTCTCTCCGTGCTCACGCAGGCGACAGCAGCCGCACCGAATGAGCCTGAAGGTCAGTGCCACCTCGGGTTGGTCTGCTATGCGCTTGGAAAGGAGGCTCCGGCCAAGGAGGCCTTCAAACAAGCCCTCAAAGGCACTAATGACTTCTCCGGAAAAGTCGAAGCGCGGATGCGCGCAGCCATCCTGGCCATTGACCCCAAATCACCCGACCCGGCGACTCAGTCCTTGCTCGAGAAACGCGTCGCCGAAGACCCTAGTGATGCCATCGCGCTCGTTCGTTTGGCCGGGATCTTCAACCAAAACGGCACACCGGATAAAGCGATCAAGGCTTACGAGCTGGCGCTCGCCAGGAATCCTAAGAATGCTTACGTTCTTGCCAGCCTGGCCCAGCTTTACTCGGCTCCAGGCAGCTTGAACAATCCGCAAAAAGCCCTGGAATACGCCAAAGACGCCCATGCCGCCGCGCCGGACGACGCCTCCATTTCACAGTTCCTTGGCCACCTCGTTTGTCAGGCTGGCGATTACAAATGGGCCTCGAGCCTGCTTCAGGGTGCCGCCCTCAAGCTTCCCGACCAGCCGGCGCTCCTCTTCGACCTCGCTCGCTCTTATTACGGCCTCGGCCAATTGCCTTCAGCCGAAACCGCGCTGCAAAATGCGTTGAAAGGGGCCGCTCCGTTTGATCAAGCCGACGAGGCCAAACGCCTCCTGTCCCTGCTCGTGGCCTATCGTGACCCCGCTCAGCGGCAAGCCGTCGCCCCCCAGCTCGAAGCAATCCTCAAAGCCGGTCCCAATTACATTCCCGCCCTGATGGTCAATGAGTTGCTCCTGCAGGAGAAGGGGAGTTTCCAGGACGCCCGGAAAACCCTGGACCAGGTCCTTAAGCTAAACTCACTGTTTGTTCCGGCCACACGCGATCTCGCCATCCTCTGTTTCGAGCGTTTCCCTGACGATTCCGGGACGGCCGATCTTGCCGCCAAGGCGCGCGAATCGTTCCCCGATGACCCAAACCTCGCAAAGGTGTTGGGAGTCGTGGCCTATCGTCGCTCGAACTACTCTGCGGCGGCTCAATACCTCAAGCAGAGCAGCCTAACCCGCAAAAACGATGGCGAACTCCTCTACTACCTCGGCATGGCCCAATACCAGCTTAAAGCAAGAGCCGAAAGCAAGGCAGCTCTCCAGCAGGCCCTGGCCCTGAATATTCAACCCAAACTCGCCGGCGAAGCCAAGCGGGTCCTGGCCGACTTGATGAAATGAGGCGGCCATTATGCTCAAGTCACTAATTCACAATGGGTTAGAGCTGTCGGCAATGCTTACAATGTTGAATCCAAGCCTTCGATTATTCAAAACCATTCTATACATAGGCACTTGCAGCTTATTTCCAGCCTCGTACCCCGCTTCAAGACGCATAAGCGTCGGAAAACCTTACGCTTCAGTCATGGAATCATGAACGCTTCCCGGGAAGATCCAGCCGTTTGTTATTCGCAAAATGCGTATTATAAGCACTTTACTGCGGTGCGTTCGGACTCGACAAAGCATTGGCACGCAGGCTGCTGAATCGTTGTCTCTGTAGAGCAGAACAACAAATAACAATAGAAAGAACAAACATATGAAGAAAGACATTATCAAATACTTAGCGTGTGCGGCGATGGCACTCGGTCTCGCTACCACCGCCCATGCAGCTTTAGTTGCTGGCGACAGCATTCAATTCGGTTCTGTTGATGTTAATACTCCCGCTGGGGGGAATATGCTTCTTGCACCTTCCATGTCGTTTAATGGAGCTCCGAACATAGGTGGAAGTGGCACTCTCAGTGGTGTCGCTAGCGTATTTCTTTACCAGTCTGTTTACTCCGTCTTTCCCCCTGTGCCTCAGTACCCCACAACATCGGCGGGAACTCCGTTCGGATTGACCCCCGCCTATCAGGCCAATAGATGGTTTGCATTCACAGCAGGCGGTCTTACTTATGAGTTCGACGTAACGAGCGAATTCCAATACTATACTAGCGTCTCTGGGTCAACCACCCTTTCAATGGTTGGTGACGGCCTCTTTATTGATCAGAACAATGTTCAGTACATTGGCAATTACCAGCTCAATTGGGGACAAAGTGGTCAGGGCGCATATTCACTCCAAGGTAACGCATCAGTTGGAGCACGAGTCGTTACGACTCCTGACGGCGGCCTCACCATCATGCTGCTCGGCGGGGCCCTCTCGGGTCTCGCGCTCATTCGCAGGAAGCTCGCGTAAGCGTTCAGCCGCGTTTAAGACTTTCTGTTCTACGCAGGCAGGAACGTGTGTTCCTGCCTGTTTTTTTGTTCGTCAACTGCCCATAGGTAAGCGCTGGGTGATCTCGGCGGCTGTCCGCTCCCGCTAAAGCGCCTGTTTTCGCCTCGCCACGGTTTGGAAGTTGGTCAGGAGCTGACGGAACTCCTCCTCCATCCCCTGCCGCTTGAGGGCTCGCGCCAGATCCACGCCGACGGCGTAGCTCGACTTGTGTTCCTGGATCTTGAGGACCGGCGTGTCCGCGCCGCTCGCAGCAGCGGCCAGCGGCCCAAGTGCCAGGATGGCGGTCCAGCGTCGTGTCATCATCTGTTCGTTCCGCTGAAACAAGACCGGCTTAATGTCGCCGCACACCTGGCAAAGGCCCGGCTTCAGTTCGCCGGTTTCGCTTGAAAAACGATGCAGCTCCTGAGAGCTGCATCCCTCGATTTAAAAGATGTCATCCGTCAAGGGCCGACGCTGAAGACTAGGAACTGGCTCCAAGGTCCCACGCCAGACGCGTTCTGTGCGTTGACATACCATACATAGGTACCGACCGGGAGCGCTGTCGCCTGGGTGATCGTCCCGGTACCCGTGTTGCCGGGGTCAACCTCGGCCGCAGTGTACCAGCGAGTGACACTAGAACTTCCAGCCGCTACATCCCACAGGAATATGCTGTAGCTAGCAGCCCCGCTCACCGTGCTGAAGCTGTAGACTGGAGTCGCACTTTGGCCAGTCGTGTTCGGGCTGATCGGTGTGGGCGCAGCCGGGGGGGAACCGACGCCGAAGACCAGGCAAGAACTCCAAGGTCCCACGCCAGACGAGTTCTGTGCGCTGACATACCATACGTAAGTACCGACCGGGAGCACTGTCGGCTGGAGTATACTGCCTGTCCCCGT
>Ga0073936_10009945_pt1 | contig 11723 bp, 8 predicted proteins | sample AliMusrvi5mmetaG_FD_87041 | JGI IMG/M metagenome (GOLD analysis project Ga0073936, IMG submission 87041) | Freshwater lake bacterial and archeal communities from Alinen Mustajarvi, Finland, to study Microbial Dark Matter (Phase II) - Alinen... | ecosystem: Environmental > Aquatic > Freshwater >... | reverse complement strand
TTGACAACTGGGAGCACCTCATTAACTTTATGTTAGAAAGCTGGTCTTGTAAACCGGAAAATCCAATTATTCGACCACCTAAAACAGAAACAGGGTAGGTGATGGTCATAATGAGAATTGCTGGGCCTTGCGCAGCGACTTGCAATTCATGTATTCGATTAACGTATGCTGTTCTATTAGTTGTAATAAGTGCTTTAATAGCATCAGAATTAAGCTCAGCGCCACCACTCGATGTGGCTGCGCTAGCTATCGCAACGGGTCTATTCTCGACTAATAATAAATTCGCCGCCTCTACCACGGTCAAAGCATGTTGACGCAGAACGTTCCAGTCTTCATCGGTTTCCGGTTTGCGCTCTTCAGTTCCTTTAGCGGTACTCACTGAAGAAACCGAATTCCATACAAAGCCGATATTAGGATCAATAATAGAGTTCATTATCTCTTGTACCGTGGCAACAGGCTTAAATTCTGCATCAGAAGCAAAGTATTTATGGTTACAGGCTGTCATGGAACCCATCAAAAATAAAACAGATCCCAGATAACTAAACTGACGTGAGTGTTTGTTGAAAAAAAACATAATCTAAAACCCTGTTTAATATTGAAAAGTAATGACGATTCTATGTAATCTATTGGGCTTTAAAAAAAACCAATAAAGCGACCCGCAAACGCAACCCCTAGCCACAAGCTTAAGACCAGTACACCGGTAATATTAGCTAACCATCTATCAGGCTTTACTGCATTTGTGACCGTTCGATAAAGTGTTAAATAGGTTAATAATCCCAAGCCGATCAAGATGAATTTGGCCCAGAAAAAATCATTAGGATAATAACTACTTGCCGCAGGAATAAAAATAAATAATCCAGATAGTACTAATAAAGCCAGTCCCCACCAGAACAAACGGAAGGTGCTTTGTTTTCATACACTATTTCCTGCTCTCATTCGGTAAAAGGTAATTTATGGAAAAAGCTATAGCTTGGTTCTCCATTCTCTTATCCGTAATAAAGCAAATATCATGCCTGTATAATCTCTTGACAAGATATTCCTAAAAAAATGACGTAATGATCTAATTGTAAATGGTTATTTTGATACGGGGCGTTAACTTTATTTATTCCAGTTAACGTGCTGGATTGTTTCTATGGGGTATAACTGTTGATTAATCAGCAGTTCTTCAACATGTCTGCTGACAGATAAACACTATCAACGTAATTATTATTCTAAGCCGAGGCAACCTTTTCAGGGTGATGGGATGCCAAGGCTTTTTCTGAAGGATTAGATGTAGTCTTTTATAAGCACTTCCGCAATTTGAACGCTATTTAAGGCAGCGCCTTTTCTCACGTTATCACTCACAACCCATAGATCAATACCCTGTGGATGTGATATATCTTCTCTAATACGACCAACAAAGACGTCATCATTACCCGATGAGTCTGTTACTGCGGTTGGGTAACCACCATTGACTCTTTCGTCAATCACTGTCACTCCTGGTGCCTTTTTCAGTAAGGCACGGACTTCGTCAGCAGTAATTTTTGAACGTGTTTCAATATGGACAGCTTCTGAATGACCAAAAAATACAGGAACCCTAACAGCAGTGGCATTAACTAAAATACTGTCATCCCCCATGATTTTTTTAGTTTCCCAAACCATTTTCATTTCTTCTTTAGTATAACCATTGTCCATAAACACATCAATTTGCGGTAACACATTAAATGCGATTTGTTTAGGGTATACGGTTGCTGATATAGGTTGCAGGTTGAGAAGGTTAAGGGTTTGTTTACTTAATTCTTCTATGGCTTCTTTACCTGTACCGGAAACAGCCTGATAGGTACAGACATTGATTCTAGTGATACCCACAGCATCATGGATAGGTTTTAATGCGACTAACATTTGAATAGTCGAACAATTTGGGTTCGCAATAATCCCTCTGTTTTTATAGTCAGCGATTTTTTCAGGATTAACCTCTGGAACGATAAGAGGAATGTCATCTTCATACCGAAATTGTGAGGTATTATCGATAACGATACAACCCGCAGCTGCTGCTATGGGGGCGTATATTTCTGATACTGAGGCACCTGGAGAAAACAAACCAATTTGCGCCTTAGAAAAATCAAAAGTCGCTAAGTCTTCAACTCTCAACGATCCACCTTTGAAAGGAATTCGTTTGCCCACTGAATGGCTACTGGCTAATGCATAAACTTCACCGACAGGAAAATTACGTTCTTCCAAAATGGATAACATAGATTCACCTACTGCACCTGTCGCCCCAACAACAGCGACGTTATAAACTTTACTCATTGATTGATACCTTTTTTATTGGAATTTAAATATCGCAAGATAGGCATGTATGCATTACTTATAGTAAAAGCTAATTATCCAAGAATGCTGAATACTTTGTCAGTGATTTCTTCTACAGTACCAACACCCGAAATAGAACTAAACTTTACTTGTTGTTGGGGATCTGAATAATAACCCACTAGCGGTTTAGTTTGTTCATGATAGACAGCAAGTCTTTTACGCACAGTTTCTTCCCTGTCATCATCACGCTGAATCAAAGGTTCACCCGTTATGTCATCAATACCGTCAACTTTAGGGGCATTAAATTTAATGTGATAAGAACGGCCTGATTGAAGGTGTACCCGTCTACCTTCAATACGAGTGACGATTTCTTCGTCTGCGACATTAATTTCAATCACGTTATCTATCTTAACACCCATGTTGCCAAGTCCTTGAGCCTGAGCAATTGTTCTCGGAAAACCATCCAGTAAAAAGCCATTAGCGCAATCAGACTGGGTAATACGTTCTTTTATTAAGCCTAAAATAAGATCATCCGAAACTAAGCCACCCAGATCCATTACTTTCTTTGCTTCAATTCCCAGTGGTGTACCATCTCGAACGGCTGCTCTTAACATATCACCTGTCGAAATTTGTGGAATAGAATATTTTTCGGTAATAAATTGAGCTTGGGTGCCTTTACCAGACCCAGGGCTTCCTAATAAGATGATACGCATATAATGACTCCGAATGTGTAGTTACAATATTATATTGACTATATATAACAAATAGTTATGTAGCTACAAAAAAATAAAACTGTTAGATTTTATGACTCAACATAAAATATGAACGCTTATTTTATAACACAACCTGTTTAATCACTTGTAAAAATGTCATTATTTCTCTAACCTTACACAATTAATTAGGATTTAGTAGGAGAATAAACTATGCGTGTAGAAGATTTAATGAAGTCAAAAGTATTTACTGTGGAACAACACGATTTGATTGACAGGGTCTTTTTCTTAATTCATTACGAAAAAGTGCGTCATTTGCCCGTCGTTGAAAAGGGCAAGGTTATTGCCATTGTCTCCGATAGAGATTTGTATAAGGCATTAGGGCCAAAAAATAATTCTAATGCTATTGAACCCACTAATGAAAAAAACTCAGCAGAGTTGCATGTTGTCCCTCAAAAAGTACAGCATATCATGCGCCGAGGTGTCATTACTGTTAATCCAGACACTTACGTATCCGAGGCCGCTGCATTGATGGCTGATCATAAAATTGGGGCATTACCTGTGGTCGATAAAGATAATAAATTGGTTGGTATTTTGTCTGCAACAGATATACTGAGAGTTTTTTCGAAAATAGAAAAATCCAGTGAAAAAAGAGAACAAAGAATAGCGGCAGGTACGAGCCACACATAAACTATATTAGATACACTAAAAAGTCCCGTAAAGGGGCTTTTTTGTTTTAGCTCCAAAAATTAGCCTATATTGAACTCTCCTATTAGTTAACAATGCGTTTATAATGTGTATCCTCCTTTTAGCAATGACATCAATATAGTTAATATAGTATTCTTGCAATTAACAATTAAAACTCTTGGGAAAGTAGCGAACAATTTTAATTTGCTAATATTTGCAAGCGACTTAAGCCAAGACTTAATATACAAACACACTCCGTAGAATAATTGGATATCCCTAATGAGTAACCTGATTCAACTTTTTCAAGATTCTTCATCATTACAGGGCAGCAATGCCAGTTTTATTGAAGATTTATATGAGCGGTTTTTGGAAGACCCTGAGTCAGTTGAACTAAGTTGGCAAAAAAAATTCAGCGAAATTCAACAGGATGCTTCTTATGAAACGCCTCACAGTCCAATTGTTGAACGTTTTGCACAACTTGCTATTAAATCTCCGGGAAGATTGGCTCAGTTACAGGGTTTTACTGAAGAAAGTGTCAAAAAACAGGCGGCTGTTTCTCGATTAATCAATCATTATCGGGTGCGTGGGCACCAAATCGCTAATAATAATCCACTGGGTAGCAGTACACAGCAACAAGCCGATATGGATCCTTCTTATTATGGTCTTTCTGAGCTTGATATGGATACACTTTTTGACACAGGTGCTCTTTATGGGGGGGTGGATCGATTACCCTTACGCAACATCATTGCTAATTTAAAAGCGATTTATTGCGGCAGTATTGGCTCGGAGTATATGCATATTGCTGATACTAAAATTAGACGATGGTTAATCAATCGACTTGAAACCACTCAAGCTAAATTAAATCTGGATGCAGAAAAAAAACACTGGTTGCTCAAACTGTTAACTTCGGCTGAAGGGATTGAAAACTATTTGCACCACCGCTTTGTCGGTCAAAAACGATTCTCTCTTGAAGGCGGGGAATCACTTATTCCTATTCTTGACGAACTTATACAGGTATCAGGACAAAAAGGCGTAAAAGAGATTGTTATCGGAATGGCACATCGCGGTCGCTTAAATGTTCTGGTTAATATCTTGGGTAAAAGCCCGGCTACTTTGTTTGATGAGTTTGCTGGAACTTCTACCTTATTGCCGGGCGCTCGCTCAGGCGATGTAAAATATCACATGGGATTCTCCTCTGATGTGTCAACACCCGGCGGCCCCGTACACTTAACACTTGCCTTTAATCCATCACATTTGGAGATCATTAATCCAGTAGTTGAGGGGTCAGTTAAAGCACGACAAGATCGGGCTGGGGATGTCGGTGTAAGTACTGTGATTCCGGTTTTGATTCATGGAGATGCAGCATTTGCAGGGCAGGGTATAGTGATGGAGTCTTTGAATATGTCACAGACTCGAGCATTTTATACCGGTGGGACTGTACATATCGTTATCAATAATCAAATTGGTTTTACAACCAGTAATCCATTAGATGCCCGATCTACGTTTTATTGTACAGATGTTGCAAGTATGATTCAGGCACCTGTTTTCCATGTTAACGGTGATGATCCAGAAGCAGTCATTTTTGTTACTCGCTTAGCGCTTGATTATAGAATGACCTTTAATAAAGATGTGGTTATTGATCTTATTTGCTATCGTCGTCTTGGACATAATGAAGCGGATGAGCCGGCAACGACTCAACCCGTCATGTATAAAAAAATCCGCAAGCATAAAACAACACGGAAACTGTATGCCCAGAAATTAATCAGTGAAGGAGTTCTTGATTCTAAACAGTCTGTTGAAATGGAACAAGACTATCAAAAACTGCTTGAGGCAGGTCAAGTTGTTTCAAGGCCAGTATTAAAAAATCCGGGCTATTCGTATACTAATCAATGGAATAAGTTTCTCAATAAACATTGGGACACGCCCTGTAAGACGGCTATTTCTCTGGATTACTTGCGCTTTTGTAATGATAGAATGCAAAGATTGCCCACTGGCTTTGAGTTGCATCCTAGGGTGGCTAAAGTGATGGAAAACCGTCGAAAAATGGCAGCAGGTGCATTACCACTGGATTGGGGCTTTGCTGAAAACTTAGCTTACGCGAGTCTTCTTTTAGAAGGTCATCCTATTCGATTAACTGGGCAAGATGTAGGGCGAGGAACGTTTGTTCATCGTCATGCTGTGCTACATAATCAAATCAATAATAAAACCTATACCCCCATTAAACATTTAGATAAAGAGCAAGCTAGCGCTCAAATCTTTGACTCGCTTTTATCAGAGTCGGGCGTATTGGGCTTTGAATATGGTTACAGTACAACGACACCTAATACTTTAGTTATTTGGGAAGCACAATTTGGCGATTTTGCTAATGGTGCTCAGGTTGTTATTGATCAGTTTATTAGCTCAGGTGAAACAAAATGGGGACGTTTATGCGGGCTGGTTATGTTATTACCTCATGGTTTTGAAGGGCAGGGGCCAGAACATTCCTCAGCAAGATTAGAACGTTATTTACAACTGTGTGCTGAACACAATATTCAGGTTTGTAATCCAACAACGCCTGCGCAAATATTCCATTTGTTACGTCGTCAAATAGTACGTCCTTATCGTAAGCCATTGATTGTGATGAGTCCAAAAAGCTTACTGAGACATAAATTGGCGGTTTCAACACTTGAGGATCTGACAACGGGTCATTTTCAACCCATTATTGGTGAACAAGAGTTACTTAATCCAAAAAAAGTAACTCGTTTTGTTTTGTGTGCGGGTAAGGTTTATTACGATTTATTGGAAGCGCGAACCCAAGATAAGCTAGAGCATATTGCTATCGCACGTCTTGAGCAGATTTACCCCTTTCCAGAAACATTACTCAAAACAGAACTAGCAAAATATCCTAATTTAAAAGAATTTATTTGGTGTCAAGAGGAACCTAAAAACCAAGGTGCCTGGTATCAAACCAAGCACCACTTTACGGATAATATATCCGCAAATATTAGTGTTACTTATGCAGGGCGTGATGCATCTGCATCACCCGCTGTTGGTAAGTTTCACGTTCATATAGAACAACAAAAAGCTGTAGTACACTCAGCTTTATATGGCAATCATTCAGGAAAATAACATGAGCATTGAAGTCTTAGTTCCCAACCTACCCGAATCTGTTTCTGACGCCACATTAATTAACTGGCACAAACAGGCAGGTAATTTCGTCAATAAGAACGAAAACCTTGTTGATCTTGAAACAGATAAAGTTGTACTTGAAGTGACTGCACCTGAGTCGGGCATTTTGAGCCAAATTCTTAAAGAAAGTGGTGCTATTGTTACTAGTGGTGAGTTGCTAGCCCTTATTGAAGCAGTGGCGGCTAAATCTGTTGCATCGAATGAGACAGAATCAGTTTCTCTAAAGAGCGCAAATAATGATGAGGATATGCCATTAAGCCCCTCTGTACGTCGTTTGATTAATGAAAATGCGTTGGATCCTTCGCAGATCAGCGGTACTGGGAAAAGCGGTCGGTTAACTAAAGCGGATGTCTTAGAACACATTAATAAGTCAACTATCCCTTCTGTAACAGCGGTTGCTACTACAACGCAAAAAGTAATTTCCGAACCAGAAAAAACTTTACCTCTCCAAAAAACAGTTACAGAAACGGTAATCGATACCACAAGTAATGTTGCAGGGTTACGACCTGAACAACGCGTTGCAATGACTCGCTTAAGAGCAAAAGTAGCAGAACGTTTGTTACAAGCCCAACAAAATGCGGCGATGTTAACCACTTTTAATGAAGTCAATATGCAAAACGTTATTGATCTTCGTAATCAATATAAAGCACGGTTTGAACAAAAGCATTCTGTTAAATTGGGGTTTATGTCATTTTTTGTAAAGGCTTCAATCGAGGCTTTAAAACATTTCCCAGCCATCAATGCTTCTATCGATGGCAGCGACATTATTTATCATGGCTATTATGATTTAGGTATTGCCGTCAGTACACCCAGAGGCTTAATTGTGCCAGTACTTCATGATGCAGATCAACTTGATTTTGCCGGCATTGAGAAAAGTATTGCATCGTTTGGTGAAAAGGCGAGGGCAGGTACTTTAAGCTATGACGATTTAAAAGGGGGGACGTTTACCATTACTAATGGTGGCGTTTTTGGTTCAATGTTATCTACGCCGATACTAAACCCACCCCAATGTGCTATTTTAGGTATGCATGCGATTAAAGAAAGAGCTGTTGTAGAAAATGGTCAAATTGTTATCAGACCTATTATGTATCTGGCATTATCTTATGACCATCGTTTGGTTGATGGTCGTGAAGCAGTACAATTTTTAGTCACTATTAAAGAATGCTTGGAAGCTCCCGCCCATCTTTTACTTAATATTTAATATATGCTAAAGCAAACGCATTATGATGTCATTGTAATTGGTGCAGGACCAGCAGGTTTTGCAAGTGCAGTTCGTTGTGCTCAACTGGGATTAAAAACCGCTTGTATTGATAATAAGCGTGATAAAAATAACCAGGGGCGCTTAGGCGGCTCTCATTTAAATACGGGCGGTGTCGCGTCTATGACCTTGCTAGATTCCGCTAAAATATATTATCAACTGACTCATGAAGCAGCGAAGCATGGTATAAGTGCTGGTACTATTTCAATTGATATGCCTATGATGATTCGACGGAAAGATAAAATCATTGAAGACATTAGTCATAAAATGGTTGCGCTATTTGCACATCATAAGATAGATCATGTTTTAGCAAGAGCTCGTCTTTTGAGCGATCGTCAAGTCGAGATAACAACAGAAGATAGTCAGGTAAAATCCATAATGAGTGCAACTCATATTATTTTGGCTTCTGGCTCAAAGCCGATTAAATTGCCCTGCATAACACTAGATAATGAATTTATTATTGACTCTAAAACGGCTTTAAATCTAGAGGTTGTTCCTAAAAAACTAGCCATTATTGGTGCGGGAGTCGTGGGAATTGAGTTAGCAAGCATCTGGAATAGGTTAGGTGCAGAAACTATATTGCTGGAAGCACAAGAGAACTTTTTGTCTGTGTTAGATCAACAGATTTCAGGTGAAGCCTATCGTATATATCAGGATCAAGGTTTTGATTTACGCTTGGGAGCTCGGGTGATTTCAGCAAAAAAAGGCAACAAGAAAGTCACGCTTGAGTATCAAGATCAGGAGGGTACGCATACGCTACGCATTGACAAACTCATCGTAGCTTGTGGGCGTAAACCTAATACTACGGAACTAGCCGCCCCCGAAGCTGATTTATTATTAGATGATAATGGTTATGTTTATGTGGATGATAATTGTCGAACGAATCTACCTGGGGTTTATGCGGTGGGTGATTTAACGTTACTAGGACCCATGTTAGCTCATAAGGGAATAGAGGAGGGCGTGTTCGTTGCTGAGAGTATCGCTGGAATAAATAATCAGATTAATTACAATAATATGCCCAGTGTTATTTATACTGAACCAGAGATAGCGTGGGTTGGTCAGACCGAACAAGCTTTACGCGCTACTGGTGAGTCTATAAAAGTTGGCATTTTTCCATTAAACTCAACGGTTCGGGCTTTAGCTATGGATAAAGCTGAAGGCATGGTTAAAATAATTGCTCACGCAGAAACTGATAAAATTTTAGGTGTTCATATTATTGCTACTCAAGCATCAGAACTCATAGCAGAAGCCGTATTGGCAATGGAGTTTTCTGCAAGTAGTGAAGATCTGGCAAGAACTATTCATGCTCGTCCAACATTATCTGAATCAGTTCATGATGCTGCTACGATCCTTAAAGACAAAACTTTAAGTAAATGATAGTTGGTATTTATAGAGGCCTGATCTGATTAATGGAGCTATGATCTAGCCTTAAGTAGCTTATTAATTAGCAGCATTGATTAGGAGTAAAAACTGAAAGCCCTAATCACACAGGGGTTGCAAGGTAGGTAGCTGGCAATTACAGGAAATATTAAATTACAATCATTAATTTAACATAATATACATTATACGAAGTTAATATGCTGAATATTAAACTGCTATATTTTCAGGCCTAGCAATTGAAAAAGACTTAAATACCCTCTATATTTGTCTACGTCTGTTATGTCTAAGTAGAAATACTTGCCGCCCTTACTAGTACTAGCTATAAGTTTATAAAATGAAACCTATTTTTGCCGATGAAGCTGCTATTAAAGTGGCGGCTAAATTACTGAGCCAAGGTCGTTTAGTGGCCTTTCCAACTGAAACAGTCTATGGTTTAGGAGCTGATGCCTCAAACCCCATAGCGATTAACCGAATATTTCAAGCTAAAGGTCGACCTTCTGACCATCCTCTTATTGTTCATATTGCTAGCGTTGATAACATTGACGACTGGGCTCTTAATATACCTGATGCGGCAATTAAACTAGCTAATCACTTTTGGCCAGGCCCACTCGCTATTATTTTAAATAAGAAGCCAGAGGTGCCACTTGAAGTAACCGGTGGACAAAATACTGTTGGCTTACGTATGCCGAATCATCCGGTTGCTTTGCAACTGTTAAAGGTATTTGGTGGAGGAATCGCAGCTCCCTCTGCGAATCGTTTTTGCAGAATTAGTCCCACTCAAGCTGCACATGTTGAAGAAGAACTAGGTGCGACTGTAGACATGATACTTGATGGTGGTGCTTGTGAAGTCGGTGTGGAATCTACTATTGTTGATTTAAGCGGAGATATTCCTAGACTATTAAGGCCTGGTCATATTACCCGTCAAGAAATAGAAGCGATTTTACAAACAGAACTCAGTGGTGCGGCAAGCCAAAAAGAGCGAGATGTCCGCGCCCCAGGGATGATGACCTTACACTATGCACCCTTGACGGTAGCTATGCTTTGCCATCATGATCAACTAACAAACATTATAAAGATACTAAATCTTCAAAATAAAACGATTGGTCTACTCGCATATCAATATAATCCACCCGAAAACAGAGGGTTACATTTACTTTGCATGCCTGAACAGGCCGACAGTTACGCTCAAATCTTATACGCTTCATTGCGTGATTTAGATAGTCGTGAACTTGATATCATCCTGATAGAGCAACCCCCAGAAACGTACGCCTGGCATGCCATTAATGATCGTCTTGGTAAAGCAACCACACTGTCCTGGACAAATCATTAACACCCATTTTTTATACTAACGCCTGCCCCTGCTTAACCAAGCAGTGGTGATATTTATGGGTTAATCTAATCCAAATAATACAATGACTTATTTTCCAGCAGTTTCACTTTGTAATGCTGCAACCAATTGTGCTGCTGGTAAATACCCTGGGTAAACGTTACCATTTTCTGAGATAATCATCGGCGTGCCTTTTACATCAAATTCGGCAGCCAGTTGCATGTGTTCATCGACAGGATTATCACACGTTTTACCTGGGACATTCTGATCCTTTTTAGCTGCGGTTAATGCGGCATTACGATCATTAGCACACCAGACAGAAACCGCTTTATTATAAGAATCTGAGTCTTTGCCGGCTCTGGGAAAGAATACATATTGAATAGTAATGCCTTGTGCCAGATATTGATCTAATTCAGAATGTAACTTACGGCAATATCCGCAATCTATATCCGTAAAAATAGTTACGGTATATTTAGCTATTTTAGGCTTAAATACAATCATGTTAGCTACCCCCATTTTTGCGATAGCTGATTTTCTTATGCCGTTTAGCTTTGCTTCGGTTAAATCTTTTTTATCGGCTATATCTATCAGGTGCCCTTGCAATAAATACTTACCATCTTCAGATACGTAATATAAATTGGCACCAATCGTTAATTCATAAAGACCTTTAATAACAGACGACTTAACAGAATCAACTTTAATAGACGGCATTGATTTAGCGATTGATTGCCTAATAGTGGTTTCATCTGCTTTAGCAATTGACAGAGTCAATCCGAATACGGTTATCGCAATAAACATAATAACTTTTTTCATGACTTTCATTTTTTCCTTAAATAATTTATTAAATAATTAAATAGTCTTATATCAATTTAATGTTATTAAGTTTTGATTAGTGAAATAATCG
>Ga0073936_10009934_pt1 | contig 11734 bp, 11 predicted proteins | sample AliMusrvi5mmetaG_FD_87041 | JGI IMG/M metagenome (GOLD analysis project Ga0073936, IMG submission 87041) | Freshwater lake bacterial and archeal communities from Alinen Mustajarvi, Finland, to study Microbial Dark Matter (Phase II) - Alinen... | ecosystem: Environmental > Aquatic > Freshwater >... | reverse complement strand
GGATTACGACTGGCCGGGCAATGTGCGGGAGTTGGAAAACGCGCTTGAGCGGGCCATCGTCACTTCCGCCTCGAACATGATTGGCCAGCAGGATCTGGCGTTCATCGCGAACGCTGATAATGGCCGCAAGGGATGGCACGCACCTACGGATATGGCGCTGGCAGAGGTGGAGAAGCAGGTGATCGCGGCTACCCTGGAGCGGCATCAGGGAAATATCACCGAGACCGCTGAGGTGCTGGGGATCGACCGGTCCACGCTGTACGAGAAGATCAAGCGGTACGAGATTCCGCGCGCGGCTTCGGTTTAGTTCAAGGCGGACAGGCGAAACCGCCTGTCCCACCATTGGGAGTCTCTTGTATTCAGGGATAGTGTTTAGCTTACGACGCGATGATTGCTTCGGCCGCGGCGACTCCGGAAAGAAACGCGGCCTCTATGCGCGAGCCGCCGAACGCGTCGCCCGCCACTGCGAGCGGAGCCGGGTAGTTCGAATACAAACAGGCGGGCCGCTCTGCGTCAACCGGTTTGCTGTACAACCATCGATGCAGATGCCGTTCTTTGACCTCGCCACCTAACCACGGCGCAGCCGCCTCCAGCATCAGGCGCTCGACCTCTTCCACCGCGCTGTCCAGATGTTCCCGCGCGAAACCGGCGCGCGAGTGCAGCGTCAGCGCCGTGACACCAGTCGAAAGGCCTTTCTGAGTGTTGTCGGCGATCCATTCGAGCGGGCCTTCGGCGGGGCGAACGTAGCCAGGGGCCGGAACCGCGCTCGCACCATCCACGGTGACCATCAAAGCGAAGCACGGATCGAACTCCACAGCCCGCAGAGTCGCGGCAACTTCCGGCGCAATCTCATCCACGCAACCACTTAGCATCGCCAGCGACTGCGGCGCGGGCGCGGTGAGCAAAATCGCATCGGCGGTGAACGTCTTGCCGCATTCGGTGCGCGCGCACCAGCCGTCGCCCGAAGGCTCCACCATCGTGACCTTCGTCGCCGTCCTCACCTTGAATGCAGCACCCATGTGCTTCGGCAGCGAGTTCATTCCCTCCACGCCGCGATACCGCAGATGACCGCCTTCGGCGAACCAGGGGACCACAACGCCATCCGCCACCAATTGATCCACCATCACCTGAAAGCGCGGAGCGCGCACGGTGAAGAACTGCGCCCCGTGATCGAAGTGGCTCTCCGCGAGGCGGCGCGTCGCCATGCGGCCGCCGACGCGGCGTCCCTTATCGAGCAACCGCACCGACCATCCCGCGGCGTGCAGCAGCCGGGCCGCCGTAAGGCCGGCCATGCCCGCGCCTATGATGAGGCACGACCGGTCTTCGCTCATGCCGCCACTCTCGCGCACATACGCTGAGTCACGCGATGGCGGTGCGCAAACATGTCGCGCAGGCCCAGATCAACAGCCCAACTGAATAGCCGATTCACCCAAACTCCTCCCGGCAGTTCGTACTCGATGCGGTCCGTCATGAGCGTCCCACTGCCGGACTCCTCGAACTCATGCCGGTGAATCCATTTCTTAAACGGGCCGGCCACCTGCTCATCGACAAACAGCCGGTTCTTTGCGTAGGCGGTATGCAACGCGATCCAGCGCAGGAACCCGACTTTCAGTTCGATGCGGGAACCCTTCTCAATGCCTGTTCCGGTCCGGGCGGCCAAGCGGACGGGGGGAAACGCCGGCGACAAAACCGCCAGTGCATCGGGCCGTTCGTGAAAGCCAAAGACCTCCGTAACCGGAGCGTTGATCAAAATACTTTTCACAAACACTGGCACACTTCCATTGTTGCGCATCTAATGGAGTGTAGAGGCCAATTTATTGCCTGATCAAATGCGGATTGCCATCGCCGGGGCCACCGGCTACATCGGAGGGCGGCTTGCGTCGCGCCTGCTCCAGGCGGGTTATGCCATCCGGTGTCTCGCCCGCTCGCCGGGAAAGCTTACGGGACGCCATTGGGCGGCAGACCCAGCGGTGGAAATCGTCGAGGCGGATCTCACCTGCGAGGAGTCGCTTGCAGTGCACCTCCAAGGTTGCGGTGCGGCTTTCTATTTAGTCCATTCGATGACTTCCGCCGGCGCAGAATACGCCGGGCGCGACAGGCAACTCGGAGAGACCTTCGCCGCGGCTGCGCGGGCGGCCGGCGTGGGCCGCATCATCTACCTCGGCGGACTCGGTGAAACCGGCGCAGCATTGAGCGAGCATCTGGCGTCGCGCCGCGAAGTGGAGACAGCTCTCGCCTCCACTGGCGTTCCGGTCACGGTGCTGCGCGCGGCCATGATAATCGGTTCCGGGTCGGCCTCCTTTGAAATCCTGCGTTACCTTGTTGAGCGGCTGCCGGTGATGATCACGCCCAAATGGGTCACCACGAAATGCCAGCCAATCGCGGTGCGGAATGTGATCGGGTACCTGATCGGATGCCTGCGCGTGCCGGAGACGATCGGACGCGTCTTCGACATCGGCGGGCCGGAGGTGCTCTGCTACCGCGAGATCATGCGCGTGATGGCAGAGGAGTTGAAACTGCCCAGGCGCTGGATCATTCCTGTGCCGTTCTTCACGCCGCGCCTGAGTTCGTACTGGATTCATCTGGTGACGCCGCTCAGCCATGATATCGGCAAGCCGCTGGCCGAGGGGTTGCGCAATCCAGTGGTCTGCCGTGAAGACGAGATTACGCGGCTGATTCCGCAAGAGCTCCTCAACGTGCGCCAAGCCATACGCGCCGCGCTCGTGAAGCACTCCGCGCACGAGGTGGAGACCAATTGGGCGATGGCCGGACCGATTCCGGGCGATCCGGACTGGGCCGGTGGCACGCTGTTCCGCGATGCCCGCCAGATCGCAATCGCGGCACCGGACTCGGCGGTCTTTCGCGCAGTCTGCCACGTCGGTGGTGGGCATGGCTGGTATGCCGGCGACCTGCTGTGGAAGATTCGCGGCTGGCTCGACCTGCTCGTGGGCGGTCCAGGCCTTCGCCGCGGACGGCGCGACCCGGAAACCGTGGAGTATGGCGAGGCCCTCGACTTCTGGCGCGTGGTGGGGATGGAGAAGAACCGTCGCCTCGCCCTGCGCGCCGAGATGAAGCTGCCGGGCGAGGCGATGCTGGAGTTCCGCATCGAACCTGCGGCGAACGGGGCGTGCGTGCTGCACCAGATCGCTTCGTTCCAGCCGCGCGGGCTGATCGGGATCCTCTATTGGTATTCCGTGCTGCCGTTCCACCACCTGGTCTTCAGCGGCATGTTGCGCGGCATCGAGCGCGAGGCGATGCAGCTAGCGGCGGGCGCAGTCGCCGATGTCGGCGCTCTCTAGGATTCGCTTCGGATAACCGGATCGCACGATGCGCAACATGGCACGGCCGAGCTCTTCGGTGGTCACGATGTAGGCGGGGAAGAACTTCAGCAGCAGCGGGAGCAGGGGTTTGGTGATCGCATAGAGAATGCGGTAGGCGGTGGTCCGCGAGACCTCCCCATTCACCGGTTGAATCGCGGCGGGCCGGAAGACATACGAGGCCTTGAACGGCAGGCCCAGCACTGTGTTTTCCGCCTTGCCCTTGGTTCGCGCCCACATCACCTTGCTCTGCCCGGTGCTATCGGCCCCGGCGCCGGAGACAAAGATAAACGTCATCGCCGGATTCAAACGCGCCAGCGTTTCTGCCGCAGCCGCGGTAATGCCGTAGGTCAGCCGCCTATACTGCTCCTCGGAGACGCTGCCCGCCGAGACACCCAGGCAGAAGAAGCAGGCATCGAAGCCGGTGAGTTGCGGCTCGATGGCGGAGTAGTCCAACAGATCCGAGTGAATCAGGTTGCTCAGCTTGGCGTCCGTGGCCGCCGCGGCGGTGCGCCCGATGGAGGTCACGGCTTCCACACCGGAATCGAGCAGGCACTCCCGCAGCACAGCTTTGCCCACCATTCCCGTGGCTCCGAATATCAGCACCTTCATCTCATTCCAGGATGGCATGAAAATATTTACGTCAGACGGGTTGACTCACGCGGTCGATATTATGCATTCTATATGCATAATATGTCTACACCTGTTGTTTCCCTTTTCGACCAACTCGGAGGCGCTGCCGCGGTTGAGGCGGCCGTCGATAATTTCTACCGCAGAGTATTGAAGGACGAGCGCGTGGCGCACTTCTTTGACGATGTGGATATGGACCGCCAGCGGGCCAAGCAGAAAGGCTTTCTCACCATGGCTTTCGGCGGGCCCCACAACTACTCCGGCAAAGACATGCGCCAGGGCCATGCGCATCTGGTGACGCGTGGACTGAATGACGCGCACGTCGATGCGATCATTGAGATCCTTGGGGCCACACTGAAAGACATGGGCGTCGCCGACGAACTCATCAACCAGGTCGCAGCCATTGCCGAATCCACCCGCGGCGACGTGCTCAACCGCTGATGCCGGCGATCCGCTTCGGAACCCACTCCTGCCAATTGAGAGAGAACGAGACCGTGCTGGACGGACTGCTGCGCCACGGCATCCCGGTCTCGCATGCCTGTAAGGCAGGCAGCTGCGGCTCCTGCCTGCTGCGCGCCGAGGAGGGGCAGGTGCCGGCGGCCGCGCAAGCCGGCCTGAAGGACTCATGGAAGGCACGCGGCTATTTCCTGGCCTGCCAGTGCAGGCCGGATGAGGATCTGCTGGTGGCGGAGGTAGGCAGCGATGCCCGGACCAGCGCCGTGATCCGCTCGCTGGACCTGCTCTCGGAAAACGTCCTGCGAGTGCGGCTTCAGTGCGCGAACTTCGCGTATATCCCCGGCCAGTATGTGTCATTGATACGCGGCAACGGCTTGGCGCGCAGTTACTCCATCGCGAGCCTCCCCAAAGAGGACGCGATCGAGCTGCACGTCCGCCGCGTGGAGGGCGGGCAGATGAGCGGCTGGCTGTTCGATGAATCACCCAAGGATGAGGAGGTCCAGTTGCAGGGGCCGGCGGGGGAGTGCTTTTATGTCCCAGGAAAGCCGCAGCAGCCGCTACTGCTGGTAGGCACTGGCACGGGACTTGCTCCGCTCTACGGAATTTTGCGCGACGCCCTGCGGGCCGGTCACACGGGGCCCATCCATCTGATCCATGGCGCGCTGCGGCCGGAGGGCCTCTACCTCTGCGACGAGCTACGGCGGCTGGCGGCGGCGCATGCGAACTTCAGCTACACGGCATCCGTGGTGCATGCGGAAGCGCCGGGCCACTATGTAGTGGGACCGGTGGCGGGTCTGCTGGCCGAGCGCTTTGCGGAACTCGAAGGCTGGCGCGGTTTCGTGTGCGGCGATCCGGCCCTGGTGCAGGCGCTCAAGAAGAAACTGTTTCTGGCTGGCATGGCGTCCCGCGAGATATATTCAGACGCCTTCCTCTTTTCCGCGTAATAATGGAAGAGAGTGCAACTTAGCTTACATGCAGATTATGCGTTGCGAGTCCTGATCTACCTCGGCGCGCATCCCGGAGAAAAAGTCTCTACGCAGCAGATCAGCGAGGCATACGGCATCTCCAAGAACCACCTGGTGCGCGTCGTCCACACGCTCGATTCCATTGGGTATGTCAAGGTAACGCCCGGCAGAAACGGCGGCGTCACACTCGCCAAGGCGCCAGAGGAGATTCGCTTCGGCGAAACCTTGCGCCGAGCCGAGCCGAGCATGCGATTAGTGGAGTGCTTCGACAAGGAGACCAACACCTGCCCGATCAATGGTGCGTGCGACCTCAAAGCCTATCTGCGAGACGCCCTGGAAGCCTTCCTGCGGGAGTTGGACAAACACACCCTGGCCGACTTGCTTGCGGGCAAACGTAAGCAGCAACTGGCGAAGGCCCTGCAACAGATCGAGGCATAACGGAATGAAACTGCACCGCGCCTGCGCGTGGCTCATCCTCCTGGCCGGCACCGCTTCTGCCGCTTCGGAAGTCGCCCACTTTTTCGTACTCAACACCACGGACGCCGATGGCAACCCGATCAAGCAGAACCGCTCCTATTCGGTATACCGCCCCGACAACCTCGACCGGACCAAACCCGCTCCTATGGTCCTGAACCTGGACGGCACCAACTCCAGCTTCCACCGCAAAGCGGATCAGGCCGGCTTCGTAGTCGTCTCCTGCTCGTTCAACGGCAACTCCAGCGGCACCCCGGCCGTGGTGTGGATCAACGACAATCCGCGCGTGGCCGGCTGGGAGGATTACGATTTTCTCGACGAAGTCATACGCCGTGTCCGGGAGTCTGACAACATCAGTGACGTCTTCACCACCGGGCTTTCCAAGGACGGCCACATGTCGATGGCCTACGCCTGCGAGCGCCCCAATATGATCCGCGCCGCCGCCACGCTCGACGAGTTCATGCAACTCCCGCTGAACATCCCCACAGCCCCGGTCCCGGTGATCGGCTTTCAAGGCACACAGGATACCAACGTCCCCTACACCATGCTCAAGGAGACCCTTGACGCCTGGCGCACCATCGACGGCCTGCGCAACGCGACGCCGGTGACAACCTTTGAATCCTCTCCGCTGCAAGTGGGCAAGGTAAGCCAGGCCACATGGCGCGGCGGAGTCAACGGGACGCAGGTCGCAATGGTCACGCTCATTGGCGGCACCCACACGTTTCCGCTTCCTGGAGTGCAAACCGGTTATGACTATACCGATGGCATCTGGGCCTTCTTCAGTCAGTTCCTCACCAGCACCCAGCCGCAGCCGGTTATCGTCTCTCAGCCCGTGAATAACATTCAGGTGGCAGGCCAGCCTGCCAGCTTCTGGGTCACTGCGACGGGCGCCGCTCCACTTCGGTATCAATGGCAGAAGAATGGCGCGGACATCCCCGGCGCCACATCCAATTGGTACACATTGCCCGCGACCGCGTCTGCCGATTCAGGCGCTACCTTCCGTGCTGTGGTGGCCAATGACAACGGCACCGTCACCAGCCCTGCCGCTACGCTCACGGTGAAGAGTCCCGACGCCGGCCCTGTCATCACCACGCAGCCGGTTGATCAGACGGTGATGTCCGGGCAACCCGTAACGTTTTCCGTCGCGGCCACTACGTCCGCCGCAACTCGCTATCAGTGGACCAAGAATGGAGTCAACATAGCGGGCGCAACAGCCGCCACTTATGCGGTTCCCGCCGCCATCACATCTGACACCGGCGCGGCCTATGCCGCGGTTGTCACGTCCGGTACATCCACGACCACCAGCGTCCGCGCCACGCTAACGGTGCTTGCCGCACCCGGCGCTCCCATCATCATCGCCAACCCGGACCGCGCCCGCGTCATTGTTGGTGATCGCGGTACTTACACGGTAAAGGCATGGAGCCTCACGCCCATGACTTACCAATGGCAAAAGGGAGGCCTCACGACGAACATGGCCGATATTCCCGGCGCCACGGAGGCAAGTTACACGACACCGCCCGCCACTCTCGCCGATAGCCCTACGCTTTTTCGCTGCACGGTATCGAATGCCGCCGGCAGTGTCACCAGCGCCAGCGAGATGATGCTGGTCACAGCGGATTCCAAACCCGCCAACCAGCTCAATAACTCCCTCACGGCGATCGCGCAAACCGGAGTCCCGTTCCAGTTCAACATACTCTCTTCCGGTGGCACTCAGCCTGTCCGTTATAGCGCTGATCCGCTTCCCGCAGGACTCACGGTGGACCCTGTCTCCGGACTTATCTCCGGCACTCCCACCGCAGCGGGAGTCACTACCGTCATCCTTACCGCCAGCAATGATGGCGGTGATGTCTCGCACTCGCTGATTCTCACGGTGACCGATGCACCTGTGCCGCCGATCACTTTGGAAGCCTGGCGCAAGGCGCTCTTTGGCGCCAGTGCGACAGACCCGGCGATTGCCGGTGATGACGCCGACCCCGATGGCGACGGATTCTCTAACCTGGCTGAATTCCTTGCCGGGACGAACCCGCTCGACCCGGCGTTGTGAAGCTCTAGACCAATCTGTTGTAGACGCGTCGTTCTTGGGGACGCAGCAAGCTACGTCCCCGGAGTGGTCGTCAAGCAGAAGACGACGCCCTTCAGTTAGCTCTCCAGGAACATCTGACCCCAAACGGAAGGCCAGTTCGCCTTCGGGCAGGACTTCGGCAGATCCTCTGATGGCACACCACCATCTGCCAAGCTCGCCGCCATGCCATCTTCGGTCATCGCCAGCTGCAACCTTTCCATCTCTCGCAGAATCCAAGGACCCGCCTCGCGCGGTTCCAGCAGATGCCGCAGGTCGGCATGCTCATTTCGGATCTTCAGCACCCAATCGTCGGCCGCGGTGCCAACCGCCGTCACCACTCCATCCATCGGCGCCAGCACGCGCACATCGATGCCGCTACGCGTTGCCCACCAACCGGGACCATTCGCGGTCAGCTTCGAGCCCACCTCGGGCAATGCCATCGAATCCGCCTTGCCGATCATCCGCGTGCCCAGATCATCCAGGCCGATGGTGTACTCCCCACGGCCCTCGGTCCGCACCCAGGTGTGGCCGCGATGATAGAGCCGGTCCGCCGGGATCGACATTCCATACTGCTCTTCGCCAATGTCCGCCGTGTCCGTCCGCAGCGCAACCACTGTTCCATGCATCTGGCACGACCGGCAGTCGAAGGTGTTCTCGCACACGCGCTCGCGGAACTCGCCGGTGAATTCGTGGCGGCAGTGGCGGTCATACTTAGGCAGATCGTGGAACTCCTCCTTCCAGCGCAGCGAGTCTACATTCGCCGTGCGCTTGCTCTGCCAGGCGCGGTAGAACGACATACTCACCGTCGTCAGCACTACCAACAAGACTGTATAAAACGCGCCAAGAAAGAACATGACGCCGGGAGTCCAGGTAAATCCGAAATTAGTGGGAAACATGTGAAGCCTCCAGGTCTCGCTCCTGCGGGAACAACGGCAGGTAGCGGTATGAGAATGAATAGATCAACACGCCATAAGCGACAACCGCGAGAAACGCCGCGGACTCCTGCCAGCTTGGCGAATACGAGAGAAACGGATCGAACGGTAACGACGGCAGTGACAGCGTCTGGATCGTGAGCACGAAGCGGTTCAACGCAATCCCACTACAAACCAGGGCCGCCGCCGAAACCAGCCAGCGCATGTCTTCGCGCTTGGACTTGTTCATCAAGATCAGCGCCGGCGCGAGGCCAAACAGGACGATCTCCGCAAACAGAATCCAAGATCCGAACGGCTGCCACTGATAGTAGCGATACGCCTCCACGCCGGCCGATGGCGAGGTGTGATTGATCCATACCATGGTATCGAGCGACTTCAGGAATACGTACACGATGAGGATCATGCCCGAGATCTTGCCCAGCAGCGAGAGCACGCTATGCTCCACCAGTCGCTTGCCGGAGATCTTCTCCACCAGCATGGTGGTCAGCACCAGGAAACTCGGTCCCGCCGCCATCGCCGAAGCGATGAACAGGAAAAACGTGGAGGGCCAGATGAAGAAGCCTTCGCGATAGGCGAACGGCCGCGCCTGCATCACGCCGTACAAGCCGCCGAGCGAGCCCTGGTGAAAGAACGAGAGGAACGTCCCGACTCCGGCCAGCACGTACATCAACTTGTGCAGTTCGAATTCGAAGCACAGGAACGACGGAATGTAACGCAGCTTGCGGTTCTTCAGGATCACCGGCACGTACTCGATCGCCAGCACCATCAGGTAGCAGGTGATGCAGAACGTCACTTCGGTCAGCATCGAGTGCACATTCGGATACCAGAATGTGAACCACGCCCGCAGCGGCTGCCCCACGTCCACCATCAACAGAAGAATGGCGCCGCTGTAGCAGATGAACCCGATCACCACGGCGCTGTTAATCACGCTCTTCAATTCGTGCCGCCGCAAAATATAGAGTAAAAAGCCGGTAAAAAAGGCGCCTGCGCCCAAGGCGATCACGGTCAGGTCAAGAAAGATCCATAGCCCAAAGGCGAACCGGTTATCCATGTTCGTCTGGTTCAACCCCAATATCAGGCAACGCGCCAGCGCATACACGCCGAACGCCAGCAGCATGCTCCACGGAAGAATCCACGTAAAGAAACGGCTGGTGGAGCACCGCCGCACACCGCGTAGGACAAGTTGTTGGTCCACCTTAAGCCTCCTTTCCATCGCGGCCCATGCGCCGCACCCAATCATGACGGGACTTGTAGTAAACCTTCGTCCCCGTGCCCAACTTCTCCAGCAGCCGGAACGCCTGCGGATCGGCCGCGGCCTGGGCCACATCGCTCGTCCGCTCGTTCAGGTCGCCGAACACCATTGCACCGGCGGGGCAGGCTTCCACGCACGCCGGAACATATTCGCCGGGGTGCAGGTCGCGACGCCCTTCGGCCGCCGCCTTGGCCTTCGCCGCCTGTAGCCGTCCGTGGCAGAAATTGCATTTTTCCACCACGCCGCGCATACGGGTCGCCACCGCCGGATTCAGGGTCTTCTCCATTCCCGCGGGCCACACCGGATCGTTCCAGTTGAAGTAGCGCGCATGATACGGACAGGCCACCATGCAGTACCGGCAACCTAGGCAGCGCTCGGCCATCTGGCCCACAACACCCGTTTCGGGATCTACGTCCACCGCCTGCTGCGGACAGACCGCAACGCACGGTGTGTGCGTACCGCACTGCTGGCACAGCACCGGGAAGAACACGCCACGGCTCTCCGGAAACGGCAGGCCATTTTCCGCTTTCGCGACACGCATCCAGGTGAGGCCGGTGCGCTCGGTGGTCCCTTTCTGCGCCGGCGGCACGTTGTTCTCAGACGCGCATGACACCATGCACGCACCGCAGCCGGTGCACAGGTCCAGGTCAATCACCATCCCGTATCGCGACTTGCCTTGCTTCACCGCGCTCATGATTTCACCATCCTTGCCGCCGAAAGGCGCCACGTGCAGTCTTCGCCCAGCGTGCAGGTTTCGAGCATCCCGGACCGCTCCGGCCCGATCGCTACTTGCACCACACCCGGCATCACTGACGCATCGAACTTCACCCGCGTCTCCGTGCTGCCGCATGCCGTCTGCACCGATGCCTGGCAGCCATCCGTAAGGCCATGCTGCTGCCCGGTCTGCGGATTCATGGCGGCCATGGAGGGCGCTTCACGCAAGCCCGACTCCTGATACACCTTAGAAAGGAGCGGCGAAATCTTTCCGCTCCCCACTGCCGCACGCCAACCCGAGGGAACCAGCGCCAGCGGATACTCTTTTGAAAGTTGCAACCGGTTCGATGTATCCACCTCCGGCATCTGTACCTTGGCCGCTTTCGGCGCCTTGTATTCGGAATCGCGCCAGGTGGCGCCTTCCACCAACTTGGTCCACATGTCGCCAGCGTCTTTCAGCGATTTCAGCGGAACAGTTTCGCCGCTCGCATACTGGAACAGGTCGCCACGGCCCGCTTCAAAGATCGCCGCCGCCCGCGCCTTCAGCGCCTCTTCCGTCTTCCCTGCTCCGAGCAGTTCCAGCGGATCGGCCGCCGCTTCGACTTGCAGCGGAGCGGCCAGAGCAAACGTCGCGCGAGGCGAATCGAAGGGGGTTGGAATCTCGTCCAGCGCATTCGGATACGCAGCAGTCGGGATCACATACTCGCCATCGAAGCCATACGCCGGCACGAATGCGGAGAAGCGGATCACAGTCGCGTTATTGGCCAGTTTGCGTTCGATCAGCCGCCGCGGAATCGCCGTTCCCGAAGGCACCGCATCCGTGATCAACGCGCGGATCGAACCATCCGGAACCTTCGTCAGGTCCACTTCCGGGGCGAGCGCTGCCTTGCTCCACTCTGCCGGAACCGGCGTCTCGCGCCGCTCTACAATGC
>Ga0073936_10009930_pt1 | contig 11736 bp, 13 predicted proteins | sample AliMusrvi5mmetaG_FD_87041 | JGI IMG/M metagenome (GOLD analysis project Ga0073936, IMG submission 87041) | Freshwater lake bacterial and archeal communities from Alinen Mustajarvi, Finland, to study Microbial Dark Matter (Phase II) - Alinen... | ecosystem: Environmental > Aquatic > Freshwater >... | reverse complement strand
TAGAGCCAGAAGATAATGGCGGAGAGAGCCAATGCGAATAAGTTCAGCCAACTCGTCAGGTTGTTACCGATGCGAGAGGCATGGGGAACTAAGGCGCGTTTAGTTGGTAGGAGGTTGAAGGCGCTGAAAATTTTCTCGGTTAAGAAACCGCTGACACTCATAGTGAGCCAAAAGATTGCAACCAATTTGGAAGTTAACCGTGCCCCGTAAAACTTTTTATAAATTAGAACCAGTGGAAGCGCAACCAAGTCGGCAAATATGAAGGAGATTGTGCCTCCAAATGAGATTCCCGAATTCCAGAGCGCAGCCCCAAGGGGCACATTTCCCACGGAGCAGACAAAGCTAATGAAGGCGATAAATGGACCGAGCACGACATTTTCAATAGTCGAAAGAATCCCGTGACCGGATACGAAGAGGTGGTGCCACCATGAAACAGGAATTAAAGTATCGGCTAACCCCGCCACTAAAAATCCAATAATGAGTTCAAGGCGAACCATGGTGAGGTCGCCAACAGTGAATCCTGCAGCATCTCGCCATGTCGACTTAACATCAGGGGTTGAATCCTGAGCCATTTGAAGCAACCTAGGACGGCGTACTACTTTTAAGCGTGGAAGAATCGCGGTAAGTAATGCGATCATGATGGCTCCGCCAATGAATTCGGCAACGGCGAATTGCCATCCCAGCAGAGTCCACATAACTAGACCGAGCTCAAATACCAAGTTAGTGCTAGCAAACATAAACACAATTGCGGTGGTGAAATCAGCGCCTTTATCGATCAGACTCTTTGCGATTGCACTCGCGGCGTATGAGCAACTTGAACTAATTGCACCAAGTAATGAGGCCTTCGCGACGGTCTTCGGTTTGTGATTCCCCAGCGTGGCTAGGGCCTTCTCTCGTGAGGTGAAGGCTTGAATTGCGCCCGAAATAGTGAAACCGAGCACTAAGGCCCAGAAGGTGTCAAAGAACATCCACCAGCTATCTTGTAGACCGTTGCCTATCTTCGCCACATATGAAGTATTCCACCTTTGATTATTAGTGCTAGCCACTGCAATGTGAGCCCTACTCACAGGAGCCAGTCGTATGATGCTTCTTGTGCCATCTGCAATTAAGTGTCGCAATCTGAATGTGACGCGAGGCAAAAACCACATTCTGCGCAACCTTGAGTTGGATATCCCTCGCGGAATCATCATGGGATTGCTCGGCCCAAGCGGAAGCGGCAAAACCACTTTGATGCGCTCGATAGCTGGGCTTCAAAGAATTGAAGGTGGCGAAATAACGGTGCTGGATCGTCGCGCTGCGAGCAAAGAACTGCGTCATCAAATTGGCTATTCAACTCAAAGTGCTAGCGTCTACTCCGATTTAACGTGCATCGAAAATATCGAGTTCTTCGCCTCCCTGTATTCAGAGAATGAGAAGAGTCCGTCACAGATATTGGATGAAGTCGATCTTTCAAGGAATGCGCACCAGATGGCCGAGTCACTCTCAGGTGGAGAGCGGGCACGACTAGCGCTGGCAACAACTCTCGTGGGAAGTCCACAACTCTTAATTCTTGATGAACCGACGGTCGGGCTGGATCCCGTTTTGCGAGTTCAACTCTGGAAACTATTTTCTGCTCTTGCGGAGCAGGGAAAGACTCTGCTTGTTAGTAGCCATGTAATGGATGAAGCTGATAGTTGCCAGCAACTTATACTGCTAAGAAACGGCGAAGTTCTCGCCCAAGGAACTCCCGGAGAATTACGCGCTCGAACTGGTAAGGGCCGTATGGATGATGTCTTTATCTCTTTGATTGGTGAACGATGAAACTTTCACGCCTTATAGCCATGACAAAGCGAGTATTGCTACAACTCCTGCACGATCCAAGGACCCTAGCGCTGCTCTTCCTATCTCCAGCGCTCCTTATGACGATTCTCAAATATGTGTACTGGTCGAATCCCGATTTATTCCAACGAGTAGCGGGATCAATGTTGGGGGTTTTCCCCATGTTGGTGATGTTCTTGATCACCTCGGTCGCAACACTCCGTGAGCGTTCGAGTGGAACATTGGAGAGGTTGATGATCTCTCCGCTCGGCAAGGCAGAATTTATCGGGGGATATGCTATCGCCTTTGGACTGGCAAGTCTGCTTCAGGCATCGGCTGTCTCTTCCTATGCCATCTGGGTACTTGGATTAAAGATCGAAGGACTACAAATTACTTTGATTTACGCTGCAATTCTTGATGCACTTATTGGCTTAGCCATTGGGCTCGCGGTGAGTACATTTGCAAAAACAGAATTTCAAGCGATCCAATTCATGCCAGCGATTTTACTTCCCCAACTTCTTTTGAGTGGGCTCCTCGTTCCACGAGATGCCATGCCCAGGGTTCTTCATGATTTATCTAATTTTCTTCCGCTTTCATACGCAATCGATGCGACCAAGAAGGTCATTACAAATCAAGGATCAATCCTGAACGACTCTTTGCTGATATTTCTATTCTTAGCCGTAATTCTGGCAGCGGGTTCTCTTACACTTAAGAGACAGACGAAGTAGGAGTTATGAGTTATATAAGCGAGCTTTTGCCGAGCAAGTCTGACTATGTTGGCGCAAAGAAGTATTGGCGCCATGATGTTATAGCAGGAGTAACGGTTGGGATCGTCGCGCTGCCCCTTGCACTCGCCTTTGGAATCACAACAGGGGCGGGAGCCCGAGCGGGCCTCATCACCGCAATTTATGCAGGTTTAATCGCGGCGATCTTCGGTGGCTCCAATTTCCAGGTGAGTGGTCCAACCGGAGCGATGACGGTCGTTCTTATTCCTATCGTGCTTAAATACGGAACCGCCTCACTCGCTCCTCTGGGGTTAGCTGCTGGACTAATTGTTGTTGTTATGGGGCTCACCCACTGTGGTGCACTCATAAAGCGAGTGCCATGGCCGGTTATGGAGGGATTCACTCTTGGTATTGCCTTGGTGATTGCGTTGCAGCAACTTCCGTCGGTACTGGCATTTCATTCGATAAGCGGCGCCAATACTTTGGTGACCGCTTGGCGGACGCTTCGAGGAGCGGTATCTGCAGGTTTGCACTGGAGTTCACTGGTGCTCATGGTCATCACACTTTTAGTGAAATTTAATTACCCTCGAATCTCTCGTCTTCTCAAGATCAGAATTCACATACCTGCGAGCTTCGTTGCAATTATTGTCGCCACCTTTGTTGTTCCTATCTTTTCCATCCACACCCCACTCATTGGCAATCTGCCGCGTTCTCTTTATGCGCATGTAGCACTATCGAAGAGTCACATTGGAATATCTGCCTTATTCGTTGGGGCAGTGGAGATCGCTTTGCTCGCTGCGATCGAGTCTCTCTTATCTGCCCGAGTAGCTGACCAGATGTCGCATATTCACGAGTCGGCGGTGAGTTATAAGCCGAACCGAGAACTTATAGGTCAAGGTTTGGCAACGATGGTTTCATCTATGGTGGGAGGGATGCCCGCGACCGGTGCCATCGCTCGAACGAGCGTCAACGTTAGATCAAAAGCCCAGAGTCGAATCTCCTCCATCACCCATGCTGCATTCCTACTGCTCGTCGTCTTGGTTCTAAACCCCGTTATCGCTCACATACCAACCGCTGCTTTAGGCGCGGTGTTGATCGGTACTTCCTATCGAATCGCAAGCCCAGCAAACCTTAAGGAGATGCTCAAGACCACGCGCCTTGATGCAGCGACCTTGCTTATTACGGCTGCACTCGTGGTCGTAATCGGCCTGATTTGGGCGATAGCACTCAGTACAGCTGGGTATTTTCTTGCAACAATTATTCTTAAGAGAGTTAAAAGGTAAGGAGAGAAGACGATGGCCAGAGCCACAATCGTTGGTAGTGAGGTAGTACTTCAGCTGAGCGCTGGAGAGAAGTTTTTTGGTTTTCACAAGAGCCCGCGCGCCAACTTAGTTGATATCGTAAAAATAGAGCCGGTTGATAACTTCTGGAAGTTCTCCGGATGGCGAGGTGTTCGAGCCCCAGGAACAGGAATACCTGGAGTTGTCGGACTTGGCACGTGGAGAAAACTTGGCGCTAAAACATTCTGCGCTGTCTACAAGAAGGAACCCGGCTACAAAGTAACACTCAAGAACGGCGAGTTTGAGGCATGGCTCTTTAGTTCACCAGAGCTACCTTCAGATCTCCAAAAGTTCGTTAAATAATTTATCGCGGGTTCTGCACGTAATCGACGAGAGCGCTCCGTTCGGAGTCGATCTCGTTTACATGTGATTTAACGACATCTCCTATCGAGACAATCGATACAAGGTCGCCCGCTTCATTGACCACCGGAACGTGGCGGATACGGCGATCAGTCATTAGTGTCATCAGTTCTGCAACAGTTGTGTTCGGTGTGCAGGTAGTGACGTTGACCGTCATGATGTCACGAACGTGCAATCTTCCGAGTTCGTGGAAATGAATCGGAAGCGCTGCAACAATATCGCGCTCCGAGACTATTCCTGCAATTCGGATTCCGTCGGGTGAAACAACTAGCGCTCCGACTTTTAACGAAGCTAATTTTTCTACAAGCGTTGCGATGGAGGTTTCTGCGGTTACGCTGTAAACCGCTTTACCTGTGATGAGTGATGAGACTTTCATGCGAACTCCTTTGTTCACCTGAGTTGTAATCGTGCTCTCAAGTTGCGACAAAGGCAAGAGATTTTAAGAGAAAAGTTCCTTAAGGATTACTAGAGACTAAATGAAGGGTATTCGTCAGTAACCAAGAGCATGGAATATCCGTATACACGGTTCCAGAAGTCAATTGTTCCCAAGGTGACCTTGGCAGCCCACTCTGGATAATTACCGGTGATGGAGGTCGTAATCCAGGCAAAAAATGTCAACACGAGTGCCAACAAGACATAAATTATCCCGACTATATAAAGTGGAATCGCTAGGAACCACTTGACGAGTGGGAGCCAACGATTAAGTTTCTTTCCACCCTCTACATCAGGGAAAATAACAGCAATATTTGGATTGCGCTCAATAGATGGATAGTCATCTGTTAATAGAAAAACGTACGAACTGATTCGAGTAGATAGTTCCGTTACCGCGTGATTGAAAGTTAATACATAACTTGGGTAAACGGCTCGAAATAATAGAGCTAGGAACGCAGGGGCCACGAGAATCGGAGTTGTATACCAGCTCGTTTTTGCAAGGGGTTCAAACGAGGCTGCGAAAATGGCTACTGGAACAACCAAGATTCCCCGCCAAAAGACGGTGGCGCGATTGCGGTTGGTGAGTTGCACATCTACGTGGGTTTCAACTTGATTGCTCATGGAAAGAGGTTAGTCATTGGATTAGGGCAGTTCAAGGATAAAATGCCTATTTCGCTCAGCGTTCATTGGGCGGAGGCGATCCGTATGTAGGGGGTGGAGATGGCGATCGAACTCGAAACCCCACGAGTGTTGCTCCGCAGTTGGCAAGATAGCGATAAAGAGCCTTGGATTGCCCTCAATGCCGACTCTGAGAACCTAAGGTACTTTCCCCGAACTTATACATCCGAAGAGTCGCAAGCTAGTTTTCAGCGCTTTCGAGAGTTGCTCGATACAAATCCGTTCGGTTTATGGGCAGCAGAAGAAAAAACTAGTGGTGAGTTTATGGGCTTTGTAGGGCTCGCTCGCCAAGAGCTTCCTGGAGTCTCATTTATGCCCTGTCATGAAATTGGATGGCGTCTTGATAAGAAGTATTGGGGCAAAGGTTATGCGACGGAGGCTGCGACGACCGTTCTTGAATTTGGACTTAAAGACTTAGCGCTTCCCATAATTTATTCATACACCGCAGTACATAATCTTCCATCAATAAATGTAATGCGAAAGATCGGATTGCAGGTACGTCCTGAACTTACTTTTGAACACCCGAAGATTCCAGATGGAAATCCTGTTAAAACTCACCTCGTCTACTCAACATGAAACTCCGTTTTGCAGTTGCACTAGTTTTACTGTCGATCTGCAGCACTCAGGTAGTCCATGCCGCATCGGTTTCCATAACCGGATCTCGCCCTTTCAAGGTATTCGTTCCGTCTTCCTACACTGCTGCAGATCCCGTTCCGTTGGTGATTGCGCTATCTGGTTACGGACAGACTGGCGCTCAATTTGAAGATTATTTGCACCTGACTTCAATTGCGGAGTCGAGCAATTTTATTTACGTTCATCCAGATGGGACGATTGATCAATTTGGGGAACGATTTTGGAACGCAACTCCTGAGTGTTGCGATTTTCAAAAACCTCCGGTCAATGACGCTGCCTATATCATCAGCATCATTAATAAAGTTACGGCGAAATATTCTGTTGATCCAAATCGGATTTACATCATTGGCCACTCCAACGGCGGTTTTATGGCAAATGCGCTTGCCTGCAAGTATTCAAACCGTATCGCCGCTATTATCAACATCGCGGGCGGAAGCTTTACCAGTACAGCTGTCTGTAAACCCAGTGCCCCAATCAACGTCCTACAGATTTGGGGCACTAAAGACGATACATATGCTTACAACCATATTCGAGGTAAACCGATACCGGGAGCGGAGCAAACCTTTGCTAACTGGGGAACGATTGAGCAATGCACAACGCCTGCGATAGAACTCCCCGATAAATTGGATTTGGATCCAACGATTCCAGGTGACGAGACAACTGTGTTTCAATATCAGGGTTGTTCTGGCTTAACTTCTGTAGATTTTTGGAGAATAGCTGGAGCGGGGCATTCGCCTGTAATATCAAAATTCTTTGCCAGCGAGATGATTGCTTGGCTCATGATTCATCCGAAGTTGGCTACACGCTAAGGAAAACAGGGGTGTTTTTCACAGGCTAATCTCAGATTTGCACTTGTACTATCCGCGCATGTTAGAGAATTCCTGTTTAAGTAGAGCGATGGCGATAGCCTTTTGAACCGCTCTGAACTGACGGAGAAATCTTCCAGCCTGATACTAGGTCTAGGACTTGGATTAACACTTGCAATATATTTGAAGACTACATCTCTGCAAGATTGGCTCTGGCCCTACCCATTTATTATCTCGGTGTCGCGCCTATCTGCACTGGTCGGAACTTATTTTGCACTTGTAGGTCTGGTCATGGTCTCGCGTATTGCATGGATTGAGAAAGCTGTAGGTCACGATCGGTTGGTGCTCTGGCATCGCGCACTTGGTTTATCCATTGGCAATAGGAGTGGGATTCTTTGCGGCAAAGAGTGTTCATTTTCAAGCTATGCCGCCTTCTTATGCATTCGTTGTGGCCCTTCTTGTAATAGGGATCTTTGATTCTCTGGCCGGTGTTCTTGCGGTACTTGCCTTTGGAGCACTATCACTCGTGACCGGTCACGCGACCAACTTGTCAGAATTTCTTACCTTGATGGGAATCTCACTTATTGGCTTTAGTCCAATATTGCTTGCGAGCGTCTTCAGGCCGCTGCGGCGCACGACCGACAATTTCGCTAGCTACTGGGAGAGAACCGCTGACTACCTCGTGGCTAGCTTATTAACAGGATGGGTTGTTAAGCAGATCATTCTCGGTCTCTCGGGTCTATCAGGGTTGCAACTTCCAATTACTGCTCACGCACACGCGCTTGGAGTAATAGCTGGAGTATTGGTGATCATTCGATATGGGTTAGAAGACTTCTCGTCATACCTATTTCCTGGGCACATGTCTGCGATCGAACCGACTTATCGCGAACAATCCTTGAGGCAATACAGCGTACGGATAGTGGTCCAAATAGCCGTCTTTCTCTTGGTTGCAGAACCATTCTTAGGTCCTAGCCCTTCACTCTGGATCGGATTAGCGATATTCACCATCCCATTAATTCTTTCGCTCTTCAATGAACGGTTACCTAAGTCGCAAGCGATCTCAAGATGGATTCCTAAGGAATAATCGAAATGATCACGATGACCCTTGCCGGATTCTTTATTGCGAGGGTACTCAATTGGTATCCCCAAAGCGCTACTGGTTATGTTCTAACCGCTTTTGTATTGTTGGGAATCCCAGGATTCATTCTCAAGATGCTTCCGCTCTTTTCCGCCGAGCCAAGTGATGCGTGGAAAGAGAGTCCAATCGGCAAAGTCACCTACCGCCTCGGGGGAGTTGTTGCATTAGTCCTACTGGGATACATAGTGACAACTGGAATTATCCTTTCTAACAGCCTCTAGCCTTGAATTTAGTTGTAAGAAATAAGTGAACTGATCGCGAGAGATTTGCTGAAAGTAAAAAGTAGTCTCTTGACTAAATCTAAAAGGAGAATTCATGGATGCAAATACGCCAAATATCCACACACCACCCGAAGGTCATGGTCCACCAGTGCCACCGGATCACTCTCATGATCACGAGGATATAGAGCATGCATTTCATGACCACGATCATGATCATGACCACCCGCATCATCCTCACCATGAGGAGCCGCCGATGGTGATTTTGGATCGCAGATTTGCTAAGGGTGAAATAACAAAAGAGATCTATGCCGAATCCAAAGAGTTGCTCTTAAAGAAGTAGTAAAACTCTTTACCTTCCTCGTAATAATTTTCGGATCTGCTCAAGTGCGGATTTAATCCTCGATTCGTAGCCATGGGTCGAAGGCTGGTAGTACTCCTTGCCGACTAAGTTGTCAGGTAAGTACTGCTGCTTAGCTACCGCAGCTTCCAGATCATGGGGATAGATATAGGAGTTGGCATCTCTTTTGGCATTTTCAGCACGGTCTCGTAGCGCCCCCGAATTGGGATCGCGCAAGTGTGCGGGAACTGGTCCCGCTTTTCCCGCCCTTACATCGGCGATCGCAGCATCAATTGCTAAGTAGGCCGCGTTGGACTTAGGAGTGGTGGCTAGATAAGCAACGGCTTCGGCCAGAATAATTCTGGCTTCTGGCATACCAATCATTGCTACCGCTTGGGCGGCGGCCACCGTAATTCCAAGAGCTTGCGGATCGGCAAGTCCAATATCTTCGCTAGCGCTAATCATCATTCGGCGAGCAATAAATCGTGGATCTTCACCAGATTCCAACATGCGGGCCAGGTAGTGCATGGAGGCATCTACATCGGAACCGCGAATGCTTTTTATAAAGGCACTTGCGACGTCGTAGTGATTGTCACCACCTCGGTCATAATTTTGAATAACGCGATCTAGCGCTTTATTGAGCGTTGCAGTTGTTATTTCACTCTCGGAAGCGCCAGCGGCCGCTTCTAGATATGTGAGTGCACGTCTGGCATCACCTGCAGCCAATCTGACAAGAGCATCCCGGGCTTCGCCCGCCATAGTTAACTCGCCATTCAATCCTCGGGGATCTGTGAGAGCTCGATCGATCAAGGTAGCGATATCTTCATCAGGAATCGCACGCAGCGTCAAAACAATGGAGCGCGAAAGGAGGGGGGAGTTGATAGAGAAAGATGGATTCTCTGTAGTTGCCGCTACGAGTGTGACCCAACGATTTTCTACTCCCGGCAATAGTGCGTCTTGTTGCGCCTTAGAGAAGCGATGCACTTCATCAATAAAAAGAACGGTCTCTTTGTTCTCCCGGTTGAGTCGCTCCTGTGCGTCGTTCAACACTTCTCGTACTTGAGCAACACCGGAACTCACAGCAGAAAGTTCTATGAATACTCGAGAATCAGATTGAGCGATCATCTTGGCAAGTGTGGTTTTTCCGGTTCCAGGAGGGCCGTAGAGAAGGACACTAGTAATGTGTTTTGCCTCGCCATTTATCAACCGAATAAGTGGAGAGCCCTCTTGCAGCAGATGCTGCTGTCCCAGCAGTCCTTGAACACTGGCAGGGCGGAGCCGAACAGCAAGCGGCGCACCTGCCTCAAAAGAGCTAGTTTCACTCATGTTCATCCCATCTTCACCAACTGGAACTCTACTAGTTATAAATCGGGCATGAGCACGTGAAGTATTCAAACTTCCCTCATAGTTAGTGGCAGTATCCGACTATGGAGAGCGCACACAAGAGATATTTAATTGTGGGCGGTGGTGCATCTGGCGTGATTACTGCAATCGCGCTATTACAAGATGGAGTGCATCCGGATCAGATCCATATTGCCGAACCTCGGATGCTTCTCGGAGAAGGTTTGGCATATCAAACTCGCGACCCTTTGCATCGACTTAATGTTCCTACCTCGAAAATGAGTGCGATTGAAGAGGAACCTGACGATTTCTTGAATTGGGCTTCAGCGCCCTCTTACTCATTTATGGAACGTCGTAACTACAGCACCTATCTACGAGAACGTCTCGGCAACGGCACGAACCACATCACTGATTACGTAGTGGATCTGGAGCAACAAGACGAGGGTCAAATTAGAGCCACATTTAGTTCTGGATCTACCGCCGTTTATGACACCATCGTTCTAGCCATGGGTCATGGCAACGCCCGTCTTCCTGATTTCCTCATCGGGCAACCTAACTCACCTCGAATAATCATTGACGTGTGGAACGGTGAAGCTCTACCGGAATGTCAGACCTTGATTTGTTTTGGCACAGGTTTGAGTTTCATTGATATTGCTATGACTCATTTAGCGCGTGATCCAAAGAACAAGGTGATCGCTATTTCGGGATCAGGCAATTTGCCAGAGCGACACCAGAGTTCACCGATCAATCCTTTTAAACCTACCCTGGATGAGGTAAACACTCTAGAAAAACTGCGAAACTATCTCACCGCAGCAGGAGAGATGTGGCGTGAGGCGGTTGATGGCTTGCGACCAATAACAGAGGCGATGTGGCGTAGTTTTACGCCAGGAGAACGTGAAGAGTTCTTGCGGACCGATGGTTCATCCTGGTCGAGACGTAGGCACCGAATCGCCCCAGATATCGCAGACCGCGTAGAGGCAGAGATAAAAGCTGGTCGAATTAAGGTAGTCAAAGGAAAAGTTTCGAAAGCAGTTACCTTGGAATCATCGGTCGAAATTCACTTGGTGGACGGTAGTTTTTATGCTGGTGATTACCTGGCAATTTGTATTGGTCGAGATTACGAACTGTCGGATCCGCTGAGCACCTGTCTGATAGGCCAAGGTAAATCATCGCGAGGCCCACTTGGTATGGGACTTTCTGTGGATGTCTCTACAGGGTTATTGCAAAAGCCCGACGGCTCCTCTTATTTAAACATTTATGCGATCGGTCCGCTGCGATCGGGAGAGGCTTTTGAAAGCACAGCCATTCCCGAGATAAGGAAGCAAGCATTTGCTCTTGCCGCAGCGATAACTCGCACTCCAGACCTTCCATCCTAAGTAGGGCAGCCTTACTATCGGCATATGGAACTGACCAAGACCAAGAAACTTGCTGTGTTCATGGTGTTAGGCGTCATGACCATGATGCTAAGTGGTTGCGTCCGACTTGGAATTGATCTTCAAGTCAACAAAAACAAGACGGTGAGTGGCACGATGGTTTTCGCATTGGCTGATTCTTTGGCAGCCTTAGGTGGATCCGATACCTCCCTCACCCAGGGTGGATTAATTGATTCCAAAACCCCCGGCGTGACAACGCTTCCTTATTCAAAGGATGGTTTTACCGGTCAAGAATATGTTTTGAAAGATGTACCAATTTCGGCCTTCAAACCAATGGGTCAAGATAATTCATTTTCCATCAGTGAAACTCCAACTCGCATCACAGTGAGTGGTTATTTGGATCTATCGAGTACTAGTGGGGGAGATGCCACAAGCTCTCTCCTGGCATCCTCTATTCTGTCGACTGCAGATATCCATGTCACCATTAAATTTCCTTATGACGTCATCTCGAGCACAGGTGTAATTTCCTCTGATCATCGAACCGTTACGTGGCGT
>Ga0073936_10009929_pt1 | contig 11738 bp, 4 predicted proteins | sample AliMusrvi5mmetaG_FD_87041 | JGI IMG/M metagenome (GOLD analysis project Ga0073936, IMG submission 87041) | Freshwater lake bacterial and archeal communities from Alinen Mustajarvi, Finland, to study Microbial Dark Matter (Phase II) - Alinen... | ecosystem: Environmental > Aquatic > Freshwater >... | reverse complement strand
GGTGGCGGTGATGCGCTGGTCTTGGCCGGCATAGCGCTGGAGTTCCCCGATGGCGAGCATCAACGCCATCCGGGCATTCTGCCGCGCGGTGTTGACCGCCTGGGACTTGTCAGACGTGCGCAGGGAGATACTCGACAACGAGAGCAAGCCCACCGCGAGAAGCGTGAGCAGGACCATCAACGAGAGAGTGATGACCAAGGCGAATCCGCGCATGGCATCACGCGGGATCCCAGTGGCCGCCTGGCGGCAGAGGTTCATGGATGGTGGATGGTGGATGGTGGATGGTGGATGGTGGATGGTTATTGCGGTTTGTATCTACTATCTATGATCCACGATCTCTTTCATGGCGTTACGGAGAGACGGACGAATACCTTGCCCTGGCCGGGTAGCAGGGTGTAGGAAACCGAGTGGGTGAGATTGCTCAGTTTCGTATCGCCAACCGGAACAACATCCCAATGCACGAGATTGGTGGAGGTTTGGACGACAAACTTGGTGCCATAGGCGGAGCTGGGGATATTGCCGCCATTGAGCCATGTTACCTTGTTGCTGGCTTCCACGGTGGGCAGGACGGCAACGGATAGTATTGTGAAGAGTCCAGCCATTGCCAGCCGTCTTGCTGATGGCTGCGGGTTGCGGGTTGCTCAGCGGCCAAGGAACCCGCGCAACAAGCAAGTATCCATGCGACTGGCGCGGTCATCTTTATGGGGGTGCTAGAACTTGCACATGATCTACTTCAGTTATCAAAATCCGCGTATCAAGGGCTGGGCACCACTCACATGCCGAGAAATCTCAAAACGCTGGTTGGATATTTGGCCGATGCATCGGTCACTTCCTCGATCTTGAACTTTACCATTCCGATGCCACGGAAGCCCTGGTAATTTGTAAGGTCGGGATCAGGAGAAGGAAACAACCAGCGATTGGCCTGCGTGAATTTCCACCCCGGCCGCTAGTGAAATGACGGCTCGCGAACCACTCCGTGCCAGTTGCGCGGGGACAATTTTTCCGGCGACTTCCACCTTGACCGAACGGGCGGCAGCATCTGGAACATCCAGAGCGACGGTCATCAATTTCATTTTTCCCGAGCGCAGGGAGATGGCCGCCTTGAGTTTTCCGTTTTCGATTATTTGCGCATAGCTCCCCCAGCCGTCGGCGGTGGTGAAGGCGGATTTGAAGTCCTCCGGTGTTAGTTTAGGGGCGAAGCCGATGTGTTGTTTGGGTCCGTGGTATTCGAATCCGCTGGCTGCGATGAACACGCCATAACTGGCCATGCTGCGGGAATAATGATCGCCACATTCCACTTCGTTCCACGGGTTGCGCTTGCTCGGGTGGTGGCGGTCATGCACGGCGCGGGTGACGGCCAACCCTTGTTCGACCATATCTTCCCAGATCATGTGGCCGGCCACTTGATATTCGAAGCCGTTCATGACCTCGTTGAACAGATTGCAGCAACCATCCATGTTGCCTTTGCCGCTGGCATTTTCGAAGCTCCAGTCCTTGCGCGGGAACGTGCACATCAGCATGCCGGCCTCACCAGCCAAGGCGAAGAATCGCCCGCCCTTGTAGATCTTCCGGTACGCGCCACAGTCCGGCATGAAGTTATAGCGCCACAAGGCCTGCAGCGCCGAGCGTGTTTCTTTCTTCGGGATCACCCGGTCCAGCAGACCGACTTGATAGGCCCAGCTTTGGCCGAAGACCTGGTCAATCTCGCAACCCGTGCCGGAGTTGATGGCCTCCGGATGCTTGGGATCCAGCAGGTTGATGAAATACTCTTGGTCGAAGAGCTTCTTGATGCTTTCGCGGCCGGTGTCGGCGATCTTGCGGCATTCTGCGGCAAATCCCTCGTCGCCCATGTCTATCGCCATTTCAGCAGCGGCGCGGAGGCTGGCCAGATACAATCCGCTCAGCCAGGCAATCTGGCCATACCAACCGGCGTCGAGCGTGTTGTGTTGGTGGCCGTCGAGCAGACCGTCGCCCTTGTCCATCTTCATCAGGCATTGCATGGCAAGCTTGATGTTAGGCCATAACTCCTTGAGCCATGCGCCGTCGGATGTCATCTGATGCTCGCGGTATGCACGCAGAATACAGCCCGCTTGGCCGTCCACTGCCAGCCCAAACCCTTCGCCTCGGTGGCGGATGGAACCCGACGGCTTTTCAATGGCGATGCCGAAATCAGTGCGCTTTCTAGCGTCCCGTTCAAGATCGGGGAACAGGCGGCCCACCGCATGGGCATAGTGCCAAACGTGGGTGCAGGTGCCTTCACAACAACCGACGCCTTCCCAGCCCCAGAAGCGGCCCGTGGCAAACCGGTGTGAGGTCGCACTCGCCAGGCAGCCGGTGTTGAGCATCGTGCGGTCCAGGAACCAATAGGGCAGCGTCGAATCATACCAAGTGTCGTGCCAGAGGCGGGTCTGGGTATGGAGCTCGGTGAAATGCGCCGCCACATAACTGGCGACGGCGGCCGCCGAGGGAAACTTTGTGGCATAGTAACGGCCGTTATCCTTCAACGTCTCCATGCGCTCGATCTTCCATTTCTGCATATCCAGATACGGGAAATGCCAGGTGATGAGGAAGGTTGCCGTCGCCTCCTTGCCAGGTTCCAACGTCATCGTGCGGACGATCGATCCGACGAGTTTGTTGCCGGTCGGTTGTCCGGCAACGTCGGCAGGCTCCGGGGCAAAGGCCGAATCCGGTAAATTGCCGGCACCAACGGACACGTTGGCCCGATCAGATGATTGGGATTCCAACAAAGCGATGGCCATGGTGCCCATGTCCAAGGGTTGCTTGAGATCCGCTTCCGACATGAGTTCTGGCATCAGGAGTTTTTCCGCCGGGCCGTTTTTAACGTCGCTATGAATGAGCAGCATCCCATTCTCCCGTTTCCTAATGTTGCGCCGTTTGGCCGCATCGCCGGGGGTGGAAAAATGACACACGGCATTTTCGAGCCAACCTGCGAGGCGCACTTCCAGTTTGGTGTTGCCGGTGTTTTTAACCGTGTATCGCAGCACCGTGGCCGGCAAGCTTGAGTCATCGGTATGGAGTGGCGCAAAGGGCGAAAAGGCTTCTAGCGAAACCGCGACGGGCAGCTTCGGATCGCGATACTCGATGTTAGCCAGCGGGTATTCACCGCAAAAGGTGATATCGGAAAAGCCCGCGTGGGTGAGGGGACTCACCTGATTTTTGCCATCGAGCGTGATCTCCAAGGCGAATCCCTGCTCGAGCGGTGAGGCCGGCACCAGTGGATTCTGATAGGTGGAACCATCGGTCCTTCGCGGCTGGTTAAAGATATCCCAGTGCCAGAGCTTGCCATCGCCGCCCAGATAGAGCTGGCCCGCGCAGAGGCCGCCGATGGTCATGCCGATTTTCTCGAGGTCCTTGCCGCAGTACACCGTGCGTTCGCCCCGCGCAAAAAGCGACTTTACCCACTCCGGTGAGAGTTTCTTATCGGAAGGAACAATTTTGTCAAAATCCTCACGGGTGAACGGACCTGCCATCACGGGTAGCCGGGAAAACGCGAAGCCGGCGGCAGTAATCGAGGAGGCTTTTAGGAAGGACCGGCGGTCGAACGTAGGCTTCTTAGAATTGTGCTGCGTATGTTCTTTGGGGTGCATAGTTTACTCTTACGTTAAGGAGTCACGACATTCTTCTCGTATATTTTCGGATGAGAGAATCGTCTTACGGAGTGAGGTTGGCCATCAACCTAGCGAATGTCTTCGGATGTGTCGGCATGTAGCTGGTTGTTCTCTTAAAGGCTCCGTAACAGGCGGCAGTGTGGGGGCTGGCGCATCATTGGCAATACCCATAAACATGGGTAATCGACCTCATTCCCTCAAGGTGATTTTTTTTGTGAATGCTTCAGGATTATCGCCTTGGAAAATGAACACATTGCCTGTATATCCCACGCAGAACGGATGGTGAACTGGAACAGTGGCGGGCGGAAAGTCGCCACAAACCGCTCCTGATCAGAGGTGCCAGGCAAGTTGGGAAGACTCAAACCGTCAATTTCTCCGTTTATGAGGCCATTGAAGTGTACCCTTTGTATGCCGTCGGGAAATTACGGACCTAGGAGCAGGGGACGAGACGTCCCTTCCTCCTATACCACAAAATGCGGGGCAACCGGTGGGCACCGGCCGCCCCGCTGGCTCCCGGAGAAAAACCAAAAACTCCGGAAAGGGATGGCTCGCAGGCGAGCCGAGAATCAATTTTGAATTTTGAATTTTGAATTTTGAATTTTGAATTTTGAATTTTGAATTTTGAATTTTGAATTTTGAATTTTGAATTTTGGATGATTGAGAAGAATGAGAAGAATGCATAGCGATGCCACTCTTCCAACCGAAATTCAAAATCCAAAATCTGAAATTCGAATCTCCTTAGTTCTGCGTCACAACGAGGCGGGCGAAGATCTTGCCTTGTCCTGCAGGCAGGGTGTAGGAGATGGTGGAAGCATCGTTCAGATCCGGGCTGACGGGAGTCCATGAATTCTGGAGGTCGGGCGAGGTTTCAATCGTATAGGTGACATCCCCGTTGGCGACGGCGTCGGCGCGCTTGATGAAGCTGAGCACATTACTTGTTAGGGTTCCTGGCGAGCCATTGGCATGGTCCGTCTTGAGACCAGCGAGGGCGTAGATGAGCAAGTTGGAGAGGCCGTCGGGACCCACTGCGCTTGCATCGCCGAGCGGTGGAGATTGGGCAGTTGCCCAGGTGGCGTAGGAACCGGCAGTGCCGGAGGAAACCGTGAGCATGCCGTCGCCGGTGATCAGCCCTGAAGGGTCGTACTTGTCGTAGACGCCTGGGCCCTTACTCGTGCCACCGAGGGTCAATGAGGCAATGGATTTATTGCCAGAGAAGTTTAGGTTGATCTTGGCAGCAGTGGCGATGTTCAAGTCGCCACTGCCCAGGGCATCCACGTTGCCACAGTCCAGGATGCCAGCCGTGATTGTGGTTGGGCCCGTGTAGCTGCTAGGCGCTTCAAGCGTTAGAGTGCCATCGCCGGCTTTGGTCAGGCCGAAGGCACCACCACTGATGGTGCCGCCGATGCTGAGGTTCATGGCTGTAACGGTGATTTGCGGTGTGGCATTCAGCGTCACTGGAGTGGTACCTAAGCTCAAGTCACTGGAACCGGAGAAGGTGAAGTCGCCGCCAATACTGATGGTTCCCTGTCCAGCTTGGGCTCCTTTGAGGTCCAAGGTCATGGCCGCACCGCTTGTGTTGTCAATCGTGCCGCCATGGATCGCGAGAACCCCGTTGTCGTTTCCATACGCCCTGAATGCTCCAGCGGCGTCGGCGGTGGCGAAATTGAGCGTGCCTGCCGAGAGGGTGTATTTCGCCATCGTAAGCCAGGACCAACCCGCCCCTGCGTCTGCCGCAAGTGAAGGGGCTTTCATGTTCACCACCGGCCCGGACTGGGTGATCGAGGTGCCCCCCGCATTGATCCCAGGGGATGTCACGAAATTATATGTGCCGCCACCCGCGAAGGTGACACCATTGGCACCGCCGCCCCAGTTTAGGCCGCCGATGCCCCCATAATTGCCGTTCACGGTGAGGGATGATCCAGTGGCGACGCTCCATGTTTCTCCAACAACATCAGCATTGAGAAGGTTGGCACCGCTCAGCGTAACATGGACGTTGCTGCTGTTGATTGCTATCCCATTATAGACCCACCAGAAACCTGGATTGTCCGCGTGAATTGTGAACGACTGCCCGGCAAAGTCGTCTGCTGCGGTTCCAATCGTTAGAGTTGGAGATGGGTTCGCGCCATCGAAGGAGAACGCGCCCAGCGGGCCGACGCCGGATGCTTGAGAATTCCAGACTTTATCACTGAAGTTATATGTGGCACCGTCGGATACTTGAAATCCGACAGTGGCACCGTCGGTGTCCAGATATGGCCGTTTGAGGTTGACTGGATAGACGACTTGGGCGGGGTCCAAGGCGCTGGACGTGCTCGTGGCGTAGGTGCTGTCGCCGCCATAGACGGCCACGATGTTAGAGTGGGTGCCTTGCGTCAAATCGATGGTGGTGATGGTGCAGAAGCCGTCGGTGCCGCTTGGCGTGAGGGTTCCGGTGCCAATGGTTGTTCCGCTGGAGCCGCCGTCTTTCAGGCTGACTTTGCCGGATGGGATGCCGGAGTTGCCACTCACGGTGACATCGAAGCTCAAGGAATCGCCGAGGGTTGAAAGGGCGGCTGTATTCGAATTGCGGACCATCGAGATGATTGATTCTGCCGTGCCAGCAGCAGAGGAGACCTTCAGCCAGCCGCTGCCGGTGATTTGGGCTATCGGATACTGAGCACCCGAGCCAATCGAGCCATAAACGCCATCAGCCTGTGGGGAGCCACCGATGATGAGTGCGGCCACCGTGTTGGAGCCAGTGAAGGTCAGGTCCAGCGTGGCACCGGAACTCGCGATGGTCACGGTGGAGGCGACGTCGAGATAGGGGTTTGCGATGGAGAGCATACCTTCGTTGAGAGTGGTATTGCCGGTGTAGCTGTTCAAGCCGGTAAGCGTCAGTGTGCCGGGGCCGGCTTTCGTGATGCCTAAGCCAATGCTGCCGTCGATGATTCCGTCGATGGTCAGGTTCTTTTCCGTGACGGTGACTTGCGGCGTCGCGGTCAATGTCACCGGGGCCGTGCCGAAGCTCAGGTCATTGGAACCGGTGAAGGTGAAGTCGCCACCGAGCTGGATGATTCCCTGTCCCGAAAAAGCGCCTTTGAGGTCCAAGGTCCTGGCCGATCCGCTGGTGTTGTCGATGGTGCCACCGTTGATCGTCAATGTTCCGCTGTTGCCTCCTAAAGCCACGAATGCGCTTGCGCCAGCCGCCGAGGCGAAATTCAGCGTGCCAGCCGTGAGGGTGTAGTTCGCCTGATAAGGAAAATTACCAGAACCCGATGAGCCTAGCATGTTCACCACCGGCCCGTCCTGGGTAATCGTTTTGCCTCGCGAGTTCATCCCAACGGCCGTTGCGAAATTGAATATGCCGCCGCCGGTGAAGCTGACGGAATCGCCGCCCCAGTTCAGGCCACCGATGCCTCCATAATTGCCGGTCACGTCGAGGGTTGAGCCCGAGGCGACGAACCACGACGTCACGTAGGAACCGCCGTAGGAATTGATGAGGGAGCCGCCTGCCAGCGTGATATGGGCGTTGCTGCTGTTGACAGCCAGGCCCTGTAGCCAAAACCAGTCACCTCCAAAGTTGGCTGTGAATGCAGCACCGTCAAAGTCCGTGTCGGTGTTGCCAAAGGTCATCTGAACCGAGCCTGGAAAGTTGATTGTGGTAGATGAGCCTGTGGCGTCGGTGCTCCAATAGGTGCTACCCGGTGTCAGGTTGTAGGTGCCCGACGGCGCTCCAAAGCCAGGTGTGTCGCCATCGACGTCAAAGAAATACGGTGTGGCGTTGGCGTGAGCGGCAGGCTGGCTGAGGCCAAGAACAGCAACTGCTGCGGCGAGGCCGGTGAGGAAGCGGCGGAGTGGCATTGGTGGCGACATGAGGTGATCATGGCTGGGGTCCAGCGCCGCGGCACCGGTTAGGCGGAGGCGGGCTTGAATGCATGGGGTTGGTTTCATGGTTTCCTATATTTACTGGTGTGAGTTCGGGCTCTGGTTGGTCGTTAGACAGGATATCAGCGCGCTGCTTGGCAATACGCTGACATCAGTGCCAGAATGAGGCTTGGCGCAAAACCCGCAATACCCATAAACATGGGTATTGGCCCGCCGCATTGAGGTGCCGGAGTCTGTTCAAGGAGGTTACAACAACCAAGCCTGTGGGGGCTTGGCAGTGATGCCTTGCAGTTTTGTGAGATCTCGATCAAAGGTAACTCGGTTTGGCCTGACGCACTAAAGACGCAGGAAGATGGGATTCATGGTAAATTCGGAGATTCTTGATCTCTGAGGTGTCTTGTAGCGGCGTGTCTGTGACCGCCGATGTGCATGAGGTGTCCCTTGTTGAGTCGGCGGCTTCATTGGCGATTCATGGTCATCGGCGGTCACAGACACGCCGCTATCAACCCACAAATTTCTATCGAGGCGCTGGCGACGGAGGTGAAGGCGGCGTAGGGTTGTTGGAAATTTGCAGGGATGATGGAGCAAGATCCCCTGGCATGATGTCAGCAGCGGCGGGGGATTGATGGAAAATTCGCCAATCTTCCCCTAACATGACGAGCATAGCTTGCGGGATGGGCCCGATTGGTGTGTGATGCGGCCGTGTTTGCGACTTACGTACATCATTTAGACCCGGTCATCGTCTGGGTGTGGAGGGGATTGGCACTGCGCTGGTATGGGCTGGCGTATTTGTCTGGATTTGTGGTGGGATTTTTGCTGCTGCGGCATTTGGCGCGGCGCAAATTGTGGGTGATGGCACCGGAAAAGACCGCCGATTTTATCGCGGCAGCGGCCTTATTCGGGGTGTTTCTGGGAGGGCGGCTTGGGTATATCCTGTTCTACTTTCTGCCCAAGGAAGGGTTTGGAGCCTTGGCGGCCGATCCGTTTCTGGTGTTGCGGGTCTGGGAGGGCGGAATGGCCAGTCACGGCGGAATTCTCGGGTTGGTGATTTTTACATGGATCTACTCGCGCCGCGAAAAAGTATCTTGGACCGGCTTGGGCGATGGGCTGTGCGTGGTGGCCCCAGTCGGTCTGTTTTTTGGACGGATGGCCAATTTTATCAATGGCGAATTGTATGGACGGGTGGCCACCGGTGTGGGCTGGGCGGTGAAATTTCCCATGGCCTTGGGCGATGACAAGGCACCCGAGTCCATGCGATTTGACGAAGCGGCGGCGGCCGTTACTGCGGTGAAGCCCGGGTTGGCGGACGTCCATCAATCCCTAGAGGCGGGGCGCCAAGCGATCGAAGCCGGCCTGAGTGCCAACGAATACCTCGCTGCACGCGGCCCCATGTTTGACCTGATGCTGGCGGCTAACCGCCATTCCCCGGAAGTTTCCGCCGTGCTTGGGCGCTTCCTTGAGCCGCGCCATCCGTCGCAATTGTATGAGGCATTGCTCGAGGGCGTGGCACTGTTTGCCATCCTCTGGCTGGTGCGGGTCCGTATCCCAAAAGCTCCTAACGGCTTGCTCACCGGCCTGTTCTTCGCCTGCTACGCCATTTTCAGGATCTTCTCCGAGTACTTTCGCGAACCGGATGCGGCTCTGGTGGGGCCACTGACCAAGGGGCAATTCCTATCACTTTTCATGCTGTTGTTTGCGGCAGGCTTTTTCATTTATGCTTGGAAGCAGCGTGGCTCGCTGGAGATGGCCCCACCTTGAAGCCGGCCATCTCTGCCAAAAGAATCCGTCTTTCCGCTGGTGTTCGGCGGAGGGAAATTCTACCTTCCGGCCACAGGTGGCTGCATCCCCGGGTTGCCTGATATGTCATAAAACCACGGATATCTCATGCCTTCTACCGCCGCCCGCCCTTATCGCTCCGCCATCCTCGGCGGTCTCATAGCCGCCCTATTTGTTTTGGCCCCTTCCGCTTCGCCAGCTGCCACCCGCAACAAGGCCGATAACACCAGCGCCCTGAATCTCGCCGCAAGCTGGGATTCTTTGCCTGGTGCCGGTGACGTCGCACTGTGGGGCTCTGCGGTCACGGCACCTAACAGCACGTTGCTGGGCACCGATCTGGGCTGGGCCGGGATCAAAGTCGTGGCACCTGGTGGCCCGGTGACTCTGGGTGCCGGCAACACCCTGACCATCGGGACGTCCGGCATCGACCTCAGCAGCGCCACCCAGAATCTAACGCTAAACTGCGGCCTCGTGCTTCAGGGGCAACAAAGCTGGTCGGCCGCCGCCGGCCGCTCTCTCAACATTGCGGGTCCCTTTACCCACAGCGGGGCGTCCGTTGATTTCACCAATTTCAATGCCAGTGCCACCCTCGGCACCCTCGCCAATGAAAGTTCCGGCATCCTCGGCCCGTGGGCGACGACCACCGTCGGCGGCACCACATTCAACTATGCAAAATGCACGGCGGGGGTGATTGCTGCCGCCACCCAGACTGGCGGAACGGCGGGTTCTCTGGCGAACGTGACCAACCCCGTCGCCAACTATTCATTTGGCCCGGCACCCACCCTCACCGCTGCCATCAGCGCCAATACCCTGCGCTTCAACGGCGGCACCGCCACCCTGGCCAACCCCGGCTTTTCCGCCACCCTCAACGGCCTGATGCACGCCGGCACCGGCACTCTGACAATTTCCGGCAACGGTTCTCTGGTCATCGGTGCCACCCGCGAACTCGTCATCGTTGCCAACACCCAGTCCACTTCCATTTCCTCGGTGATAGCTAACAACAGCGCCGGAGCATCTTCCCTAACTTATGCTGGTGGCGGCACGCTGACCCTTTCTGCGCTCAATACCTACAGCGGAGGCACCACTGTCAACAGCGGCATCCTCAGTCCCTATGGCAACGGCTCTGGCAGCACCCGTGCGTACCTGGGCACCGGCACGGTTACGATGAACAATGGCACCACTTTGAAACCGACTGATGTTTCCGGTCAACCGGTGGACATGAACAACGCCTTCTATCTGGGTGGTGGAACAGTTGGTGTATCCATCCCATTCTCCGGGGGGACCGACATGCGCCTCCGCGGCGCAATTTCCGGTCCGGGTGGCCTGGCGATCAGCGGTGGAACCCGCGGCTTGGCCCTCTACTCTGCTAACACGTTTAGCGGAGGCGTCGTCCTCAAAGATGGCAATCGCTTGTTGATCAATTCCCCCGGCGCTCTTGGCAGCGGCACTCTGAGCCTCGGCAACGCTTCCGCCGGATCCTTGGAAACTCTCATCGACCTGTCTGCAAGTCAGGTGACTAACGCAATTGACCTGACCTCAGGCCGGGTCCTCGCCGTGAGCACGGCTTCCGGCGGAATCAATCTTGCCGGCACAATCCAAAACTCCGGCGGACTGACAAAAATTGGCGCTAACACACTGACCCTCTCCGGCGTCAATACTTACACCGGCACAACCACCGTCAGCACCGGTATCCTGGCCCTGACCACTAACTTTTCGTTAGGTCAAGGTCCGTTGGTGGTGGCCAGCGGGGCCAAGCTCGCGTTGAACTACACCGGGGCCAGGCGTGTTACGTCGCTGAGTCTTGGAGGCACTGTGCAGGCAGCTGCCGGCACCACCTACGGCTCCTCCACTTCTACCGCATCGGTCAAAAATGACACTTACTTCAGCGGCAATGGTATTCTAACCGTCAAACCGGCGGGGGCCGTCACCACCACCGTTCTGGCTTTGAGCAGCGGCAGCAACCCTGCGGCCGTCGGCTCATCACTGACCTTCAGGGCCACCCTGAGCGGCAGTTCACCGGGCGGCAATGTGACGTTTTTCGACGGTGCCATCCTCATCGGCTCCAGTGCCTTGAACGGGTCTTTCCAAGCCAGCGTAACCACCAGCAGTCTGGCGAGCGGTGCTCACAGCATCACCGCCCAATATGAGGGTGACCTCAACAATGAGCCCAGTGGCTCGGCAAGCATGGCCATCTTGGTCGCCTATCCGGCCGACATTCTCACCTTCAGCTTTCCCGGTTTGTCGGCGGTTACGCTGAGTGGCAGTTCCATCAGTGTGACGGTTCCCTACGCCACGGATGTGACGGCGCTCGTGCCGATTTACACAACATTTCCCGGTTCAACCTGTGTGCCGCCGTCGGGCAGCGCCCAGAATTTTAGCAACCCGGTGCACTATGTTGTCACGGGTGGGGATACCTCCACCAAGGACTATACCGTGACGGTGAACAAGACTGCCGCTGCCACAGCAAAAGAT
>Ga0073936_10009925_pt1 | contig 11739 bp, 8 predicted proteins | sample AliMusrvi5mmetaG_FD_87041 | JGI IMG/M metagenome (GOLD analysis project Ga0073936, IMG submission 87041) | Freshwater lake bacterial and archeal communities from Alinen Mustajarvi, Finland, to study Microbial Dark Matter (Phase II) - Alinen... | ecosystem: Environmental > Aquatic > Freshwater >... | reverse complement strand
TTGTGGATTTCCTGAGGTCGAGTTGCGCAGATTGGCGAGGTTGTTCGCATCCAGGAAGATTCGCGGATGCTGCGCCAGTGCTTGACCGGTCAACGTGACGATCAAGAACAATGCAAATCGCATCAACATTCGCTACGCCTTCCAAAGCCGATAGCTCTGTTTCCCATCTGACATTCGTTGCGGTTAACACCATTCTACCAATCGGGAGTTGGTGGAAGGTCACATTTGACGGCTCCCGGCTCCGCCACAGGCCGCGCAACCGGCCGACCGGATGGCTCTTCGGCCCGGCCTCAAAGGGGAGTCGGCTTTGCCCGGGAAGCCCCCTTGGGGGCGTGGACGCCGTCCTGAGCCGTCCTGGGGCAAATCTCCCAAACGGCCGAAGCTCAGCGGTCTCGCTTCGTAAGTTATTGTATCTAAATTATCCAATCTTGTAGCCCCGCTGACTTCTGCCGTTTCGGCTTGCAACAACCGAGGGTGCCTGAAGCTGGATCGACCTAAGCTGGGGAATTTCGCCCGCGATTGACGCCGCCGATTGCGAGAGCGGAGCCGGGAGCATGGGGGATTGGCGCTCGTTAGCGGACTTGACCGCTCACTTTCGTTCGTGTTTCGGTGCTGCGCGCTGGGGGTGGAATCTCATCATCGAGGGTGGACAGAGTCCACCGGCCATGCAGAGATTGGCTCATGCTCCGCTCACGGCGTCCCGGTGCGCGGCGGCGCTACGTCGGGTTGCTCATAACTGGCGCGTGTTTATACTGAGATGACTATTTCCGGACAGACGCGTCTTCTGGCCTGAGGGCCGGAGAGGAAGTTTTTATTGGAGCGCCAAACCGCGGGCCGACGCTCAGCAGCAATCAGAACCTTCAACAGCTCGGTGCTGCTCGGGCTCGAGATGGCCGTGGGCCTAGTGGCCGTACTTTGCACCAGCATCCCCTTAGCCCGCATTATCGGGCCTGCCCGCCTGGGCTATTTCACCTACATCCAGTGGTTCGCCATGACGGGCAGCAATGCCGTTTTGCTCGGGATCCCGGCCACCACCCGGCGCTACATGGCAGAAGCGTTGGGCCGTGAGGATCTGCCGGCCGCCCGCGGTATTTTCTACGGCACGCTGCGGTTGCAGACCTACCTCGCCTTAGGTGTCCTAGTCGTGGGCGAGATCCTGGTGTTCACGCTCTCAGACCGATCCTATTGGGGCAGTTCCTGGCTGATCGTCGTCAGCCTCGTCCCGCGCATGATCATGTCGATCCCGTCCCAGGCTCACGCGGCTGGCGAACGGCTGCAATCGAACCTGTTCGCCTGCATGGTCTCAACCCTGGTCCTCGTTGGCGTCATGGGCTTCGGCCTGTGGTCAGGGGCCGGCCTGATTGCCACCGCCGCGGCTTACGCCATTGCCAACATCGTCGAGCTGATCCTCAAAATGACGTTTGCGGTCAGGTGGCTGGGTTGGGGCCCCAGGACTCCCATCGGTCCGGAGTTGCGCAAGAGGATGCTCACCTTTTCAACCCACGGCGCCTCGCTGCTGCTGCTCAACATAGTGGTCTGGGACAAGTCGGATATGTTCTTCCTGCGACTGCTGCGCCACGACGGCGCAGCCCTGGCCTTCTTTGGGACCGCGTTCAACCTGGCCGACAGGGCTATTCAGATCGTGCAGGTATTCGTGAACGGGGTGAGCGTGTCGCTGATCTCCGAGGTGGGACGCAGCGCCGAGAAGATCGGCGTCATCGCGCGGGTCGGGATGCGTTATTCCATCCTGGTCGCCGCAGCGCTCTTGTTTGGCCTGGCTGCGGTGGCGCAGCAGTTGGTCCTGACACTGTATGGCCCTCGCTTCGCCCCGGCTGGTGCGCTGCTCTCCGTGGTGTCCGTGATGGCCGTCGGGAAGTGTCTGATGCCTTTGCTGCAGGCCTTTTACCAAGCCGCAGAACGGCAGAAAGCGGTCGTGATCTGGAGTTGCGGCTGCGGCGCACTGAATATCATTTTGGACCTGCTGCTGATCCCACCGATGGGAGCCATGGGTGCGGCCATCGCCAACGGCAGCGCGCAAGTTCTGGCAGCCGTGGGTCTCATCTATTGGGCCCAGCGTGCACTCGGAATCGACTGGTCAATCGGCCACAGCATACCGGGACTGATCGCCGGGATCGGCTCGGGCCTGGCTGCCTACGCAGCGGGCCTTCCCTTCGCCATTGCGCCCGTACGTCTCGTGGTGGGTATCCTGGCAGGCGCCATCACATTTCCGATACTGCTGCGAATGCTGCGGGCCCTGCAGCCGGAGGATCTGATGCGGGTTCGCGGGATCACTTCCAAATTGACGCCTGCCTTGCGAGCGAGAGTGGATTCGGCAGTGTCCTTGCTGGTCCCCGCGAGTGGCAGATAGCCCAACTGGCACGGACAGGCCCTGCGGGGTCGCAGCCAAGCGTTTGCGGCGGCTGACCATCCCGCCGACATCGGCGCACAGGCCGTATCGAACCAGGGCCACGCCAGATAGGCTCGCTGAGCCGTTACTGCCCGTTTGGAAGCGCGTTTTCCGGGAAAGCCGGCATCCGGTTCTTAAGCGGCCCCAACAGGCATAATGGGTTAACGATGGCTATCAAGTTCTTATGCATTGTCGGAGCACGCCCGAATTTCATGAAGATGGCCCCGCTGTTGCGCCAATTGGCGACGGACTCGAGGTTCCTGCCCGTCGTCGTACACACGGGCCAGCATTACGATGACCGCATGTCAGGTCAGTTCTTCCGGGATCTCGGCATGCCGGAACCGGCCTACTCGCTCGGCGTCGGATCAGGTTCTCACGCTCAACAGACCGCCGCCATCATGGTCGCCCTCGAGCCCATCGTGCTCGCCGAGAAACCCGCCGCCGTGATCGTCGTAGGCGATGTCAACTCCACGGTTGCCGCCGCGATCGTAGCAGCGAAACTTGGTGTGCTGGTGATCCATGTGGAGGCGGGCCTGCGCAGCTTCGACCGCTCGATGCCTGAGGAGATCAACCGCATTCTCACCGATGCGATCACGAACATTTATCTCGTCAGTGAGGAGAGCGGCCGCGAAAACCTGCTGGCGGAAGGCGTGCGGCCGGAACGAATCAAGTTCGTGGGCAATCTGATGATCGACTCGCTGCACCATCATCTGGCGCGGGCGCGTGAGTCAGGGATCGTCCAGCGACTGGGGTTGAGCCCCAAGGCCTATGGGCTGGTCACGCTGCACCGTCCCGCCAACGTGGACCATTCGGGAGCCCTACGCGGCATCCTGACTGCGCTGAGTGCGATTGCCTCCGAACTCCCACTGTACTTTCCGGCCCACCCGCGGACGCATGCGGTGCTTGAGCAAAATGGCCTCTGCGTGGACGGCGGAATCAATGTGCTCGAGCCGCTCGGCTATGTAGAGTTTCTCGGGCTGATGGACTCGGCGGCCGTCGTCCTCACCGACTCCGGTGGAATTCAGGAGGAGACGACGGCACTCGGGGTGCCCTGCCTGACGTTGCGTGAGAACACCGAGAGACCGGTCACGGTAGAGCAGGGATCCAACATGCTGGCGGGGGTAACGGGCGAATCGATCCTTGCCGCCTGGGCCGCCCTCAAATCCAAGCCCGAATCGGCTGGCCGGAAACCGGCGCTATGGGATGGACGAACGGCAGAACGCTGTCTGGATGTCTTCCGCGACTACTTTCTCAAGATGTAGCGGGCAGGCACGCCGACCGCGGTAGTGTCGTCCGGCACGTCCTTTACGACCACTGCGTTGGCCCCGACGCGCACCCTGGAGCCTACGTGCACCGCACCTAGCACTTTGGCGCCGGCGCCAAGAAATACGTCATCGCCCAGCACAGGCGAAAGGCCCCGCTCCGCCCCAATGGTGACTTGGTGCTCTATCTTCACATCCATCCCGCCGCGCACTTTGCTGTTGATGACGATTCCGTTGCTGTGCACAAAGACCAGACGCGGGCCGAACTCCGCTCCGCGCCCAATCACGCAACCGCCTACTATTGAGTTGAGTTTGTTGAAAATCATCGCCAGGGGCGCCAAGCCAGTACGCTGGCTTGCCTGCATGAAGCGATACAGGATCATAGCCGCTGTTCCGTCGGTCAGGAGCGCTTTCAGAATTCCATGGGGACAGTCTGGCCCGTAGAGCCATTCCGCCTTCGCCCTGAGGTCTCCGCCGATTAATGCACACCAGTTCTGTGACATGCGCCTAAGCTTTACTCTTGGGCAGTAGTTCCAGCAATTGGCTCACTTTGCACTCCCATGTTTCCCCCGCCATGGTGTCATGGATCGAGCGTCTCCACTCGGAGGTGGAGGGTTTCTGCAGATACTCCCCTACCGCCGCCACGAATTCCTGGCTTGTGTATCCGACACGAACGCCACCGTTCGCAGATGCCTCCAACCGTTCCACTTCCGGCAGGGCGGTGCTCACCACCGCGCAGCCTGCGGACAGCATTTCGCGTAGTTTGATGGGATTGACGGCCATGGTCAGCTCATTCAGGAGGAACGGAATCAACCCAACCTGGAAATGTGCGATATAGCGCGGCAACGCGGCGAAAGGACGTGGCCCCAGGACGAGTAAGTTTTCCACGCCTTGAAGCGAGGTCACGTTCACATCTGCGCGACCAATCAACACGACATGCGCCTCTGGATAGGCCTTTGCCGTCGCCAGGATGAGCGGATAGTCCAGCCACTCGGAGAGCAGTCCGAAGAACCCGATGACTGGTCCGGGCGGCAGGTCGGCAGGTCGTTCCCAGGGTTCCAAGGCACGGGCGAAATGAGCCAGATCCACACCATGAAGGACCAATGCGGTATTGAGATTGTGCCTCCGGCAGCGCTCGAGAAGGTCCTGTGACGTCGCCGCGACCGCATCCGCGTATTCACAGCATCTCTGGTCCATCTGGGCCATGAGTGCCGAATTGTAGGCACCGAAGGCATCCCACCGGTCCACGCAGTGGTAAAGCTTGAACCCTTTCCACCCGGGCATGGCTTCGGCGAGTACGGGCACATAGTTGATTAGAACGGGGCTGCGGAAGCCTAGTCTCCAGGCCCAGAATGCCGCACAGGTTCGAGCGATCCAACCGTTGAGCCGCCGGATTCCAGCCTTCATCGGCAGCGGGATTAGGGGGAGTGAGAGTACCCAGACCTTGCGGTCCTGCAAACTTGCGTCGCGCACCGGGCCGCGAAGTATCGCCTTCAGTTTGCCGATGATCCTGATGCGGTCGCTGCCGGAACCAAGGCTCGGCTTCCGCATGCCCGAACCTTCCAGCCAGAGAACCTTGGAGCCCCGCCGGGCGAGTTCATGGGCGATGCGGTGTTTGCTGGTTGGATTGTCTTTTCCTGCAGCCCAATCGTTGGCGATGATTACAAAATCGACGCCCGTGTCATTCACTTGCCCGTTCGCTGGCACTTTTACGTGCGCTCCTTTACGTGTTGGTCACATCAAATCGCCTGGCGTACTCCCGCCGCGGAGACAATGCGATCTCGATTTCTCGCAAGCTGGCATTCGCCCGTCATCTGCCCGTGCCGTTTATAATGCTCGCCGGCCAGCGACGCCGGAAAGCACCCAGCACGCGAGTAGCGAGTGACCAATTCCGGGAGGGCCTGGGTCGCCGGTCGGGCCGCAGGACTGCGCCAAGCTCCGGCGCACTCCCGTCGAAGGCAACTCGCCGACTCGACTCGCTCTGGTCGCTTCCGGTCAGCTTTCGCCCAACAGGCAGAAATCACCGCGCGAGCCCGTGGCGGGAGGGGGGTGGGCGGTGATGTGAAATCTGCGGAGAAACCCAAATGTCAGGGTAGCATCAGGCAGTTCCTAGAGCCCCAATTCCGACGGATCAAGGCAAGCTTGACGCGTCAGCTGTAGTCGTCGCACGGTTGCAGATAGCGAGCGTCCTGGCAGCCACTTGACCCCAGCTTTCTATGGGCTGCCCAGCGATGAAGCCTGAATCCCAGGGAGTGGTGAGCGCCTTTGAGAGGGCCTGGGCGAGAGCGGCCGCATCCCCAGGAGGTACAAGGCAACCGCAGCCAGGGACGACAAGCTCGGGAATGCCTCCCACCGTCGTACCGACCACCGGACAGCCGCAACTGAATGCTTCCACAACGACATTCGGCATGCCTTCGCTTAGGCTGGGCAGGCAAAGCAGATCTGCCGCACTCATCCAGCGGGCGATCTCCGTTTGGCGTTGCTGCCCCAGGAACTGGACGACGTCCTCTATCCCGGCGGAGCGGACCTGCCCTCGCAGTTGGAACTCCAGGTTCCCATCTCCGATGATCGCGAGCCGCACGTTGGAGCCGCTATCCCGGCGCAGCACGGCGAGAGCGTCGAGGAGGAAAGTGACTCCCTTGACGGGCAGGAGATTGCCGACGAACAATAGCAACTTCGCCTCAGCCGGAAAGCTGAGCGCTTCGCGTGCGGCGACTTTGTCCTCAGGACGAAACACATTCCGGTCGATCCCGTTGCGCACCAGGTGCACGCGTTCAGGGTTCGCGCCCAAAGCCAGTGCGCAATCGGCCAAGTCCTGACTTACTGCCAGGACTGCGGCAGCCTCACGCAGTGCTGTTTGCGTCCGTAGCCGGATTGGGCCCGAGGGCGGCAGCAGCTTCAGGTCGGATCCGCGCACGCTGATGATCGCAGGCACGCCGAGCCGCCGGCCTGCAAGAACAGCGGCATGCCCTTCCGGATAGGCCCGGTAGGCCAGGATCGAGTCGGGTTTGGACCCTCGCATCCGGCCAAGCAGGGCCCTGCTAAGCCACCACCCGTTCCAGATGGACCCTGCTCCAGGCAGGGAGAAGTAGGTCAGCGATTCGGTCCGGAACCAGGAATCCGTCGAATTCACCGGACTGGGGTAGCGCAGATAGCTGCGGGGCGGCAGGACACGGCGGAGCCACGCGGGCCGCAAGGGCAGTGAGCAATAAACGGTGAAGTCCAAATCGCGAGGAAACCGATCGATCGTGGCCCAAATGGGGCGGCCCTTGGCATGGTCCTCCCGGGTAGGATAGACGGCGGAAAGAACGGCGAGTTGTCGCATCCTAACTCCGGGCGGGCTGCGCTTGAGCTAAGCGAGGGGTGCGATGGTGCATCAGTAGCTCCTCAGGTCCATTTGGGGCGGCTGCCGAACGGGATCCGATCGCGCTGCGAGGCGAATCGAATTCGGCCTGTCCAGCTGTGTTCAGCATCGCAGAGACGGCTGAGTAGCGCCAAGGTGCGGGACTCCGGGTGAGTGCTTCCGTTGAGGCGTGGGAGCGCAAGCTGGACGTGACCTGGGCATCGACTCGGGCTGATTCGCCGCGGCACGCGGACGGATGTCGCCGCTGGTTGAGCCTCCTGGATCAAGACTGGAGGCGACCGCGCGGTAACTAACCGGCATGGAGCTGGAATGTTCAACATCTGCCTATCCCGGAAGGCGGACCCTCAATTCAGCAGCTGAGAGGATTCAACCCGGCTTTTCGCTGGATGCCGAAGTGGAAAATGTAGAATGGAGTACTGGAGGAGCCTGCGTGAGTAGCGTTTCAGTGTTAATTGACACAATCGGCACTACCCGATGTTCACGGCACCGGGATCAGCATAAGGTGCCCGGTGGTCGGTCTCACCCGCGCTTGGATCGCGAGCTTGAATCCTGGCAATGGCGGGGGACATGTCGCTTAAAGTTGCGGTAGTTGGTTGCGGCAAGATCGCGGACGGCCACGTCGAGGAGATCGGCAAGATCGAGGGTGCCAGAGTGGTGGCCGTGTGCGACCTCGAGCCAATCATGGCGGAGCAGTTGGCGGTTCGCTACGGGATTCCGGCCTATTACAGCGATCTTGCCAGATTGTTGGAGCGCGAGAAACCCGACGTCGTCCATATCACTACCCCGCCCCAATCACATGTGCGACTGGGCATGCTGGCCGTGGATGCGGGTTGCCACCTTTACATGGAGAAGCCGCTGGCGCCCACAGCGGCCGACGCCAGGAATCTGATCGATTACGTCCAAAGCCATGGTCGGAAGATGACGATCAATTACTGGGTGAATTTCGATCCGGTGGGACTCGCGCTCAGCAAGTTACTGAAAGAAGGAGTGCTCGGCGAGCCGGTCCACGTGGAAAGCGCGTTGGGGTACAACCTGTCGGGCGCCTTCGGGGACGCGCTCTTAAGAGACGTGAAGCATTGGGTACACGGACTGCCGGGCAAACTGTTCCAGAATGTACTCGACCATATTCTGAACAAGGTTGCGCTTGTGCTGCCGGACGAGACGACAAAAACCATGGTGGCCGGCTATCGCCTCCGCCCGGACTCGAACATCGCCGCGCGGGACAGCCTGCTCGACGAGTTGCGCGTATTGATGCAGGGTGAGCGGGTATCCGCCTACTGCACGCTATCCTCTCATACCCGTCCTGTGACTCACTCGCTGCGGGTCTACGGCACGCTCAACACCGTGCATGTGGACTACAACCACCGCACCATTCAGATGGAGGCGGCACAAGACCTCCCCAGCGCGATTGGCCGCCTGGTCCCACCGTTCCAACAGGGCTGGCGCCTGCTTCGAAACGGACGGCGCAACGTAGGTCAGTTCCTGCACAACGAATATCATTACTTCGCAGGCATGAATACGTTAATCACCTCCTTTTACCGCAGTATCCGTGAAGACGCTCCGCTCCCGATCCCGTATGCGGACATTCTGCGGGTGTCCGGATGGATGGACGAGATCTTCAGGCAGATTCCGCAGTCGGGAGACTCCGTCCTGAGCGGGAGAGCGCAATGAGAATTCTGGTGACCGGCGCTGGAGGTTTTCTTGGTTCAGTTCTGGTTCGGAAGTTGCTGGAGCGGGGACAACGGGATATCCGCTGCCTGGTCCGTTCCCCCAATCGCCTGGACCAACTGAACAGCACGGTTGCACTTCGCCCGGATGCCCGAGTGGAGATTATGACCGGCAACCTGAGCCGAAGCGAGGACGCTGCACGGGCCGTTGCCGACGTGGATACGATCTTCCATCTCGCCTCAGCCATGGGCGGGGGTGCGCCGGATATGTTCCTCAACACCGTTGTCGGTTCCAGGAACCTGCTGGATGCGGTTGGGGATCGACCGCTGAGAATTGTCCTGGTCAGCTCGTTCGGAGTGTACGGTGTGGCCGGACTGCGGCGTGGAGCAGTTGTCGATGAGCACACCCCTTTGGAAGCTCATCCGGAGAGACGCGACATCTACTCACACACCAAACTGCGCCAGGAACTGTTGTTCCTTGAGTATCAGAACAAGCTCGGGTTTGAGTTGGTGATCATGCGCCCGGGTGTGATCTATGGACCAGGCATGGCCGGGCATTTCTCCGCCCGCGTCGGACTGCCTTTGTTCGGGGTATTTCTGCATCTGGGGGGTGGCAACAAACTGCCGCTGACCTACGTGGAAAATTGCGCGGACGCCATAATCACGGCCGGACTGGCAAGTGACGCGGCGGGGCACGTGTACAACGTGCACGACGACGACCTGCCGACGTCACGCCAGTACCTGAAGCGCTATAAGCGCGAAGTGAAGAAGATCCGGTCCGTCAGAGTGCCGTACGCCGCACTCAAGCTGGTCTCCCGGCTCGTAGAGCGCTACCACCGCTATTCCAAGGGGCAATTGCCAGCCATCTTCACGCCCTATAAGACGGCCAGCCTGTGGGCGGGCAATCGGTTTGACAACCGCGTGCTAAAGGCCACGGGGTGGACACAGCAGATCTCCACAGACGAAGGCTTGAGCCGCACGTTCACCTACTTTCGCGAGTCCGCAAAGAAGTAGCTGGTTCCGATGTGGAAGCATGAACTCCTGCTTGCTCGCACTCACCACTGGCCGCGATGACGCAGCACCGTCCCGCCTTCAAGGCGCACCTGGCCCCTCTCTGGCGGCGGAACCGCGCGGAGGGCCGGCATGAGGATCGTGCACGTCGTGGACTCTATGGAAGTGGGTGGCGCGGAGGTGCTGGTTGCCGACCTGTGCCGGCTGCAGCAGGAACAGGGGCACGACGTTTCGATCTCGTGCCTGTTCCGCCGCGGCCTGTTGGGTGAGGCCCTGGAGCGAGACGGATTCGCTGTGAGGGTGCACGGACCGGGCGGCCTGCTGCGAACGCTGCCTCGCTTGTGGCGGTTCTTCCGGCACGCCCGCCCCGACGTCGTGCATTGCCACAATGCGACCCCGGCCATCTACGCCGCGGCCGCCGCCCGGCTGACCGGGGCGCACTGTGTGCTTGACACACGGCACGGCTTGGTAGCACCGCCGTACCGCAAATCGCTTGAATGGAAGTTCGCGGTTGCGGCTAGATTCTGCCACGCCATCGTCGGTGTGTGTCAAGCGACGCAGCGCAATCTGGAGGGTGCGCCGGGAGCGGTGCGCGGCAAGATCACCACTGTGTACAACGGCGCCCGCGAACCGCTGCCTGCCGAACCTGGACAGGCGGCGGTGCCTCCGGTTTCGGGCTTCACGCTGGTACACGTCGCACGCCTCGCCGCAGCGAAGGACCAGGCGACGCTTGTCCGCGCCATAGCCTTGGCCCGGAAGGATGTCCCGAAACTACAGGCCTGGATTGTGGGAGGGGGGCCGCTGCTGGAATCGCTGACGAAACTAGCCCAGGCCCTGGACTTGGGCGGCTGCCTGCATTTTTTGGGGGAGCAGAAGCGCGTACGGCCTTTCCTGGAGCAGGCGCAGTTGTTTGTTCTCAGCTCAATCAGCGAGGCGTTGCCGGTGTCGCTGCTGGAGGCGATGGCGCTAGGCCTCCCGGCCGTGGTCAGCGACGTGGGCGCAATGCCGGAAGTAGTGCGAGCAGCCGGATGCGGTCTCGTGGTGCCGTCTTCCGACCCGCAGTCGCTGGCCGATGCCATCGTTCAACTAGCAACGCATCCGGCTGCGCTGCATGGTTACGGCAAGGCGGCCCGTCAAGCGTATCTCGCTCGATTTACATTACTGCACATGGCGGACAGGTACATGGAGATCTATCGAAACGGCTTGCGATAAGGGTCTACCGGCTCGGTTGGTATTGCCTGGTGCCAAGACCGAAATAGGGCTCTCTGCTCCTGCCCTTAGCGCTCATTGCCGCATGGCCGAGGGAGGAGTTTGCTTCGAATTCCGCCGAGAGCGCCTGCATGAGCCGATCAGCGTGGATCTGCGGCCGGCCGCCCCTCGCCAAAGGGTTGAGCGGGCTTCGGCGATTAAGCGCCTACAGACACTAGAGTAGCTCTAGCCTTCTGCGCCGAGATCCAGATAGAGCGCAGTCGCAGGAACGGCCATTCCGCTAAAAGGAAGGTCGTTCCTGCCACAATCATCGAGAGCAACAGAGAAATGGCGGAGCATGCCCAATAGGCCGGTTCTCTGCTGGACTTCCTTCAGACACCCAAGTAGGCCGATAAATGGTCTGGCATTCCGAACTGATTTGAATAAATGCCAAAGGATAGGCGGCTCATAACGTAAAAACCATGCCACTTGAGCACGAAAGAGACATGAGTGGCCGCCATGCCGATAGGTGTAAATGCGCAGTATACGAGTCCGAGGGAAGTGAACTTTGTGCTGATCGGCCATGACACGGTAGAGCAGCACACGGCAAAGCAGCATTGCCACAGCGGCCGACCAGCGGACCCTTGTCGAACCCATCCCATCACGATGCATGACCCAAAATCAGGCGATGAGGCTCGTTTCGGTCGCGAGTCCGATTAACCGCCATTTCTCACAGAGTCGGCGCTGATGGCAGGTGGGCTATCGTCCGGTGGGTTTCGGAGGCCGATTTCGAGGTGCACTGATGCGGCTCGACATGAGCGGGCGGATTTGACGGGGCGA
>Ga0073936_10009921_pt1 | contig 11744 bp, 3 predicted proteins | sample AliMusrvi5mmetaG_FD_87041 | JGI IMG/M metagenome (GOLD analysis project Ga0073936, IMG submission 87041) | Freshwater lake bacterial and archeal communities from Alinen Mustajarvi, Finland, to study Microbial Dark Matter (Phase II) - Alinen... | ecosystem: Environmental > Aquatic > Freshwater >... | reverse complement strand
GGGGATTGTGGATTGTGGATTGTGGATTGTGGATTGTGGATGCGCCTGCGGTTATCTATCGATCTGTTATCTACGATCCTCGATCCACTATCTCTTCCATCTCACTCCGTGGCAGCCAAACGGGCGAAGCGCTTGCCTGTGGGGCCCGGCGGGACTTGGGCAGTGATGTCGTAGAGTCCGCCGACGGTGGTGACGACATCGAAGGTGATGCCCGATGCCATAACAGAGCCGGGGACGGTGGTGGGGATCGGGACTTCGACGGGAGTCCAGCCTTCGAGGCTGTCGCTGTATTCAAGGTAGAGTTTCGCCGAACCCGGATCGATCACCCGCGTGAAATGCACGGTGAAGCCGCTGGCACCCGTGACTTGGGGCATCAGGCCGATACTGGAGGCCGCATTGTTCGGTGCTCCGAGGATCCATGCCATGCCATATGCCACGCCTTCGCTGTTGAGAGAGTCAAAGGCATTGCCGCCGGCCCAGCTTGCGTACGGGCTGCTGGCGTCGCCGGTGGCGCTGCCGGTCACGTCCCACTCGCGATAGAGGGTACCGTTACCGTTCGCCCGGATCACAAACTGGATGCCGGCCACCCCGGTGAGTAGGGCACCCCCCCCGTTCTTGTACGTGCGGGTCATCAAAGTTCCGTTCCCACTAGGAGGAAGGGTGCCGGTGTAGGTACCCAGGAGGAGGAACATGGTGGGCGCCCCTACGAGTGAATAATTGATGTCGTACGCCTGGGTCGTCCGCGAGCCTCCATTGCTGAACAGGCGGATTTCGTTGATGTTGTAGCCCGCAGGGTGGCTCGTGATGTCCAAGGCATAGGTAGTCGTATACCCGCTGCCACTGGGTGCCACGTAGTCGCCCCAGATTCCGTTGCGCAGATGCGGAAGGGGGCTGCCGCCATCAATCGAGTCCGGCTCGCCCGTGACGCTGGCCACGCTCGTTTCCAGCAGGTCGCCGCTGACGACACCGATCGGAGACGGATCAGCACCATTCGACTGGTATTGCTCCTCGCCGAAGACCAACCCCGGGACGACCTTTATCCACTGCGCATACAGGGTCGTGTCGGCTGTGATGCCGAAGTTGGCCGCCGGATTATAGCTGGTGCCGGTGCCGTCGGCTGCCGTGTTCCAGGCTCTGAAAGAATAGCCCGTTTTGGCCAAGGTTACCGAGTCCATCACCGTCACCGTTGCAAGGTCCGCGTAGGGACTGTTGGGGTCCACCGGCGCGACGCCGCTGTCGCTGCCATTGCCGTTGTATGTCACGGTGTGGGTGCCGCCGCCGGTGGCGCTGCCGAGCACGTCCCACTCGCGATAGAGGGTACCGAGACCGTTCGCCCGGATCACAAACTGGATGCCGGCCACCCCGGTGAGTAGTGCCCCTCCCCCGTCCTTGTACGTGCGGGTCATCAAAGTTCCATCCGCACTAGGAGAAAGGGTGCCGGTGTAGGTACCCAGGAGCAGGAACGTACCGGGCGCCCCTACGAGCGAATACTTGATGTCGTAGGCCTGGGACGTCCGCGAGCCTCCATTGCTGAACAGGCGGATTTCGTTGATGTTGTAGCCCGCAGGGTGGCTCGTGATGTCCAAGGCATAGGTAGTCGTATACCCGCTGCCGCTGGGTGCCACGTAGTCGCCCCAGATTCCGTTGCGCAGATGCGGAAGGGGGCTGCCGCCATCAATCGAGGCCGGCTCGCCCGTGACGCTGGCCACGCTCGTTTCCAGCAGGTCGCCGCTGACGACACCGATCGGAGCCGGAGCAGCACCATTCGGGTCGTATTGCTCCTCGCCGAAGACCAACCCTGAGACGGCAGCCGCCCACGTCGCATACAGGGTTGTGTCGGCTGTGATAGCGAAGGTGGCCGCCGGATTATAGCTGGTGCCGGTGCCGTTGGCCGCCGTGTTCCAGCCTGAGAATGAATAGCCCGTTTTGGCCAAGGTTCCCGAGCCCAGCACCGTCACCGCTGCAAGGTCCGCGTAGGGACTGTTGGGGTCCACCGGCGCGACGCCGCTGTCGCTGCCATTGCCGTCGTAGGTCAGGGTGTGGGTGCCGCCGCCGGTGGCGCTGCCGGTCACGTCCCACTCGTGATAGAGGGTAGCGTTACCGTTCGCCCGGATTACAAACTGGATGGCGGCCACCCCAGTGAGGATGGGAACACCCGAGTCCGGCACCGCTCCAGCAGAACTGTCATACGTGCGGGTCATCAGAGTGTTGTCCGAATTAGGAGGAAGGGTACCGGTGTAGGTACCCAAGAGCAGGAACGTGCTGGGATCGCTTACGAGCGAATACTTGATGTCGTAAGCCTGGGTCGCCCGAGTGCCCCAACCGCTAAACAAACGGATCTCCTTGATGTCGTAACCCGCAGGTTTGCTCGTGATGTCCAAGACATAGGTCGTGGTATACCCGTCGTTGGCATTCGCGTAGTTGTTAAAGGAGCCGTCGCGCAAGGCCAGCACTCCGGGAAAATCCCCCGTGCCTGGCTCGCCCGTGCTGCTGGCCACGCTCGTTTCCAGCAGGTCGCCGCTGACGACACCGATCGGAGTCGGGGCATTAGCATTTGGCTGTTTTTGCTCCTCGCCGATGATGAGCGTCGCGTGGGCGGAGCCTGCAAGGGTCAGTGCCGCGGCGAGGCCGGTGAGGATGCGGCGGAGTGGCTTGGGTGGCGGCATGACGTTGGGGGTGTCATGGCTGGAGTTAGCTGGCGCCGCAGTGCCGGGAAGGTGGCGGCGGGCTTGAATGGTGGTGGGGCTTGATTTCATGGTGTTCTCGTTTTTTGGATTCTTTGGGGATGTGGAGATTCAGTTGTCAGTTGTCAGTTGTCTGTGATTGCGGAAACATGTTGCATCGTGGTGCGCAAGCACACCACTGATTACTGATTACTACTTCTTCCTCACTGGCGTGATGCGCGCGGCCCATTGGGAGGCACAAATTGGAAAATACGCCATGTTTCGGCGGGGTGTCGATGTTTCAAATTGGCTATAAATTGGCGAGTTCATCTGAACATCATTAATGGGCCGAGCATGCCGGATGGTGGGTGGGCTCGCACGCGGGCCGATGGTGGATGGTGGCTTTGGGATCGTTGATGGACTTCCCAGCACCAGAACCCGGCGGTCGGGTGTGGCAAGGCAAGTCACTTCAGACTTCCTTCAGAGGGCTTGGTTGGGATTCATCCAATGATGCACCGCCGAGACGCCAAGGCCGCCAAAAAAATTGAGGTTTTCTCGCCAGCAAATCCACCTTGGCGTTGTGGATCGTGGATCGTGGATGAGTGCGTCTCTTCTTCAATCTTCTATCTCCGATCCACTATCCACTATCTCTTCATCCTCACTCCGCTTGCACGCGCACGAAGAGCTTGCCACCCACCGGGGATGGGGCGGTGATGGTGACCTCAACCGTCTGGATGCCACCAACCGTGCCTTTGTCGGTCTGACCTGCGGTCGCGGTAACATCCTCCGTCCAATCCTTCAGGTTCCCGGAGGTCCACACCGTGTAGATAAGACCGCTGGTCGCAGTCCGGGTATATCTGAACTTGCCGGTGGATTTGTCGAATGGCCGGGCGATCGGGTTGGCCGACACGCCGGTGGTCGGATCCAGGCCGAAGGCGAATTCCTGGAAGTTGGTCATGCCGTCGCCATCCGGATCGTGGCTGGGGTCCTTGTCGGTGAAGGCGTGGGCGAAGGTGCCATTGCCCCAGGTGTCGTAAGGGGTACTGGCGACCGTCGCCGTGCCGAACACGTCGAGTTCAGTATATAAGGTTTCATACGGAGTCGCACAACTGTTTTTATGGATCGTGAAACGCAGTTGATCCACGCCTGTTAGACCCAGACTGGAGAGGGTCACGGCCATCGTGCCGCCGATGTCGGTGCCGTCATAGGCATGACTGCCCGTAAACAGACGATCGACGGTCGCGCCGGAGTCGCCGGACAGGTGGGTCCAGGTGGTGCCGCCGCCCACGGTGTGATACTCCACGTCGTATTTCTGACTGATGCGGTCACCTGGATCCTGGTTTGCCGAGTATGAAATGATCGAACTGATGTCGTAACCGGCGGTGTGCACGGAGGTGTCAAACGTGACCGTGAACCCGCCCCCCTCGCTGTAGCCGACGAACGGGTAGTGAAGCCCGTTGTTCAGTTCGGTGTTGGATCCCCATAGCGGAGTCGTATGATCTGTGATGGAGAAAAACGTGGGCTGGCCGGACTCCATGAGGTCAGTCGCGGAAATCCCGTCGGCGGGTGGATTGCCCCAACCTGCACCAGCATACAAAGTCAACGGATACGAGTCGGCCGCGGTGATGTTAGACGATCCCACGGGCCGTACCAGGATGGAGACGGTCGCGGCAGCCGGAGTGTTATAATTGGCGGTGACGGTAGGCGTGAACTGCGTGCTCAAGGTCTGGCTGCCCAAGGCGAGCACCGCGCCGCTGGCCGGAGTGTACACGAAATTTCCGGCCACGCCGCCGCTGGTGGCATTCAACTGGGTGGCGCCCAGGGCCGTGCCAACGATGATGGGCGAGGGAGTGTTCCAGGTGATCACCGGCGTCGCCTTGGCAATGGTAAAGGGCGTCGCACCGGACGAGGCGGTGAGGTAGTTGGAATCCGCCGCCACCGTCGCCGTGACGGTATAACTGCCGGCATTCGTCGGCTGGGTGCTGCTGGCCGGGTATGTCGTACCACTGACTCCCACATAACTGAAGGTCACGGCACCGGTCGAGCCGCCGGTGGTGGCGGTGTTCGGGCCCTGGGCGGATGCGTTGTAGGTGAAGTTGGTGGTGCCGGTGACCGTCACGACCGGCGTCGCCGGGTTGACGGTTTGGGTCTTGGAACTGGCCGTGCTGCCATTGAATCCCGTGGTGCCGCTGAACGTGGCGGTGATGGGATGGCTGCCGGCGGTCAGGGCGCTGGTGGTGTATTGGGCCACCCCGGTACTGGGATTGACCGTCACCGGGCCGCCAAGTGCCACGTTGTGATCGTAAAATTGCACAGTGCCGCCCGTGGGCGCGGGCGCGACGGTGGCGCTGAAGGTCACCGGGTTGCCATAGGTGGAGGGAGTCAAGGCGGCCAGCGTGGTGGTGGTGGAAGTCCCGGCGAGCGGCGTGGCGCTAACAATTCCTGAATACGCGCCATCGCCGAAACTGTTGGCTCCTAGCACCTTGAATTGATAGGATGTGCCATTGCTCAGGCCGGTGACGGTGTAGGGCGATGCCGTGGTGGTCACGACCGTTCCCGGGGTGACCGACACCTTGTAACTCGTCGCGCCGGGCGAGGCGGTCCAACTCAAGGCGACGGCAGCATCCATGGGCGTGGCCGTTAGACCGGTCGGTGCCGCCGGCGGCGTGTTGGGGCCAGGTGCCAGACGCACGTTGTCGAAATCCAGATAGGTGCCGGCACCGCCGGTCTTGCGGATGCGGATGGCCAGCGCCTGGCCGACGGTCACGGACGCGCCGGTGCTGGCTTGCAGCGGGATGTCGGTAAAGGTGTTGGCGGCGTTGCCGCCGTTGAGCGTGTCGAGGTCGGCGCGGGTCACGCTGCGGGTGGCGATGGTTGAGCCGTTGGCGAGGATTTCGAGGGTCGCGCCACCAAAGGTGTTGCCATTCCCGCGCACGCCGAGGGCGACGGTGAGGGTGTAAATTTGGCTGGCTTGCAACATGGCACGGCGCGTTTGCAGGAATCCCGCGCCGGCGGAGGAATTGGAAAGATAGGCCACATGGCGGCCTGACATGTGGGGCAACACGCCGCCGCTGGCCCCACTGTCTGAAGCCCCGGCATACGACGCATTGTTCGGGTTGTAATAGCCGCAGTCGCCATCGGCCACCGCTTCACCGGAAGCGGCCAGCGCGCGCCAAGCAATCACGGACGGCGAGGTGGCGACGGAGGTGTCGATGGGACCGCTCGCGCCGTCTGCTAGAGCCGTATTGCTCTCGAAGTCGCCGTTGTTCGGGGCCAGGTCGGGCGTGCCTCCGAGCACGGCGGCCCATTGTGTGGCGAAGTCGGCGAGGCCGGCGGCATTGAAATGCACCCCGTAGCCCCAGCCCGTATTTTCCACCTTGCCAATCAGATGGAAATCATCGGTGACCGGGCCGGGGAACACCAATGCGTCGCCTTCAATCACCCGCCGCTGTCCTGCCACCACGGGTTCCTCCTGGGACAAACTTGTATACGGGTGAAAGCTCGCCTCGGAGATATACCATGGCACGCTCCAACCGGCGTCCACGCGGCTTTGGCTGATGACGGAGTTGAGCCGGGTCTGATAGACCGCGGGAGTGGTGTTGGCAATGGCGTCCGATTCGCCCTGGTGCCAGAGGAAGGCCTTGAAACCATTGACGGGGAATGCCTGCACCGCCACGGTGATATGCGAGGCGTAATAGCCACCTGAGCCCGGCACCCATTGGGATACCTCGCTGCTGCCCTGGCCCATGCACGCGAAGGCCACCGGGAGGTTGTCCCGCGCGGCGAGCAAATCCCCGAGCCGCGTCCACACCGAGCCGCCAGGGCCATCGGGCCCGGGCATGGGATCGGCCGCCTTGGCCCAAGTGCCGTCAGAATAATTGTAGGAACTCACCCGGTCATCCGCGCAAACGCCGGCAGGCGTCCCATAGTTGGCGGAATTGGATTGCCCGGCTGTTAGATAGATATCCCCCACCCCGATGCGCTGGACGCTTGAGGTGACGCCGGGCGCTCCCGCAGTGACCGAGCGCACCACGATCTGATACCAGCCGCCCGCGGTCACCGGGCCGAGCGAACCGCTGAAGGTTCCGCCCGTGGGTGATGGGGTGATGGTGATCCAGGCGGTATCGCTGCCGGAGTTGCCGGATCCGGCCATGACCAGCGCGCGGGCCTCGATGCGCGATGGCGAACCGGCGTAAGTGCCCGCAATGGCGATGGTGCCGGTATTGCCCGCGCCACGTTGGAACACCTGCCGGGTGATGGGCTTGGTCAAGGCTACCGTGGCGGTGCTGGTGATATTGAACGCCGCGGAGGTCGCGGAGGTCAGGGAACCCGCTGTGGCACCGAGCGTGTAGCCCGTGCCATACAGGTCGATGCTCAGCCCGCTGAAGGTCGCCACGCCGGCCACGGCAGCCTTCGCCTTGGTGCCGCTCAACACGCCGCCCGGCCCGGCGTTGTTGGAAATCGCCAGGGTCACTGTGGAGGTGTTGGAAGTGACCGTGTTGCCGCCCGCATCCTGGACGCTCACCACCGGTTGCGTGGCCCAGGCCGAGCCGGGCTGCCCGCCGCCGGGTTGGGTCGTGAATGCCAGCTTGTCAGCCGCGCCGGCGGTCACCGCCTGCGTGCCCGAATTGCCGGTAAACCCGGCAGCGAACGCGCGTATGATCGCGGTGCCCGTGAGGTGCCCGGTAAAGACGGCGCTCGGGCCGGCGGCCACCAGGTCGCCGCTGACTACGCCACCCGTAGTACTTTGCAATGACCAGGTCGCGCTTGGATTGCCCACGAACGTGCCGCTGGCATTCCGCGTGACGGCATAGACGGTGATCGAATTGCCCGCCGTGATGGACTGCGCGCCCACCACGGATCCGCTGCCGTCAGCGGCCGTTTCCACCCGCGTCTGGGTCGCGCCGGTATCGGGTGCGGTGCTGGTGACCGCCACTTCACTCAGCCAGATCCATTGCACGCCCGCTGGATCGGTATGGCTCTGGACCAGCAAGCGCACGTATCTGCCGCTCTTGCCGGTCACGTCCATGGACGAAGTGACCTCCTGCCCGAGCGGCCCGGTGAACGGGCTATAACTAACCGGCGTCGAGAAGCTGATGTTGTCATTGCTGACCGAAATCAACAGGCGGTCGCCGAGATCGTTCCGGGGCCCGAAGAATGTAGCAGTCCCATCAGCCCAGTAGGACAGCTTGACCGTGGCCAGATCGCAGATGGCCCCGAGATCAAGCGTGATCCGGGGGCTTGGCAAGGTTGCGTAGAACCCCACATGCCCCGCATCCCCATAATTGCTAGGGACCGGGATCACCCCGTCGGTCAATTTCACATTGCCCGCATCACCCCATGGCCCGTAATCCGAATTGGGTTGAGTGGCGTCGTAGGTGTAAGAAACCACGGCAACGGGCGCGGCATGGCTGAGGCCGAGGGCGGCGAGTGCAAGAGCGAGGGATCGGAGGATTCGAGGCAGTGGATGGGTGTGATGCATGTGTGGTGAGAGAAGTGGGAAGAAGTGATCAGTAATCAGTAATCAGTTATTAGGCGGACGCGTCTGACTGGTCCGACAAGTCCGACCGGTCTGACGAAGCTCAGAAGTTCTGTCATTGCCGCTTTTTCAAAAGAGTGGCGAGGCCGCCGTTGCGCACCGGCGGCCCCGCTGGGATTCCGGAGAAAACCCATTAACTCCGGAAAGGGGTGGGAATGTGGTTATTTGTTATTGGTCAAGCGGGTTAGGACTCTTTCCTATTAACTTCTAACCAATAACTAATAACCGGCGCGCCAGCGCCTCACTCCGCGCGGACCCGGACGAAGAGCTTGCCGTTGAGCGGTTCATTGGTGACCTTGACCGTGACGATTTGCACGCCGTTGGCATCGGGTGTACTGCCGCCATCATCGGTAGAGGCGGCCGTGGCCCATCCTGCCAGATCGGTGCTGAACTCAACCGTGTAGTTGAGGCCGGAATCCTTATAGCGGGTGTAGGTGAACTGGTTGCCGATCAAGGGCGTGACCGGGTTGCACGACGCGCCGGCGGTGGGGTCGAGGCCGAAGGCGAATTCCTGGAAGTTGGTCAGGCCGTCGCCGTCCGGATCGTGGGCGGGGTTCTTGTCGGTCAAGGGGCCATTGGCAAAGGTGCGATTGGCCCAGGTGTCGTAGTTGCTGCCGGCGCCTGCCGTCGGCGTGCCGAACACGTCAATCTCACGGTAGGCCGCATTCGACGGATTATCGTAGAAAGTGAATCGCAGTTGGTCCACTCCTGTTAGAATCAAACCGGAGATGGTCACCTGCATTTCACCTTGATACTGATTCCCAGTCAATTGAGTGAAACTTCTCGCGACGGTCGCGCCAGAGTCGCCAGCTAGCGTGGTCCACCCGCCGCCCACAACATGATACTCCACATTGTATTTCTGGCTGATTCGGTCGGTTCCATCGGCCTCACCCGTGAGCGAGATGATCGAAGTGATGTTGTAACCGGCAGTGTTCACCGATGTGTTCAGGATCACCGTTACCACGGAACCGTTTTGCGGGACAAGCGAGGGGCCTGTATTGGCATTGGCACCAAATCCCTCAGACCCATCGTTGAGCATGTTAGCAGAGCTGCCAAACCATGCCGAGCCGGAGGTCAGGGCGATACTGGAGAACGTGGTGGTCTGCGAAGCATCGATCAGGTCCGTAGCGGATACCCCGTAGTGGGTGCCGGTTCCCTTCCATTGTGAATCCGTGATTATGGCCGAACCCACGGGCTTCACATCGATCGTTACGGTCTTGGTCACCGGGGTATTGTAATTGTTGGTGTCGGTGGGAGTGAACTCCACGCTCAGCGTTTGGCCGTCGCCCACAAGGAGCACCGTGTCACTAGGCGGAGTATAGATCATGGGATTGCCCGGCACCGGGCAGGTGGCATTCAATTGGGTGCTGCTGAGGGCCGTGCCAACGATGATGGCGCTTGGATTGGCCCAAGTGATCACCGGCGTTGCCTTGGCAGTCGTGAAGGCCGTGGGGTCCGACGATGCCTGATAGTAGTTCGCATCCGCCGCCGCCGTTGCCGTCGCCGTGTAGGTGCCGCCGTTCGTAGGCCGGACGCTGCTAGGACCGTAAGGAACGGCCCCGTAGGATGTGCCGGAATAAGTGTAAGTCACGGCACCGGTCGAACCGCCGGTGGTGGCCGTGTTCGGTCCCTGCGCCGAGCCATTGTAGGTGTAGCTGCCGACAGTCACCGTCACGACCGGCGTCGCCTTGTTGACGGTTTGGGATAAGGCGGTTGAAGTGCTGGTGGCATGGGTGGTGTCGCCGCCATAGACCGCCACGATGTTGTCGTGGGTGCCAGCCGTCAACGCGGTGGCGGCGGGCGTAATGGTGCATATTCCGCCCACCAAAAGGGTTCCGGTGCCGATGGTCGTTCCGCTGGCACCGCCGTCTTTCAGGGTGACCGTGCCGGTCGGATCAGAGCCGCTCACAGTCACACCAAAGCTCAACGAATCGCCGTAGGCCGAAGGAATCGAACCCGAACTGAGAACCAAAGTGGTCGTTGTGGCGGCTGGATTGACCGTCTGGTCGCCGCTCAGGGTGCCGAGGCTGCTACCGAAGCCACTGTCGGCAGTATATTCCGCCGTGACCGTGTGCGCTCCCACCGGCAGCGTGCTGGTGGCGCTGGACGACGCGGTGCCATTGTAGGTTCCGCCCCCGGCGGCAGTGACCGTGACCGGGGAATCCAACGTGGTCCCATCCACCAGGAACTGGACCGTCCCGGTGGGAACCACCGTGCCGCTGGCCGGGGCAACCGTCGCCGTGAAAGTCACGGAATTCCCATAGATGGACGGGTTGGCCGAGGAGATCACCGCAGTCGTGGTGGCGATGTCGGTCGGTGAGTTGACCGACTGGCCACCGATCAGGGTACCGGTGCTGCTGGAGAAAATGCCGGTAGCGGTGAATTCCGCCGTGACCACATGCGCTCCCACCGGCAGCGTGGTGGTGGCGATGGACGACGCGGCGCCATTGTAGGTGCCGCCCCCGGCGGCAGTGACCGCGACCGGTGAACCCAACGTGCTGCCACCCACCTTGAACTGGACTGTCCCCGCGGGAACCACCGTGCCGCTGGCCGGGGCAATCGTCGCCGTGAAAGTCACGGAATCGCCGACGATGGACGGATTGCCCGAGGAGGTCACCGTGGTCGTTGTGGAGGTCGGGGGAATTTGCTGTGCAACAGTGACCGCCGCAAGACCGTAATAGTTGGGACCGGTCATAGTAATCAGCAATTTGCCGCTCGCGTCGGTAGTGCCTGTGATTCCCAACAACGCCGGATTGCCTGTGAACGTGGTCGGTTTGATCGAATTCCAGGCTACTGCCGTGCCGCCGTTTAGGGAAACGGAAGGTGTCGCATTCCAACCATGCTCGCCGCCGATCAATTGAACATAAACGGCATTGTTTGGAGCCAAACCGTGAAGCGTTATGGTCGTGGTGTCGGCGCCAGCCCGATACCAATTGGATGCCGACACATTGTACGCAACCGCCGCGTCCGGGCCGGTGATCACCGCTTTGTTCATAAGGCGGCACCCGCCGCCAGAGAGTGAATAGTCCATCGTCACGCCAGGGAGGGCGTTGGCGACCGTCACACCCGTGGCGGTTCCACTATAACTGCCCCCCAACAGGATGTTGTGAAACCCGATGCCGTTAAGCGTCCCTCCGGCATATGCCCCATAGTTTCCCTCCTGATTCTGTGAGGAGTTAATGCCAGTGTTGCTGTAATACGTCAGATTGACAGCCGCCACATTCTGGGTAAGGGCACCGAAGTATGGAGTGTTCGCGGCGGAGCAGATCTGACTGGTATCGGTGAATAACGCGTCGATAATCTTGTCGGCCCGAGCCGTGCCAGTCACGGCCAGCGCGAAGACGGCCAGCGCCGGGGCGATGCCGGTGAGGAATCGGCGGAGTGACTTGGGTGGCGGCATGATGTGGTCATGGCTGGAGTTGGCTGGTGCTGCGGTGCCGGGGAGGCCGGGGCGGGCTTGGATGGTGGTGGGGCTTGATTTCATGGTATTCTCGTTTTTTGGATTCCTTGGGGATGTGGAGATTCGGTTGTCGGTTGTCGGT
>Ga0073936_10009918_pt1 | contig 11747 bp, 9 predicted proteins | sample AliMusrvi5mmetaG_FD_87041 | JGI IMG/M metagenome (GOLD analysis project Ga0073936, IMG submission 87041) | Freshwater lake bacterial and archeal communities from Alinen Mustajarvi, Finland, to study Microbial Dark Matter (Phase II) - Alinen... | ecosystem: Environmental > Aquatic > Freshwater >... | reverse complement strand
CCGGGCACTTCGGCGAGGAATTCCAGCGTGGCGCGCACGGCGGCGGGGTTGGCATTGTAGCTGTCGTCCACCACCGCGTAGCCGTGCGGCGACTTGAGCATGCGCATGCGCCCGGTATCCGGCACGTAGGCGGCCAGGCCCTGTTGCACCTCGATGGTGGTCGCGCCCGCGGTCATGGCGGCGGCGGCGGCGGACAGCGCATTCTTCACCTGGTGCCGGCCCGGCGCGCCGAGCTGCACGGGGATATCCTCGCCGGGGGTGTACAGCGTGAAGCGCGCGCAACCGTCTTCGCCCAGCCACACATTGCCGACGCGGAAATCGCAGTCCGCCGTCTCGCCGACGGTGACCACCGTGCCGGGGGCGTGTTCGCGCAGCAGCGAGTAAAAATCGTCATCGCGGAGGAGGATGGCGGTGGAGTGCTCTGGCATCTCGTCGAGCAGTTCCGCCTTGGCCAGCGCGATTTCTTCCTGCGAGCCGAGTAGTTCCAGGTGGGTGAGCCCGACGTTGGTGATGACGCCGATGGTCGGGCGGGCCAGCGCCGCCACGTACAGGATCTGCGCGCGTCCGCGCATGCCGAATTCCAGCACGGCGGCCTCGTGCGCCTTCTCCAGGCGGAAAATGGTCAGCGGCATGCCGATCTCGTTGTTGTAATTCCCCTGCGTTTTCAGCACCTTCCGCCCCTGTTCGAGGATCGCCGCGGTCATTTCCTTCGTCGTCGTCTTGCCGGCGCTGCCGGTGATGCCGATGATAGGGATCTTAAAGCGGCGGCGGTGGAACTGGGCGAGTTGCCCGAGGGCGTAGAGGGTATCGGTGACTTCGATGACCGACCACTCGCCGGACGCGGTATGCCTGCGTCGCAGGCCGGGAATCGACTCCCCGATCACCGCGCCGGCCGCCCCTTGCGCGCGCGCCTGCTCGAGGTAATCATGCCCGTTGACCCGCTCGCCGCGCAGCGCGACGTAGAGATCGCCCGGCTGCAGCGAGCGCGTATCGGTGGATATCCCGCAAAAGAGCGGCGGCCCGCTGATCAACAACTGCCCGCCGGTCACTGATATAACCTGATCCAGGGTGAATTGTGCCATGGTGTCTTATTGTACCATATCGTGGTTAGCTTTTCTCGCCGTTGTCGGTGTGTGGGTGTGTGGGTGTGTGGGTGTGTGAGTATTCACTCGTTGTTACCCACACATTCATATACAGATACTACCATATCAGGTTACCGACCAATCCGCCAACGCCTTCCCCGCCTCTTCACGGTCGTCGAAGTGGATGGTGCGGTCGGCGAAGATTTGATAATCCTCGTGCCCTTTGCCGGCGAGCACCACGAGATCGTCCGCTGACGCTCCGTGGATGGCACGGCGGATGGCCGCCGCGCGGTCGACTTCTACCGTCACCCGCTGCCGGTCCTCCATGATGAAGCCGGTGAGGATTTCCTCGATAATGGCCAGCGGGTCTTCGCTGCGCGGGTTATCGCTGGTGACGATGATGTCGCGTGCCCACTGCGCGGCGATCGCCGCCATTTGCGGGCGCTTCGTCCGGTCACGATCACCACCGCAGCCGAAGACGGCGACTACCCGCCCCGGAGCAATCTCGTGCGCGGTGCTCAATACTTTTTCCAGGCCGTCCGGGGTATGGGCGTAGTCCACCACCACCGTCGGCTTGCCGTTGCCGCTCGCCGGCACGCGCTGGAAGCGCCCATCGAGCGGGAGTTCCTGCGCCAGCGCCGCGACCGCCCGCGGCAGATCGGCCCCCAGTTCGATGGCCATTGCCAGCGCCGCCAGCGCGTTGGAGACGTTGAACGACCCGACCAGTTGAATCTGCACGGGGATAGTCCCGCCGGGATAGCGCAGGGTGAAGTGGCTTCCGTCGGCGCGCAGTTCGACACCGGTCGCCTGGTAATCCCCGCCGCTCAACCCGAAGCGGCGCACCGGCCCGATGGCGCGGGTGGCGAAGAATTCCGCGTTCGGATCATCGGCGTTCACCAGGCAGGTCATCGCCCCCCCCAGCGGTTGATATTGCGGGTTAGCAAATAACTCGCTCTTCGCCTCGCGATAGGCTTCCATCGTCTTATGGTAGTCCAGGTGGTCCTGCGTGAGGTTGGTAAACGCCGCCACCGCGAACCGGCAGCCCGTCACGCGATGCTGGCAGAGGGCGTGGGAGGAGACTTCCATCACCGCATGCGTCAACCCCGCGTCGCGCATGCGCGCCAGCAGTGCCTGTAAATCGGCCGCCTGCGGCGTGGTATGCGGCGCCTTCAGCACCTCGTCGCCGATGCGGTAGGCCATGGTGCCGATCAATCCCGTTGGATGCCCCGCCGCCTGCAGTATGTTGCGCAGCAGCGTGGTGACCGTCGTCTTCCCGTTCGTGCCAGTCACGCCGACGAGCGTCAGCGTATCGCTGGGATGCCCGTAGAAATTAGCGGCAATCTTCGCCACCCCTTCCCGGCTGTCCGCCACCACGATGGCGGGCACCCCCGCGGGCACGACCGCCGCATCCTCCACCAGCAGCGCGACAGCCCCGGCGGCGATCACCTGCGGGATGAACGCATGCCCATGCACCTTCGTGCCCGGCAAACAGGCAAAGAGATCGCCCGGCGTCACCTTGCGGGAATCATACTGGATACCGGTCACCTCAACGTCAGGGTTTCCAAGAATATCGGCGGCAATATCAACGATCAACGACTGTAGCTTCGGCATGTTTATATCCTTATGAATGATCCGTTTGCCTGAAAGGTAAAAATTCCATAGCCCACGGCACCGCTGTGGGCAGAATTATTGATGGTAACTCGCTCTGTAAGAGCACAATTCCTCGATATGCGACATGTCTTTATGATAAGGAATTGTGCTCTTACAGAGCGTTGATGTCCGTATTGAACCGGTACCCACGGCGTTGCCGTGGGCTATGGAATTTGGTTTTCGTACAAGTAAGCTTTCCTATCACCAGGGGACAGTCCCCAGCCTGATCTTACCCGTTCTTGCTCGTCTAATATCGAATTACAAACTCGGAGAACTCCCCCGTCGGCTGGCTGTAGCTCGTCTGCACTTCGTCCACGCGGGACATTGGTGTGCCTTTTTCCAGGCTGAGCACCAGGTGGGTCAGCGCGACGTCTTCGCCTTCCGCCAGCACCTCCACCGTGCCGTCGGCCTGGTTGCGCACCCAGCCGGTGAGGTTGAGCTTGCGCGCTTCCCGCGTGACGAAGCTGCGGAAGTTGACGCCCTGAACGCGCCCCTCGACGATGGCATGCAGACGTTTCACCGGGACTCCTTTTCTGATCCGCTCATCTATCCGTGTAGTGAACGCCCTCCGTGGCGTTCATTGTACTGACGACTGAGTCCTTTGCGGCGAGAAGGGAAGGTGATCGATGATCGGTTTTTACTCTGTCTCTAATCGATCACCCTTTCCTGATCCTCGGTCAATGGATATAAATCACATCCATGAACGCCGCGGAAGGCGTCACTACGAGATGCGCGCGCGGCCAACCGGGGCGGCGCAGAGCTTCGCGCAGAGCATCTCCAGCGCGAGGTCGTCCTGCTGCCGCGGCACCCCCTCGATGGCTTTGCCGGCCATATCGCATTCCAGCAGCGCCTGAAAGGTGTCGCTGAGTTGCTCCCAGGACATTTGCCGCGCCGGGCCCGCCAATTTGCTGCCCATCCAGCCGCCGATTAAAGAAAGCGCGTTTTGCTCGGGCAGCATGGCGATGGCCTTCGGGAATCCCGCCGGGTCCTGCTGTGGCCGCCACCCCGCGTCCAGCAGCACCTTCGTCTGCCAGATCAGCCGGAACTGCCGGATGACGAGCGGGAAAATCCGCCCCGGCGACTCCATCTGTTCCTCCAGCAGTTCGCGCAGGATACGCATCGCCTGCGCGGCGTTGCGCGTGGCCACCGCGTCCGCCAGGTGGAAGACGGATTCCTCCGCCAGCTTCGGCGTCAGCAATTCTACGTCCTGCGTGCGGATCTTTGCGCCTTCACCCGCCATCAGCGAGAGCTTCTCCACCTCGATCTGCAGCCGGCGCAACTCGGTGCCGACGCGGCTGATGAGCAGGCGCAGGGCGCCGGGGTCGATTTGCTGCTGCCACTTGTTCAGCGCCTCGCGCACCCATTCCTGCGCTTCGCCTTCCGTCAGCGGTGCGCAGCTATACACGGTACCCTGCTTCTCGATGCCTTTTTGCAAATCCGCGGCGAGCTTGCCCCCCGACTTTTTCTCATCCCGCCCCTTCGTCTCCGTCTCTGCCTCGCCCGTCACCAGCAGCAGGTGGTTCATCTGCGGCACGGTCGCCAGCGCCGCCGCCAGCTTTTTCTGCTGATCGTTGGGGAGCAGTTCGATATTGCGCACGATGACCAGCCGCCCGTTGCCCAGGAAGGGCAGCGCCTGCGCCAGCGCGAGGATTTTATCGACGCGGGTGGGCTGCCGGTTGCGCTTCGCCTGCTCGGTCGTCTCCGCCACGCCTTCCCAGCGCTCCGACAGATCGACCAGGTCGAGGTTAAACCCATCGTCCGCGCCCAGCAACTGCTCGCGCAACCGCTCGACAAGCTGCCGCTTCTGATGCGCCTCCCCGCCCTGCACCAGCAGCCACGACCCCTCGGCGGGGACGTCACCGGATTTTGGTAGTTGGGTATATTTGAGGATCATAATGTTTTATCTTGTTTGGACTTTACCGATATAGAGAGGGATGTGTTTAAGATCCTCTCCCTGCGCAAAGAAGGGTCCATATAACTGACCTGGTTCGATATGGCCTACGCTCGTTTTCGAATAATCATCCAGTAATTGGACAAAATTGTTAAGGTCATCTCTATTTCGAGCTACTTTCTCTTCATCAACGCTAAAGAGAAATTCATGTATAACGAACACAGCAATCTTGGCATTTCCATCTTTTGCTTCGATAAGCGTACCCGCTATTGCATGAAGAAGTTGATATTTTAGTTTTCCTACAGCATCATCCTCTGGTGATTTACCGAAAATAGCATCTGAGAGGTTCGTAATTCGAAGACAAACATTGGATCCTGGTTTATTGTAGCTATCCTTAAAGTAACATTCGATATCAGGACCAAAAGGCTCATCTGCTTTAGCTTCTATCGTTATAATTACTGTTTCTCCCACTTTATTTCCGATCAGAAAAAGATCATGATGCCTACCTTTACCCTTGAAGTCGTCTAGCTTTGTTTCGTGCTCAGGAATTCCTTTCGTAATCTGTACGCCGGATATATCGGGGTGAGAATTGAGGAGATGGATCAATTCCTCTGGCGCCTGCGCACTACCGGTTCGAAACCAGGCTTTCGCTAACTCCTTTGCGCTCCGCCCATCTTTCCATTGTAGATCCTTTAATTGAGGATGGGCATAGCAGTGCCAGTCACAGACTGATTGTATTTGTACGGTTTTTTCTATCACTATTGCGCACATTAGAATTCCTTTCAGCCGAATCGAGATAGCTTTTCTCCAGGTATGTTATGTATTGTTGTATAGAACGACTACATTCGTCAAATTACATGGATCGTCCATCAAAAGAATAAATAAAGCGCCTCTCTCAACCATCGACGTTACTGTTGTCCGCAGAGGGCCGTCAGTGTCTATCTGAAAAGTGCTATCCTCATTAAAGATGATGCGAAAGAAGAAATATTTGAGATCATTACCTTGGTCAGGTATAGCAGCCCAATACAAGTGCGCTAGAGGCACTGATTCTTTCTTAGCTTGCCACCATCCTGTGAAAAGATCTCGAATGTGAATCTGCCTCATTTGTTTCACGCTGCCCGCTCATACAAAACCTTTCCTTCATGGAGAGCGGTAGGAAGGATTGAGTCGATAGCTTTCCCTCCACGAGAAATTTCATTCGGCGTCGTCACAAGAATATCTTTCGGCACCAGGAAATCCACTAGCACGCGGCGTACCGCGATGGCGGTCTGTCGTTTGTCTTCAATCGACGAGAATACGACCAGCAGATCGACATCGCTGTCCTCGCCGGCCTCGCCGCGCGCATAGGAGCCGAATAGAATCACCTGCAGGGGATGAAACGTCGATACGATGCGGTCGATCATTTGTTGGATAATCTCATCTGTCGCCATCTTGCCTCCAATCCGCCCACGAAATCTATCCTACCACCGTCACCCGCTCCGCCTCCAGCACCGCCTTGCGCTTCCACCCCGCCGCCTGCTCGTAGGCGTGGGCGACTTGCAGTACGGTCTGCTCGTCCCAGCTTGCGCCCATGATCTGCAGGCCGACGGGGAGGCCGGCGTCGTAGCCACAGGGGATGGAGATGGCGGGGATGCCGGCCATATTGACGGGAATGGTGCAGATGTCGTTCAGGTACATCTGCATCGGGTCATCGACCTTGGCGCCGATTTTGAAGGCGGCGGACGGCGTGGTGGGCGACACCAGCACGTCGTAGGTCTGGAAGGCGCGCTCGTAATCCTGCTTGATGAGCGTGCGCACCTGGCTGGCCTTCAGGTAAAAGGCGTCGTAATAGCCGGAGGAGAGCGCGTAGGTACCGAGCATGATGCGCCGCTTCACTTCCTGACCGAAGCCACTGTCGCGCGATTCCGTCATCATGGTCACGATATCGCTGGTGCCCGGCGCGCGGTAGCCGAATTCCACTCCGTCGTAGCGGGCCAGGTTCGAGCTGGCCTCCGCGGGGGCAATGATATAATAGGTGGGCAGGCTGTAGCGCACATTCGGCAGTGAGCATTCTTCCACGATGGCGCCCAGGCTCTCCAGTTGGCGGATGGCGGCGTTCACCGCGTCGGCCACGCCCGCGTCCACCTGCACGCCTTCCTGCGAGAAGAATTCCTTCGGTATGCCGATCTTCAGCCCTTTGATATCCTTGCCCAGTTTCGCGGTGAAGTCGGGGGCGGCTTCCGGGAAACTGGTGGAGTCGCACGGGTCAAAGCCGGCAATGGCGTTCAGCAGCAGCGCGGTATCGGTCACGTCTTTCGTCAGCGGGCCCACCTGGTCCAGCGACGAGGCGAAGGCGATGAGCCCGTAGCGGGAGACGCGCCCGTAGGTCGGCTTCAACCCCACCACGCCGCAATAGGCGGCCGGCTGGCGAATGGAACCGCCGGTATCGGTGCCGATGGCCAGCAGCGCTTCGTCGGCGCCCACCGCGGAGGCGGAACCGCCGCTGGAGCCGCCGGGCACGCGGGAAAGGTCGAAGGGGTTGCGGCTGGGGCCGAAGGCGGAGTTCTCGGTGGAACTGCCCATGGCGAACTCGTCCATATTCGTCTTGCCCACGTTGATGATCCCCGCCTCGCGCAGCAGGCGCACCACCGTGGCGTCATAGGGGGGGATATAATTTTCCAGGATGTGCGAGCAGCAGGTGGTGCGCACACCCTGCGTGCAGAGGATGTCCTTCAATGCCAGCGGGATGCCCTCCAGCGGGCCGATGGCCTCGCCGGCGGCGATCTTGCCATCGACGCGCGCGGCTTGCGCATAGGCCGCCTCGCGCAGCAGCAGCACGTAGCTGTGCACGTCGGCGTCCACCGCGTCGATGCGCGCATACACGGCATCCAGCAGGTCTCGCGCGGAAACGTGCTTCGTCGCCAGCAGGTCGTGCGCGGCGTGGGCGGTCAATTCATATAATTCAGGCATAATTCCATCCACACAGTGTCAGGTTGCATGCGAACCTCGGCTCGCACCGCCTCATTATACCCAAAGCGGCGGCGCCTGTCAGGTGCTCGCTATGGTGCACGTGATTTCGTTTCAATGCGGCAACCTGAATTGATAGCGGGAGATCATTGCCGCTGTTTGTATGAATAATGATACAAACAGCGGCAACCGCAGTCAGACTTTCCGTAATATTACGTATAGTACGCTTCACGGGCACTATGGAATATAGCATTGGTCGGTGACCTATCGCCCTGACAGCGAGAACTCTGCTTCTGGGACGCGCTGATGAATTATCGTGGAAAGACACATGGATGAGAAAAGTACTGATCGTCGATGATGACGAAGGCGTGCGCCATTCCTTGCGCATGCTGCTCAAACAGAATTATGAGATCGTCTTTGCCGTGGACGGACAGGACGCGATCATCAAGTTCGCGGCCTTCCGACCGGACCTGGTGCTGCTGGATCTCTGCCTGCCCGGCATGAATGGCCTCGAAGTACTTAAGAGCATTCGCACGCAGGATCCTCACGCGGTGGCGATCATCATCACCGCTTACGCCACCCTGGAGAGCGCGCAGGATGCCCTGCGGCTCGGGGCTTTCGATTTTTCATTGAAACCCTTCGATCTCGAACAACTGGAGGATATCATCCGCCGGGCGATCGAGCACCGCATCGAACTGCTGCATTTGTACCTGAAGTGTGAGGCGGAGCAGAATCAGACAATGTTCCTCACCTATGTCTCCCATGAACTCAAGACGCCGTTGACGCCGGTCATCGGTGCGATTGACGTGTTGGACAACGGCATACTCGGTCCACTCAATCCAAAGCAGAAGCAGGCGGTGGAGTTGGCGAAACGGCAGGCAGACCGCCTGCATACCCTCATCAACGACCTGCTCGATCATTTTAAAATCGATAACGGATGCCTCGTGCTCAACCCACAGCCGGTGCAACTCCAGCCGCTGATACAGGAGAGCCTCGCCTACTACGCCCCGTTATTTGCGAATAAAGGCCTGTCGCTGAAGGTGCAGATTCCCGCCACGCTGCCGCCAGCGCTCGTCGATCCCCCGCGTTTCGGACAAATCATCGATAACCTGCTTGAAAACGCCTATAAATATACGGCAACCGGCGGCGTGACCCTCAAGGCGAAAGCACGGCACCACTGCCTGCAGATCGCGATAAGCGACACCGGTGACACCATGGATGCCAGCGATATCGGCCATATCTTTCTGCCGTTCTACCAGGTGAACAGCACGCGCCGAGGCGCGGGGTTGGGACTGACGATCGTGAAACAACTCGTCGAAGCCCATGGCGGCAGCATCAGCGCTGAAAACGTTCCTACCGGCAAAGGCTGCACCATTACGCTGGAACTCCCGCTGGCCTTATCATCGTAAGCGAAACCGGGAACCGGTAGTCCCCTGTCTGAACAAAATTGACAATAACTACATGCCGGCAGATCCGGCAGGGGACTGCCAGCTCCCCTCTTGGCGACTTTCCCAAACACCCGTATAATCAACCCGGAACCTGAAACTCATACAGGAGCGGCGGCCCACGATGCAGGAAACGGACGGCAAGACGGACATACTGGTTCAGCACACCGGCGAGTTGCAGCGCTACAATCAGGCGATACGCTTTTTCATTTATGGCCAGGCAGGGTTCTACCTGGCGCTTTTTGTCTGCGTGCTGCTACTGCCGAGGGGATTAGTGGTGAACCATGGCTTCACCTATTACGGCGAGAATACGCTCACTATTATCCCGTTCGGGTTGGCGTTTCTCACTTCCGGCATCTTCACCCTTGTATCATCGTTATATCTGCCGCGCGCCATGCCCTTTCGCATGGTGAAGATCGCCTTCTGGTTGATGATCCCGCTGCTACTCGCCATCATGGTCACCACTTCAGCGGTTAACATGTTTTTGAACCATATCCACCTGAAGTTCGGAGAAGCACTCTTCATCTTGCAAGCCGTGATGTGCTTCTGGATGGGGCTGATCGTTTGTCGGAATCTGACGAACTATCTGCTGCTCCTGCTGCTGATCATCAGCGGTGTCGTCTCAATTGTTGCCGTAAATGATATCATCCCCTATCTGATCGAAGGGCAAGTCGCCTATCAACTTGTTTTCGGATTACTGGTAGTCCATACCATGACCAGGCTCCGTGATCGACTGACAACTGATAACTGATAGAGGTATCCTGATGAGTATGACTGCGCGCGAACGCGTACTGGCCGCCATCAATCACGAACGTCCGGACCGCGTTCCGACCGACATGTGGGCCACACAGGAAGTGATGGCGAAACTTCGCGACCATTTCGGACCCGATGCCGATATCGAAGCGGAGTTGCACATCGACGGGCTCATCGGTGTCGGACCGCAATATGTCGGCCCCCCGCTGCCCGCCGCCCCCGCCGGGGAGACGGTCGATTATTGGGGTATCCGCACGAAATCCATTGATTACGGCACCGGCTCCTACCTGGAGCAATCGTTCCAACCGCTGGCCGCGGCGCGCACCATTGACGACCTGGAGCAATATGCCTGGCCGCGGGCGGACTGGTTCGATTTTTCCGGCATGCCGGCGGAACTGAAAGCCGCGCGAGAAAAAAAGGTCGTCGCGTGCGGCTACATGGCGATCTTCTATTACCACAACCTGTTACGCGGTCTGGAAGCCTCACTCACCGACCCGTATGACGATGAGGAGTTTACCCGTCATCTGCTGCAGCGGTTGAGCGACAGCTTCTATGAATACCACCTGCGCATGTTCGAGAGTTGCGAAGGCTTGATCGACCTGGCGCAGGTGACGGATGATTATGGCAGCCAGTCGTCGCTGCTCATCAGCCTGGATACTTTCCGGGAGTTTTATAAGCCGCACATGCAGCGATTCATCGACCTCTGCCGCGGTTTCGGCATCAAGGTCTTCCACCACGATGACGGCGCCATTCGCCCGATCATCCCTGAACTCATCACGATGGGCATCGATGTTCTCAACCCGATACAGGCCAACTGCCCGGGCATGGAGATGGAAGGGTTGAAGCGGGATTTCGGCAAGCAGCTCTGCTTCCACGGCGGCATCGACAATCAGGATATCCTGCCCCACGGTACCCCGGAGCAGGTGCGCGCCGAAGTGCGCCGCGCCATCGATACCCTGGCCACCGACGGCACCGGCTACATCCTCGCCCCCTGCCACAACCTGCAGGCCGTCACCCCGGTCGAGAACATTCTCGCCATGTATGACGAAGCGTGGCAGTACGGGAAACTGTAGCCCGCATCCCCCTTTACTGGGGAAAGAACCCCGATCCCCGGGCTTGCCGAGGGGTGGAGGTTATTTCCCCAAATCAGGTCTAATACAGACGGCGCCGGCCCCACATTCGGGACCGGCGCCGTTCTACGTTGCTATGTCTTGAACGCTTACCAGCGGGAGACGAGGGCGAGATTCCCCTTCAGGTAGCGGGGGATGCTCTTGCCGTCATAGGTGCCCTTCTCGCCCGAGGCCTGCACGGAGAGATCGAGCTGCAGTTGCTTCAAACCGAGGCCGAAGCCGCCGGTGTAGATGATGCCGTCACTGGAGTCAGCCACGTTCTGCATCAGACCGGCGCGGATCGAGAGCCAGCTCGACGGGTGGAAGTTCAACCCGCCGCCCAGGTACTGCGAGTCGAAGCCGGCCGCGGTCGAATTCACGCTGAGGTCGTAATCGACCGCCATATCTACTTTATTGTTGAAAAGGCCGTAGGATAGACCGGCGCGGTACATCGGATCGATAGCGTAGTCCTGATCGACGGTCTTAAACTTCGGCGAGTTGATATCTTTCGCCATCACACCCAGGCGCAGGTTCGGCATTTTGGCGGGTTGGAAGAGCAGGCCGAGGTCGACGCCGATGGTGGTGCTGTCGGTCTTCGTCTTGTCAAACTGTTTTTGCAGATCAGAGGAGGCGGTGTCGATGTTGATAATGCTGTCATACACGGTGCCCGCCATCAACTTGGCCGACGCTCCTACCGACAGCGCACCCATGTGCGTCTTGAATTGCTGCGCAAAGCTCACCGGTACTTCCACCAGCGCCAGCCCGCTGCCCTTCACGAAGGTCAGGTTGTTCTGGATGGCGTATTGGATCGAGCTGGCGTTGAAATCATTGGAGGTCAGCGCGGTGGAGCCGTACTGACCGGTGTTCACAT
>Ga0073936_10009917_pt1 | contig 11747 bp, 9 predicted proteins | sample AliMusrvi5mmetaG_FD_87041 | JGI IMG/M metagenome (GOLD analysis project Ga0073936, IMG submission 87041) | Freshwater lake bacterial and archeal communities from Alinen Mustajarvi, Finland, to study Microbial Dark Matter (Phase II) - Alinen... | ecosystem: Environmental > Aquatic > Freshwater >... | reverse complement strand
GCAGAAAACAAACTATTCCTGCACATAATGACCGGTTTATTAAACGTCTCAAGAATGGTAAAATTTGTTTTTTCCTCTTCAACACCTATCTTTTTCAAAATTTAATTGTAACGCTCTTACTACCGGGACTGATCAATGGCTTTAAAAGCATCAACACTATCTGCCAGGGACAGAACCTTGATAGTTGTCGAATCCCCCTCAAAGGCTAAAACTATTAATAAATACCTGGGGGACAAGTATACCGTTTTCGCGTCGGTAGGTCATATCAAAGACTTGCCGAAAAAAGAAATTGGTCTTGATTTTGACCATCATTACGAGCCTCGGTATGAAATCATTCCGGGTAAGGAAAAGGTGGTTCGCCAGTTAAAAAAACTGGCTGCTGAAGCCAATGAGATCCTGATTGCAACTGACCCTGACCGCGAAGGAGAGGCTATAGCATGGCATATCTCCAACGAAATAGGATTGACAAAGAAACCTGTGTTCCGGGTACTTTTCAACGAAATCACGAAAAACGCAATCATTGCTGCTATTCAGGCCCCAAGACAAATAGACTACCGATTAGTCCGCTCCCAGCAGACCCGTCAAGGTCTCGATAAAATAGTCGGTTATAAAATCAGTCCCTTTTTGTGGAAAGTTGTACTCCGAGGCCTTTCAGCCGGCAGAGTACAATCTGTTGCACTCCGTCTGATCTGCGAACGTGAAGCCGAAATCAACCGCTTCCAGATCCAGGAGTACTGGTCAATTGCAGCGGATTTTGTAACTCCCGGCAAAGAATCTTTCAGAGCAAAACTTATTCGCCTTGAAGGCGAAAAGCCGGAAATATCCAACCAGGATCAGACTGAGACCATTGCAGCTCGTATCAGAACCGGCAATTTTTCAGTCTCTGAAATCGCTCCCCGCACACAGCAGAGAAAACCGCCACTCCCATTCACAACGTCCCTTCTGCAACAGGCTGCATCAAACCAGCTTGGCTACGGATCGCAGAGGACTATGCGGATAGCGCAACAACTCTATGAGGGAATTGATCTTGGTGCCGAAGGTGCTGCCGGCCTCATCACCTATATGAGGACTGACTCAACACGTATAGGAGCGGAAGCAATAGGTCAAGCCAGAGAATATATTGATAAACAGTTCGGAAAAGAGTACATAGGTTCGGTTGGTGCCCCTAAAGCTGGAAAAAATGCACAGGATGCCCACGAAGCAATACGCCCCACTTCGATTTCAAAAAAACCTGAACAACTGAAACAGTACCTCTCCACGGATCAGTTTAAATTATACGAATTGATCTGGAAACGTTTTCTTGCTGCCTTGCTGGCGCCGGCTAAAATTGAGCATACACGAGTTGATGTTGAAGATACCTTAAAGAAATTCCAGTTCAGGGCAACCGGCAGCCGAGTTCTTTTTCCCGGATTCATGCGCGTCTATGACGACCAGCAGGAGCTTGATTACGAGGCACAAACCTCCACAAAAGACGATGTGGAAAAAGAGGCGCCCGTAAAACTTCCTGAACGACTGTCAGTAAAGGACCCCCTTTCAATTGCCGATCTTGACCGAAAGCAAAGCTTTACCCGTCCGCCTGCACGATATAGTGAAGCCACGCTGGTCAAAGATCTCGACCATTTCGGCATAGGACGTCCATCAACGTATGCATCTATTTTTTCAACACTGCAGGATCGACGCTATGTGGAGCTTGAAAAGAAAAAAATCAGTCCAACAGAACTCGGGAAAGATGTCTCACTGATTCTGGTCGCTAATTTTCCTGAACTCTTCAATGTTGGCTTTACCGCCTACATGGAGGATGAACTCGACAAAGTAGCCAGTGGAGACGACGAATACGAAAAGGTGCTCGACAGTTTCTATAAACCCCTTGAAACCGTGCTGAGCCTTCGTAAAGATGACCCGATTATTCCGCAAAACAGTGAAACCACTACCTGTGATAAATGCGGAGAGGGCCAGATGATTATAAAATGGACGGCCAGTGGAAAATTTCTCGGCTGTTCATCCTACCCCAAGTGCAAAAACATCAAAGCTATAACCACGAATAAGGAAAAGCCGAAAGATACCGCCATAATTTGCCCGTCCTGCAAGGAAGGACACATGCTTTTGCGCAAAGGCCGACTCGGTCCTTTTCTAGCCTGTTCTAACTATCCCAAGTGCAACACGCTGCTTAATCTCAATAAACAGCTCCACATTGAACCGATGAAAACCCCTCCGGTTCTGACAGACATTGCCTGTTCGAAGTGTGGTTCTCCGCTCTACCTCAGAAGCGGAAAACGGGGACTTTGGCTTGGCTGCTCCAAATTTCCGAAGTGCAGGGGACGTCTGTCGTGGGCTACACTTGATGAAAGCATACACAAACACTGGGAATCAATCATGGCCGACCACCTGAAAGCTCACCCTGCAGTAACGCTTACTATGATAGATGGAAAGCCTGTACCCTTGACCACTCCGGTAGACGATATTATTCTTAAAGCAGAGGAGTCCGGATTGATTTCAACTACTGTTGAAGAACCCACGGAAATCACTGCATAAAAAGAGCTATACGATAGACTGTGAAAGAAAAAAACCAGGCTATCGACAAAGAGTATAATGAATAAAGAAGTACCGGGCGCCAGCGCCCGACCTCTTTTTTCATCACGCCAATGGCAGCCACACAGGGTATATAGAGCAGTACAAACACCATCAGGCTCAAGGCTGTTGCCCTGCTGAATGAAGGATCATTCCTGAGAATTGATTTCAGCTCCTTTGGCGCTCCATCGCTCTGACCAATGGAGTATATAGTTCCCATAGTTGAAACAACCACCTCTTTTGCGGCTAATCCTGTTACAAGCGCAATACCGATCCGCCAGTCAAAACCAAGCGGACTTATCAACGGTTCCAGTACTTTGCCTGCCCTTCCCGCAAAGGAATAGGATAGCTGTTCCGACTTGATGCGGACATCAATTGCCTTCTTGCTTTTATCTTTTTCAGCAGCATTCAAACTGCTCCCTGCAATGCGGGCTTTTTCTGCCGATAGGGTAGCAGCAAGAGTAGAGTTGTGCGGATAATTGCTTGCTGCCCAGATAATTATAACGGCTGTAAGAATGAGTGTTCCTGCTTTTTTAACATACATCAATGCCTTAACCTTAGCCTGAAACAGTACTGAGGTTAATGTCGGCCATCGATAAGGAGGCAACTCCATAACAAAAGGCTCTGAGTCTATTTTAAGAATTGTTGTTTTCAATAGCCATGCCGTCCAGAGGCCGACAGCGATCCCAAGCAGATAGATCCCAAACATAACATTTGCCGCAATAGCTGGTGCAAAAAATGCAGCTGTCAGCATCACATAAACCGGTAGTTTTGCACCACAACTCATAAAGGGTATAATCATTATGGTTGCAAGCCTGTCGGTAGGACTTTTCAGGGTACGGGTTGCCATCATTGCAGGAATGGAACAGCCAAACCCGGTTATGAGAGGTATGAAAGATTTGCCATGAAGACCAAAACGATGCATAACCCGATCAATCACAAAAGCGGCACGAGCCATATAGCCGGAAGCCTCAAGAAAAGAGAGACCAATGAAAAGGAGTACAATGTTCGGCAAAAAAATAAGGACTCCACCAACCCCGGCAATAATACCATCTACAACAATAGACCGAATGATATCATTCGCCAGAAAAGGTCCTATACTGGAGGCAATTGAACTGAAAATAAATGCCAGCCAACCTGTAAAGAGAGAGCCTATAGTAAAGGTCATCTGAAATATTGCCCAGACCACCAACAAAAATACAGGTAGACCCAGTACCCTGTTCAGCACAACCATATCAATGTAGTCAGTTACCGTAACCTGACCTTTTTCCGGTTGCCTGACACACTCTTTCATGGCCCCACGAATAAATGCATGACGGTCTTCCGTAATGAGAACCTCAGGCTCTGAATCATGCAGATGATCAGCTTCCTTTATGGCATCCTGAAGAGCCAGCTCAACCTTAACCCAAACCGGATACTGCTGAACCTGATGATAAACCTCACGATCATTCTCAAGAAGCTTGATGGAGAGCCAGCGAGCATTGAAAACCCCAAGCTCCTTTTGATGAGAAATCAGTTTTGCTATTTTTTCGACAGACCCTTCAAGTTCGGGACGAAAAAACAGTTTGTTTTTGCGGATCTGAATATCCTTCTGAAACACCCTTATAATATGGTCAAGCAGAGAATCAAGTCCCGTCTTTTTTTTCGCAGAAGTAGGGATAATATGACAACCGAGAAGAGCCTGTAACTGTTTTATATTGATAGCGATACCTTTCTCCTGAACTTCATCCATCATATTCAGTGCAACAATAAAATCAACCTCCAGCTCCATCAACTGCGTTGTCAGCAAAAGATTTCTTTCAAGGTTTGGCCCCTCAAGAACATTGACTACGACATCTGGACGTTCTTTAATCAGATACTCTCTTGTTACAATCTCTTCAGGTGAATATGGAGTAAGAGAATAGGTTCCAGGAAGATCAACCACCTTGATCCGGTAGCCCTTATAATCAAGATACCCTTCATGTTTTTCAACAGTAACACCCGGGAAATTTCCGACTTTCTGATGAGCACCGGTAAGAGCATTAAACAGCGATGATTTGCCGCTATTCGGGTTACCTGCCAGAGCGATACTGATATCTTTGTTATCACTCATGCCCTACCTCCAAACCTCCATCGGACTGTTTTCTTACTAGACAAAGGGGCATTTTCACTGCCATCTCCGACTTTACGTACCACAATCCCGTCTGCTTCATTTTTTCTCATGGCCAGATGGAGCCCTTCAAAAAAAATCTCCATAGGATCACCTAATGGCGCAACTCTCAACACCTTGAATCTGGTGCCTTTTATCAGACCTAAATCCATAATCCTTCTTCTTACAACACTCTCTGCCTTTACAGACGTAACCTCAGCCTTGTCGCCAACTTTCAATTCCGATAACAGCATAAACCAATCTCCTGCAAAACAATAAAAAAAATAAACAGGACTAATTATAACCTAAATAACAATCATCACCCGGGAAAAATTGCACGATTTTTTCCTAAGGACAACCAATATATAATACCATTGAGAGGATAACGCAGAAAAAGAGGGCGAAATGGTGATCAGTGTACGGCAGGCAACCCTGGGAATGGCGGCCAACCCATAAGGCTTCCACCGATCAGATGACCGTGAATATGAAAAACGCTCTGCATGGCATCCTTGCCGGTATTAAATACAAGCCGGTATCCAGAATCCCTGACACCGAGAATTTCAGCCACAGTCCCCGCAGCAAGCAGAATGTGCCCGGCAATTCCTTCATCTTCTGGAATCAAATCGCTCAAAGAGGCAATATGCTTCAGCGGGATAATCAAAACATGCTGGGAAGAAACAGGAGTAATATCCCTGAACGCCAGAACATGATCGTTGCGATATACAATAGTAGCGGGAATCTCTCCCCGCACTATCCGACAAAACAAACAGTCAGAGTTCTGGTGTGTCATATTCTTGTCCTGACTTCAACCTTCAAGGCTCTTTTACTACAGATAATGAAGCACTTCCGCTGCCAATAATAAGGGTAACATTAAGTTTTTCTTTAGTCCCCGAAACGCTGCCCCCCTCACCTTGATCAGAAGTTACAATTGTTGCAACAGTTTTAAACCCGTTGCTTTTAAGCTTGCCCTCGTAATCCTTGACAATATTTCCCTGTACATTCTCAAACACGACAACCCAGCTTTTTCCTTCAGGCATCGTTGAACGGGTTACCGCCTTAATCTTACCATAGGAAAACTTAGGAACTTCAGATGGCATATCAGCCGGCCACACCGAACTATTTGCCTGAATTTCGATTTTCTTCCCTTCTGACTCAATGGTAAAGTTTTGACCCCCGGATTTTACGTCAACCTTCTTACCCGTCGACTGCTCTATAGCTTTTTCAACGAGCACATCTTGAATCTTTTTCTGGCAGGATGACATGGTTCCGCAAAGAGCAAAAAGCGCCAGAAAAATCCCGGCAGAACGAACTTTTGATGGTATAGGCATATAGTAAAAATAGTCTATGTCATAAAAAACATTCTAACGAAACAACACAACATTAATGTAAACAAAAGAGGGTAAAGGTGAAGTACCTGAATTTTTTTCACGGCTTTACTGCATCAGGCTTTCTGAGAAAAAAATCCATCATTCTGCAGCGACGGTACCTTCCGCTAACCCAGGTTGAGGCTCCTCAGACAATCTTGAAGCAAGTACTTTATCAATCCTCTGACCATCAAGATCCACAATTTCGAGCGTCCAGCTTTCCCAGGTCATAATGTCTCCTGTCCGAGGCATACGGCCAAGCAACCACATCATAAGACCGCTGAGAGTATGATAAAGACCTTTATCCTCTTCCGGTACACTTTTCAACTCAAGGGTATCTTTCAGCTCAGGAACAGGAATCAGCCCATCAAGCAGCCATGAACCATCCTGGCGCTGAATAGCCCATGAATCTTCAAGATTACGAGGCACAAACTCACCCGTAACAGCCTCAAGCATATCCTGAAGAGTTACAAGTCCCTGGATTTCACCGTATTCATCAACAACAAAGACCATCTGGGTACCTGAAGTCCTGAAATGATCAAGAAGTTCCATGCCCGTCAGAGTTTCAGGCACATAAACACAGGGCTGCAATTGCGAGGTAAATTCCGTAAGCCGCCCTTTCAGCGTCTTCGACAAAAGCTGTTTAGCATTGACAACCCCAAGCAAGGATTGAAGTCCTCCATTGCAAACGGGAAAACGGGAATGCTCCGATTCTGTAACCCTGTTGATATTTTCTTCAAGTGGTCTGGAAACATCCAGAAAAATTATGTCAGCTCTCGGAACCATCAATGTACCAAGTTGACGGTCGTCAAGACGAAACACATTACGAACCATCTCATGTTCATGCTGCTCTATCACTCCGGCTTCTGAACCCTCCTCAAGCATTGCATGAATCTCTTCCTCCGTAACACTCGGCATAGTCTGCGGATGCTTTCCCATGAGCCGAAGAATTGCGTCAGTCGATGCAGAAAGAAGTCTCCCGAACGGACGGGTTATGGTCGACAGAGTAAGCATGGGCCTTGAAACCATGCAGGCAATTTCTTCCGCATTGAAAAGGCCAAGTCTTTTGGGAACAAGCTCACCGATGACAATGGTGATATAAGTAATAGAAAGGACAACAACAGCAGTTGAAACAATGTGGCTTATTTCCGTATCCATACCAAACTCACGAAGCTTCAGGGCAAAAGGGCCCGCAAGAGCTCCTTCCCCGACAATACCATTCAGAATCCCGATGGAAGTAATCCCGATCTGTATTGTCGATAAAAAAATGCTTGGTTCCTGTCCAAGTTTCATGGCAACAGCTGCCGCTTTATCCCCATCCTCAGCAAGTCTTGAAAGACGTGAGCGCTTTGCCGTGACAAGCGCAATTTCTGACATTGCAAAAAGACCGTTAATAATTATCAGAAAAAAAAGTAAAAGTATTTCCATACATTCGTTTTTGAACTTTTAGGGACTAAAGAAAACAACACGCTACTGCCATAATTCTGTAGGCAGAATCCCCAAAAGCTCTGTTCTAAAGCCATTATCATTATAAACACGCTACCATCTACACTTTTATTCTGCTAATTCCAAACGTTCAACGGAGTGTTCACCTTTTAGCAGAATAAAATGCTTTAACTTTTGCAATCAGTTGATTTTCTGTCAATCGATCACACGCTTCAACTGCAGTTACTTTTTTATGCAGTTCATTGAGTTTTTCAATCTCTTTGGCAAGTTCAACCTTTGCCTCTCCAGGTCCGAAAAGTGCAAGGCTAGCTGAATCGCCAAGCAGGCCGATCACCTTCTGATAAAAAGCATGATACTGGTGTTTTCTCCGTTCTTCATCAACATGTTCATTAGAAACCGCCTGTGCGACTGAGGTCCCCCCCGATTTCCAACCTCCAGATGGCTTATGATGTCTTTCAGCTCCTGATTCAACATGCTCTACAATAGTTTGTTCTCCCTCAATTGAAACCAGAAAAGCTTCTTTATGATCAATCCAAAGACCGGTGTTTTTTCTCATGGCAGTAATCTCCTTCAGAGTTAACTTTACTTATTGGAATAACATAATATCAACGACAAGAATTCCTGCTTACTTTAAAGATAACCAATACTCTGTTTTTCTTGTATAATTTCCGAGTTCAGAAAGCTTACCCAATACTTTATCACTTTATTATACGCCAAAATACTGATCTCCCAAAACGATCTCCAGGAGCATTAACCCCGTTTAGCAATCGAGAGATAACCGCTATAACAAGCGTAGAAATGATTCTGCGTTCAATAAAAGCGTGGGACAAGACCCGTAATGTAAATCAGGAGCTTATTGTATCGAAAATGGGAAGGAAGGAAAATAACGGGTATGCAGCGCAACCGGCCCTTGAGCTGAAAAATTAACGCAAGGGCCGGTTTCTGACTTATAGAGAGTCCTGAACGATCTTTTCTTTCTCAGCAAAAAGTTTTGATCCAAGAAACTGTCGGTTCATGCGAGCAATATTGGTTACTGAAATACCTTTTGGACATTCAGCCTCACAAGCATAAGTATTGCTGCAGTTGCCAAATCCAAGATCATCCATACAGGCAACCATCGTCTGTACCCTCTTAGCTGCTTCTACCTGTCCTTGGGGAAACAAAGCGAGATGCGATACTTTTGCTCCTATAAAGAGCATTGCCGCAGCATTGGAACAGGCTGCCACACAGGCGCCACAGCCAATACAGGTTGCAGCATCAAACGCAGCATCCGATTTTTCTTTCGGAACAGGAATAGTATTGGCATCAGGAACTCCTCCTGTATTAACCGAAACATAGCCACCTGCCTGAATAATTTTATCGAACGCACTTCGATCAACAATAAGATCCCTTATCACAGGAAATGCTTTAGCCCTCCATGGTTCAATGTGGATAGTATCCCCATCCTTAAACGACCGCATATGAAGCTGGCAGGTAGTAACCCCTTTTTCAGGGCCATGAGGACGTCCGTTGATATAAAGGCTGCAGGTACCGCAAATGCCCTCCCGGCAGTCGTGGTCAAAGGAAACAGGATCCCCATTACTCATAATGAGCTTCTGGTTCAGGGTATCAAGCATTTCGAAAAATGAGCTGTCAGGAGAAATCCCTGAAACATCATAGGAAACCACTTGTCCTTTAGCTGTCGCGTTTTTCTGTCGCCAGATCTTCAGCGTAAAATTCATAATAACCTGTTATTTATAGCTCCGCTGGGAGAGCTTGATCTCATTGAATTGAAGTTCCTCGCGGTGCAACTCTGCAGCAGCATCACGCCCCTTGTATTCCCATGCGCCGACAAAAGCAAATTCATCATCATTGCGCAGTGCTTCACCTTCGCTGGTCTGGTACTCTTCTCTGAAATGTCCACCACACGACTCCCTCCGTTGCAGGGCATCACGAACCATAAGTTCACCAAGATCAATGAAATCAGCAACCCTGCAGGCCTTTTCAAGTTCAGGATTGTATTCATCCATTCCTCCTGGAATTTTAACCCCTCTGGAATATTCATTGCGAAGCTCGGCAATAAGATAAAGAGCCTCGTTAAGTCCAGACTCGTTTCGCGCCATACCGCAATACTCCCACATTATCTTCCCGAGACGACGATGGTAATGATCGACCGACTCTTTGGCTCCGGTGTTTTTTATGGCTTTAAGACGGTCAATGACTCCTTCAGCGGCGATATTGAATTCAGATGAAGCGGTATCAAAACGTGGTGTATGAATATCAGCTGCCAGATAATTGCCAATAGTGTAGGGTAGAACAAAATAACCATCGGCAAGACCCTGCATGAGCGCTGAAGCACCAAGACGGTTGGCACCATGGTCTGAAAAATTGCATTCTCCGATAGCATAGAGACCGGGTACAGTAGTCATCAATTCACCATCAACCCAGAGCCCGCCCATCGTATAATGAACGGCAGGATAGATCATCATCGGGGTTTCATAGGGACTTTCCGCCACAATCTGCTGGTACATCTGGAAAAGATTGCCGTAGAGAGAGTCAATAGTATCATGACCTTTGCGCTTTATCGCATCGGCAAAGTCAAGATAAACCGCAACCCCGGTAGTGCCTACGCCGTAACCGGCATCGCAACGTTCCTTGGCAGCCCTTGAAGCCACATCTCTGGGGACAAGATTACCGAACGCTGGATAGCGACGTTCGAGATAATAATCACGATCGGCTTCAACAATATCTGAAGCTTTAATCTCTTTATTCCTTAGCCTTTCGACATCCTTTAATTTTGCAGGCACCCATATTCTGCCATCATTACGCAGACTTTCGCTCATCAGAGTAAGCTTTGACTGAGCATCACCATGCACAGGAATGCAGGTTGGGTGAATCTGGGTAAACGCAGGATTGGCAAACATTGCTCCTTTTTTATAAGCGCTCCATGCAGGAGTAACGTTGGAACCCATGGCATTTGTCGAAAGAAAAAAGACATTACCATATCCACCATTAGCAAGCACAACAGCATGAGCAGCATGGCGCTCTATTGCACCGGTGACCAGATTACGCGCAATTATTCCGCGAGCTTTTCCATCAACAAGCACCATATCAAGGACATCCCGTCGATTGCAAAGCGTGACATTGCCTGCGGCAATCTGGCGGCTTAACGCCCCATAAGCACCAAGCAGCAGTTGCTGACCAGTCTGACCTCTCGCATAGAACGTTCTTGATACCTGTGCGCCCCCAAATGAACGGTTAGTCAGAAGGCCGCTGTATTCGCGGGCGAAAGGCACACCTTGCGCCACACAAAGATCAATAATCTGATTACTGACTTCAGCAAGTCGATATACGTTGGCTTCACGGGCACGGTAATCGCCACCTTTAATGGTGTCGTAAAATAACCGGTATGCGCTGTCACCGTCGTTTTGATAATTTTTCGCAGCATTGATTCCTCCCTGTGCTGCAATACTGTGCGCACGGCGGGGAGTATCCTGGTAGCAGAACACCTTGACATTGTACCCGAGTTGCGCGAGCGATGCTGCGGCCGAAGCCCCGGCAAGGCCAGTGCCTACAACGATGATATCAAGTTTGCGTTTGTTGTTTGGGTTTACCAGCTTGCAGCCCGATTTGTAGGCGGTCCACTTTTCTGCCACCGGCCCTTCAGGGATTCTGGCGTTGAGGCGTGTCATTGAGGAGTGTTGTGAGTGTTGTTTTCAGTGAATAACACAGTCATCAGAAATCGTTATTTTATTTAAATAATAAGAGATAAATCGGAATAACGCTGAAACCGACGGCAATGAAAACCGAATAGGCAGAGCCAATAAATTTTACAGCATCCATATATTTGCTGTGGTTCCAGCCAAGCGTCTGAAACCCTGACTGAATGGCATGATTCAAATGGATACCAAGAAATAAAAAGGAAATTATATAGAGAAGTGAGTACAAGGGAGTTGAAAACAGGAGCAGCGTACGATGATAGAAGTCGTGACTTTCGATACCGGGCGGAGGAGCAACTATACCTACCTTGATAAAATAAAAGTCAATAAAGTGAAGAACCAGGAATATGAAAACAATGATGCCGGTATGAAACATGTACTTCGAAAAAAACGAAGTTTCCGAACTGTTGCCGCACGTATAACCTTTAGGTCGTGCTGCTCGATTCTGGGCGGAAACCAGAAGACCGAAAAGAATATGAAGAAGAAATCCAGCAAAAAGTACAATCTCAAAAACCTTGATGAGTGGATTGGTGCCCATGAAAG
>Ga0073936_10009903_pt1 | contig 11756 bp, 6 predicted proteins | sample AliMusrvi5mmetaG_FD_87041 | JGI IMG/M metagenome (GOLD analysis project Ga0073936, IMG submission 87041) | Freshwater lake bacterial and archeal communities from Alinen Mustajarvi, Finland, to study Microbial Dark Matter (Phase II) - Alinen... | ecosystem: Environmental > Aquatic > Freshwater >... | reverse complement strand
GTATGACCACCAGCGCACCAAACTCCGCTGGTATCCTAACGGCCACCCCGATCAAGAAGTGATCGCATGGAGCGCTCTGGATTTCAACGCCATGTCAGGCTTTTCCAAATTCACTTATAACGGGAGCAATTATAACCTTTTTATGTTCGTCGGCAACGACAGCAGTGAACAGCACCGCCGTTTTGCCCAAAGGCGCGGTGTCACCTATGTGCCGCCGGTCTTTCCTGACCTTCCTCCCACCGGCACACCTGCCTTTGTGGTCACTCAGGGTGATTCCACCGATGCCGACGCTATCGCCCCGATCACGGCGCTGCACGAGCTCTACAAAGTGGAGGGACCCCAGCTCGTGGCAGCCTATCAGGCACGCGCGCAGGCACGCATCGAACACGAGGCTTGGCTGCGAGCCAACCCGCCGCAGCCGCAGGACGTGCTTATTCAGGTGTGGAAGCGCGAGGAGGCCGCCGCCCAGATGGCTCCGCTTCAAGAAACCACGACCAACACGGGGGGGACACCATGAAGCGTATAACTGGATTCATTTTGGGATTGGCTCTGGCGTTTGCCGGGGCGGGAAGGATAGCAGGGGACACGCCTTCCGGAATGGTGCCACAGCCAGCACCATTCTGCACCGGCGGCGGGCCTTTCGTGCCTGGAACCGTCAACTGGCAGGGTGTTCCGGGTCGCACCTATCAGATGCAGTGGAGCACTGACCTACAGAACTGGAGTTATCTTCCACTCACCGAGGAGGGAGCCGGGGCGAAGAGTTATGGCACCATGTTCTCGTCCAACAAGGCTTTCACTCGTCTCCTGTGTTCCGACGAAACCCCGGATCTGGCGAAGGGGACGAGTTGGGCTCCACCTTTGCTAACGGTGACAGGGCAGTGGAAGGTATCTACAATTGCCCAAAATTCCTCAACGGGTGGTGGTGCGCAGGCAGCCAGCATGTTGCCAGCTTCCATGACTCCGAGTTCCATCCCAGTCCCAGGTGTCAATCTCACATTTTACCGTTGGAATGCGGGAGCATCAGCCCCAGACACCACACCAATTCTGGTTGCCTCTACTGGGACTGATGGCGGCTATACTTTCGACCCCTACGCGTATACTCCTGCATTTGTCACTGGAGACCGTGTGCAGGTTTGTATCTCGGGCAGCCCCAACCAGCGGGTTTATCTGCCATCAGACCTTGTTGGCTCTGAAACCCCGGACCCTGCCACACCTGGTGGTAACTCAGGTGGTGGCTTGAATGGGATTTCACTCGGTACCGGGCTTTCGGTCTCCGACATCGTTCCCGCTCCTGCATCAGGTGCCAGCCCTGTGTTTAATAAACCGACAGCAAACGAGATGTCTGTTTACCGGTTTATGAATTTTCTGACAGATTACTTCTACGATGGCATTGAAGATGACAAGACATCTCCCACAACACCACCTCCTGGAAAAATCGATGATCACTACGTGGAGGTAGATTATACCGACCCATGGGATTCATCTTATGACACGACCAAAAAAGTATACACTCAAGATTATCAGCCCGATCCTTATCCTTATGCTGGGATGGGTAATTTCGATCTTCTGCAATCTTACGGCGCATCCTATAATAATCAATTATCAGCGGATTTTGGGTCGTCTCAAATAAAAATTGATGTACAAAGGAATATATACTGCAGTAAAATACCCGAGGTTACTTGGACGCCATATGCAGTCATACCACAACCATCAATTAGCTATCATCCTGACACGTTCACGTTTGGTAATGGTAATCAAGCGATTTGTGATATGGGCAGCAGTAATTTTCCCTACACAACTGAGGGGTATGAGGCTGGTTTATTCTCGATAGACCGATACTTAGTGTTAGGTCCTGTTCCAATGTTCGTGCCCAAGTCGGTGTTTGGCGGGGCACCATTTTATTATCACAAGCTGAATGACATCAAACTTCACGCGGAGCTTCCACTGGGAACAGGGCCAACTTCCAGACTGTTCGATCCGGATTATTTTGGGCAGCCAACAGAAATTTTCGATGTTAATTGCAAAGTCCGTTGGACTGCCCAAATTATTGGCACAGCCACCTGTGATGTTGTTCTTGTGGATAATTCCACGGAAAAAAGAAGCGATCAAGGCCCCAATGCCTATCATGGTCCCATGCCCACTCTTGAAACACTAGGCGGCAAGACGCCTAGTGTGCATGTTGAGATTGTGCCCATTTCGAACAGTGTTTTTAATCCAAACTTTTCCGTTAAAGTTAGTGCAGAACTTGAAGTGGCCACAGCGATAATTCCACCGCTAGGTCACTTCCCGTTACCCCCTGATGTGTATGCCACATCCTTCATTTGGACCCCTGCAGGCAATTTGGGTTCTTTCACAACTCAGTTCAAATATACAGACGCTGGCAATCCAACCATTTCGTGGGTGCCTTGGCAGGCGAAGAATCAGGTGGCTGAAGTGCGAGGTTTCACCGGCAACACGCCTGAAAGCGACGGCTTTAACGGCGGCCAGCGCAGCAAAACTCTGGAGCCTGAGCGCAAGATCGGCATCAATGGCCAGCCTGCCCCGGACTCACCCACTTTTGTGGATGCCCTCACCGGTGTTTTCCACCACAGTGAAACGGATTATTCCCTGCAGGTGCCCGGTTCCGATCTGGCGCTCACCGTCAATCGCAACCTCGTTGACACCATCTGGTTGGATTCGTCAGGACTTCACCCGGACGAAGATCCGTTGCTTGCCTTCGGACCGGGATGGAACACCAATCTGGCAAGCTCGGTGCTGGTGGAAAGTTACGTTCCCCCTGCTGATGATACCACCACTACAACAGTCAATACCCCGGTCTTGAACAACACCATCACGGTAAGGGACTATCAGGGAGTTTCCTACGCATTTCTGGATTACACCGACGGGAATGGCAACCACTCATTCATTCCCGATCCGACATTGCTTCCTGACCGGTCCACCATTGGGATTTCTCTTAGCCGGGACTCAAACACGGGCAACCTGATCTTAAGACAGCCTGAGCTCGGAATCACTCACGTTTATCAAGCGAGTTCGTTGAATTTCAACATACCCAACAATCGCGACACATCCAATGTTGTTGTCACCGTGGGAACAGCCAATGTCACCACCAACCCGACAGGTTACTCAAACCGAAAATACTACCGCTTAGCCAGTGTGACTGACCGCTTTGGTGTCACCTTGAACTATAACTATGGCGGCAATGCCGTGAATCTGATACCGCAGTGTATTTCGGTGGTGGGCAGATCCGCCCTTCAGCTTCGTCTCCAGCAGCATAACGGGAAAATCCAGGCATTCTGGGACCCATCCGGGGTCAAGCACGTCTATACCTATGACGACCGAAATCTGGCCTCGTCAGGGCAGACTACAGCAACATTCCACATTCTGAGCCAGCACAATATTGGTCCACTAACGGCTGCCTCCTACGGATACAATTACTCCATCGAGGGTGATCCCCGTCCCTCTGCGATGTTGCTTCAAACAAGCTCTACCACCCCATACACCATCACCACCCGGCACATTGCGCCCAAAGCCATCACCAACGGTGTCGGCAACACTGTGGCCGTGAATTACCAGCTTTCCACGGTTCGTTCTTCCTGGTCAGCGGCTGCGGGAACCTTCTATTACCCTGCGGGTGATCCCATGCAGGTGAACTCGATCACTCTGCCTGATCAAACATCGGTTGTTTTCACTCTCCAGCATACCCTCCAGAACGCCCATTCTGCGACAGTAGCCACCGACACTCTCCCTGCCTCACAGGATATTCCTGCCGCGCTATCCATTCTTACTCAAGTGACAGACGCATGGGGCAGTCAATGGTCCTACACTTACGATGCCCCCACATGTTACACATGGAGCCTTCCATTTGATGACACCTCATATCTGCCTTCCGCTTCCGCCTTATTCTTTCCAGGGCTTACCCGCACCTGCGACTCCATACCCAGTAGCGCCATCCAGTTCACCTACGATGCTTCCGCAGGATTTGCACGGAGTCAGACCCAGGATATGGAGGGCCGCAGTAACTTTGAAGCCCATGGCCAAACCTATAACCAGACCCCAAGTCTCTACACCCGTCCACAGATTTCGAATGGTGTTTCCATCCATGCGTTTGCCACTGTTCCTAGTAGCACGTCAGACATGCTTAACACAAACACTTACCACTACCCCGCCAACAGCGGAGGACTACTGGACCTCCTGCCGGACATCATCACGGATTCCAGCAACCGCTCAATCCACTTCGTTCGTGACAGCATGGGGCGCACCAATTCCGTCCAACTCTACGGTGTGGATAGTACTCTGCTCTCTCAAAATGACTTCACGTATGGAAACAGCGCCCTCCCCGGAGTTCTCACCCGCACTGCACGCAAGGCTCTTCCAGGTGCTCCCGATCCCTCATGGGTTACTGACCTTGTCAAAGACATCCACCCTGATGCTCTGGGCTTCCCGTCCATAGTCGGCAATGACGCCCAAAACCTCCACACCACCACCGTCCGTGGCCCTTCTGGACGGGTTCTCTCTGAAACCGCTCCTGATGGGGGTAAGCACTCATTCGTCTATGATGCCTCAGGTTTGTTAATATCCACATCGCTTGCGGACGGCAGTCAGATCTCCTATCAGCACGATCCGGCAGGACGCACGGTCATTACCCGCGATGCGCTAGGCCGCGCCACAGGCATCGGATATGATTCCTGGGGCCGCATGAACAAGGTTGTGCGCAGTATGAGAGGGAATCTCATCTACAATCCTACCTTTGGGCTCGTGGGCGATCATGAAGACATTGTTTCCTCAGCCGTTTACCATGACAGCACCCATAAAGTCTATGTGACAGATCTTCTTGGGTATATTTCCGTGTATTCCTTTGATCCACTCGGTCACATCTCCCAGGTCATCACTTGTGCTAACAATGGAGTTCCGGACAGTGTCCCCTCGGTCTCCCGCGGGAAAGTAACAACCTTTGAATACGACCTTTTCAAATCCCCTGACCACCCTGTGCTTGTCACAGACCCTCTTGGTTATAAAACCATTTATCAGTATGACATTTATGCCCGGCTGATTCGCACACTCCGTCAGTACGACACCAACCACTATTCCGGCACCAGTTACGGTTATGATGCCGACACCGGCCTTCCTATCAGTGTCACGACAACCCGAACTCCCCTTGATGCAGACGGTAATCCGCAGAATTCCCCCCTTCAGCAACTCACCAGCAGCATCACCTACGATGCCCTTGACCGGCCCTTTTCCTCCACATTTGCCCAAGGCACCGACAAGGAGCTGATCACCACCACCACCTACACCTCCACGGGGCTCCCATATCAGAAAGCGGTGCGTGATGTCATTTCACCGGAACACTGGAGTACAAGCACATTGGTGTATGACAGTCTTGGAAGGCCCGTCCAAGAAATACTACCTCAGACCTCTGACGTCGCAATAAACACCCAAGCTCTGCCAACCACGGTAATTGCATACGATAACTTTGGAAGGTTGAGCCAAACCTCGGACGCGTATGGCAATGTGACCACCTATGGTCACGATATTTGCGGGCACCTCTCATACCAAAAAGCCCCGGCGGTCTTGGACGCCAGATCTGGGCTGACCCTGGAACCCACAACAACCTATCAGTATGATGCCGCCGGACAGCTCATCCAGCGGGTTGACCCGCTGGGATACGCGTGGCGCTACGATCACGATACCGCCGGACGTTTGGTGAAAACCACTGGCCCGGTAGTCAGCCCGGATAAAGACTCCGCACACCGCCAAGCCGTCTGGCAATATCAATACGACACAGCAGGGAACATCCACCAATTCATCGACGCGGAAGGACACTACAAAAGGTACGACTATTATCCTGACAACACAGTGGCCAGCACCTACGTTCCAGTCAGCTTCACGGATGACTCGGGCACGCCGTCCATCGTCGATGTCGTGGAGCAATACCAGCGCGACGCCCTCGGGCACCTCACCCGTCTCATTGATGGCAACAACCAGTCTACAGCATTTACTTATGACGGACTCGGGCGCACCCTCACCGTTACCCGCGATCCCGATGACACAGCACGCAAGCGGGTAGCAACGACTTACTACGACGCCCTCCTGCCCACCTCCACGGTCGATGCCAATGGACAGACTAAGAACTACCTCTATGACCCCCAATTCCGCCTCCAGGAACTCGACGTCATCGGCCATTCGGAGCAAAACCTGACATTCATCCACGATCTGCTAGGCAGGCTCACAAACATTGATCCCATCACCCCGCCGGGCGATATCTCCCACGGCAATCCGTCTATTGTCCGCAACTATGATGTTCTGGGCAGACTCCAAACCGAACTCTCGAACGGCGTCACTACCACCTATGGATATGACCTATTAGGTCAACTCACGAATATCAGCAATAGTGCCAACATCCGTGAAATATACATCCGCCATGACGCCGCCGGGCGCACTTCCCAAATCGACGATTACTACGGCTCGCCCCTCTTCCCCCTCTCCACTCGCTTTGGCTACGATCTTGCTGGCCATCAAGTGGTCGAGAGCATGCCCAATAACCTTCAAAAAATTGCCCAGCTTGATCCTATGGGGCGAGTCACCTGCCAGACCTTGCTCGCCGCAAATCTGAAAGAAATCTCCCACACAGAAACCCAATACGATCTGCTTTCCAACGTCACCCATATCAAGGAAGCATACGCCCCAACCCTTAATATCCCCAGCCGGACCGTTGATAACACCTACAACGAGCGCAGCCAGCTCCTCACCGAAAACCAGAATGAAACCGGCGGCCCGCTCGTCAACTCCACCCGCACCCGTACCGCGGTCCACAGATACGACGCCGCCGAAAACCGGATTTCCACCCAATCCGCAATCCACGACCCACTAACAACCGACAGCGCGCTCACCCGCATTTTCGAATACGGCAGCGCTACCAACGGGGCCAACAGCAACCAACTCCATCAGCTCACCGAAACGCCGCTTGGCGGATCGTCCACCATCACCAACTATGGCTATGATGCCAATGGCAATCGCACGACCAAAACCATAGGCAGTCTGAGTGACCTCTATCAATATGACAGCTTCAACCGTCTCACCCAGCTCACTCTCAACACAGCAGGCGGGGATAACGGCATTTATCAATACAGCTACGACCCGCTCACCCGCCGGATTTCAAGGACTGTGGGTGATACCCCCTCAGCCAGCAATACCCAGCAATTCGCCTTCAGCGGCAGCACTCCCGTCCATAAATGGGACGGCACGCTGCCCCCCAACAGTGCCAGCATGCTGGACCTCATTGGAGGAGGCTTGGACAGCCAACTCCATATTCAGGACAGCAACGGCGTCACGACCTACCCAATCCAGAACCTACGGGGTGACATCACCGCACAGGTCGCCAATAATGGCAGCATGCCATGGCACGGCACCTACTCGGCGGACGGGTTGCTGCAGAACCAGTACGGGAACCGAATCGGAGATTACGGAGCCAACGGCAAGTATGAGGAGCCCGGCGGACTCCTTAACGAAGGATTCCGCTACCGCGACCGGCTTACCGGCACCTTCCTGACCAGAGACCCCGCCGGATTCATTGACGGGCCAAACGACTACAACTACGTCGGCCACAATCCATGGTCAGCATGTGACCCGGAAGGACTGTCCACTGTTTTGATAACTACTGCAACCGTTGGGTATGTTCCGTATAGCGTGGCCGCAGTTGGCGGCGCGACGTCTGGGGTGAATTCTGGTATAGGAGGCAGTTTCCCACAAATCTTTGCTACAACTATGGGACGGACCAATGTCTCCCTATCGACAAGCAGCGATGGGATCAATCCACTATTGAAGTTCAGCTCCAATATAAATTCTTTTGACGCTGATTGGTGGAATGCAGCCTACGATGTTGGACTTCAATCCTTGGCCTATCTTGCACGGGACATCCAATATGGGCAGGAGGGACAAGCTTTAGCTGATTACAATGCATATGTCAGTCAATTCACGCCCTTAGCAGTTTCAACTGCATTTTCGAGTGCTCGCATGCTGGCTGATGCTGACAGTTACATTTTCTACCGCAGATCTATTGAACTTGAAGAATCTAGCAGTTTATTCGGGGGCTATCTAGAACCTGCAAGGATTGAAGGCGGATTTATTCCCTATTTGAATTCGGCCTACGAAGCAGGGGGAGAAGTGGGAGTGAGAAGAGCGGCTGCCCCCATGTGTCTGTTGCGCTCCGCTTCCGATCTTTCCATTGCGATGATCCCCCCTTTGGGAGAAGTATACCTCCTCGCTAGCGCAAAAAACCAATTTGCAGAAGGAAACTATACGGCAGGAAGCGTCCTTTTAGCCATTGGCGCACTCAGCCTACTTGATCCAGAAGGGGCAGAATTAGCAGAGGTTTATCCAAGAGGATCAGGAACTCTAAAGTTTTTTCCAGATGAGCCCACAGCCGCAAAGGCACTACCGGAGGTTAAATTCAGTGCCAGTAAGTATCCTGAGTTGGCGGAAAATATCACTCATGCCCAAAAGGCTGGACACCCAAGTATTTTAACGCACGGAGGGGATGCCGCCGCCAACCGCGCAGCTGCATTAGATGGCGTTCCAAATCTTAGTCCGTTGAGCCGTGATGAGTATCCATTTGCGTCTTCTTTAGAAGGAGGGGCGGGTTCTTGGGTAGGGCATGTTCCTGTTTCACAACAGAATGCTCAAGGGGCGATTTTGAAGAATTTCTTCAAGCAATTTAACATGCAGCAAGGCGACCAGTATCGAGTTATCATTGATCCTTGAATATGACAGCTACAAAACTTTTACCAAAGGTCTATTTTTCATACAGCCAGTTCATGATCTATGATCAAGCCGAGCTATTGCCAGGTTGCGACTGGACAGAGGAGCACACAGCTCAAGGTTTCGCTCGACGTGAATCAACGGTGTGCTTTGGAACTCTGATGGAGTCCGGTTTTGCCGAGGTTGCGGTCTCAGTGGGCGACTTCTGCCCAAATGAATCATACGAGCGGGTCATATGTGTGCCATTTTACTGTGCATCTGGCAAAGTCACTGTTGAAGGCCCCGAGGAAACGGATGTCGATAGAACCTTCAATCTACCTGTAGGGAATTACAGACTTACCTCTGCACAGGTGATCGTTTGTGAAGACGAAGAGCGTATTGATTTGTTTTTTGAACCGGTTTCAGCACCGTTGAATCAAAGCTCAATTTTGGTTGCCGACAAAATTCTTGCTCCCTTCACGCCACTTATCGAAACGTCTGAAATTGCTGGGGCTTAATCCATCTCGAATTCACCCATTTCAGGCCTGCCATCCCTCGGCCAGCCTTGAAAAGCCCGCCCTCCGTCGTGGCAAAGCCGCGTCCTGAAACCCGGTTCCCGTCTCACGCGCAGCCGCGCCTTGCATCTTCTTCTCTTAGCTGCTAAATCCAAGCCGCTTAGATGTTCAATGCGACTGGAAAAAAAACGCGGCTGTGGCTCCTGATCCTTGTCGGAGTCGTAACCACGCTAACGGGCCAAACCCATGCCCGGCAAATTTTTGCGCCATGCCAACCCGCACCGGGCGTTTTTGCCGCGCACACCCCAGCAAGCACCGGGCCAAACTACGATGTTTGCCGGTATGACGCGCCGGACTCCCTCCTTGCCGCAAAGGTAACACCGAACCCTCGAACGGGAGTTGGCTATGGAGTCACAGATCCACCAGTTCGAGTTCAAGGGAGTTGGACTGAGGCAGACTTCAAAGCCGCATTACAGGGTCGTCCGCCGTCAAGCCTTGGGCGTCCCGATCTCCATCATGCTGAACAGATGCCTGGTTCTGCCATTCACGAAGCACTGCCCGATGTTCACCGGGGCAATCCGGCCCTACATCCCAATCGCTACAATCAGGGTGTCACTCCGCAAATGCGGAATCAGGACCGCCAGCTTCACTGGTGGTATCGCGCCCGTGAAGAAGGGGCAGATCAGCTCTATCCAGATTATATTTATGACAATTGAAGAACTCCGAAAATTGGACTCGCTTTACCGGCAGGAAAAACCGAATTTATTTCGACTTTCGACACCGGATCAACCGGCATCAGAAGATCAAATTACCGAGTTGGAGACCTCGGTAGGCGTTCGGTTGCCTCAGGAATACCGCTCCTTTTTGCGAGAGTTTGGCGGTGGAAGTTACGGGTTAGCCACCATCTTCTCCGCCGAACCAGAAAGCGAATGGTACCTACCGCGAAAACAAGCCGAAGCCAACCGCTATTTGCCAGAGGGTTTGCTTGCTTTCTCCGATGACTTCGCTGGCGGCAACTACGTGCTCAAGGTTCTGAACGGCCAAGCTCTGAAACCGGTGTTCTATTGGAATCAGGATGGCGGCGAGGCTCCGACTGAGTTCGACGATGTAATTGAGTTCATAGCGCGTTACGCATACGAACCAGCTTGATCCACGGAATAAGCCCGCACTACGATTTTCAGCAGAATGAACTGACCCTATGATGAGGCTACTTTTTGTTCTGCTGGCGCTGCATCTTTCTCTGAGCGGCCCAGCAATGGGGGCAAACGGCGATTTTGGCCGCTCCTCCCTTGCCGCAAAGAGCGCACTGCACAAGAACTCCTTGGACTACGTTGGAGAAACCCACGTTTACCGGGTTAAGGGGCCGGATGGGACTTTCAAAATCGGAGAGAGCGCCCAAGGGACACGAGTTCGGGATGGTGCATCGATACGTGCAGAACAGCAGGTGCGGGCGCTTAGGAAAGAGACAGGTGACACATACACGAGCGATATTCGCAAGACGTTCCCAGACAAGGCTTCAGCAAGGGATTACGAAACGCGACTCATTGAGCGGTTCCGACGAATGTATGGGGATGACACTATACCCGGAAACAAAACCAACCGATGAACATTATGATCCCACAACCACGCCACGGCAGGCGGATTGTACTGAGTGGTATCGCGATGACCAAAGCCCGAAACCCAAAAGACGATGTCAAGGCTCTATCCGAAGTCCGTGACGAACTTGAACGAACGATCATCGAATCCCGATTCTTAGACGCCGCTCCTTTCTCATGGATCGGAATTTCGATTCGTTTTGGCATCAAGACCGAAGCAAAGCCTCACTTCCGTTCAATCTGCAAAAAGGACGGGGAACTTCCTTTGGCTATCGAGATCGAGACGGCGCAAATGCAAGGGGCCTCACTGGCTGACCTCAAGACTTTGTTCAAATCCGCTGCTCTCAAAGCGTTAATTTCAGCTGCGGAGCGATACGACTGTCCTGCCACCGAGCTAATAGACCAGCTTGTGGCCCTCTCACCATTTTCCGATTCGCCACCATCAGGAACATGAACTACGATTCCGAAAACCATGACCTGAGCGTATGACGAGACTGTTTTGCATACTGCTGACGATGTTTTTCGCTGAGCAGCCTGGCAATTGAAGGGAATGCCGATTTTGGGCAGTCCTCCTTGCCGCAAATAGTGGAGTAGGGCCGCGAACGTTTCTACAAGATGTGGGTATAGATCAGTATGGCGCTGCTGCCGTATTCGCGGCGGCTAGTTAGCGTTAGATCTTCCGCTGCGGGGGAGGATTGTTTGGCGGACACCTCGGCGATGAAGCAGGCGCCGGGGGCGAGGCGCGGAGCGATCAGGTGGCCCTTGATGATGTCTCCAATGGCGTCTATGTCGCCATGGTGTTTCCAGTAGGGTGGGTCCGCGAAGATGAGATCATAGGTGGCGGCATCGCGTTTGAGGTAAGATGCCACCTCAGCCTTGATCACGTGACCGCCCTCAAGCTTGGCGCGTG